>JACADM010000027.1_pt1 | contig 29568 bp, 27 predicted proteins | sample 7512371 | NCBI WGS metagenome assembly JACADM01 (sample SAMN14389041, study PRJNA612141) | algae metagenome | isolation source: non-axenic algae culture | place: India: Navi Mumbai | collected 2017-01
TTGAAACACACTATAGAAGGGGATGTAAACCTGGTTTCCGTAGCCGAAGTTATCGACGTGGTAGAGGGAATATCTCCGGACGTATTAAGCGATAGTTCTCCGGCAGGAGCAAGATGAACAACAAACATAAGAAAAGATAACACCTAAACGAATTAACTGATGTCCCGATTTACAAGAATATCCGTAGCGTTAAAGATGAAGGAAACCGGTATGGTACCGGTATTCTATCACCGGGATACGGAAGTATGCAAAGCCATTTTAAAGTCCTGTTATGATGGCGGCGCCAGAGTTTTCGAATTTACAAACAGGGGAGATTATGCCCATGAGTTTTTGCCGAGCTCAACAGGTATGCCGAAAAAGAACTTCCGGAGATGATACTCGGGGTAGGCTCCGTAGTGGATCCCGGAACTACATCGCTGTACCTGCAATTGGGAGCGGCATTTATAGTTTCTCCGGTACTTCACCCGGAAATGGCCAAAGTGTGCAACCGAGAAAAGTATTATGGTCGCCCGGATGTGGTTCGCTTACCGAGATCTCCTATGCCGAGGAGCTGGGTGCGGAAGTCGTAAAGATATTTCCCGGAACCCAGGTCGGAGGCCTGAATTTGTAAAGGCCGTCAAAGGACCATTTCCCTGGACGAGCATTATGCCTACGGGCGGAGTGGAACCTACCGAAGACAACCTCTCTTCCTGGTTCAAAGCCGGTGTACATTGCGTAGGTATAGGATCGAAACTGTTTGTTAAAAAGCAGATGGCAGTTTCGATTACGAAGGCATAACCCATACTGTTAAAAAGGTTCTGGATACGATAAGTAATCTCCGGAAGTAACCGGAACAGCAATAAGATCAATCATCTCACCCAACCAATGACACAAAAAACGAAGTTCTTCACATATACGGTCCTGCTTCTTGTTTTTACCGTATTTGTTTCCTGCGGAGAAGCGAGTAAGGTAAAAGTAATAAAGCTCGGGCACGGGCTTGATGCCTCCCATCCCGTACATGAGGCTATGACTTTTATGGCCGAACGACTCGCCGAAAAATCCGGCGGAAGCATGCAGATAAAAATATACCCAGTCAGCAACTCGGTACCGAGCGGGAATGCCTGGAGTTATTACAAATAGGGAGTCTCGGGATGACCAAAGTTTCGGTAGGCGTACTCGAAAATTTTGTACCGGATCTGAGACTTTTCGGTTTACCCTTCTTGTTCCGTGATAAGGCCCATGCCAATAAAGTACTGGATGGAGAGATCGGGCAAGAGTTGTTGGATGCAAGCCTTGGTGTACGGTTGAAAGGAATGGCATTTTACGATGCCGGGAGCCGAAGCTTTTATACCAAAAAGCCCGTGCATAAACCGGAAGACCTGGCAGGACAGAAACTTCGTGTTATGGAAAGCCAGACCGCTATAGATATGGTCCGGGAACTCGGCGGATCACCAACCCGATTTCCTGGGGAGAACTTTATACGGCACTACAGCAGGGCATCGTAGACGGGGCAGAAAATAACCTTCCCAGCTTTTACCTGTCTCACCACTACGAGGTCTGTAAATTCTATATCGTAGATGAGCATACCAACCTTCGGACATGCTGCTTATCAGTACCACAATCTGGGACGGGCTCAACGACCAGGAAAAGACATGGTTGGAAGAAGCTGCCAGAGAATCGGTGGTCTACGAAAGAAAGATATGGAAAGAAGCCGAAAACCATGCCCTCGAAGAGATTAAAAAAGCCGGTGTGGAAGTTATATACCCTGATAAGGAACCCTTCAGGAAAAGGTGTCCGGGATGTATGAAGACTTTAAAAAAGATAAACACCTTAAGGAACTCATAGAAGCTATCCAGGCTGAATAACCCTGTAAAATCATCAGTTCTTAAAAAACCAACGAAACAGATTATGAAGAAAAAAATAGATAAGCTATTGGGAGGCTTTCTTGTATTGCTCCTGGTTATTCTGGTTCTGGCTGTCCTTTGGCAGGTCTTCTCCAGGTATATATTAAATGCACCGAGCTCCGTAACGGAAGAAATAGCCCGCTTTTTACTGATATGGGTAGGGATACTCGGGGCAGCGTACTGCTCCGGACAGCAGGATCACCTGGCTATAGAAATTCTGCCCCCGCGGCTGAATGAAACCAACCGCGTTAAACTCCGCATATTTATCAACGGGCTTATCATGCTCTTTAGTGTACTTGTATTTATTATCGGAGGGTCAAGGCTGGTATACCTCAATCATATTCTCGGACAGAGTTCCGCAGCCCTTCACTTGCCGTTGTCATACGTATATACCGTTATCCCGGTAAGCGGAGTAGTCATCCTTATTTACAAATGGATTGAAATCAGAAATCCCAAAAACTACCTGACATGATTACCGAGATACTTATATTATTGATATCGTTTATAATACTTTTGGGTATTGGTGTACCTGTAGCGTGGAGCATCGGTATTTCGAGTCTGCTTACCATGCTTGTCACCATAGAATCGCTTCCGGCATTTACTACCGTAGCCCAGCGGATGGCTACCGGACTGGATAGTTTTGCATTGCTGGCCATTCCGTTTTTTGTACTTGCCGGTCAGATCATGAACCAGGGAGGAATTGCCGAAAGGCTGATCACATTTGCCAAATCCCTTATCGGGGCCTTGCCCGGCGGATTGTCTTATGTGAATGTAATTTCCGCCATGTTGTTCGGGGCTATTTCGGGCTCTGCCCTTGCTGCTACTTCCGCTATCGGAGGTATTCTCGGCCCGCATATGGAGAAGGAAGGGTATTCCAAAGAGTTCGGGGCTGCGCTGAATGTAACTTCATCGACAACCGGGCTGGTTATTCCGCCGTCCAATATTCTTATCGTATATTCCCTGGCCAGCGGAGGGGTGTCCATTGCGGCATTGTTCCTGGCCGGTTATGTACCGGGAATCCTCATGGGGCTCGCATTGATGGGAGTGGCTGCCGTATGGATAAAACGCAAGAAATATCCTGCCGGGAAAGATCGTCGGTAAAACAGATATTTACGTCCTTTCTGCATGCATTTCCGAGCCTCTTTCTCCTGGTCGTTGTCATAGGAGGTATTGTCGCGGGTATATTTACGGCTACCGAAGCTTCCGGAATTGCCGTTTTGTACAGCCTTATCCTGTCTTTTGTATACAGGGAAATGGATATGAAAAAGCTGTACAGCGTATTTTTGGGCTCAGTACGCACCAATTCCATTGTCATGCTGCTCATTGCAACATCAATGGCGATGTCGTGGGTGATGTCTTATGAAGATATACCCCAATCGGTGAGTTCGGCCCTTCTGGGACTGAGTGATAATAAGTATGTGATATTACTCATGATCAACCTTATTCTGCTGTTTGTAGGGATGTTTATGGACATGACCCCTGCAGTACTCATTTTTACCCCGATATTTCTCCCAGTAGTAAAGGACCTCGGTGTAGACCCGGTACATTTCGGTATTATGATGGTGATGAATCTCTGTGTAGGGCTATGTACTCCTCCGGTAGGATCGGTACTTTTTGTCGGTGTGGGGATCGCAAAGACCACGATACAAAAAGTTATAAAACCACTGATCCCCCTGTTTATAGCCATGCTCATTGTATTGTTACTCGTTACCTATATTCCGGAGATTTCGACCTGGTTGCCCGGGCTTATGGATGATTGATCGGAAAGGGTGAAATATGAAGAGGGAAAATCGAAGAATATTATATAAAACAATGCTGAAAAAGAATACAAACGAACCAAATAAATGAAAAAACTGGACAGGAAAAGCCAGGGACTGGAATCCCAGTTACCGGTAAAGGTGGTACAATTCGGGGAAGGCAATTTTCTGAGGGCCTTCGTAGATTATGTGATTGATAAACTCAATGAAGAGGCTGGTTTTGAGGCCGGAGTAGTTGTAGTACAACCGCTGCAGGGTGGGTTGATCGATATGATTAATGCGCAGGATGGTTTATACACCCTTTTTATGAAAGGGGTACAAAAAGGAAAAGAAATACAGGAAGACCGGCTGATATCCTGTATCCAGAAAGGAATAAATCCGTATACGGATTATACACAATACCTCGACCTGGCGAAAGAAGAGCACCTGGAGTTTGTAATCTCCAACACCACCGAAGCCGGAATAGCTTTTGATGAAAAAGATACTCCCGGTATGCAGCCACCTGCTTCGTTCCCTGCAAAACTGACGGTATTATTGTATGAAAGGTTCCGCTATTTCGATGGTGACCCGGCCAAAGGATTAACCATTATTCCGTGCGAGCTCATCAATGACAATGCCGGTGCCCTGAAAGCGGTGATCCTGCAATACGTCGCTTTATGGAAGCTCGGAGATGCTTTTAAAAACTGGATCGAGAAGCATAACAGTTTTCACAACACACTGGTGGACCGTATTGTCCCGGGATATCCGAAAGATCAGCTCCCGGAATACGAAAGCGGTTTGTCTTACAAAGACAATCTCATCGTATCCGCTGAGACCTTTTTGCTTTGGGTTATCGAAGGAGATGAAAGTCTGACAAAGAAAATACCGTTGCACAATGCCGGTCTCGATATAAAGATCGTAGACAGTATCCAGCCTTACCGTACCCGGAAGGTTCGTATACTCAACGGGGCTCACACCGCTATGGTACCGTTCTCGCTGCTTTACGGAAACGATACGGTCAAGGAAACGGTAGACGGGGAATTTACGGGGGATTTTGTGAAGAAGATCGTATTTGACGAGATTATCCCCACACTTGATATGAACGAGGAAGAACTGAAAGAATTTGCCGAACAGGTGATGGACCGTTTCCGGAACCCGTTTATAAAACACCGGCTGGCGAGTATTGCGCTCAATTCCATATCCAAGTTCAAAGTAAGGGTATTACCAAGCCTTACCGGGTATTACAACATTAAAGGAAAGCTTCCTTCGCATCTCGTATTTGCCATGGCTTGTCTGATTCGTTTTTATAAAAAGACATGGCAGGGCGAGGAGCTTCCGGTGCAGGATAGTAAAGATATCGTGGCGTTTTTTGAGGCAGCCTGGGCATCCGGAGATTACAGGGAAACCGCCCGTAAAATACTGGGTAATGCCGGTTTCTGGGATGAAGATCTTACAAAAACCGTTCCCGGGCTCGAAGAGGCCATAGCCTTAGCCCTGGAGACCATAGATAAATATGGCGTAGAAGCGGGACTTAAGCATTTGAACAGGCCCCTGTGTAGTACTTTGCGCCGGGGACCAGAATTTAAGGGCACATCAACAGGTCTTTCTGCAAAAAAGTAAAAGGTGAAAAAGAATAAAAATCGAAGATGAAGACGAAATTAATCAAGGTACATCCCGAGGATAACGTAGCTGTGGCCCTGTCCGATCTTAAAGCCGGGGAAACAGTCACTTTTGAAGGGAACGATATACGTATCGTATCGGATACCAAAGCAAAACATAAAATAGCGCTGACCGGGCTCAAAACCGGCGATCAGATCTTGATGTACGGCGTCCTCGTAGGAAAAGCCAATGAAACCATTCCCGAAGGAGGTTTGCTGACGACGGAAAATGTAAAGCACCAGAGTGGAAAAGTGTCCGGAAAAACGGAGACCACGTCCTGGAAAGCTCCGGATGTAAGTAAGTGGAAAGACCGGACATTTATGGGCTATCAGCGCGAAGACGGACAGGTGGGGACAGCCAACGTTTGGCTCTTTTTTCCGCTGGTCTTCTGCGAGAACCGTAATATCGAATTACTGAAAGACGTTTTCGACAAAGAACTGTCTTATTATAAAACCAATAATCAGCGACGGCTTTTACGAAGTCTCATCAGCGGTCAAACCGAATCTCCGGTAACAGAGGAAGAAGATCATAGACCGGGAATTTTTGAGAATATAGACGTTCGCTTTATTACACACCAGGGCGGATGCGGAGGTATCCGGCAGGATTCCGTGACGCTGGCCAGGCTACTCGCCGGATATGTAAACAATCCTAATGTAGCCGGGGCTACGGTACTCAGCCTTGGATGTCAGAACCTGCAGATCGATATTTTCCGTGACGCGGTAAACACTATTAATCCCGATCTCAAAAAACCGATCCTGATCTACGAGCAGCAGAAAATGGGAACTGTAGAGGAAATGCTCAATACCATTATCCGCGAATCCTTTGAGGCGATCAGGGAAGCTGATAAGATAAAAAGAGTACCTGCACCATTGTCCAAACTGAAAGTGGGACTCGAATGCGGTGGTTCTGACGGTTTTTCGGGAATTTCCGCAAATCCGGCACTGGGCTATGCTTCCGATTTGCTTGCTGCACTTGGAGGATCCCCGATACTTTCGGAATTTCCCGAATTGTGCGGGGTAGAGCAGGAGCTTGTAAATCGCTGTACGGATCCTTCAGATGCCGATAAATTCCTTAGCCTGATGAAGGCCTATGAAAAATCTGCAATAGATGCCGGTTCCGGATTTGATATGAATCCCTCACCGGGAATATCCGTGATGGACTTATTACGGATGCGATGAAATCGGCAGGAGCGGCAAAGAAAGGAGGAACCTCTCCCGTTAATGCAGTACTGGATTATACCGAGTATGTGACCAAACCGGGGTTGAACCTCTTGTGTACGCCCGGGAACGACGTGGAAAGCACGACAGGACTTGCAGGTTCCGGAGCAAATGTTATCGTGTTTACTACCGGACTGGGTACACCCACCGGAAATCCTGTAACTCCTGTGGTTAAAGTATCTTCCAACACCGAACTGGTACAAAAGATGCCCGATATTATCGATGTGGATACCGGCGCCGTAATCCGTGGAGAAAAATCGATCGAAGAAATGGGAGAAGAAATACTGGAATATATTATTCGTGTGGCCGGGGGAGAAGAAAAGACCAAAGCCATGCAACTGGATCAGAACGATTTTATTCCGTGGAAAAGGGGAGTTTCTCTCTGAAACGTAGTGAAATCAGTAAAAGATAAAATGTCGGAGAAAACTTCCGGCATTTTTTGTTTTATACGATCAATAACAGGAGCGAAGGCTTTATTTTTTTGAACGATCGGAGGAGTCACGAACGATCAGTTGCGGTGATAATACTACTTTTTTCTCAATAGTTACCGAAACTTCTCCTTCCATTTGCTCCAGGAATACCCTCGCGGACATTTTTCCCATTTTTATAGGGGTCTGATCTACCGTGGTCATCGTAGGTTCGGTATATTGGGTAAACGATTCGTTACTAAATCCGGAAACACACATATCTTCCGGAATACTGACCCCGATTTTCTTTAATTCCTGTATGGCGCCCAATGCCGTAAAATCACTCGAGGAAAATATGGCATCCGGCGGTTCTGCAAGTTTCATCAGCTTTTTTACGGCGGCTGTTCCCGATTCTACTTTACTGTTTGTCTGTATGATATACTCCTTGTTGTAAGGAAGGTTGTAATCGGTCAGGGCCTTCAGGTACCCATTATAACGATCTTTGTAAATTTCCAGATTTATATTACCCATAAAGTGGGCTATACGCTTGCATCCCTGCCGGATGAGGTGCTCTACGGACATGTATGCACCGTTAAAATCATCTATGGTAACGGAACTTACACCTGGGAGATTTTTCTTCCGGTCGAAAAATACCAGGGGAATACCTTTTCTCAGTACACGGTCGATATGTAGGGTATCTTTGGTTGTTTTGGACACCGACATAAAAATACCATCGACCTGAGCGTTGAGGAGTGTATTGATATTCTGTACCTCGCTCTTGGCATCATCCCGGGTCTGGCATATAATAACGTGATATCCGTGCGGATACAGTTCTTCTTCGATTCCACGGATTACAGAAGAAAAAAAACTTCGGTCCATATAAGGAACAAGAATACCCACGGTATTGCTCTTTCCGCTCTTCAGGGCAAGGGCAAGGGTGTTTTGTTCGTAATTCATTTCCGCAGCGGTCTTCAGAACCAGTTCCCGTGTTTTGATACTGATCTTGGGATTGTTGTTCAGTGCCCTGGACACCGTGGCCGCACTGATATTCAATTTTTTGGAAATATCGTATATGGTAACCTTACTCATAGGTTTAGTTCTCTTTGTGGATATGTATGTTCCGGCCCGTCAGGAAATTGGCGGGCAGACAGCAAAGCACTCAAAATAAAATTAATATGCCCGTGAAGGCTTCTCCGAATGAAGCATGTATATCTTCCGGATGTCGTACATGGTAATTTTTTGGAATAGCAACAAAAAAAAGTTTGCGTATCTTGCGCAAAGATATAATTAAGCGTAATCGATTACAAAAATTTCATAAATATAATGAATTCTTTCCATATGAAGTACAGGGTAACTGCTATTTTATTATTGTTAGGTTTGTACTGCGCATTGGGTACGCCGGACGAAAAAAAATATGATTTTGTAGTGGATAAAAACGGTGGCGGGGATTTCAAAACGGTCCAGGAGGCCATTAATGCCGTACCGGATTATCGGAAAAAAGAAACGAGAATATTTATAAAGAACGGTAAGTATAAAGAAAAGCTTATTCTTCCCCAGTCCAAAAATAACGTGACCATGATCGGAGAGAGTATGACGTACACTATTATCACTTATGACGACTACGATACCAAGAAGAATGTTTTCGGCGAGGAAATGGGAACTACCGGATCGTCCTCTTTCTTTATTTTCGGCGAAGATTTTAAAGCCCGTAATATCACCTTCCAGAATAGTGCCGGACATGTGGGGAAAGCGGTGGCGGTGCGTGTAGAGAGTGACCGGGTGATTTTTGAGAACTGTAAATTTCTCGGCAATCAGAATACCTTATACCTGCATGGCAAGCAGAGCCGGCAATATTACAAAAACTGTTACATAGAAGGTACGGTCGACTTTATATTCGGGTGGTCTACGGCCGTTTTCGAGAGCTGTGTGATCAATTGTAAGGGGAAGGGTTTTGTAACGGCAGCTTCAACCCCGGAAGAATCTCCGTATGGTTTTGTATTTACCAATAGCAGAATAACAGGAAGAGGAAGTAGTACGTTTTTCCTCGGAAGACCGTGGCGCCCCCATGCCAAAACAGTTTATATCAATTGTTATATGAGTAAACATGTGGAGCCAAAAGGCTGGGATGACTGGGGCAAACCCGAGGTGGAACTGACTGCGTTTTATGCCGAGTACAATTCTTCGGGGCCGGGTGCGGATACGGAAGAACGGGTATCGTGGTCGTGTCAGTTGTCCGACGGGGATGCGGAAAAATACACGACGGAGCATATCCTGAAGGGAGAAGACGATTGGAACCCCGAAAAAATACGATTCTAAACAGATCGGAACACTGGAGGAAACATACTGTTATATATAACAAAAATCCTTTTTTTATACCGGTGACTTCGCTCCATATTTACTAAATTTGCACTTTTGAAATTACGCAGTAATGTCCGATATAAAGATTAAGATCAAAGACAGGGAAGGCGTTGTTCACGAACTGGACGCTCCTACCGATATGGCCATGAATATCATGGAATTGTGTAAAGCCTATGAATTGCCGGTAGAAGGTACCTGCGGAGGAATGGCCATGTGTGCTTCCTGCCAGTGTTATGTGCTTTCGGAACATCAACTTCCGGAGATGGGACCCGATGAGGAAGCTATGCTTTTTGAGGCGTTTCACGTTAAGGATAACAGTCGTCTGGGATGCCAGCTTCCTATTACGGAAGATTTGGACGGACTGGAACTCGAACTTGCACCGGAATCATAGATATCACAATAAATTCATTAACAAAAAACCGGATGTGTTACTTTATACATCCGGTTTTTTGTTGGTATCGGTAAAGATCAGGCGATGGAGCTTTCGCGGGCCTTGATGATTTCTTCCTCAATGGTGTCCCACAAAGCCATACGCATCTGCAGTGCTACGGTGGCAGCCTCTCCGGCCTCTTTCCATTTCTGTTCATGATCTCCGCACAGTTCTTCGACCATTTGGAGGGCCATGGGGCCATGCTCGTCCTGGTCGAGCTCGATGTGACGCTCAAAATAATATACGAGTTTATCGATCTGGAATTCCGGGAAATTGCGTTGCATTTCCCTCAATATGGCAGTAAACATGTCCGGGATCAGGTCTTCTCTTCCAAAGGTGAACGCAGCAGCTATTTTGTGAGGTTTTCCTTCTTCGATAAGAAAAAAAGTAAAATTCAGGAAATCTTTGACTGCCTGTGGTAGTGCACTTAGTTTTATATCTACGAGGATGTTTTTCAGCGATAAGAGATCGGCGATAAAGTTTTCGATCCTGGAGGTATCCGCATGGCATTCCTCCATAGCTTCCAGGTACATTTCATAATGGCTCTGGTGTTTTCCCTCCTTGTTGATATCAGTCTCCTCCGCCAGTACGATCTCATTGATGAGATAACGGAGTTCCGGCGATCCCGTAGGTATCCAGGGAGTTTTGGTACAGGTTAGTTTTTGTTGCAATGCTTTCAGCAGGGACATAAAATCCCAAACGGCAAATACGTGATATTCCAGAAAAAGCCGGAGGTCATCCGGTTGATTTATATTGTTATAAAGCGAGTGCCGGAGCAGTTGATCGCGTAGAGGGGCTATCTCGGCTTTTATAGTGTCTGTCATAATATTTTTTTACAAAGTTAATAAACTCTTTGGCATACCTGTTTGTCGTGTAAGGATTTAACTAAATAATTTAACATGCCGTTAGCCTGTTGGCAGAAAGCGGTGAAAAATATAATAATACCCTGGTAATGAATAATGTTGGTGAAATCAGAGAAATGTCATTGTTGTTGTGATCTGTCCGTCGAAATAATAAATTTAGTAAATTTGCGTTATGAAGTGCTTAGATAAAGATTCGCCGTTTTCCGTCATGATAAGTTTCCATCGTTTGCTGGAATTTTATGAGGAACAGGCTCGTAGTGATGATGAGTTTATTGCTATGAAAGCAAGGAGGGTACTGGAGGTACAACGACCCTATCCGGAATTACGCGAAGGATTTACGGATGAACAACTCCTGGACACACATGCGGATGTCATAGAGGTTATACTTCGCGATACGTTCTCCCCGGCGCTTACCCATAACGAGATCAAGATTGCCTCCATCCCTTTTGAGGATGTGATTATATATGCCACCGAACGTTTCAAGAACATCGTCAGTCAGGCAGGAGAAGGGTTCGACCTGAAAATGCGGAAGCTGGGTGAGGATAACAAATACATTATGGCTTGTGCCGTTATCCTCAAGGCTTATTATAATGTAAATGTAAATTTTCAGCGTCCCGTATTCTATGATATCCCGGATGCCAGTACGATATTAAGACACTATCGGGTGCTTTATAATGCGGACTATCTGGATATTTATCCGACAGACCGAGCTGTAGAGCTCTCTGCGGAAGATATCGAAGAGTTGCTCAACAATTTTGATAATCCCGATCTCTGGAAAGAGAAATTTCCACCACAGAGCTGGGTCCTGAAGGGGTTTGGTATATGTAATATGTACGATGCTACCATGGATAACGTTATTTCCGACCTGAAAACGACACTTATCGGGATCAATTCGGATAGCGAAATCAACTTTGTGGAGAATTTTAGGAAAATTTTCAGTTCGTTATATGCCATTCCTGATCTTACGGTAGGTTTTTGTACCTATAATCCGGACGAAGAGAAATTCGAACGTCGTCCGGGTAAGGAACTTCCGAGTTTTATCATGGGGGAAGAAACCGAATTGCCGGGAGATGTGGCTTTGTGTAAACACTCATGTAAAAAACTGCTCAGTGAAAGGAAGTACTTTGCTATTGCTGATGTCGACAAGTTTTTCGAGAAAAACGAAAAGGATACGTCCTACATCAACCTGAAGAAACAGGGTGTACGAAGTGTAATATTTGCCCCGATAGTTGCAGACGATATGTCGCTTTACGGTATTATGGAACTGGGATCGCCCCGGCCCCTGGAGCTCAACAGCGTAAATGCCCAAAAGCTGGAAGATATCATGCCTTACATGATTACGGCGATTTCGCGTGCAAAAATAGAAGAAGCTAACCAGGTAGAGGCTCTGATACAACAGGAATACACCTCTATTCATCCCAGCGTTAAATGGAAATTCGAAAGAGAAGTTCACACCTACCTCAAAAGGCAGTTCCAGGGAATTACGGCTTCTTTACGTGAAATAGTCTTTAATCATGTATATCCTCTCTACGGACAAATTGATATTAAGGATTCTTCAAAAGCAAGAAATGAAGCTATCCGGAAAGACCTTATCATTCAGTTGTCCCATGTGAGTAAGATTCTCGAAAAGGCCAAAGCGGCCGAGCCTCTTCCTATTTATGAAGAGATTATTTTTCGGTTGAACCACCACATGAAGGATATCATAAATATTCTGAGTGCGGGAAGTGAACAGACGATACTGGATTTTCTCAAGGAAGAGATTCACCCGTTTTTTGATCATTTCAAAAGTCTTAACTCAGATATAGCCCATAGTATAGACGAATACATTAACAGTCTGGACCCACTGCACGAAGCTATATACGATCACCGGAAGAATTATGATGAGTCGGTGAATCTCATCAATAAAAAACTGGCATCCGTCCTGGATCGCAAACAGGAAAAGGCACAGAAGATGTTTCCGCACTACTTCGAAAGGTATAAGACCGATGGCGTGGAACACAATATGTATATAGGGGCATCTATAGCCTATAAAAAGACCTACAACGATATCTACCTCTATAATCTCCGGTTGTGGCAATTGCAGATTATGTGGGAGATGGAAAACGAATACTATGCCCTGAAAAAGGAATTGCCTGTAAAACTCGATGTAGCTTCTTTGGTACTGGTGTACAATTCACCGCTCTCCATCCGTTTCCGGATGGATGAAAAACAATTTGATGTAGACGGTACGTACAACGCCCGTTACGAGATTATAAAGAAAAGGCTGGATAAAGCGCTGGTTAAAGGTTCCGAAGACCGGGTGACACAAAAGGGGAAGATTGCGATTGTGTATTCCGGTAGCAAAGACGAAGAGGAGTATCTCCGTTACATCCGTTTTCTGCAGGAGAAAAAGTATTTCGGAAAAAAAATAGAGCTTCTTGAGCTGGAAGAACTTCAGGGAGTAACCGGGTTAAAAGCCCTTCGTGTGGAAGTACTCTATAAAAAAGGAGAAGATACCCGGGTGTACACCTATGAAGACCTGATGAAGGAGATCAATTCATAATATCTTACCGGTTACTAAGCCGGTAACATATCCTGCTTAGTAACCGTAATTCACATAATAGGTCGCGATACCGAAAGCCATTACGGATATGATGATCCCTACCAGGAAAATCGTATAGGTAATACGGAGCAGACGGTATTTTTTATCCAGCACTTTACCGAGATAGTAAAGGTCTTTAGTCAGCGAATTGTACAGGTATTCCTTGTCTTCCCGGATATCCTTCATCGCTTCTTCATATTGCTCCAGGCTCATTTTGTGGAAATTCCCGAAAAAGAGGAGATTTACCTTTTTATTTCTGACATCTTCCCTGGAAAATTTCCCGCTGGTAATATTGGGCCTTGTTGCCAATACGGAAAAAACGATAGAAGCGACACTGAATCCTACGAAAAGGACTGTAGGGATCAACAGATAGGAATTACTGGCTTTATCCAGTTTGGGGATCAATGTGGACAATGCCAGGGATATGATAATCGCGTTTACGGACAGCAGGATATTAGCTTTGCTGTCTGCAATATTACTCAGGTTGGTATGGTTTCTCAGGGTAACTCTAAACAGCGTTTCGACACCTCTTTCCGGGGTTTCGGCTTTTTTCTTTTTTCTTTTGTAGTCTGCTTTTTTCAGTTTATCCCGATCCTTTTTCTCCAGTATTTTGGTCAGGTTCTTTTTGAGCTTCAACAGGTTTTTACTTTTCTGTGGCTGCCATGTAGCTATGGCATGGGAGGTATAGAATTTATGGTGTTCTTCGAACATACGGATATTGGTCTCTACCCATTCGGCATCCGTAAATGTAATACCCTGCACCAATCGCAGTTCTTCCCGTAACAGATCGGAGATTTCCGTATAATTTTTAGAGGCAAAATGGGAGAAGTCGGCATCACAGATAATTTTTTGCAGGATACCGGATGGTTTGCTGTATTTTTTGGTAACGAGGATACATGCTTTGACTTTGAGGATACGGTCTTCCGGGTAATTTTTATTTTTGAGGAATTCTTCTGCAAGCCCGGCACTCTCCACTTCGTGGTTTTCCGGGCTTACCATATATCCGGCATCGTGGAACCAGCCTGCGATCTGTAGGACCTCACTGTCTGTTTCGTCCAGTCTTTCGGCAGTTACAAGTTCTTTGATATGTTTTACAACTCTTTGCGTATGAGTATAGTTATGATAAAAATAATGGTTCGGGAGTTGTTCGCCCATTATTTTAAGTATGTAATCCTCTACCTGCAGGAGAATTGTATCCATAATTTACTTAAATTAGTTTAAAATTAAAATTAGTGTTTTTATTCTTATGATAAAAATTAAAAAGTTGAGTTTATTACTGATGGCCGGGGTTTGGCTGAATTCCTGTACATCCTACAAGGCTCAATATAGTATAAAACCAGAAGCTGACCTGAAACCTGAACCCCGGGATATTTCTCATACCTTTTACTTTATAGGCGATGCAGGAAATTCTCCGATAGGAGAAAAATCCAAAGCTTTGCAGGCTTTGGAAAAAGAAATAGTTCATGCTTCGAAGCACAGTACGATCGTCTTTCTCGGTGATAACATTTATCCTTCGGGCATGCCTGCAAAAGATGATGAGGGCAGGAAACTGGCCGAATACCGTATGGATATACAGGCCGAGATAGGAAAGAAATTCAAAGGGAAAACCATATTTATCCCAGGGAATCACGATTGGTATTCCGATGGTCTGGAGGGATTAAAGCGACAGGAAAAAAGAGTGGAAGATATCCTGGGAAAAAATTCATTCCTTCCCGAAGACGGCTGCCCCCTGAAACGGGAAAAGATCAACGATGATGTCGATCTTTTACTGGTAGACAGCCAGTGGTATCTCGAAGATTGGGATAAACACCCGAAGATCAATACGGAGTGTGACATCCGCACCCGTGCACAGTTTTTTGAAGAAATTGAGGGATATATCAATAAATCTCAGGGAAAAGTACTGCTTATAGCCATACATCACCCTTTACTCAGCAACGGAGGGCACGGCGGTATGTTTTCGCTGCGCGGCCAGTTGTACCCGGTAGGTCATGGCGTGCCATTGCCTGTGTTAGGGTCTTTGGTGAATTTTGTGCGCAAAACCAGCGGGATATCCCCGCAGGATATACAGAGTAAGCCTTATCGCGAGTTAAAGGACCGGTTGTTTACCCTGGCGCAGCAGGCGGATAATGTCATTTTCGTCTCTGGTCATGAACATAATCTGCAATACGCCATAAGTAGGAAAGTCCCGGTGATTATTAGTGGTTCCGGGTCCAAGACCGCTCCGGCCGGATTGGGAAGAGACGGTCTTTTTTCATACGGCAAACAGGGGTATGTAAAGCTTGTTACAGGTAAGGACGGCAGTGCCGTAGCCAGTTTTTTCGGAGAAGAAAATGATTTCTCTGCCCCTTTGTTCCGTACGGAGGTATTGCATATTCCTACGGATACGGTACACAGGGAACTTCCGCAAAATTTCCCTGCATCCATGAAAGCCCGGGTGTATGAAGAGGATGAAGTACACAAAGGAAAGTTGTATTCGGCGATCTGGGGAAAACACTATAGGAAGGAATACGGAAAACTTATAGAAGCCAGGACGGTTTCTTTAGACACGCTGTATGGAGGTCTTAAACCTTTGCGTGCAGGAGGGGGACACCAGACCAACTCCCTTCGTCTCGAAGATAAGGATGGCCGGCAGTTTATGATGCGTGAAGTACGCAAGGGAGCCATACGTTTTTTGCAGGCGGTAGCTTTTAAGGATCAGTATATCCAGGATGATCTCGAAGATTCCTATACCGAATCGCTGGTGATGGATTTTTATACCACAGCTTTTCCCTTTGCAGCATTGGCAGTCGGAAAACTCTCCGATGCTATCGGGGTGCTACATGCCAATCCGGAACTTTTTTATGTGCCCCGGCAACCGGCGCTCGGACGTTATAACGACACCTACGGAGATGCGCTTTATCTCATAGAAGAACGCGTTACGGACGATCATGGAAAAGTGGCCAGTTTCGATTATTCCGATAACATTATAAGTACTACGGATGTGTTGAAAAAGTTACGGCGTAAGGACAAAAATACTATAGACGAACGGCTCTATATCCGTTCCCGCTTGTTCGATATGTTGCTGGGCGACTGGGACAGGCACGGGGATCAATGGCGATGGGCCAAATCCGGAGAATCGGAAGGGAAAGACCTGTACAAGCCTGTTCCCCGTGACAGGGATCAGGTTTTCTCCGATTTTGACGGTCCTTTTCTCGGACTGGTGACACGGATGATCCCGGGAGTGCGTATGATGCAGAACTATACTCCGGAAATACGTAGCCTTAAGTGGTTTAATGTAGAGCCCTTTCCGCTTGATATGGCAGTACTCAACAGTCATACGCTCGAAGACTGGAAGGAGGAAGCGGAGTATATCCGTACCCGGATCAGCCCTGAGATTGTAGACGAGGCCTTCTCTTATCTCCCGGAAGAACTGGACCCGGGATAATACGGCGTGTGCGTTCTGTATTGTTGCAGCGTAAGGAAAATTTGCCCGGGATCGCAGCGACCTATTATCGTATGCTCAAAAAGAACCCGGTGATATACGGTACGGACAAAGACGACTATTTTGATATTACCAGGGAAGCGGGCGGAAAGACCAGAATAGAAGCTTATCGCATCATTAAAGGAGAAAAAGAGCAAAAATTCATAGACCTGACATTCCGCCGGGAAGAAACCCGGGAAATATGGTTGTACGGTCTGGATGACAAAGATGTTTTTGACATCAACGGGGAAGGAGATAACCTCATCCCGATAAAGATTATCGGCGGACAGCGCAATGATAGTTACAAGGTAAACAATCGTAAAAAGATTACGGTATATGATTACAAGTCAAAAAAAATCACGCTGAAGAGCCCGGTGGCTACAAGACTTTCGGATAATTATGACCTGAATACCTACGATCCGAAAAAGGTGAGGACCAGTACCGGGCAATTATTTCCGGATGTCGGATTCAATCCGGACGACGGCGTCAAGCTGGGATTGAATTATACTTTTATCGGGAAAGGTTTGCGACAGGATCCGTATACACAAAAACACAATATAAGGGGAGGATATTATTTCGCCACCAAAGGATTCGACCTGCGTTATTCCGGGGAAATAATTAACCTTACCAACAACTGGCGTTTTGCGGGCGATGCCTTTTTTACCAGCCCGCTGTTTTCCGTGAACTATTTCGGTTACGGTAATGAAAGCAAAAACCTGCAGAGCGATCGCAGCATGGACTATAACCGCGTCCGAATGAGTAGTTTCGGAATTTCTCCGAAATGGCCTGGAAAGGATATCTCGGAGGGTATTTTAAGATAGGGCCGGTGTTCGAAGCTATGGAGATCGAGGAAACCTCGGACCGTTTTATCAATGAGACTGCGGTTAATCCCGATATTTTCGAGTGGCAGAAATTTCTCGGTGCGGAAATGACTTACGGGTATTCTAATTTCGACAGTAACTCCCTGCCAACCCTGGGGATGCAGTTTGAGCTGACCGCGGGGTATAAATCCAATATAGACAATAACCGGGATTTCCTTTATTTCATTCCGCAGCTACGGTTTACGACCCATGTAGACCACCGTGGCAGGATTGTGTACGCGACAAAATTCAAAGCTCATTTCAATACGGGAGATGAGTTCGAATTCTACCAGGGGGCAAGTATAGGAGGCATAGACGGTTTGCGTGGTTTCAGAAATCAGCGTTTTATCGGACGTACCTCTTTTTACAATAACAATGACCTGAGGTTTACCCTGGCACAGTTCCGTACCGGGCTGTTCCCGATGACGCTCGGAACATACGGAGGGTTCGATTACGGAAGGGTATGGACGGCAGATGATGATTCCGGCAAATGGCACAATTCGGTCGGAGGCGGTGTCTACCTGAATGCCATCAATATGTTTACGGCCAATTTTTCATATTTCAATTCCAAAGACAGCAATCGTTTCGCATTTGGTTTGGGCTTTAATTTTTAACCGTATCAAGCCGTAGTTCGTAGAGGTTTCTTCCGGAGCTGCCTTTGCCTTCATCGCTGAGGAGAAGTGTATTATTATCCGTAAAACACAGCCCTTCTTTTTGTGAATGGTGCCCGAGGCTCAGGATTTCTGTGGTATCGGCTCCGAAGAAACGGTCGTCCCGGAAACCGGAAAACAACCAGACCCTGTCATGGCCCAGCAAGGCTACCGTTTTCTCGTCCGGCGAAATAGCGGCAGCGGTGATCCTGCAACTATCTTCATCGGTACAGAAGGCATATTGGCCGATACGCTCTGCTTTGTGATGTCCTTTCCGTGCAGGGATCTTGTAGAGAAAAGAAATGCCGTCGAAGGGTTTGGAGCGGTTTTTCGTAAAAATATAGAGAGATCCCCGGTAGTAGAAAAAAGCTTCGGCATCGTAATACCGCTCTTTTTTTTTCGGTGGGAATTTTTTCTGTTCCGGGTATTCGAAAGTAATTTTTTCGGCTTTTATATCTTCTCCTTTTATGGTTTCCGGGTTAGGGACCTTATATATGGTAAGGTCTTTCCGTGTGTTGTCATTGTTTCCGAAATCTCCGATATAAAGATTGTTGTCCTGGTCTTTGGTCAGTTCTTCCCAATCTTTGTTTCCGGCCTGTTTTACGCGGAGCTCCCGTCGCATTTTTCCGTCAAAACCCACCTGGTAGAGATGTGCTTTATTGCCGGAGTCGTTAATGACCCAGACCGTACTGTCTTTTTGTATGGTTTCTATTCCCGAGTTTTCTTTGAGTACTTTCGGTAGTCTGCTCAGGTGTTTCAGTTGTCCGTAATTGGGCGTACAACCGATAATGAAAATATATAACAGGATAATACTAAATGTTCTCATAGCCATAAAAATACAAAATAAACAGACTGTTTTCTGATGTGCCACATCCCCTTATGATGCGATTGTTTCTTAATAATGCTCCCTGATGTACCTCAGAAGGGTATCCATGTGTTGTTTCACCGCTGTTGTCTCATGCATGTAATGATTATTCATGTAGCTGAAGATCAATATTTTTCCTGATTTTGTCCGAATGTATCCGCTGAGATTATAGTTGTTGCTCAACGATCCCGATTTGGCATAAATGTAGGGAACATCCCCGTCTCCTTTGTAATAATGCTTTAGCGTACCCGATACCCCACCGGCGGGAAAAAGCTGAAACAACCTTTCCTGAGGATATTCGTGGTACATTCTGTTGAGCACATACACCATAGATTCCGGGGTAAAGAGATTGTATCTGGAAAGCCCGGAACCATCGACCCATCTTGGCTTTTGCGGGATATCGGGCAAAAACCGCTGTAGTGTATAGTCGATAATTTTCCGGGTGTTGAGGCTGTCCGAAAGCGTACCAGCAGCCATCAGCAGGATCTGCTCTGCGAGGAAGTTATCACTCTCCAGCATCATTCTTCGGAAAAGCGAATCTACGGGTGTATGACTGTATAAGGTCTTTTTGTTCAAAGGTAATTTCCGGGTAGTATGGAAAACTTTCTTTCCAAGGGTATCGGACAGCAGCCTCGTTGTTAGTTCCGTTGTCTGTATAAAAGGAATTTCAAGGGTATCCCCCGTTTTTATATATTCCGGTACATAAAAAGTATTATGGCGCAGGTCGCGGGGATAGGGTGCTTTACTATCGTGGTTAACAACATCCCGGAAATATCCCGGGGAGCATTCGGTTTTCTCGCGGTTACCCGTTATGGTCAGTACATTTCCGTACATCGGCAAAGCACTCCGCTCCGCAGCGTAGTAATAGGCATAATCGTCCCAGGCCCATCCCGGACCGGATCGTTCCTCGGTGAAATTGTCCGAATACCAGGCAATAGGCAGCTGTTGGTTTTTTAGAAATCCGAGGGCATTGCGATCTTTAAAATAGGGGTGTAGGAAAACAGGATTCCCCGTACCTTCTATGTATAACGTATCTCTTTCGGCAGCATAGTGTAATGCAGGAATGGAATCTCCCAGTACATGAAGGCCCGTATACAACGTAAAGATCTTGGTGTTGGATGCCGGCGTAAAATATTTGTCCGACTGGTAGCTATACAGTAAAGCTTCCTCTTCCGGATCGTAGAGTGCAAATCCTGTAAATTGTGTTCTGAAGAAATCGGAATCGAAATATTTTTTAACACGGATTTTTCCGGAAGTACCACAGGCGGTACATACGAACAACGAGAGTAACAGATACGGATATAGCTTTCGGAGCATAGCGGGCGGAAGATTTTTTAAGGTGTTAGCGAAGGAAAGTTAGGGATTTTTTCTTTTTCCCGGAGTACTTTACGGAATTCCGGCATAAAAATGTCTCCGGACATATCATTAATAAGCAATTTTACAAACAGGTGGTACATGTTGTTATGGTCTGCCATCGGTGTCTTTTTGTTCCGAAACCAGGGATTCTCCTCCCATTTTGGTAGCGATGATACTGACCAGTAGGATCTGGAGTCCGTGATACAGCATCAGGGGAAGAAGAATAATACCTCCCGAACTCATACCGGAAAACAATACTTTGGACATTACAGTACCGTGGACAAGTGATTTTTTGGATCCGCAAAAAGCGCGGTAATCCGGTCTTCCCTGTTGAAGCGCAATAGTGCGGAGATCAAATAAATGATGCCGTAAGCAACAAAAAACAGGCTGAGTGCAATAATGATCAGCAGGAGAATGTCTGTCCATCGGATGCTGGAGAATACTCCGGAATGAAAAGATTCCGAGAAGCTTTTATACACAATAAATAGTATAATACTCTTGTCGAAAAAACTGAGCTGCTTGCTGTATCGCCCGGCAAATTTTCCTCCGAGAGGCTGAAGTATGATCCCCAGGATTACGGGGGCAATCACCTCGATGACCAGTTGCAGATAAATGCTTCCGAAATCCATATCCGTTTGTGCCTGTTCCAGAAAGGGAGTAATCCACAATGGGGTGATAAGTATGCCGATCATCCCGGAAAGACTGGCATTGAATATGGCCGCGGGAATATTTCCCCTGGCTATGGATACCATAACCACCGAGGAGGATACGGTGGAGGGAAGGGAAGCCAGGAAAAAAACAGCCAGCCACAGCGTATGTTGTTCCGTGGTTTTCAGCAGCGGATAGAAAGGTAGGACCAGTAAAGGGAAAAGTACAAAAGTAGCAAGCTGGACGACCAGGTGTAATTTCCAGTTGTTCAGTCCTTTTTTTATCTTGTCCGGACTGAGTTTAAGGCCGTAAAAAAAGAATATAAGTGCGATGCCTGCGCTACTGATGGTTTTTATCGGAAAAGGGCTGCCTTCTACTCCCCATTGCGGGAAGAGATAGGCCGTAATAACGCTGAGCAAAAGCGCGAGAACAAAGGGATCGGATCGGAATCGCATAATATCTGTTTGAAGGTGTAAATATAGATAAATACGGATGTCGGTGACAAGTGTATCTCACAGTTTTACACCTAAAACAAAAGTCTTATCTTCGCGAAAGATTAAAAAAACGCTATGGATATTGTATTTATAATTATAGGTCTGGTGCTGCTTGTAGCTGGAGGTGACTGGCTCCTCCGCGCTGCCGTAGGAATGTCGTTGCGGTTACATATTCCGCGAATGGTCATCGGAATGACCGTGGTGTCTTTTGCAACTTCGGCTCCCGAACTCATAGTAAGTATTAAATCGGCCCTGGACGGATTTCCGGATATAGCACTCGGTAATGTCGTCGGGTCTAACATAGCCAACCTGGGGCTGGTCCTCGGACTCACGGTAATCCTCTCATCCATAACCGTACAGAAAAATTTTTATAAACTGGACTGGCCTTCCATGATGCTTGCATCGCTGGTGCTTTTCGGCTTTATTTATTTCGACGGAACCATACAACGTTGGGAAGGGGGTGTACTGTTTGGCCTGTTGGTCCTTTTTATCGTTATTATGTTCCGGAATAAAGGTAATGCCGAAGTTCCGGATGAGGTGTCTGATATGGAGGGGCATGTACCCGGAGGATGGAAGATATTCTTTTTTTACTGATAGGAGGAGGGGCCTTATGGGGAGGCTCCGAATTACTCATCCGTGGTGCTGTGGGGATGGCGCAGTTATACGGGGTCAGCGAACGCGTTATTGCTGTAACAGTGGTCTCGGTGGGCACAAGTATACCGGAACTGGCAGCATCCGTTATGGCGGTTCTTCGCAAAGAAAAAGCGATCTCGCTTGGAAACCTCATAGGCTCCAATGTATTTAACGTACTGGCTGTTCTCGGTATTACGGGGATGATAACCCCTATACAGGCTAAAGACGAACGCCTTATAAGTAATGATATCTACTGGATGCTCGGCTATGCCGTGCTGGTGTTTCTTCTCGTTCTGGTCCCGAAAAGGATGAGGCTGGGGTGGCCGGAAGGGATCGTATTGCTCGGTCTGTACATCGCTTTTGTCTATGTCACATTATAGAGATCGAAAAAACGTATAGTTGTATCCCGGAGTACCTGTAAAGAGAAAAAATGCTATCCGATACGGGGTGTGTGGGGAGGAACGGGTTAAAGAAAAATAGAGGTATAAAAAACGCCGGCGAGGAAAGAAAACTGCCGGCGTTTTTAATTATACACAAAAAACAGAATTGTTCACACTATTGCATGTTTATACTGCAACGGCGGTATCTACTTCAACGGATTTTACCGTTTTGATAATTCTTGCTGCGATTTTATAAGGGTCTCCGTTAGATGCAGGCCTGCGGTCTTCCAACCATCCTTTCCATCCGCGTTCTACAGTTCCTATCGGAATACGGATAGAAGCACCACGGTCGGATACGCCATAACTGAAATCGGTAATAGAAGCTGTTTCGTGCTTTCCTGTCAGACGCTGATCGTTGTGCGCACCATATACTTCGATATGTTCGGTAACTACAGGTCGGAAAGCTTCGCATATACTTTCGTAAGTTCCTTTGTCTCCGCAGGATCTCAATATGGAGTTGGAGAAGTTTGCGTGCATACCGCTTCCGTTCCAGTCCAGTTGTCCGAGAGGTTTCGGGTGCCAGTTTACGGAGATACCGTATTTTTCACAAATTCTTTCAAGGAAATAACGGGCTACCCAGATCTGATCGCCGGCCTCTGCGGCACCTTTGGCAAAAATCTGGAATTCCCACTGTCCGGCAGCAACTTCAGCATTGATCCCTTCTACATTAAGGCCTGCTTCGAGACATACATCGAGGTGTTCTTCTACGATTTCTCTCCCGTAGGCATTATTGGCACCTACAGAACAATAGTATTGCCCTTGTGGTGCAGGGTAACCATTTGCAGGGAATCCAAGAGGCTTGTTTGTTTCGGGGTTCCACAGGAAATACTCCTGCTCAAAACCAAACCAGAAGTCATTGTCATCATCATCGATAATCGCTCTTCCGTTAGAGACATGGGGAGTTCCGTCAGGATTCATTACTTCACACATAACCAGGTAGGCGTTCTTTCGCTGCGGATCGGGACAAATAAACACAGGCTTCAATAGACAGTCGGAAGAATTTCCTTCTGCCTGTTGTGTAGAAGAACCGTCAAAAGACCATATTTCACAATCTTCCAGCTTACCGGAAAAATCGGTTACGATTTTAGTCTTACTCCTCAAGCTCTGCGTCGGTACATATCCATCTAACCAAATGTACTCAAGTTTAGCTCTGCTCATATCATTTCATAATTTAAATTGAACACTAATAAATGTCGGTATTGTGGTGTAAAAGTAATATTTTTTTTTAAATGTCATACAAAATAAGGGGGTATGTAGTTTTTTATATGTGTATTTTTAGTTATACCCTATTTTTTAAAGGGGGTATTTGTGTATTATGTATTTTATGTGTGGTCTTTTGATTATTGTGTAATGGTTTGTGATTTTAAAACAAAAAACCTATTGAATGTTTAATCTGGGGGGTGAAATATAACGGATTGTATTTTTTTTGTTCAAACGGGTAAAAACAATAGGGGGTGTGTAAAAAAAGCATCTGTTTCTTGTGGTATTTTTATATATTTGAATGCAGCTATGCCGATAGCCCATAATGTATACCGGGGTTTTAAAATGATGAAACAGGAGTTGTATGCTGTAGTATATATTATGGTGTAGGTCGAAGTTGAGGAAGAAGTTGCGCAGCCATGATAAGTAAGATTTAAGAACAGAAGCAAATAACAGATATAGAAATAATAACCAACAAAGTAATATGGCAACAATAAGATTTAGAGCTATACAGGAAACTTTCGGAAGAACACCAGTCCCGGTACAGGAAACGGTAAGACGTTCGGAATTGTTCGGAGAAAACGTTTTCAACGAATCGGCAATGCGGCAATTTATGACGAAAGAAGCTTTTGTCAGTGTAATGAACGCCATTGAATTTGGAGAAAAGATCAACCGGAAGATAGCCAACCAGGTCGCTGCAGGAATGAGAGACTGGGCTATTTCTAAAGGAGCTTCGCACTATACACACTGGTTTCAGCCGCTAACCGGTGCCACAGCAGAAAAGCATGATGCTTTCTTCGAAACCATAGGTAACGGAATGGCTATGGAAAAATTCGATGGCAGCCAGCTGGTACAGCAGGAGCCGGATGCATCCAGTTTCCCCAACGGAGGTATTCGTAATACTTTCGAAGCACGCGGATATACTGCATGGGACCCGACATCTCCCGCATTTATATACGGAGGTACGTTATGTATCCCTACGGTATTTGTTTCATATACCGGGGAAGCTCTTGACAATAAAGCGCCGTTACTGAGAGCATTGCAGGCGGTTGATAATGCCGCGACCGATGTTGCAAAATATTTCGATAAGAACGTCACCAAGGTAACTGCTACGCTCGGGTGGGAACAGGAGTATTTCCTTGTAGACAAGGCCCTGGCTTACAGCAGACCCGATCTTATTCTTGCGGGAAGAATGCTTTTGGGACATTCCGCGGCAAAAGGACAGCAGTTGGATGACCATTATTTCGGTTCTATTCCGGATCGTGTCGTAAACTTTATGAGAGATCTGGAGATCGAATGTATGAAACTGGGAATTCCGGTAAAAACCCGTCATAACGAGGTAGCACCAAACCAGTTTGAGCTGGCACCGATCTTTGAAGAAGCCAGTATGGCCGTAGACCACAATTCGCTGTTGATGGACGTTATGGATAAAACCGCGGACCGTCATAATTATAAGGTACTGTTTCACGAAAAACCGTTTTCGGGGATCAACGGTTCCGGAAAACACAATAACTGGTCTTTGGCGACCAACACAGGAGTTAACCTGTTGAGCCCGGGATCTACCCCGATGAAAAACCTTCAGTTCCTTACCTTCTTTATCAATACGATCAAAGCGGTAAACGAATACGAAGAGCTTATCCGGGCTTCCATTGCTTCTGCAACCAACGACCACAGGCTCGGGGCCAACGAGGCGCCGCCTGCGATCATTTCCGTATTTATCGGAGAGCAACTTACCCGTGTGCTCGACGAACTCGAGGATGTATCCACAGGAAAACTCTCTCCCCAGGAGAAAACCGACCTCAAACTTAACGTTGTGGGTAAGATACCGGAGATACTGCTCGATAATACCGATAGAAACCGTACATCTCCCTTTGCTTTTACAGGAAACAAATTCGAGCTTCGCGCTGTAGGTTCCAAGGCCAACTGCGGAAAGCCGATGACCGTACTCAATACGATCGTGGCCAAGCAACTGGTAGAGTTTAAAAAGAGGTGGATGCACTGGTGTCCAAGAAAAAACTCAAAAAAGACGAAGCGATCTTCAATGTATTGCGGGAGTATATCAAGTCGTCCAGAAGAATACGTTTCGAAGGAGACGGATATAGTGCAGCCTGGGAAAAAGAAGCGGCACGAAGAGGACTCAGCAATAACAAGACCACACCTTCCGCATTGAAGTCGATGGTGTCCAAGAAAGCGATTTCCCTTTACGAAGAAATGAAGGTAATGAGCAAAATCGAAGTAAAAGCCCGTCACGAAATAGAGCTGGAAGAATACACCATGAAAGTACAGATCGAAGGACGTGTACTGGGTGATATCGCGAGAAACCACGTGATTCCGACAGCAATCCGTTACCAGAACATTCTCATTGATAACGTAAAGGGGCTAAAAGATGTTTTCGGTACGGACTTTAAAAAGGTAGCTTCGGAGCAATTGGATCTTATCGAGGAAATCTCCGAACATATCGCAGAGATCAATTCGAAAGTAACAGCGATGACCGAAGAGCGCAAAAAAGCCAACGTCATTACAAGTGCCGAGCTGAAAGCAGAAGCTTATTGTGAGAAGGTGAAGCCGTATTTCGATGATATCAGGTATCATTGCGATAAACTGGAACTGCTCGTGGATGATGAGCTCTGGACGCTGACCAAATACAGGGAGCTGTTGTTCCTCAAGTAAGAAGAACTAAACTTTGCCCAACGGGGAGATCGTGCGAAAGCGGGGTCTCCCCGTTTTTTTTGCGGGGATGCACCGGTGAAATACGTAATAAATCCGTTCTGTTCAGCCCGAAATTATGTATTTTTGCGCCAAACGATATTATTTATGAGTTCTTCGGTAAGTAAGAGATATTCTCAAAGAGGTGTTTCCGCCTCCAAGGAAGATGTGCACAATGCAATAAAAAATATTGACAAGGCCTTTTTCCAAAGGCCTTTTGTAAAATAGTTCCGGATTATCTCACCAATGATCAGGACAGCTGTCTCATTATGCATGCGGACGGAGCAGGGACCAAGTCATCACTGGCTTACCTTTACTGGAAAGAGACCGGAGATCTTTCGGTCTGGAAAGGAATTGCACAGGATGCCCTGATTATGAATATCGATGACCTGCTCTGTGTGGGAGCCACGGATAATATCATGCTTTCGTCTACGATAGGAAGAAATAAAAACCTCGTTCCCGGCGAAGTCATTTCAGCCATCATCAACGGTACGGAAGAACTTATAGCCGAACTCAAAGAATTCGGGGTGAAGATACATGCTACGGGTGGCGAAACCGCCGATGTAGGAGATCTTGTACGGACTATCATAGTAGACTCGACTGTCACGGCTCGTATGCCGCGAAACAAGGTGATAGATAATGCAAATATAAAAGCAGGACATGTTATCGTAGGGCTGGCATCGTACGGACAGGCGAGTTATGAAAAATCGTATAATGGCGGTATGGGAAGCAACGGGCTTACTTCTGCAAGACACGACGTTTTTGCACGTTATCTCGCCGAGAAATACCCGGAGAGTTTCGATCCTTCCGTTCCGAAAGATCTGGTGTACTCCGGTCGTGTAAAACTGACGGATGCCGTAGAAGGGGCTCCGCTGGATGCAGGTAAACTCGTATTATCACCGACAAGGACCTATGCTCCTGTGATCAAAAAAATACTCGAAAAGTACGGTCCGGAAGATATTCACGGTATGGTACATTGCAGTGGTGGCGCCCAGACCAAAATCCTTCATTTTGTGGAAAACCTTCATGTTATTAAGGATAACCTGTTTGAAGTTCCGCCGTTATTCCGCCTTATACAGGAACAATCCGGGACAGACTGGAAAGAAATGTACCAGGTATTCAACTGCGGACACCGGATGGAGCTTTATGTGGATGAGTCCCTGGCCGAAGATATTATTGCAATATCCGAAGGTTTCGGCATAGAAGCCAGGATCGTGGGAAGGGTAGAAGCGTCCGATCATAAAAAACTTACCATAAAAAGCGAATTCGGAACGTTCGAATATTAGTCTGATAAAAATATCGTAATTTCGCAAACCGAACAGTCACAGACTCATGGAAGACAGGAATTTTGCAGGCTGATGCTTTCGGCGAATACCCGCAAGCGCGTACGGATTATCAGTTTTTAAATCGTAAATCTAAATGTTAGACAGATTAAATATAGTAAAACAGCGTTTCGATGAGATTTCGGACCTTATCATACAGCCCGATATCATTGCCGATCAGAAGCGTTATGTACAGCTGAACAAAGAGTATAAAGATCTGAAGCAGATCGTGGACAAACGTGAAGAGTACAAGACGGTTGTCGATAATATAGCGGAAGCAGAAGAGATTATAGCCGACGGAAGTGATGCGGAGATGGTAGAAATGGCCAAGATGCAGCTGGAAGAGGCTAAAGAACAATTACCCGGACTTGAAGAGGAGATCAAGTACATGCTCATACCCAAGGACCCGGAAGACGTCAAGAATGCTATGGTGGAGATCCGTGCCGGTACCGGCGGTGATGAAGCCTCTATTTTTGCCGGAGACCTTTACCGGATGTACACCAAGTACTGTGAGAGCCGGGGCTGGAGAGTTAATGTGGTAGATTTTAACGAAGGTACTTCTGGTGGTTTCAAGGAAGTTATTTTTGAAGTCAACGGCGAGGATGTTTACGGAAACCTGAAGTTCGAGGCCGGAGTGCACCGGGTGCAACGGGTACCGCAGACCGAAACCCAGGGACGTGTACATACCTCGGCGGCTACCGTGATGGTACTTCCGGAGGCCGAAGAGTTTGACGTGGAGCTCGATATGGGAGATGTGAAAATTATCCGGACGACATCTACAGGCCCCGGAGGGCAGTCGGTAAACACCACGTATTCGGCTATTCAGTTACAACACATTCCTACGGGGATCGAGGTACGGTGCCAGGATGAAAAATCACAGCACAAAAACCTCGAAAAAGCCCTTAAGGTATTACGGTCAAGACTCTATGAGCGCGAACTTGCCAAGAAACAGGAAGCCGATGCCGCCAAGCGTAAGAGTATGGTGTCCAGCGGAGACCGGAGCGCGAAGATCCGTACCTACAACTATCCCCAGGGAAGGGTAACCGATCACAGGATAGGACTGACACTGTACGATCTGCAAAACATTATTAACGGGGATATCGGGAAGATCATGGAAGAATTAAAGCTTGCCGAAAATACCGAAAAGCTGAAAGAAGGAGACGTATTTTAACTCTTGAGCATCCGTTGAGATACCCAAAAGACATATAAAACTGTAATGCCGCACCAGGTCATCCTGAGTGCGGCATTTTAATAACAATACACTACGGCATGACAACACAAGAACTGATAGCACAAATACACAAGAAGAAATCTTTTCTGTGCGTAGGACTGGATGTGGATACGGACAAGATCCCGGCGCATCTCCTTAAAGAAGAAGATCCTGTTTTTGCCTTTAACAAGGCCATTATCGATGCGACTGCGGAGGTGACGGTTGCTTACAAGCCCAATATCGCTTTTATGAAGCTTATGGTATTCCGGGCTGGAAAGCATTGCGCAAAACTATAGATTATATCAACGAAAATTACCCGGAAATCTTTACGATAGCCGATGCCAAAAGAGGAGATATCGGGAATACCGCGGCTATGTATGCCAGGGCATTCTTTGAGGACCTCGGGTTCGATTCCGTTACCGTGGCACCTTATATGGGCAGAGATTCCGTAGAACCGTTCCTGGATTTTGAAAACAAACATACGATACTGCTGGGCCCTGACTTCCAATCCGGGTGCTTTTGATTTTCAGACCCGGGATCTCGATGGAAAAGCACTGTACAAGCGGGTACTGGAAACCTCGGCTACCTGG
>JACADM010000156.1_pt1 | contig 29178 bp, 53 predicted proteins | sample 7512371 | NCBI WGS metagenome assembly JACADM01 (sample SAMN14389041, study PRJNA612141) | algae metagenome | isolation source: non-axenic algae culture | place: India: Navi Mumbai | collected 2017-01
GAGCCGATCATCGACCGCTACAACAGCATCGAGAATCTCTCGGCCGAGGATCTGCGGGATCAACAGTTACGAGATCAGTGTCCGCGGCACGTTCCGATGAGCCATTCCGTCTGCGTGTATCTCGGAGCCCGCGGGCTTGGAAGCCAGTGGGCCGACGCAGCCCGGGATCGCCGGCAAAGCGATCGCCGAGGCGGGCACACGTCGTCTACGGCGGCGGCGGTCAGCTTGGGCTCATGGGCATCCTCGCCGACAGTGCCCTTGCAGAAGGCGGCAGAGTCGTGGGCGTGATCCCGCAGGCGCTCGTCGATCTTGAACAGGCCCACGAACCTGCATGAACAGCACCTCGTGGCTAACATGCACCAGCAGGCAGAAGCTGACGGAACTGGCCGACGCGTTTCTCGTTCTGCCGAGGCGGCCGGCACTCTCGACAGAACTCTTCGAGGCCATCACGTGGCGTCAGCTCCGGTTCCACCCAAGCCGATCATGCTCTGGAACGTGGACGGGTACTACGACAAGCTTTGGGCGTTTCTTCCGGACGGGCGCATTCCGGGTTCATGCCGGAAGCGACGTTCGAGGGCTGACCATCGGCGACGACACGGGTGTGATGCTTCCCTTGCCGGGATCGGGAACGCCACGGGCGAGCGGTAGCCCTCGTTGTCGTACGAGGCGGACGCCGAAGAACCAGTTGTCCTTGCTGAGTTCGAGCGTGCCCCGGTGTGGCGTTGCCGACGTCGATCACGTCCTGCCAGAACGGGCTGGTCGTTTCGCGGAAGACGATCTCGTAGCCGGCGACGTCGCTCTCGGGCGAGCCTCCCAGCGGAGCGTGGTGTTGTTGGTGGTTTCGGCGACGATGATCCGCGTTGCCGGGCGCTCGGTGCGTCGCGAGGTGCGCGATGGTCACCGCGTTGAGCTTGGCGACGTCGGCGATATAGCCGGGGTCCACGAATTCGGGCAGATCGCCGAACTGCCTGCCCTCTTCGGTGCGGACGTCCTGATGCTGGTGGTCGTGGTTCTCGTAGACCTCGGTCATACGGACGGCGGGGAAGCCGGCCTCGTTGAATGCGGTGTGGTCGCCCCCGCGGAAGCGGTCCGGGCGGAAGATGAGCATGGGTTTGACGGGTAAATCGTGGAGTTCCGCGATCTCGCTCATACCGGCCAGTTGGCGAGGTGCTGTCGGACTCGGCCGAGAGCGAAGGCATGCGGACGGCAACCATGGCCCTTCGTTCCTCGGCGAGCACCGCGGTCAGGATGCCCTCTGAGAAAACAGCGTACCGGTCGCGTGCCGCCGGTCCGGTCGGGTCGCCCACGATGTCGCAACTGAGGACCGCCCTGACGTCCTTGCTGGCCTCGGCTGCTTGAGCGGCGTGCATACGGGCGCGTAGAGCCCCTGCTCCTCGCCCGCCACGGGCATGACGATCACCGTCGATTCGAGTCGCTCGTGCATGAGTGCACGCGCCACAGCGAGGCAGACCGCGGTGCCCGAGCCGTCGTCGTTCAGCGCGGGGCATCGGACTCGGCGCGTCGTTGGCTTCGCTCGCGCGCGTCATAGTGCCGATGACGTAGTAGAGCCGATCGCGGAAGCCGGGTCCGAGCCGGGGATCGTGCGGACGACATTGACGACTTCGGTATCGCTCACAATGCGCGGCCGTCGGCTGGAACCATTGTGCGATTCAGGCGCAACAGTCACATCATCCCGCCCCGCCTTGGCGTATCGCTCGAACTCCGACGCGAGCCATCGCCGGCAGCCCCGATGCCCCGGTGTCCGAGTCAGTCTGCGAGAGTGTGCGGTTCCGAACAGAAACGAGCTTGTCGATGTCGGCTTGAACGTGATCGGGCGAGATCGATGGACGATTCGGCCCGCGACTCGCTCCGGAGGCTCGCCGGGAAGAGCACAGAGGCAGCGGTGACGAGTGCATGGATGATCATGCTGGCAGTCTACCGAACCCCACTGATCCCTAGAATGCACCATGACCAAGACCCACCGGGCGACGTTCTCCGCACACTCATGGATTCTGGCCCAGTGGCGGCCCCGGCGTTCAACGGCTGGTTGCACGAGCCGTCAACGAGGCAGGGTTTGACGCGTGCTACGTCTCGGGCGGGGCGCTCTCGGCTTCTTCAGGCGTGCCGGATATCGGGATTCTGAGCCTTGACCGTTTCAAGCAGTGCGTGCGAGAAGTGGCCCTCGGATCGGGCCTGCCCGTCATCGCCGACGCGGATACGGGCTTTGGCGAAGAGGAGATGGTCCGCCGAACGGTCATCGAGTACAACCACGCCGGGGCAGCGGCTGCCATATCGAAGACCAGATCTTCCCAAACGCTGCGGACACCGGCGGGTAAGGCGCTCATCCCGATGGCCCAAGCGGTCGCGCGGATGCATTGGGCTGCAGGCGTCGCGGGACTGCTCGGATGGGTCGTTCATCGTCTGCGCCCCGCACGGATGCCGACGGTCTGGGAGCCGCGATCGAAGCGCACGCGTACACGTCGGGCGGGGGCTCTGATGATCTTCCCCAGAGGGGCTCGAATCCGAGGACGAGTTTGCACGCTTTGCCGACGAACTGGGCAAGCAGTGCGACAAGCCGCCTACCTGCTGGCCAACATGACCGAGTTCGGCAAGGCCCCGATCATCCCGCTGACCCGTTTCGGCGAGATGGGCTACCACGTCGTGATCTTCCCCGTCTCTACGCTCCCGCACCGCGATGGGTGCGGTGACGGGCGCTGGCGGACCTCAAATCCACCGGCAGTGTCGCAAACTCGATCGACGGGATGCAGAACCGCAGGATCTCTACGCCATGCTGGGCTATGAGCCTTCCGGCGAGGGTTGGCAGTTCCCGGCCCACTGAACGCCCAACCTCGGCTGCATACAGTACTGCCCGGCCCGATTTGCGGCCCGACCAGATACACAACCGCAGCAGGAGGCGTGATGACAGCTACAAAACCGTCAGGACTCGAGGGCGTTGTTGCCGGCGATACCGCGATGCTCCGTTGAACAGGGCGCTGATCTACCGCGGCTACGAAATCCACGACCTCGCAGAGAACGCGAGCTTCGAGGACGTCGCGTACCTCCTGCTCCACGGCGACAAGCCAACGGCTGAGAGCCGCTTCTTCAAGGACGAGCTCATCGCCAACCGGGCACTATCCCCTCAGGCGATCCAGACGCTCCAAGACCTGCGGCCCGCTGCTCCAGCAAGTGCTCGGCGGTGCCGATGGATGTGGTCCGGACCGTCCTTTCGATCGTGGGCAACTGCGACCCTGACAGCCAGAACAACTCCCCGAGGCCAACCTCCGCAAGGCCAAACGCATCGTCGCCAAGATTCCGACCATCATCGGGCACATGCAGAGAACATCGACGGCAAGGAAATCATCGCCCGACACGGGCGGCGACGCCAGCTCTCGCACGCGGCGAACCTGCTTTACCTGATGACCGGCGAGCGCCCGACGGCCGAGGCCGAGAGGTCATGGACGTCTCACTCATTCTCTACGCCGAGCACGACTACAACGCCTCGACGTTCACGAGCCGCGTGATCGCCGGCACGCTGAGTGACATGCACGGCGCGATGACCGGCGCGGTTGCAACCCTCAAGGGCCGCTCCACGGCGGCAACGAAGCGGCGATGGTCATGCTGGGCGAGATCATGGAGTTCGTGAACACCGGCAAGGGCAGCGTCAACGACTGGATGCAGGACGCGTTTGCGACCAAGAAGAAGCTCATGGGCTTCGGGCACCGCGTCTATAAGAACGGCGACCACCGCGCGCCGATTCTGCACAAGCTCGGACGCAAGGTCGCCGAGCAGAAGGGCGGCGAATTCGTCAAGCTCTTCGACATCGGTGAGGAAGTTCAGAAGATCATGGAGGAGCAGAAGACGATCTACCCGAACGTCGACTTCCCCTGCGGCATGACGTACTACACGATGGCATCCCCGTGCCCCAGTACACGCCGATCTTCGTCGCAAGCCGCGTCACCGGCTGGGCCGCTCACATCATGGAACAGCACGCCAACAACCGTCTGATCCGCCCGATCGCCAACTACACCGGGCCCGAGCTGCGGAAGTGGAACGGCTAATCAGCGTTCGAGCAGTTCCGTATAGATCGCGTCCACCGTTGTCACGTGCTCCGGGTAGCTCGTGAGTTTGGTGGCCTTGTGGACATCGCTCGGCGATGGGATCGCAAACTCACCCCGGATAAGCTGCGAAATGCCTCGGCGAGCTTCTCAGGCTGACCGCCCGGGAAGAAGAGCCCGTTGCCCGGTGGCCGTGCGGGCTGTCCAGCGGCGTGATCGTGTCGGCGGCCCCGCCTAGTCGAGCGGCGATGATCATCTTCCCCGCGTGCAGATGCTCCCACATGACCGGGGTGAGTTGTCCATCCAGATGTGCGGCAGAATGCCCACGTCGTATTCGCCGCCCGCCGCGATGAGTTGGAGCAGTCGTACCCGCCGAGGAAATTGACCTCGGGGTACTTGCCATGCGTTTGCGGAAGGCCCAGTCGCCGCCGTGCACGGATGACGAACTGGCATCGCTTGCGGATCTCCGATTCGAGCAGATCGATAGCGCGAACGAGCACCTCGAGCCCCTTGTTTGAGCGCACCGTGCCGAAGAAACCGAACCGGAGCGGTCGCGACGCGGTCTCGGCCCGCCAAGGTGCGTGCTCGTAGAAGGGTGAACGCCCGCCCGACGGTTGATCTGATCGAAATGCGGCTGGCCGTAGGGCACAACGCGGAGCCTTGCGGATCGACGCCCATCGAGGCGTGCAGACGCGTTGTAATCGGTTGGCGGTGTCACAAGGTCCGCTGAATTGAGCGCCCTGATACCAGCGACACGACGCCGACCGTAGTCGTTCAGCACGCAGATGCACCTCGCGGTTCTCAAGGAACTTCTCGTTGGCATCCATCGGGAGCGGCGCCGGTTCGCGCGCTTTGCCCGTTGGATTCGGGGAACGCGTGGTCCAGAACGGTGTCCGACCGCCCAGCCGTGTCATGCCCCATCGCGAAACTCGCGGTCAGGCTTTGGCTGGCGCTGGACGATACCCGTCGCCTCCTCGCCGTTGAGTGCCTTGCGGATGAGTCGGCGCGATTTGCTGATCGCTCGGCCTGTCTCGGCCCGAGCGAGCGTTCTGCGATGCGTTTGGCGATGCGTTTTGACCTTGCGGACGCCGGGCTTGGATTCGTTCAGACAGCCCGTGCAGCGTCGTCCGCCCTCGTAATCGAAACCGTGCTCGTTGTAGATCAGGTCCACCTGCGGGCAGACGTGCCAGTAGTTGTGCAACGTCACGACCACCGGGATGCCCGCGGCCTTGATCGCGCCAGATCCAGCCACGGCCTTCGAGCGTGTGCGTATGCACGATCTCCACGCCCTGCTCTTTCAGGAACGACACAACAAGCTCGGACTGCTTCTTCGACTCGGCCTCGCGTCGAGGATTCTTGAAGTTGGCCGCCGAGGGCGAAAGGTTGGGGCTGTTGATCGGCTCGTGGCACTCGATGCCTCGCCGCTTCGCGGGGCCTGATGCATTCCCGGGATGAGCGAGTATTGGATGCCGCTCGAGAGGTAGACGACGCGATGCCCCATGAGCACGAGCCCGGCTGCGAGTTCGGAGCTCAGGTTGTAACCCGTCCCTCGGCCGCCCGGAGCCAGCCTCGCCCAGCCGAGGATCGCGATCGTTCTGGGTTGATCTGTGCGGGCCAACCGGGCGAGATGGGCCCCGTCGACGACGGGCTCGGGGTTGCATCTGAACGGCCCCTCTAGCTCTTGTGCGAGTGATGTGTCTGGAGTTGCGCGGCGTGAGCACTGCTTTGAATCCGAGACAGGCCCAACGCAGGGCGAGCGACAGCTTCCGTCGCAATCCGTCGCGCTCGATCATCACTTTCGTGCTGTCATCATCGAGCACATGCAGTGTGTAGCGTCCTCGCAGCACCGGGAAGTCGCACGAACGATCAAAGACCACCACGCCCCTGGTGGCCTGCGGAGCCATCGCAGTTGACGTGTGAGTTTGTCGAGGCGCTTCGGCTGGTAAACGACCGCTCCGGACGATGTGCACCAGTCAGCGGCGGCTCACCGCCGTGCTGCGGGCGAGCGGCAGATTCGGAGACGAGCATCACCCACCGGGGCAGATCCTGGATCGCCCGGCGTGAATGAGTTCTCGCATGACGTGGGCGCGGAAATCCTCGGCTGCGAGCTTGGCCGCGGGTGTCGGGCAAACGAGCACGATCTCGCCAGAAACCACCGAGGCCGCGGATCTGATGGAGCGCGTCGACGGTTTCGATCTTTGCGGGCTGCTCGCGTTTGAGTTTGCCACCGATATCATCAATGCCGTCGTTGACCGCTGCCATGAGCAATTCGGCTTCGTGCAGACGCCTGTTGAGAATCGCGGACTTGGCTCGGCTCATGGCTGCGCAGACCAGCGGAATCTCGCCCGGCGGAGGCCCGGCCGGCGGATGTTCTTCTCGATCATCCAGCCCATGTTGCGGTTGAGGTAGTAGCCGCGCTGGGCGTCAGCTTGTGCGTCCGTGGCGTGTGAAAGACGATCGCGTCCATCGAGCAGACGACGCGTTTGCCCTTGCTCCGGAACCGCAAGCACCAGTCCGCATCATCGCAGTAGATAAAGAACCGTTCGTCCCAGAAGCCGACTTCGAGCACGTCGTTCCATCGCGCCAGAAGCGAGCAGGCGCTGACGATGTCAACATCGCGGATGCCCGAATACACGGGGCGCCTGCTCGTCCTTGGCGACAGATCGCCACTCGTGGTAGTCCTTGGCCAGCGGGTTGCGGTCGGCAGGCTCAGGGCCGGTCTTGGGGTCGAAGTAGATCGTGCTCTCGATCGTGGTTCGGCGGTCACCGAGATCGACGGTGCGTGAGCCGACGAGCGAGATCTCTGGGTCCGAAGCCGCGGCCGACAGGAGCCGCGAGAGCGCTCACCCGGCAGGTCGATGTCGTCATCGAGGAGCCAGACAAAGTCCGGGGCGTTCTCGTCCTGAAGCGGTCGCGGACGAACATGAAGCCGGTGTTGAATCCGCCGCAACCACCGAGGTTGTGCGTTGCGGACGATGGTCAGCGAAGCAAAGCCCGGGGTGTTGATCTGATGTGCGATGCTGAGGCGGTCGTGGAAGTTGGGTTCGAGCGCGACGCGGGTGTCGTTGTCGACGATCCGCTTCGGCACCGAATGCTCTGCTGAGATGATCGGTCGTGCCGTCGGTCGAGGCATTGTCCACGATCACCACGTGCAGTGAGGAGCAGGCCTTCGCACGGGCAACAAGGGCCTTGACCACGCCCGAGACCATGTCCTTCCGATTCCATGTGACAACGACCGCGACCACGCTCGCCGATCGCGTCTGGATCATGGGCACGACTGGCCGGTCTGAGTAGCCCGGCTGGCTTGCTGGAGACTTGTTTCCTGCACGTCAGCTCCGTCGGTTCTCGTCGCGTCCCTGCGCGGACGGTAAGGGCGACTGTAGCGGCCGTATACAGATCGACAACCTCCCGCGCGTGCTCACCGATCGTTGCGCCCGGCCTGACGCCCGCCCAGAGTCGCTCAAAGGCCCGGCTCGGTTATGAGCCGTTCAATCTGCCGCGGCATCCTGCCGATCATTCCCGCGAAACAGCATCCCGTTCTGTTCGTGCCGGATCAGGTCCGGGATCCCTCCGAGTCCTGCTCCCAGCACCGGCAGGCCCGTGTTGAGCATCTCGATCAGCGTCTGCGGGCCGTTGTCCCACCAAACCGAGGGCACGACGCCCACGTCTCTGCCTACAAGGAGTTTCGGTATGTCCGCCGGGTCATAGGGGCCGCCGAGCCAGCCCTGCGAGCCGGGGCCGAATCGCCTCGGCCCGCTCGCGGATGCCCAGACACCCGTCCCGAACGCGGCCGGTGCACGCGGGAGCAGCGAACGGGGCAGCATCGCGATCGAGTCCACGAGCATGTGCAGCCCCAGTAGTTGTTGAAGCCGAGGAAGACGATCTTGAGCAAGCCGTCGGATCGATCGCGTGGCTCGATGTGCCCTCGCTCCAGCCCTGCGATGCAGCGGACCTCGATCCGCTCGCGTTCCACACCCATGTGCTCAGCGAGTCGGCCGACAAAGGCGGACACGGCCGTGACGCGATCGCATTCTGTTCACGCGCACCATCGCCCGGCGGCGTACGCCGATGGGTGATCTGCCCGGCGGACAAGCTCTGCGCTGGAGGTTCGTTTGACAGGGGTTCCCACCACGGGTGCCCATCTGTGAGCAGTTTCTGCGTTTCGGCGGTTGGTGAGCCGTCGTCGTGGTAGCGGAGGATCGGCGGCATCGGTGGCGGTGGAATGCTCGGGGCATCCGAAGACACGCAGCCAGCGCGTCGCTGCCTTTCGTATGTGTCGATTCCAGTTTCGCAGTCCACGCATCGCAGGCCGCCGTTGTAGTCGTGCAGGGCGTTCGCCGTTGATGCATCAGGTATACCTGCGGGCAGAACGGATGATGGTTGTGGAGGCTCATCACCACGCGAGCTGCCGGTTTGTCTGGCTGCTCCGATACACGAAGCCGCGAGCCCTTCGAGCGAATGGACATGCACAACATCCGCACGCCATTGCGTGACCGCTTGATGCATGAGTTCATCCAGTTCTGGCATATGCCTTCCTGCTCGGCTTGGGAGAAGTTCCATAACGCGGCGCCAGAAACGGGGCATTGACGATCTCGAGCCGATCGATGCCCTCGACGAGGGAGCGAGCGGAGAAATGGGGTTTCCAGCTCCCTGTTTTGGGCCGAGAATGCCGACCCACTCGAAAGCACCCCCACCGCGTGCCCGAGATCCCGCTGGTTCAGCGGATTGGCGGCGTATCCGGTAATCCCCGGCTTGCCCCGGAGATCGCTCGAAAGGCGCGAAATTGACGTGTAGCACCCGCATCCGGCTTAGATCCGCCTGTCGGTTCCAATGACTGATCGCCCCTTCCCTCCAGAGACGATACAGTCTGTGGAGCCCAGTCGAGGAGCCTGCGATGCTTGGAGAATGGATCCGATCCAAACGTCTGTTGTTGAACGCCAGATGGCGTATCTGCAAACTGCGGCTACGGGCCCTTGGCATCCTTGTCGGCCTCGGTCTCACGGCATTGGGGATCGTCAGCATGACCACGGCCCCGGCACGCCCGTGGTTGTAGTGCGGTTGCTGTGGCGGCTCTCGTTGTCAACAAGGTCGCGGCCCACCAGCCACACCGTCTGCATCGGGTGCGGCAAAATCGACGACGCGGCGCGTCCGGGTGTACGGCGTGGTCTGCCCGAACTGCGGCACGATCTCGGCCTCATCCAGATCAGAGCCCACCGACGAGCATGTCAGTCTCGATGAATCGCTCGCACCTATCGACGATGCTGCCGACGAGTCTTCGATCAACTGACGCCACCATATCAGGCATTTCCATCCCAGAATTCACAGGCCCAAATTTCAGGTTGGGCATCCAGAAAAGCCGGGCACCGAGGGCGCCCGGCTTCGTCGATCATGACTCAGGCGATCGGTCTTACGCGTCCTTCTGGGACTTGACGAAGGCTTCCCAGTCGGCGGTGGAGACCTCTTCGACCTCGGCGGTCGAGATGATCGAGTCGAGTGCTTTGTGCTCGAGCACCTGCTGCACAACGGTCCCGATCTGCTTGTTCTGAACGAGGTGCTGGCGGAGCCTGCTCGGGCGGACGCCCGGCGGAATGCCATCTGGGCGATGGCGCCCTCGATCTCGGCCTGCTGGATCTGCACGCCGCGGTCCTCGGCAACCTTCTGGAGGATGAAGAGCTTGGTCTCGCGGATAGCCTCGCCGGCGGATGCCTGACGCAGCGTCGCGATGTTCTGCTCGATTTCCATCTGGTCGACGCCGCGGTACATGAGTTCGGCACGCTTGCGACCGAGCATGCTCGGCCTGCTGGGCGGTCAGACGCTTGGGCAGTTCCATCTCGACGTTCTTGAGCAGATGGCTGGCGACCTGCTGGCATGAGCATCTGCTGCCGACGTGGGCACGCTGCTCGATGCGGGTCTTGATGGCTTCCTCGAGCGCTCGCGGCTTTCCATCCCATGCTCAAGCAGATCCTCGAGCTTGGCGGGATGATGCGGTCAATGCGGTCGACCTTGAAGGTGATGACCAGATCCTGATCGCGGACAGCCTCGACCTCGTGGTGCTCGGGGCCCTGGTCTTGATGGTGACCTCGTCGCCCGCCTTGGGCTTGCCGAGCCGCTTGGCAAAGTCCGAGACGAGGACGCCAGTGATCATGCCCTCGTCGTCCTTGGGGACCTGAACAACGGCACCGGGGATGTCGTGAATGACGGTGTCGCCGGCCTTCATGATGCCGTGACCCGAGATGTAATCGCCGGGCTCGGGCGATTCGCGTTCTTCGAGATCGCCCTCGGCGAGGCAGATCTTCTCGATCTCCTCGTTGATGGCTTTCTCCTCGAGCTCGAACTTGGGCTTCTTGATCGCGAGCTTGTCGAGTTCGGGCATCTCGAACTCGGGAGCACCTCGACATCGACCTCGAAGACGAGCGGCTTGCCGGCTTCGAGTTCGGCATCGGGCAGCGACTCGGAGATCGGGCTGCCGACGACCTTGAGGTTGTGCTCCTCGATCGCCTCGGAGTAGGCGGAGGAGAGACGAGCCTGGTTCTGGTCTCGCTGCGGACGGAATCGCCGAAGCGTTTCTGGAGGAGGAACGCGGGGCGTGTCCCTTTCGGAACCGGGGAGTGCCGCCTCGCTGACGAGCGCGTCGAGGGACTCATCGATCCGCTCGGTGACCACGTCTGCGGGCACCTCGATCCGGAGCTTCTTGAGGCAGGGCCCGGCATCGGTGACGGTGCAGGAGCCTGATTCGCTGCGTGGCTGACTCGGACATGGAACATTCCTTCGGCAGGGTGACGACATGGACACCGCCCGGACACCATTCCGGGCGGCAAACTGTAGGAGTAGAGTAGAACCCACTCAGGCCCGGTCCAAGCGGTTCCGCGATGCGGTTGACCGGGACGGTGGCGTCGGTGATGATCGGCTGTTGGCCGGAGTGGCGGAATGGCAGACGCGGCGGATTCAAAATCCGCTTCTGGACAGAGTGGGGGTTCAAGTCCCCTCCGGCATTACAACCCCATCAACCGACTTTACATGACATCCCCGGGAACAGGCCCGGGAACCGAGAGCACATTGGAATGACCAAGCCGATCCGCTGGACGTGCTTTGCTGTTTTGGCCGGGACGCTAGCCGCTCTGCTCGGTTTCGGAGCCGAATTGCCCCAGCCAGACGCACCTATACGGGCGTGTCGCGCCCTCCACCACGCGCGAATTGGCCTTCGCGGTCCGCGGCAAGATCGCGGAGGTCATGGTCGAGCCGGGCGACAAGGTGACGACGGGCCAGAAATTGGTCCGTCTCGATGACGCGGTTCAGCAGGCCACGCTGGAGCTTGCCGACGCTCAGCTTGAGGATGACACCCGTCTGGAACTGGCACAGATCGCTCTGGAGCACATGGCCGAGGAACTGAGGCTCGTCGAGCAGTCGCTCAAGGACGGCGGGGCGAACGAGCAGGACGTCCGCACGGCCCGCTTCGAGTTGGCCCGGGCACGGGTCGAGCCCGGGCGGCCGAGTCGGAGATGCTCCAGCGAGAGCCTCACCCAGAAACGCGAGCAGTGCGGATCATTGATGGGGATGTCGTCCGGGTCGATCGACGCGAGGGCGAGACGGTCGACGAGCAGACGTCTGTGATTACCGTGGTCCGTGTCGAGCCGTTACGGATCGACGTGAGTGTTCCAGTGCCCGTCTCGCAGAAGCTGGAAGATCGGTCAGGAAGCGAGCGTGGGTGGCTCGATATCGAGACCGAGCAGCCGACGATCGGGAAGGTGATTTTCATTTCCAGAGCCGGCGAGGCGAGCGTGCGAGAGGTGCTGGTGCGGATCGAGGTGCCCAACGCGGACGGCCTGCCCAGCGGGATGCACGCCCGGGTGGCGTTCGAGGGCGAAATGAGACACCGGGATCGATTGGTTGGTCCGGGCGGATTAGGCGTAGGCTTCCGGCCCGGGGCGCACCCGACAGGACGCAGAGAAACGCCCGACGGGCATGAAAGACGTCCAAGACCGCATATTTTCCAAACGAAAGGCGACACTCAAATGGCCGACGAGCAGCAGCAACAGCAGGTCCAGCCCGTATCGACGAGTCGAAGATGACCTCGACCTACGCCAACACGATCCGCACCTCGACGACGGCTGACGAGGTGGTTCTGGACTTCGGCATGAACCTCCCGGTTCAGGGTCCGGACGGCCGGCCGCGCTCATGTTCAACGTCGGCAGCCGGGTCGTGATGAACTGGTCGGGCGTCTGGCGATCACGCTGGGCGGTCATCCGCCAGTACGAGGAGCGCAACGGCGAGATCCAGATCCAGCGTGGCGGACCCGCCCCGGCCCGGGCCGGACGCCCCGAAGCTGGCCGATTGATCTGACGCTGACAGGCAACGCCCATGTCGAGTGACCGGGAAGTCAGCGACCGCCCACAGAGATCGCCCGGGCGCCCAGCCAGGGCTGTTCAAAAGGCGGCCGACAGGGGGCTCTGCGAGAGTTCCTCGGCAAGCTGCTCGCGTTCCAGTGCAAAATCACCGGAGCCGATGCCGCGCGGTCTACCTGCGCTCGGGCAAAAGCAGACAGGGCGGGGTCTTTGTCACCTACCACCGGACTCCGGCTCATCGTTTGATGAGTCCACAACCAAGAAACTGGCGACCATCGGCGAGCGAGCGGCCTCTGGCACAAGCGCCGGCGTTGCCGAGCCGATCATGACGGGCGCTCAGGATCTCTACGCCTCGTCTGCGGCACACACAGCTGGCGACACCCCTCGTCGCGGACGGCAAGGCCGAGGCGCGTGCATTGTTCTGGTGCCTCGCGCGATCGCGAGCAGCAATCGATCAAACTCGAACGTCTCGCCCTGACCGTTTCGCGATTCGAGGCGTTTCTGTGGCAGCAGTCGTTCGTGGGCGAGGCCGAGCAGAAGGTCATGCTCCGCGAAACGCTTGTTCGCTCGACCAGCCCAGCGGGGTTCGTCGGCCAAGGCCATGGGCACGCTGCTGTGCGACGAGATGCCGGCGTTTCGGGTGCACCCGTGTTTCGATCGGGATGATCCGCGGCGATCAGCTTCGCGTGATGGCGATCAGCGGTGCAGACGATCTCGATCGACACGCACCGACCGTCGAGGCTGGAATCGGCGATGGAAGGACGGCGCTTCAGGATGCCGAGGTGCTCTTTCCGCCCTCCGATGCGCTCGAGAGTGTCCCGGCAGCCGGCGTGACACGAGCATGCCAGATTGAGCGAGGCCTACGGCCCTCCTCGATTGGTCTGCCTCTGCGGATCGAAGAGGATCTGGTCGGCGTGATGGTCCTTGAACGCGACGCGTCGGACCCATTCCCCGATGCGGCCCTCCCGCTGCTTCGACTCGTGGCCGAGTTCGTCGGTCCCGCGGTCTACGCGCCCGGCTCGCCGACAGGCACACCGGAAGTCCTTCGTGATGACGTGCTTGATCTTGGAGCCGGGATCGTCGGACCAGGCACACGGCCAAGAAGTTGGTGGCTCTTCTCATACTCGTTGTGTTCGTGCTGACAGCTGCCGTTCCGATCCCGTCGCGGGTGAAGGGCACGATGGAAGTGCGCCGAAGTCGGCCGAGCGATCGTGCCGCCGTTTGCCAGGTTCCTGAAGAGCTTCGACGCTCGACCGGGTGACGAGGTCACGGAAGGTCGGTCGCGACGCTCGAGACCGCAAATGCTTCTGAGCCTTGAGGAGCGCTCGAACGGCGAGCAACACTCAGCACGCAGCGACAACGCCACGGCCCGCGGCGAGCTCGCCGAGCGCGTCAGTATGAGGCTCAGTTGGAAGAGGTGCAAGCCGCGGTTGATCTGATCAGCCAGCGTCTCGCTCTCGAGCTCCGCTCACCGATCGACGGCGTTATCAGCAGGGGCGATCTTGAGAAACTGGTCGCGCGGTGGACGCTTCAAAGCTGCTCTTCGAAGTGGTCGGCCCGTTGTACGCGTGCTGATCGATATCGACGAGCGGAACGCCAGCCGGGTGCGGGTCGGACAGAAGGGCTGGGTCGCCAGTCGCGCCCGTCCCGCGCGGAACTCCCCATCACCGTGACGCGTATGAACCCCGTCGCGCAGCCTCGTGAGGGCGCGAACGTCTTTGTGGTTGAGGCAACGCTCGACGAGGTGCCTGACTGGCTGCGCCCGGCATGACCGGGACGGGCGCGTCTGAACGACGGGTGGAGCACGCTGCTCTGGGAGCTGTCCCGCCCGATGGTGGACGCGTTCCGCATGTGGGCGTGGATCTAGGAGCATCGGCTTTGGCTCTCTTTTCAGACAACTCGGCCGGCACGTTCACGGACACCGGTACCGCGCGCCAACACCAAACCGCATCAGCGTGCACGCCCGTTTCAGCGCCAGCGTCACGGGCCGACAGTCAGTTATGATCGACGACCCCGCGGGCACACTACTGGCTGACCGAGTCGGCACGTTTCTTTCTGGGGTTGCTCGACGGCAGGCGAACCGTGGACGAAGCACGGGAGGCGTGCCCGCGCAGCTCAGTGATGACGCCCCTACGCAGAAGGAATGCGGACCTGCTCGCCCAGATGCAGCTCTTCGGTCTGATCGTCGGGGATCAACCGATCGCGCTGACATGGTGCCCGAGCGGCACAGCCGATTCCGTCAGCAACGTGCGCTGCCGCACAGGCAACTGGATGTTCTACAACATCCCGCTCGTGAACCCTGAGCCCGTGCTGCGCGCCCTCGAGCCCTATCTGCGTGTGATCTGGGGTCGCGTTGGTTTGCGGTCTGGCTTGTGCTCGGGCTCTCGGCGATCGGTGTAGCCATCGCGCATGCCGACGACATCGCAAACTCGTTCAATGGGTTTCGATCCACGCAACCTGATCTGGCTGAGCGTGCTCTTCCTCGTGATCCGTGCGGTCCATGGTACCGACATGCGATGGCATGCAAAGCAATGGGCGGGCGCTGCACCGAGATCGGGATCATGCTGATCGGGTTCCTGCTCCCGCTGCCCTACTGCGACGCTTCGAGAACCACGGAAGTTCCCGGAAACATGGAAGCGTGTCGTGGTCGCCTGCGGCGGCATGTTGATTGAAACTTTCTTCGCCTCGATAGCCGCGTTCATCTGGGCGTTCGGCGAAGAGGGGCTCATCAGGCACTCGCTTTCAACACGATGGTCATCTCGAGCGTCCGACGATCGTGTTCAACGCCAACCCGCTGCTGCGTTATGACGGGTACTACATCCTGAGTGACCTTGCCGGCGCGCCGAACCCGGCTCAGCGGGCTCGCCAGACGTGGTTCTATCTGATCCAGCGGTTTGGGTTTGGGTCCCAACGCGCGCCGCCGTATGTGCGTGATCGCGCCGTTCCGATTGCTGATCCTGTATCAGCCTTTCAATGCCGTACCGGCTGCTCGTTACTTTCTCGATTCTGATGCTGATTTCATCGAGTTACCTCTCGCTCGGGCTCGTTCTGGCGTTTGTGTTTGGTGTGATCTGGCTCATCTGGCCCGCGATCAGGGCGTGGTTTATGCTGACCTCCCCGCTCTGCTCGGAAGGCGGAGCAGGGCGATCGGCATTGTCGCGGCCGTGATTTTGCCGGTTGTGCTGCTCGTTTCCGTCATTCCTCTGCCCGCTTCGAGCACGCTGCCCGGTGTGGTCGAATCGGTCGATCTCCAGATCGTGCGCTGAGTCTCAGGTTACGTAAAGTCGGTTCACGCGATGGCGGGGATGTTGTCGAGGTTGGCGACGTGATCGCGGTGCTCGACAACCCCTCGTACGAGGCCGACGCCCGGGCCGCCGTGGCAAGGCGGATTACGCACAGGCGACGCTCGATGATGCCGCGCTCGCGGTGCGGCGTCGCCGCATCGCTCGTGCCCGCTACGAGCGAGCCCTCGCCGAGGTCGAAGAATATGAGAGGCAGCTCGAGGCGCTGACGGTCCGCATCTGTCCGAGGCACGTTCGCTGCTGGCGGCGGCTCCGGGCTCGACATCGAGAATCTGAGCGCTTTCGATCGTGGCGTTGTGATCGGCGTTGTTCTCCCGAGGACAGCATTGTCGTTCGTGCTGCCGTGACCGATGCCAAGGCGGGGGCGTTGTCCCGGTGCTTCTGCGAGGCGAGGCCGACGCGGAGATCCGCATCCGGGCGACAGCGCACGCCATCGATGGAACAGTTGGACGCGTCTGGCCCGCAGGATCCAAGCAGATCGAATCAATGCAGTTCTCGACCATCACGGGTGGCGATCTGCTCACCGATCCGCGACAGACCGACCGGGCGCTCGAGTCGTTTACGCTCTTTGATGTCATGCCGGAATCGGACGCTGGTCTGCTGCCGGGCAGGCGTGCCAAGGTCCGCGTGAAACTCGAGCCGAGCACGCTCCTGCACCGGGCAGTGACGCGTCTGGCAGTATTTCGACGGACGGAGCCGATGAATCTCGCGGGAGCTGAACTGACGCCCGCGTCGCGCGGCTCTGGCCTCAGCTTGCCCACGTCAAGCCGGACGCCGCCGCCCCGGGTCCGGACGTGCTGGGCTCTTGGGTGGAGGGATTGCCGCCCGGCTTCAGTACGACCGCGTTGCACGAGCCGAATCGATTGTCGAGCGAGCCGACGGATTGCGCGATCTGAGTGACGCGTCACTGAGCGAGCATCTTGCAGGCACGCGATCTCGTGCTTCTCAACAAGGACAGAGCCGCGGCGGTCGATGAAGCATTCGCGGTGACGCGAGAGGTCATCCGCCGACAGCTCGGGCTCTCGCCTATGTCGAGCAGGTCATCGGCGGCCTCATCATGGCCGAGGGCGTGCGCCGGCGACCGGCGAAGGCAAGACAGTGACGGCGATTCTGCCCGCGGCTCTTCTGGGCTGGTCTGGTCGCGGCGTGCGTCCTGACCGTGAACGACTACCTCGCCAGCCGCGACGCCGAGATCACCTCGCCCGTGTATCGAAGGTTTGGGATGCGTGGGCGTCGTCGTGGAGTCGACGAAGCAGCAGGAGCGTCGACGCGAGTAATGACATGGACATTACGTACGCGGCCGACAAACAGGTGGTGTTTGACTACCTGCGCGATCGGTTGCACGCCGCCCACCGCGACGCCTCGGATCGATCCTGAGGGGCATCACAGGCAATGGCGAAGCGGAGTGGATGTCCCGCGTGGTGCACCGCGGGTTCAACGCGGTCATCATTGACGAAGCGGACAGCGTGCTGATCGACGAGGCTGTAACGCCGGCGATCATTGCCGCCGAGGAATGGGCGAGGCAGCGGCGAGGGCAGCGGCGAGGACGCGGCGGGCAAGCACCACAAGCTCGCTGCGCAGATCGCCGAGGGATCTGAAACCCGATGTTGACTACAAGTCGATCGAAAGCTCCGGTACGTCGAGCTGACGGATGAGGGTCGCGAGCGGCTCCGAGATATGACGGGCAACTGCCCGCGTTCTGGACAGGACCGAGGCGCGAGGAACCGTGCGGACCGCGCTGGTCGCGAAGGAAGTCCAGATTCTCGGCGATGACTACATCATCCGTGATGGCAAGATCGAGATCGTCGATCGGTCAACGGGCCGTGTGCTCGAGGGTCGGCAGTGGCAGATGGGGCTTCATCAGGCTGTCGAGGCCAAGGAAGGGCTCGAGACAACCAAGGCCCGCCGTACGTCGACGCATCAGCTACGCCCGATTCTTCCAGCAGTACCGACATCGCGGGCATGAGCGGCACGCTGCGAGAGTCTCGAACGAGTTGTGGCGGACCTACGGCCTCACCGTGATCCGCGTGCCGACGCACCGGCCCGTCATCCGCATCGAGAAACCCGATGTGGTGTTCAAGACGGAAGCGTCAAGCTCAGCGCGGTCGTCGACCGGGTCTGCGAGGTTCATCAGACTGGCCAGCCCGTGCTCGTCGGTACTCGCAGCGTGCTGACCTCGGAAGAGATCGGCCGGATGCTGAATGAACGGGGGTGACCTGCCGGATTCTGAACGCCGAACGCGAGCGTGAGGAAGCAAGCATCGTCGAGCTCGCCGGCAAGGTCGCGCTGTGACCGTGGCGACAAACATGGCCGGGCGGCACCGACATCAAGCTCGACCCGAAGTCGAAGGAACTCGGTGGGCTGTGCGTAATCGGGACAGAGCGTCACAGCGAACGCCGCGTTGATCGACAGCTCTTCGGACGTGCTGGACGACAGGGCGATCCGGGCGAGGCCCAGATGTATGTCTCACTCGAAGACCGCTCGTCAAAGCGACCGGTCTGCCCCCCCTCATTGGCTGGCAAACTCATTCCCATCGGGGCTGACGAACACCTTCTTCTGGCGCGCACGCTACTTTGCCTCAATGAGGGCGGTCTCACATCGACTTTCCACCGCCAGATCAGATGCATGGCAGGAACTTTCGATGAACACCATCTCGCGTTAGTAGTCGCTCTCGATCTTTTTGATAGAATCTGGTATTGGTCGGACAGGAGGTTTGGCATGATCGAGCCGAAGAAAATCGTGAATCCTCCGGTGACTCGACGTTACGTTCCCAGCGCTTCACGCGTCGCACGATCTGCACGGCGACTGGTGGATCTGGCGGCGATCGAACGGGGACTCGTGGACCACATACCAGCGGTGCACTCAGAAGCCGAGGCTCAGCTTCTGTGCGACGAACTCATCGCAGACGGTCCGCGGTCCTGAGCCCGTGCAGGACTCCGCCCCGTTCAGTAGCGTCGACTGGCCTTTGTTGCGGAACTGCTGGATTGACCAGAATGCAGCCGAGCAGTAAAGCCGCTGCGCCGGTCAGTTCCATCGTCTCTTCGGTCAGCCCGATGATCTCAAGCGAGGGGCGCACTCGAGGCCGATGGCTCGTACCGCCCATGTCATCGCATCGAGTCCTTGCTGAGCGAGTATCGCGAAGCCGCACGCCGAACAAGGCCCAGTATGAGCCGCGACGGATGCCCGCAAACAGCTTCGGCAGATACAAAGCAAGCTCCAGTGAGACATACGCGAGTGCGAGCAGCAGGATCAGCACGACCGCGCGTCAAGTAGCGGCACATCCGCCCGGACGTAGTAACTCGTCCGCAGCACACCCTCGGTGGTGAACCGGTTATGGAAATCGGATTCGCGGGCAGAAAGCGTGGCCAACAAGATCGCGCCCCTCCAGCCAGCTTGCGATCCCTGCCCACGACCGCGGGGAGCAGCATGAACGCCGACGCGACCAGATACAGGACGACGCTTCCGGATCTCGATCGGCCCGGACTCAGAGAGCAACTGATCGGACGAAGCCGCCCGGCTCAGGAATGCGACAAGCACGGCTTCTACAGCGAGCAAGGCCGCCGCGACACCAAAGCAACGCACAACCGCAGACTCACTCTGCGGGAGGACATGGCGGCTCAATCGGGCAAATAAGGACAACTGACTTTCTCTTCGGGCAATCCCGACCAGAATGTATTGTCGGCATTTGTTCCCACAAAGCAAAGTTTGTCCGGAGTTGCATCTCATCCCCATCTCCGGGATGATCCCAACCATGAGCGAGACACCGAATCAGAGTCCCTGGCGCGGCATCCTTGATCTAGTCGAATGGATCGGCAACAAGCTCCCCGACCCGGCGGTGCTGTTTCTGATCAGGGCCGCGATCGTCATGCTGGCGAGCGGTCGCCGTCTGGACCGACTGGGAAGTCCAGCCGAAGGTGGCTGAGAGTGCGATCAACCCGGACACGGGCGAAGCCGTCATCAGTTCGGGACAAGGGCGACCCGATCCAGCCGGTCAGTCTGCTGACAGCGGACGGTCTCTACTGGTGCCTGACCAGCATGGTGAGCAACTTCATGGGCTTTGCCCCGCTGGGTGTCGTGCTGACGGCATGCTGGGCATCGGGGTCGCCGAGCGGACAGGCATGATCGGGGCGATGCTCAAAGCCTTCATGAAGGTCGTGCCCAAGTACCTCCTGACGCCGACGATGGTGTTTCTCGGGATCATGAACCGATGGGCCCGACGCGGGCTACGTGGTTCTCCGCCCCCGGCGGCTGCGGTCTAAGTCGGTCGGCCGTTCCCCTCTGGCCGGTATCGCGGCCGTCTTCGCGGGCGTTTCTGCGGGCTTCAACGCGAACCTCTTCGTCACTGGTCTGGACCCGATGCTCGCGAATTTCTCGCAGATCGGAGCCAGAGTGCTCGATCCCGAGTACTCGGTCGCGGCGACATGCAACTGGTATTTCATGATCGTCTGACGTTCATGGTCACACTCCTTGGCTGGGGTGTCTCCATGGTTCGTTGAACGTCGACTCAGCAAGAAATCCGCCGAGGACGGGGGCCCACACCCGATGAGAGCGACCTCGAATCCCAGCGATTGACCGCAGAAGAATCGAAAGCCCTTACATGGGCGGCGGCGACAATGGGGGCTGCTCCTGCTTATCTTCGCGGCCACGGCCATCCGGGCATGCCGATGCACGACCGTTCCATCCCGTGCCCGGGGATCCGGGGCAGACTGGCTTGCCGACGTGTCTCAAGCCGAGATCGTTCTGCTGAGAATCATCCCGCCGAACTGACCGTCGACGGCGTTGGCAGCTACACGGACGCTTCGTTCACTACCTTTGTCACGACCGACGGCGAGGTGCTCATCGCGCACCCCGCAGTTCCAGCGATGGGTCAGCGTTGTCACGCCCTCATCTTCACGGGATTCATTATCCCCGGTCTGGTGTACGGCATCATGATGAAGAATGTCACGTCCAGCAAGGACGCGGCCAAGGTCATGATCGAATCCATCGCCGCGATGGCCCCGATCATCGTGCTCGCCTTCTTCGCGGCTCAGTTCATCGAGTATCTCAAGTTCAGCCAGTCTCGACCAGATGATCGCGTTCCAGGCGGGATGATCCGCCGACAACGAGATGAGCAGGGCGGGCTGATCATCGCATTCATTCTCGTGACGATGCTGTTCAACCTGTTCATCGGGTCCATGTCGGCGAAGTACGCGATGTTCGCGCGATCTTCATCCCGATGCTCATGTTTGTCGGCATCAGTCCCGAGTTTCACGGAGGCCGCGTACCGGATCGGCGATTCGACCACGAACATCATCACGCCACTCAACGCGTACCTTGTGATCATCCTTGTCTTCATGCGGGAATATGCCCCAAGGGCGGGATGGGCACGCTGGCGATGATGATGCCTGATCGTCTTCACGATCGGCTGGTGCAATCATGTTGCTGATCTGATGAATCGCTCCGCTCGGCGGCTGCGGCTCTGAGTTCAGTAGTACCGCGTCATTGGCACAGCCAGGTAAGTCTGACGCCCGTGTACGGACCTCTCAAAACCGACCCGCAGCGTGAACTGCGGGCCGGCAGATGATGACTTTGATTCCGTCGGCTTAGCAGCCGGCGTTGTAGTTGACACCCGGGCCGAAGTCGGCCGGGCTGCAAGCACCGTCATCGTTCTGATCGCACTCGAGCGCCATCGCGTTGAACGCGGCGACCCGAGCGGAGAAGTCTGCCGGGCTCCAGGACGCCGTCGCCGTTCGTGTCGGCGATGCAATCCGCGAGCAAGCGGGCCAGCACCGGGGATGGCGAACTCGTTGGTTGACGACTGCTTGAACATGCCCAGACCGTATCGACGTTCTCGGGGCCGAGTCGGCGTCGAAGCGGAAGTTGTAGAGCGTGCCCCAGCGCGCGTTGCTGTTGGGATCGACGCTGTGCGGGTTCGGGGACGACCAGTCACGCTGTCCGAAGTGACCGTGGCGTTCCAGTCGGTGTTGTCGAACGGCTCGCCCAGTGGTAATCCACGTCGTGAAGCCGACGTTCGTCACCGTGACGCCAGCCCCGATCGGGACGCTGAAGCTGCCAGCCGCCGCGGTCACCGTTGAGGTTCTGGATGGCGTACTCGTAGTGCCAGTGCCGTCGCCGTTGTCGGTGACCTTGTAACCGACGATGTACCGGCCGTCGAAGGGGACGTCGAAGTACTCGAGGGTGACCGCGGGATCGAAGTCCTGCAAGCTGGATCGCCGGCTTGCCGCGCTGGGTCGAGCCGGTGAAGGACAGGTTGTACCCGCCGCTAGAGAAGCTGCCGACACTGATGCGGCGGTACGACGCGTTGTCGTCATTACCTGCGGCCGCGTCGTCCGGCGAGATGTACTGGCCTTCACCGAAATACAGAGCACCGGGGTTGAGCGACGGGTTCAGGTCGTCGTTGTTGACTGGATGCGCTGTAGAGGGAGTTGCCTGACTGGCCGTCGCCGGTGAAGGGCGGTACTCGCCCTTGACGGGGTTGACCTCGAACTTCGGACCCGTGCCGGTCTGGCTGCCGCTGAGGCCGGGCGGCCTTGGGGTCGTTGCAACCCGCCGAGGCCGTTGCTGCCCAGCGACGAGGGCTGGCAGTTGTTGCTGCAAAGGCCGCTCAGGTTGAGGGCGAGGAATGCGTGCTTGAGCCAGCTCTGACCGAGCTGCTCGAATCGGCCGTCCTGAGGCGAAAGATGTTCTGCCCCATCAGCGGGTGAAGGTTGGCGGGCGTGCCGTCGCTCGCCTCGTCATCCCAGAGCAGGTCCTCATCACCGATGTTGCACGACTCGTACCGATCGAGTAGCTGGTCACACCACCGATGGTGCCCCACTTCTGCGGTCCGGTGATCGAACCGGCGATCACGTCGGGCCCGATGCTGCCTTGACCAAACGCCGAGCCGGCGATCGCCGAGAGCGGCCACTCCAAAGATAGAGATACGATTCCCAGTCATAAAGCTCATCCCTCATTCATCAATGGGTCACCTACGCCCCCAACCCGCGATTGCAGGCCCGCAGATGCACTCCTGTGTACACGAATTCAGGCTCAGTGTAGCGTTTTCACCCTGAGGTGGCCTACTGATCCCAACTTTCAGAGCATGTCAAAGTGGGTAAATCGGCTTCAGGATGCGTTGTTCGCGTTGTGCTCGGGATCACGGCGATCCGCGCCCGCACGGCTTCGAGGTCGCGGCGGATGGCCTGATTCTCGAGCCAGTTCTGCCGCACGCTGGAGCGATTGGCTGCCAGATCGAACCGTCCGCTTGATGCACTGGCCATCCCGAGATCGCGGGATCACCGGCGAATCCGGGCTCGCCGCAGCCGCCCTTCCAGCGCAGCAAGACCGATATCGCGGATGGATTCGCTCTGAGCCTGAAATCCAGCGATGGTGATCGACTCACCGAGCGACAGGAGCACCCACGGGTCGTCCGCTAGGGCCCGTCGCCTTCTCAAAGTGCGATGCTGCGGCCTGCTGATCTCCGCTGCTCAAAACAAACTGACCGAGTGCCTCATAGGCCACAGGCGATTCAGGATTCCCATCACAAGCGGCCTGCAACACGCCTCTTGCCTCGCTCCATATCGCCGAGGACCATCCAGAGCGATGAAAGCACCCGAGCAGCCGGCACACGTTTCGCATCCGGTTCCTCAGAGAATCGATCCAGCAGAGCGACCGCGTCGTCCCGCTTCCCGAGTTTCAACAGCACGCGTACCCCGACAATCCGGTCTCGAGATCCGTGATGTCATGGAAGTCGGGCAGCCTCGATCGCGTGCTGCTGACCCGTGGCGATGTCATACTCGATGGCTTGAAGCAGCACCCGTGTTGTCCGGTTCAGCTGACAAGACCTTTTCCCAGAATGCATCAGCTTCGCGTCGAACCATTGGCAAGGCACCTTGCATCGCGATCTCTGGGAGCAAACCCGCTACTGGATGTCGCTCCTGCGACACGACCAAAGCATCGATCTGCTCCTCGTCGCCGCGCCGTACCATGAGCGATAGGTACTGGCGCACCAATTCCTCGCTCGGGTGCCTTTCTCCAGTATCCGACCAAGCACCCGCTCGGCCAATTCTGTCTCGCCCGCGATGAGCCGCCAGATAGGCGTACTCCTGTTCTGCTCGGCGTTGAGCGCCCAGCCGATTCGCTCCGAGAGTTCAAATCGCCGCATGCCGCTCTCGGCAAGGCTCGCAGTTCTGGGAGTCGGCTCGTACTCGGCGCGGAACACAACGCCGATCGGCACATCGATCTGCTCGTGCGCCTCGCGGCGTAGCGAAGCGAATTCACCCCCGCTCCAGACCGCCGAGCCCGCCACCAGCAGAATCACAGGCACCGCAAGAACCCCGGCGGCCTTGATTCGGCCCTTCGATTTCAACACGAGTGACTGCACACGCATTGGGCCGGTCAGCATCGACCAACCCTTCCACACGATGAATGTGCCAACCCCGCCATTCCCGCGGCCATGAGCATGGGCACAAAGACTGAACATGCCCCGATACCCGAGGAACATCGCGACAAAGATCACGGCAAGCGCGATCTCCTCGGGCCGTGAGGTCGTACCGCTTCGGATTGCGTTTGTTCTGGACTGCTCGCCTTTGCCATCTCCACTCGGCCTGCAAAGACCGCGGGTGTTGTGAATGCGAAGCTCAGCGCATCGTTCGGGCAGCGCTCACGCAGTCCATGCATTTCATGCACCCCGGGTCCATGACCATGCCGAAGTCACGGATCTCTTCGTGCACGCACATTGGAAGTGCAGACCGCCGTGCAATGGCCGCAACTCTGGCAGTTGTCGTTGACAACGATGCGTCCGGGCTGACCTTGTCAACGACGCCGAAGATCCCACCGTACGGGCAGCCGTAGGTGCAGAAGCCCTTGCTCCCGAGGAAATAGACCGCCGCGAACCCGATGACGAGAAAGAACGGGATCGCGATATACGAGGCGGGAATGTCGCCCAGAAGTCCGTGACGATTAGCTCGGATGCAAATCCGTGGAACTCGGCGACCTCGCGGAGCCAGATGGGTCTTTCGACCCCCATTGCATTGAGCGCCGGGAATAGCGCCACGCGTTTGAACGTGGGCCAGACGAACATATAGAGCCCGAAACCGAGCGGCGCCCATACGAGCAGTCGCGAGCGGAAAGGCTTGGGCCGAACGCCGATCTTGTTCATCATCCGTGCAGAGATCCTGCAGCGACGACGTGGCAGCCCCAGCCACAGAAGTACCGCCGAAGATGAGCGTTGCGAGTATCGCCACGACGAAGAAGACAAACCCGCGTTGATCTCGCCCAGTTCGAGTGTCTGCATCGATTCGCTGGGTTCGACGGGAGAAACAGTCGAACCGGCAACCACCCACTGGACAATGTGCGCACGATGAGCAGGTGAACCACGATCAGCACAGCCGCCCGCCAACGACCCATCCGAGATCGCGGCTTTGCTTTCGCAGACCCGCTTTCCACAACCGGTAGCGAGACGTTCCGCACTGCCGGGGTACAGCCTCGGATGTCGCGTGGTTACTCATCGTCGGTGCTCAGCGAGCAATAGTACACGGGCCCGGAACATCATCGGCATTCCGGGAGGTCCCGACACGGTTCTCAGACCCTCGCCTCAAGATCTTCCCACCGCTCATAGAGCTGCGATACCGCCTCGGGCTTCGCTCAGGCTCGTGGCAGACCTTGCCATTCTGGTGTGATCCGCGATCACGGCATCCCGAGCGCTTCTGGCTTCTGCCACTCGCGCCTCGGCCTCGGCGATCTTGTCCTCGATCTGCTCATACCGCTTTCGTGGTAACTCAAGCCCTTCTTGGTCGTCTTGGGTTTGAATCCACCCGACTTCTGTTTCTTCTCAACCGTCACCGGCTTGCGCGGTCGCGCTGACGCCTGATCCAGACTCGCGTAGACGCCCGATCCGCCGCTGCCATCGAGTGCGACGTAACTCGTCGCCAACCGATCGAGCATCGCGGGTCGTGGGTCACCAGAACCACGCGCTGGAAGTCTTCGAGCCGCTCCTCGAGCACCTCGAGCGTCGGGATATCAAGATCGTTCGTCGGCTCGTCGAGCACCGGGACGTCGGCGGGTTGGAGCATGATGCGGGCGATGTGGATGCGCTGCCTCGCCGCCGCTGAGTGACTTGACGGGCTGGTCGGTGGTACTCCTGAAAGAGGAACCGCTTGGCCCAGCCCGCGACGTGGATGGACTTTCCCGGAAACTCAGGCTGCTCGGCGCGGGGAGAGCAGCGCAGGGGCGTCTCCGGATCGAACGATTCGCGGTACTGGCTGAACAGCACCATCTGAGGCGGGTCGGCCAGCTGATCGACCGCGTCCGGCTCGAGTTCCGCCGGTCAGCACGCGGATCAGGGTTGTCTTGCCGCTGCCGTTGGGCCCGAGCAGCCCGACGCATTCTCCCGGCGTGAGAGCACATCGAGGTCGGCAAAGGCTTCTTCCCGCCGAGCGACTTGCCCAGCCCGCCCATCGAGCAGTTTCCGTGTACGCCGACCGGAAGCATTGAAATCAAGATTCGCTCTTCGGCCCGCGGCCTGATTCCTCTGGCGGATCTGCTCCAGCCATGCGGTCATGGCTGGCGTCGATACGCCCTTGGCTTGGTCTGTCGGCCCTGCGGCCCGCGCGAGAGCCAGTCGAGATCCTGCACCTGACCTGCTGTGGCCTGCGATCTTGCCTGCGAATCGAGGTGCTCCTGCTTTCGGCGCAGAAACTCGGTGTAGTTGCCTTTCACGGAGAACATGTGTCCCGTAAGCCGGGCTGATCTCGACAATGCGTGGCGACACTCTCGAGAAAGGCACGATCGTGCGTGACAAAGATGGCTGCACTGCGGAGGCATCGCCCGCCGACTTGCTGACCAGGCTCTTCCACCTGATTCCGACCAGATCGAGGTGGTTCGTGGGCTCGTCGAGCATGATGAGGTCCGGCTGACCGCCACCTGCCCGAGAGCGGGCAACCGCCGCGCGTTTGCGCCACCCACCGACAGCCTTGCGGCCTCGATATCGAGGTGGATCTGGTCAAACCCCGCGCCCAGCAGCACGTCGGCCGGATCTCGGCCTGTACTCGTCATGCACCCTCACAGCCCCCATCGCAGAGGCGGTCACGATCTCGTGGCGACTTGCCCGGCTCAAAGGTGTCGTCCTGCGGGACAGACCGCCCTCAGGCCCGGGTGACAACCTGCCCCCGTCAGGAGGCATCAGCCCTGCCAGCACCTTGAGCAGCGTGCTCTTGCCTGCGCCATTCGGCCCGATGACACCGATGTGGTCACCCGCCTCGATCGAGATCGAGACCTGCGAGAACAGCTGTTTCCAGCCCGAGTGTCTTGGAGATATCCGTCGCGTTGAGCAGCACTCATCCATCTCTCGGCACCATCGCCGACCGGATGGTAGTGCGGCTTCAGGCCGCTTTGGCTTTGAGCTTGCCCGCAGCAAAATCAACGATCTGATTCGGGATCTCAGAAAGCGGGCAGACCGCCACCGCACCGCCCGTGCCTCGATCGCCTCACGGGCATCCTGAAGACAACGCAGGAGTCCTTGTCCTGAGCGACCGTAGGCCCCGGCGTCCCGCAGCGTCTTGAGGCCCCGGCACCGTCGTTGCCCATGCCCGTCATGATGATGCCCATCGCGTTCCGCCCGCGTGCTCGGCGGTCGATCGAACAGCACCTCCACCGAGGGCCTGTGCCTGCACCCGTGGCCCGTCCGTCACGCGGACGATGTGCCCGGCCCCGTCGCGAGCAAGACGCATGTGCTTGTTCCCCGGCCAGAGCGCAAGGCCCGTCAGCACCGAGTCGCCGTCTTTGGCCTCACGGACCTCGATCTCGCACTGCTCGTTGAGCCCGGCTGCGAAGGTAGCGGTGAAGCCCTCAGGCATGTGCTGGGTCATCACGATGCCCGGCGTCTGTCTGGGCAGCACGCTCAGCACGGAACGGCAGCTTCGGTGCCACCGGTCGAGGTCCCCATCGCGATGACTTTGTGCGTCGTCTCGACAGAGGCAAGACTGGGGCGCGATGAGTTTCTGTCCCGAACTCGCATCGAGATCCGGGCTTCTCCGGCACGGGGTGCTTGGCTGCGTCCTGATGATCCGTCCGATCTCGGCGGCCATATCCCCACCAGTACGCCACCGCAGGCTTGGCGACGACACTGAAAGCCCCCGCCTGTGCACGCGATCGCTGTATCGCACCCGCGTTGGGTGATCGAACTCACGACAATGGAGTGCACGGATGGAACTTCATCAGCTTGCAGGAATGTCACCCGTCCATCCGGGGCATTTCGATGTCGAGCGTGATCACGTCCGGCTTGAGCGCCATGATCTTGTCGCGAGCCACAAACGGATCAGGTGCAACACCAACAACTTCGATACCGGGAATCGTGTTCAGATTGTTCTTGAGTGCTTGCCGAACAACCGACGAGTCATCGACAATCAGCACACGTACCGGATGCGACATGACGGGCGTCCTTTCACTGCACGGGATTCAGGCTGCTTTGGCGTTCGCACCTTCTGCTGGCTGCCAGAAAATCTCCAGCCGCTCCTCGGCATCAAGCACGCAGTGCTTACGAGAACCTCCGCTCGGGAATTCGCCGGTCTCCACAACCTCGGCAGCCCGAGCGAGAGCTTGCAGCGATCCCCGCCCGCCGACACGACCGAACCGCCGACGATGTTCGTCAGTTCGCGGAGCCGCATCAAGGCCCCTCTTTCTCGATCGCGACGTCCTCGATCTCCACACCCAGCAGGCTCGAAGCCGTGCCGAGCATGAAACCGGCTCCCCTGCCGTAGACGCCGCTCACCGGCCCCGAATACTGATCCGCGTGTACCACTCGCTCTGATCGTCGTCGAGGAACTCGCTATCGGCCGGTCAGCGGAGACGAAGGCGAAGTGCTCAAGGCCCTCGATCGCCGTCACCAAGCATGTCCTGATTGAATTTCACAGCTTCACCCCGTGTTGTTGACGATGATCTTGCAGGTCCTCGGGCTCGAAGGGCTTGTGAGCACCTCGATCACACCGAGCTTCGCATCCGGTTCAGCCTGTCCTCGTTGCTCTCGGTGCTCACGACCACGACGGCTGTCTTCGAGCCCGGCTGCGCGCAGTTCCTGAGCGAATTCCTCGCCGTTCATCACGGGCATGTTCAGATCGAGCAGCACCATGTCCACCCAGATCGTGGACATGGTTCGATGCTTCCCTGCCACGTTCGCCTCGAAGATTCGGTCCTCTTTCGAGACCGGCGAGCTTCACGACTTTCTTAATGGCAGCCCGCAGAATGGGCGAATCATCCACAATCAGAAGGTTACACCATGCTGCACTCCTTTCACTTTGACCCTTGCTCATACCGAGGGCTTCTCAACCGATCACCGCAGCCCACATCGCAGCGATCTCCCGCTCGGCCTTCCGGCGAGACAGTCAGGCTGTCTTGACGTGCGGGCGCGACTCGTACTGAAGCCCGTCCTGACCAAGCCCAAGCCCAGACCCGAGATGATGTCCGCCGCGTGAACGACATCCACCAGCGTGTCATGGCCCTCGC
>JACADM010000010.1_pt1 | contig 29169 bp, 30 predicted proteins | sample 7512371 | NCBI WGS metagenome assembly JACADM01 (sample SAMN14389041, study PRJNA612141) | algae metagenome | isolation source: non-axenic algae culture | place: India: Navi Mumbai | collected 2017-01
TACGCTGTGTTACGGGAATATCGCCGTAACTCATGGCTCCGGCATGCGGATAATCGTCCAGACGCAGGTTCATAGAGCGGACAATAACTCCTACGGCACCGTACTTCCCGGCTTCCATGGCACCGGCGTAGCGCTGGTCCACACATCCTCCGTAAGCCTCAAAAGTCTGTATCAGGTCGGCCTGCATAGGGCGATTGTAAAACACGATCTTCCCTTCTATTTTTTCCCTTCCGAGTTTACTGAGCTCTTCAAGTCCCTGTACTTCTACAACCTGTGCCTTTATACCACTGGCTACCGTAGGTACGGAACCGCCAAGAGCACATACGGGAACATTTGTCGTCAAACCCGGGGACGTTTCTATATAAGCTATTTCAGGGGTTCCCCGTACCCATTTCGGTACCATGACCGGTTGTAGCCAGACTTTATCCAGCCCAAGGGAATCGAGTTGCTCCCTGGTATATTTTACGGCCCTTTCGGCATTCAATGAGCCGGAAAGGCGCCCCCCGATCTGGTTGGAAAGGTAATCCAGCCAATGATATCCTTTACCATTCAGTAAAGCCATATCATAAATAGCCCTGAGCTGTTTTTCGTCTTCTTGCTGGGCAAAAGACAGGACAGAAGTTATTAAAAGGACAAAAAGCACTGATCTTCTCATAAATGACAGGTCGTTTAGTAATATTCACAGCGGGATATGAACATCGCAGCAAATACGGTGTCATTCACTGTGCCATATATCCCGCCGACCCAAAAATAAGAACTATTACCCCACTATCCTATTCCTCTTCCAACTGTTTTTTGTAATCTTCAAGGTTCGCGAGCATTTCTTCATCGAGTTCCGGTTCCCTGACATTTTTATATGCGTTCAGCTCATCATAAAGGATACCGGCCAGGATCAGGCGGCATGCTGCTTTGTCGTCCGCAGGCAGTACATACCAAGGCGCATACCGTGTAGACGTTCTGTTGATGGCCTCTTCATAATATTCCTGATACTGATCCCAGAGTTTGCGCTCTTTGAGGTCACCGGGAGAGAATTTCCAGTTCTTGTTTTTCTTATTCAGACGACGTAGCAGGCGTTGCCGTTGTTCTTCCCTGGAGAGATGGAGAAAAAACTTAAAAACAAGAGTTCCGTTTTCCGAAGCATTTTTCTCGAAATTATTTATTTGCTCAAAGCGTTTATCCCAGAATTCCGGACCGATATCTTCTACGGTATTTATTCCCGGAATATTTTCGTTCAGCACATACTCCGGATGAACGCGTGTGACCAGTACGTTCTCGTAATGTGTACGGTTGAAGACACTGAATTTCCCTCTTTCGGGTAGAGCAATGTAGTGTCGCCACAAATAATCGTGTCGCAATTCGAGTGCCGAAGGGGTCTTGAAACTGTACACCACGACTCCCCGGGCATTGAGATCTTTAAAAACTTCCCGGATCAGACTGTCTTTGCCTGCTGTATCCATGCCCTGAATACAGATCAATACACCGTATTTGCCATGAGCATACATCCGGTTCTGAAATTCCGACAGTTTTTTACGCTCCTGAGACAAGGCCTTTTTCAACTCCTTTTTCTCCGCACCGAGTGTATTCTCCGTCGATATTTCTTTCAGAAGCACAGGAGCGTCCACCCTGTAATCCGAGGATTTTATTTTTTCCATAAATTATCGTTTAGGTTAAATATAGTAAGATTTTCATTAAACTCCTCCCGAAAGATCTTTCCCGGACAAGTTTACGGAAGCCCCCGGCAGCGCACGACAAAATGATACCTTATGGAGCTACGTCGGTAATGTATCGCCCGAAACGGGAACTTTTGCATATTAATTCCTATTTTTGCGCCATAATACCATGCTCCGCCTTAAATGAGGAAGAATACTAAAAAAACAGAAACGAATGATACAGATAAAAACACCGGAACAAATAGAACTGATGCGGGAAAGTGCCTTGATTGTTTCCAGGACACTCGGAGTGCTGGCCAAGGAAGTAAAACCCGGTGTTACTACACTGCAACTGGATAGACTTGCCGAAGAATTCATCAGGGACCACGGTGCGGAACCGGGCTTTCTCGGTTTATACGATTTCCCGAATACCCTTTGTATGAGTCCCAATGCCCAGGTGGTTCACGGTATTCCCAATGATACTCCCCTTGCCGAAGGCGATATTATCTCTATTGATTGCGGAGCTAAAAAAAACGGGTTCTACGGAGATCACGCCTACACCTTCGAAGTGGGCGAGGTAAGCCAGGAGGTTAAAAAACTGCTCCAGGTCACCAAAGAGTCTCTTTATGAAGGTATCAGGCATTTCCGCGCCGGAAACCGGGTGGGAGATGTTGGTTTTGCCATACAGCAATATTGTGAAGACCGGGGTTATGGCGTGGTCCGCGAACTGGTCGGACACGGATTGGGAACCAAGATGCACGAAGATCCCGAAATGCCGAATTACGGCAAAAGGGGACGCGGTAAAAAATTTACGGAAGGTATGGTTGTGGCTATCGAACCCATGATAAACATGGGGACCCAGCGTATCAAACAATTGCGTGACGGCTGGACAATCCTTACTGCCGATGGTAAGCCAAGCGCTCATTTCGAGCACGACGTCGCCATCGTAGACGGTAAGCCCGAACTACTGTCTACTTTTGCCTATATCTACGAAGCATTGGGGATACAGAGTAATGAAGAGGATGAATTCAGAAAAGAGGCTCTTAGTCTTTAACGGCCCGTTTCAGCATGCCCATATCTCTGACTTTTGTATTTAGCCACTATTTCCGATGAAAAGGTTATTCAAGGCCATATTGCGTTTTATACCCAGGCCCCTGCTGATCAGGATGAGTTACTGGGTACGGCCCGTACTTGTATTTTTCATGCGGGGAAACCGCTTTACCGATCCTATCGACGGTAAGCATTACAGGGCTTTTCTCCCTTATGGGTATGAAAATCAGCGGGAAAATGTCCTCGCTCCGGGAACCCTCTCCCTGGAACGACACCGTTTGCTATGGCTTTACCTGAAACAGGAAACAGATTTTTTTACTACACCCAAAAAAGTATTGCACTTTGCTCCGGAACAGGCTTTTTACAAGCGGTTTCGCAGGCAGAAAAACCTCGATTACACCACCACCGACCTCGAATCGCCCCTGGCCGATGTAAAGGCCGACATCTGTAACCTTCCTTTTGAAACGGATAGCTTTGATGTGATCCTTTGCAATCACGTCCTCGAACATATTCCGGACGATACCAGGGCCATGCAGGAACTTTACCGCGTCCTCAAACCGGGCGGTATGGGAATTTTCCAGATTCCGCAGGAACTGGATCGTGAGCATACTTTTGAAGACGACACCATTACAGACCCGAGGGAACGTGCAGCGATATTCGGACAGTACGACCATGTCAGAGTCTACGGAAGAGATTATTTCGATAAGCTCCGCAGTATAGGTTTTACGGTAAAAGAGATCCATTATGCGCAGCAACTATCCCCGGAACTGGTAGCACGATATGCCCTGGCCAAAGGAGAGATTATCCCCGTGTGTTTCAAATCCTGATACCACTTCAAAAAATCAGGATCCCTCACCGTTCCCGGCCTGTTCCCGGGCGGTAGCACTCCGGTTATTCAGTCTACGATCAGTGACCTGAAGCCCGCTGTCATATACTTTTGCATTTCATTATTATCATCCAGGTAGAGGATAAAAGCGTGGACATCCGGTTTTCCTTTCAGGAATTCCTTTGCCCTTTCCAGTCCCATAACCATAAAGGTAGTTGCGTAGGCGTCCGCATCCATACAATCTTTCGCAAGAATAGTCGTGCTAAGCACATTTCCTCTCCTGGTATATCCACTTATGGGATCTATGGTATGAACGTATTTTTCGCCGGTAACCGAATCGGTTACTGTTTTGCGATAGTTACCCGAAGTCGCCATCCCCATGTCGTTGAGTTTTATCTTGGCTACGAACGAGCGCTCTTCATCTCCCTGTAACGGATCGTCGATCCCGACGATCCAGTCCCGGTCCTTTTCCGTATTTCTTCCGTGAGCTGCCAGTTCACCACCGACTTCGGCTATGAAATTCTCTATCCCCCGGTCGAGAAAAAAATCGACAATAACATCTACCGTATAGCCCTGCGCAATAGCGTTAAAATCGAAATAGATATTCCTGTTCTTTTTGCGTATGGTATGGTCCGGTGCCAGAGCCACTTTATCAAAACCACTGTATTGTAATAAACTGTCTACTTTAGTGCTGTCCAACGGTATGCGATGATGATCCGGACCAAATCCCCAGCTCTGACCAGTTTTCCTACTGTCGGGTCAAAACTCCCGGAAGATTCCTCCCAGATACGCTGCGAAGCCAGGAACACATTCCTGAAATTCTCGTCGACTACTATCGTACTATCCCCTTCATTGATCCTGGATATATCGGAGTCGGGACGATATGCCGACATCGACATGTCAATGGAAAGCAGTATCGAGTCTATGGCCGGTTTCAGGTCTTCTTCGGGATGGTCCGTTATATAACGAATCGTGTAGGTACTCCCCTGTGCTTCCCCGTGTATTACTACAGCTTCCGCCTTCTTTACAGGCTGACAGCCCGTAAAGCACGAACTCAGCAATAAAACAATAGTTAATACACTAAACAATTTCCTGAATACCATCATAATTCACTATATAATTATGGCCTTTGACAACCGGTTTTTCATAATCTTCCGCATTGGCAATTCCTACACCTGCAAAAAAAGTACGTGCCTTGAACTTCAGCGCATGCTCCCTTACGATCTCCATATAAATAACATCAAAATCTTTGGGATTATCGGGGTACAATATCGCTTTGACGACTACAAAATGTAATTTCCTGTCTTTCAGACAGACAAACTGCGGATCTTTTTTAAGCTTGCTGTTTACCGCTACAAACTCAAAACCCTGACTTTCGAGATCTTTTCCCACCACATTCATGGCGAGGTTGTGCAACTCCTGTTCACTCAAAACTTCCATAAGGCAAAGATACTTATTTTAAAAGGATTCGGAATGCAAAACCAATGCTGCATTTTTCCGCTGTCTCTGTAACTACAGTTACACAATTCCGGAAAGTTGTATGTATTTTTGCACGACAATTACACAGAGCAATTATTATGGATTTTATTTTCAAGCCTTTTCCCTGGTATGTATCCGGGGTACTTATCGGAGCCGTTATGCTCCTGCTCATTTATATGGGGAAAAATTTTGGCATGTCTTCCAACCTGCGAACGCTGTGCTCCGTGATGGGTGGCGGAAAGTATGCCGGTTTTTTCCGTTTCGACTGGAAAACGCAACGATGGAACCTGATGGTCGTAGCCGGAGCTATGATAGGCGGTTATATTACAGTCCACTTTCTTTCGGACGGCAGTGGGGTAAATATCAATCCGGATACGATCGAACAACTCGCCCGTTTGAATATTGACGCCCCGGAAGGCAAACTGCTTCCGGATGCCATCTTCGGAATGGAGAATGCATGGACTCCAAAAGGCCTTCTCATTCTTCTCGGGGGTGGATTTCTCGTAGGGTTCGGAGCACGATATGCGGGCGGGTGTACTTCGGGACATGCCATAAGCGGTATCAGTAACCTCCAGCTCCCCTCTCTGATCGCAGTTATCGGTTTCTTTATCGGGGGTTTGGTCATGTCTCATTGTATTCTTCCTCTGATCTTTTAAAGAGAGGTTTTGTTTAAAATCAACAGTTATGAAATATATAAAGTTTTTACTGGTCGGCATTTTCTTTGGTATTGTACTCACCAAATCCGAGGCTGTATCCTGGTACAGGATATACGAGATGTTCTTCTTCCAGTCTTTCCACATGTACGGAATCATTATGGTAGCGATCGGTACGGGAATTATAGGTATACAGTTCTTTAAACGCAGAAAAATAAAAAATACCGATGGGGAAACCATCAGTATCCCGGATAAGGAAAAGGGGATCACCCGCTATCTTGCAGGCGGAATTCTGTTCGGACTCGGATGGGCGCTTGCCGGTGCATGTCCCGGACCTATGTACATCCTCTTCGGAGCGGGGTTCTGGAGCATGGGACTCGTTATTCTCGGCGCATTGGCCGGTACTTTTGTCTATGGTCTTCTACAGAAAAGACTACCGCATTAGGAGAAAAAATTAAAAAAAGGCACTCCCGAATCTTCCGGAGTGCCTTTTTTTATCTGTAGTGGGCAGACATTAGTTTTCGACCGGCAGAAAACCATAGTTCTCGGAATACCAAAGCATCTGCTGTTCGAAGCTTTCCGGTTGCGTTACTCTGATGGCTGTGATCTCCCCTGCTTCATCGGTTTCCGGTACGAGTACCGGGTTTACAAACCCGCTGTAGGAGGCTGATTTAAATGCCTTATTTCGCTCCAGGACTTCTCTGTGAATGTCCTGATCCACTTTTACGCCATATCCTTCTACAAGTGCCTTGGCTGCTTCGTAATCACCTTCCGATTTTATTCGTTGTGTTTCACGCAGCAACTGCCCGAACAACTCCCGCAGTTTATCGTAATCGTTTATATTGTAATAGGTCTTACCGTTTCTTTTTACCTGCTCAATAACATTGTCCTTCTTTCCTTTTTCATACACCCATGCAGACACCCATTGACGGTTACGCATATGAGCTTCTTCCACATCTTTGCCCGGTTCGAGACGTATCAACTGGGTAAGCAGTCCGTTACGGATATAGCCATCGTATTCGGCCATAGCCACTTTACGATAGTCATCCACAAGTCCCAGTTCCTGAATTTTCGGGTCCATAATGAAGTATAGCCCCACGAGGTCCGCTCTTCCTTCTTCGAGTGTCGAAGCATAATTTTTCAACGTCTCTTTGGTTTCACCGACGCCCGGGTTCAGTTTACCCGAAGCATGGCCTATAACTTCGTGAAGCGCGGTATGGAGCTTCCCGCCCAGTTGTCCGTATGCACGGGCCAGTTCCAGTTCTTCTTTGTCATTTACAAATTCCTTCAGGCGGTCTCCGCTTCCCGCATTGTTATAGGCCTCTATAATATTACCCAGCGAAACAGATTTAGAGCCATGAGCGGCCCGGATCCAGTTTGCATTGGGAAGGTTTACCCCGATCGGTGTACTCGGCGAAGCATCTCCGGCTTCTCCGGCCACGATCACAGTTTTATATGACACTCCGACTACATTCTCTTTTTTGTGCTCCGGCATCAGCGGGGCATGATCTTCAAACCATTGTGCGTGATGTGCCAGTACTTCCATTTTTGCAGACATCTCAAAATCTTTGATCTGCACTATAGACTCATAAGATCCCCGGTATCCCTTGGGATCGTTATACACCTCAATAAAGCTGTTAATATAATCTATATTGCCTTCTGTAGCCTCGGTCCAGGCTACATTATAATCATCCCACTTCTGCAGGTCACCACTTCTGTAATAATCGATAAGCAATCCGAGTGCTTTTCCCTGCTTTTCGTTTTCCGCTACCTCCTGCGCCTTTTCAAGCCAGCCAATGATCTCGTCTATAGCTGCACCATACATGCCACCGCTCTTCCATACTTTTTCAACCAGTTTGCCATCCTCCCTGACCAGTTTTGAATTCAGTCCGAAAGAAAGCGGTTTGGCGGGATCCGGAGATTTCATTTTAGCATAGAAAGCATCCACCTCATCATCACTGATACCCGGTCCGTAGAAATTAACAGCCGATCCCTTTATCAATCCTTTAGACGCATCGAGATTCACTTTTTTAGCGTCGGCATCGTTAAACAGTACTTCGGCGATAGTGCCGTCGAGTACGGTTCCGGTTTCGTCCAGAAGTTTGTCGAAATACGCTTTTTCAAAACCAGGCATGATCTTATCGTTCGAATAGTGATGGTGAATACCATTGGAAAACCATACTCTCTTGAGGTACACTTCGAATGCTTTCCAGTCTTTGGAACTCTTATCTCCCTGGTACGTAGTATATATATGTTCCAGCGCTTCCCGTATGGCGAGATTATGCCTGTAGTTCTGATCCCACATGATATCCCTTCCGGAGAGCCCGGCCTGGGTGAGGTAGTATACCAGTTTCTGTTCTTTGAGTGTCAGGTTTTCCCAACCGGGTATCTGATAACGGAGCACACGAAGGTCGGCGAACTGTTCTACGACATGGTCGGTTTTTTTTTCAGCTACTTCCGGTTTTTTTTCCTGGCTCTCTTTTTTCTCATCGGCACAGGAGAAGAATAGTCCGCAAGCCAATGAAAAGCTAATCCACGTTTTTAGATTCATATTTTTGTGTATTTTTTAATAGATCAGCACAAAAATAACGAATATCTAACTATAACCGGGTGGTATGTTATAAAGATATACGCCTGCTGTTTTTTACACGACACTAAAACGGGCGTAGCAACTACGGAGATTGATAAAAAGAAAAAGCCGATACAGAAACTGCACCGGCTTTTTGGTATGTTATTATCGGGATTATTATCCTCCGAAATCGTCAAATCTGACGTTCTCCGGTGGTACTCCGAAGTCATCGCACATTTTCTCCACCGCTTTGTTCATCAACGGAGGTCCGCAGAAATAGAATTCTATATCCTCCGGTGCTTCGTGATGATTAAGGTATTGATCGATCACAGCCTGGTGTACAAAGCCTAAGAACCCGTCACCTTCCGCATCGTCAACATTTTTCTTTTCGGTCCAGTTATCTTCCGGCAGCGGCTCGGACAATACGATGTAGAACTTGAAGTTAGGGAATTCCTGTTCGAGTTCTTTAAAATGATCCAGGTAGAAAAGTTCTCTCTTGGACCGTCCACCGTACCAGTAACTCACTTTCCGTCCTGTCTTCAATGTTTTGAAGAGGTGGTACAGGTGAGAGCGCATAGGCGCCATTCCGGCTCCACCACCGACATACAGCATTTCGGACTCGGAAGGATTGATAAAGAATTCTCCGTAAGGTCCGGAAATAGTTACTTTATCACCTTCTTTCCTGGAGAAGATATAAGAAGAAGCTATACCGGGATTCACGTCCATCCAGCCATTCTTTGCACGGTCCCAGGGCGGAGTGGCAATCCTTACGTTAAGCATGATCTCCCGTCCTTCTGCAGGATAGGAAGCCATGGAATAAGCCCGTTCTACGGTCTCATCATTCTTCATCGTAAGTGGCCACAGGTTGAATTTATCCCACTCCATCTTGAATTTCTCGGGATCTCCGGGATGTTCTTTAGGGTGTGCGGTAATATCGATATCTTTATACTCCACTACACATTTCGGAATCTCGATCTGTATGTAACCTCCGGGCTGATAATCCATATCTTCCGGGATTTGTACAACGAATTCCTTGATAAAAGATGCTACGTTATAATTACGTACTACAACAGCTTCCCATTTTTTCACACCGAATACTTCTTCGGGCACCTCAATGGTCATATCCTGTTTTACCTTAACCTGGCAACCGAGACGCCATCCTTCGGCGATCTCTTTTCTGGTGAAATGCGGCTCTTCGGTAGGCAGGATATTACCACCACCTTCGAGTACACGACATTTACACTGGATACAGGTACCCCCTCCACCACAGGCAGAAGGCAAAAATATTTTATTGTTTCCCAGAGTGGACAATAATGTCCCTCCCGAAGAAACTTCCACATCCTTTTCTCCGTTGATATGCAGTGAAACGGGCCCTGAAGGTACCAGCTTGGATTTAGCACCCAAAAGGATAGCGACAAGCACCAGGATCAACAACAAAAAAACAACTATACTCGCTAAGATTACTGAATAATCCATATCTTATATATAAAACGATTTATAATGAAATTCCCATAAAACTCATAAAGCCGATGGCCATGAGTCCGGTAATGATGAATGTAATCCCGAGACCACGAAGGGGAGCAGGTACATTGGAATACGTGATCTTTTCACGGATAGCTGCGATCGCGAGGATTGCAAGGAACCAGCCGATACCGGAACCTACACCGTAAATAGCGGACTCTCCTACACTTCCGAAATCTTTCTGTTGCATAAACAGTGATCCCCCGAGGATGGCACAGTTTACCGCAATCAGCGGAAGGAAGATTCCCAATGCTCCGTATAGTGCCGGAGCAAATTTCTCTACAACCATTTCCACGAGCTGTACCATGGAAGCGATAACCGCGATAAACATGATAAAGCTGAGGAAGCTCAGGTCTACATTCTTATATTCTGCACCAAGCCATGACAAGGCGCCGGGCTTCAGCAGGTAATTATCCATCAGGTAGTTGATCGGAACGGTGATTGCCAGTACGAAAATAACGGCAGCTCCAAGACCAACAGCAGTTTTTACGGTTTTAGATACCGCAAGGTAAGAACACATGCCCAGAAAGTAGGCAAAAATCATGTTCTCTATGAAGATACTCTTTACAAAAAGATTTACGTAATCCATATTTCTGATTTTTACAAGGCTGTTGTTACCTCTATTCTTTTTCGATTAATTTTCTGTTTTTGGAACGCTGTACCCATATGATGATACCAACGGTAACCAGGGCCATAGGAGGGAATAACATAAAACCGTTATTTTCATATCCCATCGCATACAATCCGGTAGATTCTGCCAGAGTTACTCCTTTGTGACCGAGAACTTCATACCCGAAAAGTTTACCGGACCCAAGCAATTCACGGAAGAAGGCTACCATAATAAGGATAAGTCCGTACCCTGCAGCGTTACCGATACCATCCAGGAAAGACTTCCACGGACCGTTACCAAGAGCAAATGCCTCGAGACGTCCCATAAGAATACAGTTAGTAATAATGAGCCCCACAAATACGGAAAGCTGTTTACTAACATCATAGGCATAAGCTTTTAAGACCTGGTCTACCAGGATAACCAACGAAGCTACGATAACAAGCTGTACGATAATACGGATACGGCTCGGGATCAGGTTTCGGAGAAGCGACACGATGACGTTACTACATGCGAGTACGGCCAGTACCGCAAGACTCATTACAAGCGCAGGCTTTAACTGCACTGTGATCGCAAGTGCAGAACATATTCCCAGTACCTGTACGGTAATCGGGTTGTCATCGCCTAACGGGTCTGACATCAGCTTCCTGTTTTTCTTGGAAAAAAGAGGTTCTTTCTCTTCCGATACGAACAGGACTATAGGTGACTTTTTCTCTTTTTTACTCATGGCAATTAATTTAGTGCTAATTGAGTTTTCTGTTTCTTAAAGTAAGGCAGGTAATGCGACAGACGCTCCTTGATCATCGCTGTAACACCATTCCCGGTAATCGTCGCTCCGGAAATCGCATCTACCTCATTATCTCCTTTGGTGCCGCTGCCTTTTGACACTTTCACACCAACAAGCTCATCATTGTCATCAAAGATCTTTTTACCTTCAAACTGTGCCTGGAACCAGGGTTGTGTAATCTCCGCTCCAAGTCCGGGAGTCTCCCCTTTATGGTCAAACGTTACTCCTTCTATGGTATTCAGGTCATCTTTAAGGGCCACATATCCCCAGATCGCATCCCATAATCCGGCACCGCGAAGAGGAACTATATAATATTTGGTTCCGTCTACATCGGCAATATAGATCGGGAAGTGCTGCTCTTCTACGGGCAATTTCAGTTCTTTGTTCAGATCTACGTCAAAAGCATCCGTACCCTCATCAACCGACCCGTCTGACTCCAGTGACAATTCTTCCTTAATATAATCCTTATATTTTCCTTCTGCAGCCTCTCTTTCGACTTCGACACCAATGGTCTTGAGGATATTCTGCATTTTTTCTTTTCGCACATTCTCATCCTGCTTAGGTTTCAGGGACGTCGCGGCAAATGCAAGCAGAAATGCTACGACAACTACCATCCCTATGGCAAAGATAAATGTATATGTATTACTCTCTCGGTTCATTACTAAGCAGTTTTAAGTTGTTTAGATGCAGCCAGTCTTTTCTTTCTTCTTTTTATGTTTGCCTCTATAACATAGTGATCGATAGTAGGCGCAAAAACATTCATAAGCAATATTCCGAGCATTACACCTTCGGGATATGCAGGGTTGAATACCCGGATCATAATACAGAAGAACCCAACGAGAATACCGTAAATCCACTTCCCCTTCGTTGTCTGCGCGGCAGAAACCGGGTCTGTGGCCATAAATACCACACCGAAAGCAAATCCACCGACAATCAGGTGCTCATACCACGGAAAACTCATCAGGGCATTGGCTCCCCAAAGGTTAAACAACAGCCCCATAACAGCTCCTCCGATTACGGCACCGAACATAATTCTCCAGCTTCCCACCCCGGTAAGGATAAGAATAGCTGCTCCGACAAGGATAAGCAGTGTGGAGGTCTCTCCTATAGAACCGGGAATTGCCCCGCTGAACATGTCAAACATACTGAAATGTACATCATGTCCCGCAGCAAGGCTTCCGAGAATAGTTTCCCCGGAAATTGCATCTACTTTAGAAGCTTCCGAAACCCAGACCTTGTTTCCGGACATATACGTCGGATAGGCAAAAAAGGCAAAAGCCCTGGCAACCAACGCCGGATTCAGAATGTTCATCCCCGTTCCTCCAAAAGCTTCTTTTCCTATCAATACAGCAAAAGCTACGGAAAGTCCCACCATCCACAACGGAATATCGACAGGCATGATCATAGGAACGAGCAGCCCCGTCACGAGGAACCCTTCGTTAACCTCGTGCCCCCTGTATATGGCAAAGATAAATTCGATAGCCAGACCTACGCCGTAAGAAACAACGATAATAGGAAGTACTTTCCACAGCCCGTGCATGAAAGCATCCATAAAAGCCACATCTCCGCCGTTGAGCTGATGCAGATACTGGTATCCCGTATTATATATACCGAAGATCAAAGCCGGTATAAGTGCAATCACTACGGTGATCATAGTTCGTTTCAGATCCACGGCATCACGGATATGCGCACCTTTTTTGGTGGTGTGGTTGGGCACGTAAAGAAACGTATCCAAAGCATTGATCGCGGGTGCCAGTTTCTCCCACTTCTCCCCTTTTCCAAAGGGCTTTTTCAGTTGATCTATTTTATTTCTTAAAAACTTCATATCTTAGAGATTAGCCAACTTCTTTAATCATTAAATCCAGTCCCTGTCTGATGATATCCTGAGCTTCTATCTTTGAAGTACAGGCATAGTCTACCAGCGCAAAGTCTTCGGGGGCTACTTCATAGATCCCCAGATTTTCCATTTTTTCAATATTGCTTGCCATACAGGCTTTCAAAAGCTGCATCGGATAAATATCCATAGGCATCACTTTCTCCATTTCCCCGGTAACTACCAAAGCCCGCTCTTCGCCGTTCAAATTGGTATTTACCGTGTATTTCTTATTCGGGAATAACCACGATAAAGAAGTATGGTGCATACTCGGAATGTTGTTGTCCTTAAAAGGCAGCCATCCGAACATTCTGTAATCATTTCCTTCCGGGATGACGGTAACCGTATTATCGTAGAATCCGATAAAGCCATCTACGGTAATTTTATCTCCCGTAAGCACATCTCCACTGATAATACGTATATCGATGCTGTCGCTTCTGTCCACCAAAGCCTTAACGGAAGAACCTATCTTCACCCTGTAGTACTGCGGTTTATCCACTTCTGTACCTGCAAGAGCTACGGTACGTGTGGCATCGAATTTACCGGTTCGTAATAACGTACCGATAATAGCTACATCTTCCGGACTGATTACCCACACATGTTCTCCGGCATTAACCGGGTCGATGTGATGAATCTGTACGCCCACGTTCCCTGCCGGATGCGGTCCGGAAACCTTGTGCAGCTCTACTCCTTTTACACCCGTAAGAAAAGAAGACGACCCCTTGGCTACGGACAAGTGCGTCTTTCCTGTAGTAAGTTTACTGATAGCATCTATACCCGCCTGAAAATCCTCTTCTCTGCCCTGGAGTGTAAACTCTATATCGGCAGCCAACGGTGCGCTGGCATAAGCCGAGATAAAAATGGACTTAGGAGTATCTTCCGGATCGGCAATGATATCATAAGGACGTTGACGGATAAAAGGCCAGCACCCGCTTTCCAGCAAAAATGCTTTTACCTCTTCGGCAGACATCTGCGCCGGGTTGTTAACTCCGAACTCCCGGTAAACATCCTGGCTATCAGCTTCTATAACCACCTCCAGTATTTTACGCTTTGCACCTCTCCTCACTTCCGAGAGTGTACCGCTAACCGGAGTCACGAATTTTATCTTTTCGCTGTACTTGGAATAGAAAATAACATCACCTGCTTTTACTTTTTCTCCCTCTTTCACAACCATCTTAGGAGTAACGCTGTGAAAATCTGTGGGTTTTAATGCGAAGGTCTTAACTCGAGGGGCCTCTGAAACTACTTTTTCCGCCGCCCCTTTCAAATTGATGTTCAAACCTTTTCTGATACGAATGTCATTGGACATGTTACAATTGGATTGTTTTGAAAAATAGGTTATTCAAAAATTCACGCAAATTTATAAATTTATGGGGTATTTATTATCCAAGGCTGAGCACAGTTTTCATTATTTATATCCATTCTAAACAATTGCTTTGTTTTTGATTATAAACCTCTAAATCTCCCCGTCAGAAAAGCCCCAAAAGCATTGCCGGAAGTAATGTTATAAAAAAACAACCGCATAAATAGGTATATAGTCCAAAAAACCATCATTTGCGGATTACCTACCGTAGCAGGTAAGAAAAAACACCTTATACGACACACGCTTTGCCATTTCATTTTTTGCGTATATTTACCACATGATGCACCTCAAAAGACATTTGCCATACCTCCTTTTCTTTCTGTTGCTATTGCTGTCTTCGGGACTTAGCGGACAGGCCGAATACGAAACGGAACCACCCGAATACATCCGTTCTATCGTCTTTAAGACCGATGGCGAAAACCGGGACGACCAGTTCCCCATCCTGAAACCGGGCGAAGCATTTACACTTTCCTTCGACGATCTTCGGGCCAGGGAATCGGATTATTATTACCGAATCATTCATTGTAATGCCGACTGGACTCCTTCCGATCTGCTCAAATCACAATTCCTGGAAGGTGTGGATAACCAGAGAATCATGGATTACCGGAATTCGGTAACCACGCTACAGCCCTATTCACATTACGATCTCACGCTCCCCAATTCGAGGACCAGGCTTAAACTTTCGGGGAACTATATACTCAAGATATTCAATAGTAATGATGAGCTGGTCTTCTCACGTCGATTTGTCATATACAAGGACATGGTATCCGTAGGTGTGGTTCTCAAAAGAGCCAGGAAGCTGGATGTTATCGATCAGAAGCAGGTGGTCCATTTTACGATCAATACCAACGGCCAAACGCTTGTAAACCCGCAACAGGAGGTCAAAGTGGTCATCCTTCAGAACCACAACTGGAATACGGCCATAACCGGAATCAAACCTCAGTTTTTTTCGGGAAACCAGCTGATCTACAAATATGACGAAGAAACAGCCTTTGACGGTGGCAACGAGTACCTCTATTTCGACAACAAAGAGATCAGGGCCCTGACCAATACCATTGCCGGCACCGAATTACTGGACCTGTACAATACCTACTTGTTTACCAACACGGTAGACACAGACAAACCTTACACCTACTATCCGGATATCAACGGGGATTTCGAAATCAGGACCCTCGACGGCAACGACCGCGACAACGATACGGAAGCCGATTATGCAGATGTCCACTTCAGTCTGGAATACAGTCCGGAGCTGGGGCTGAATGAGGTTTATGTTTACGGGAAATTCAACAACTACCAGCTCGACTCCCGCAACAAAATGACACTGGACAACAGCGGAAATAAACTCAAAGCCAAAATAAGGCTCAAACAAGGTTTTTACAATTATAAATTTGTCATGGCCGGTCCCGAGGGTATAGATCATACTACGATTAGCGGAAATCATTTCGAAACGGAAAACAACTACCTCGTGCTGGTGTATTACCGAAATTTCGGGGATATGTATGACAGCCTTATCGGTATCGGAAGCGGAACTTCAGTGAATATATCCAACTGATAGATTTACAAAATATTACCGTTATCCCACGGCTTTTCGGGACAGCAGGACAGGTGACCGAAAATTTTATTCGCAATTTGGATCAGATACAACTAAATTTTGTATTTTTGTTTGGAGGGATGCTAAGTTCGTTCTTGAAAAACACAGAAATTGTGGTTATACCATTTTAAGCTTTTCATATGATCACACAAGTTACCAAAGGCATAAAAATATCGGTAATCACCAGTTTTGAAGGTACTTTCTTCAAGAACTACAGAATGCATTTTGCCTTCGGCTACAAGATCACCATAGAAAACCAGAGTAAAGATTCCGTCCAGCTCACGTCACGGCACTGGCAGATATACGATTCCCTGAATCATCCGGAATTCGTAGACGGTGAAGGGGTTATCGGTAAGAAACCGGTACTGAAACCCGGCGAGTCGCATTCCTACAGTTCGGGCTGTCTTCTTACTTCTCCCATAGGCGCCATGCGAGGGCACTACAATATGGTAAATTTTACATCTACCCGAAAATTCCGGGTGTATATTCCAACGTTCAAGTTGTGCGCTCCTTTTGCACTTAACTAAGTCTCTGATATCCTTTATCCTTCTTTGGTTACTCGGTATTAGGTTATTCAGATACTAACGTATGAACCCCATACCCCCACCCCATTCGGATCCTAACTTTTTTGGATGTTAAAGCGGGTTAGTCCTACGCAAACCTGAGACTCTTTAATTACGAACTAAAAAATGGAGTTAATAAGTTACTCGGGTATTAAGTTATTCAGATACTGATACAACCAAAAAACCTGGCTATCGGCATAATATATCAGTAGCTAAGCTGCATGCTACCAACTCAATAACCCAATAACTTAATAACCTAACCACAAACTACTTAAACGACCATTAAAGCAATCGCTTTGACGCCGGAAGGGGCCCGGTTAGCGGCTAACCCATTCCCTTTAGCCGCTAACCGGGTTGCTTGCGATGTTATACACAAATACTTTAACGGTAAACCGGGTTACGTTAACCGCTAACGGGTTTACTTCTGACGTCATACCCAACTGCTTTAACGGTAAACCGGGTTACGTCAACCGCTAACTGGTTTACTTCTGATGTCATCCCCAACTGCTTTGACGGCAAACCGGGTTACGTTAACCGCCTAAGGGAATGGGTTGACGGTGCCATAAACCCCTTTAGCCGTAAAAGGGAAAGGGAAAGAATGCGTAAGCAATTGGGTTAGCGGTTAACCCGGTTGCTTATGAATGCATACGTAAACACAAAAGCGGCGGACTCGATGAAGTACGCCGCTAACCGGGTTGCTTTAGCCGCTAACCTATCCCGGTTCGGTGTCAACACAATCCCTTAAATGGCATTACCCGGGCTTATCCCGGAATAAAAATCCTAATAGCTTCCCTAATGAGAAGCGTTTCCAAAGCACCAGGACTATGCCGTAAATGGAAAAAAACTCCAACGTCAGTATAAGGATTATATGAGTGATTTTAAGTCCTGGAATCAGAAATCACATGCCCGAACATACCTTTTGTACCCTGAGAATATGGAGCTTTATCTCTCTATAGATGAAACTGCACTTTCTCAGGGCGATCCCATCATCAAACACCTGCCAAAACTTACTTTTTCTGTACGTAATAAAGCGCAGGAAATTACATTGAACATAACACACTCCATCAAGTATATTGTAAAACCTGTTTTCTAAAGCAACACGGGTCACTGACCGGTTCCACATTCAAAAACTGGCCATGGAGATACTTGAAGAGTTCCGGATCAGATACCGACAGGAAGCGCTGGACCAGGAAAATGAAGCTATTAAACCGTGTAAAATAAATAACAAGGAATATAAGCCGGTTATCCTTCTCCGTGGAGATGCAGCAAAACAACTCCTGACTGGAAGCCGGTATCTGCTATATAAATCTCCGGAAAAAAAATGAACTCCCGGCCAAAAGGAACGTGGAAAGGTTCTGTTTAAGGAATATCCATTTTTAAAGAAAGCGTATAGGCTGGTCCAAAACTTGAGAAACATTGTTAAACATCATGCCGATATAACAATAGCCTATACCAAATTAGCATAAGCAAGTGGAAGAACCCGGATTTAAAGGTTTCCAAACAATAGCAAAATACATCAGCTTTAATTATCGGTCCAACCTAAACTACTTTGCAAACAGAAGCACCAATGCTTCAGCGAAAGCTTTCTATACAGACTATCCAGATTTTTTGCGTAGTCCACAACAAATGAGAATGATCCAAGACAATCCCGATCGTAAAAACTACAGGATCCGGATTGTTATGCGAACCCTGAAAGCTTTTTCCTTTACCTATCGCTTTGTGTTTTTGCACGATCGCTCTTATAACGCAACAATGCTTCTACCAGGTAGTAGTCTCCGTACGTCAACGGCACATCAACTTCAGAATTCTGAGGGATATGCCCTACCCCGTGTTTCAACAGGAACCCCCCGTTGGTTCGCGGGGAAGCGATATATTCGCCGGTCGTCAGTGTAACCAGTATTTCAGCTGCCGTTGCCGCATACTTTTTTGCCTTGCGCTTTTTTACATAGTCTTTGAGTTCGAGCAATGCCGATGCCATGATGGCCCCTGCCGAAGAATCGCGCAATGCATCCGGAATATCCGGAGCATCAAAATCCCAATACGGAACTTTATCGGCCGGTAAATCAGGATGATTGAGTATAAAATCCGCTATTTTCACAGCCTGATCCAGGTACTTTTGCTGCCCTGTAGCCCGGTACATCACCGTATAACCGTATAATCCCCAGGCCTGCCCTCTGGCCCAGGCCGAAGCATCGGCGAATCCCTGAGCTGTTTTTTTCTCCCGAACCTTTCCCGTGTTGACGTCATAATTAAGTACGTGATACGAACTGTTATCTGCGCGGAAATGATTTTCCATAGTCACATCAGCATGTCGTACGGCAATGTCATAATATGTCGAATCCCCGCTGTGTTCGGTGGCCCAGAAGAGCAATTCGAGATTCATCATATTGTCTATAATAACAAGAAAGTCATCATTACGGGAATCCCAGGACCGTATGCATCCCACAGTTTCATTAAACCGGGAGGCAAGAGACCTGGCGCTGTTCATCAATATCTCCTCGTACTCTTCCGAAGGGTTCAGCCGTTCGGCATTCCCGAAACTGCAATACATCATAAATCCGAGATCATGTGTTCCTTTATTGAACTGCTCCTTCGAAAGTAATGTCATCACACGGTCGGCCTCTTTTTTTAGTTCATCATCCGGGTGGTCCTCATTCAGGTAAAGTAATACTCCGGGATAAAATCCACTGCACCACCATCCGGAATCACTGGTTTCGAACGTATCGTTTTTGGAGTGATATGTTTTCGGAAAGCGGTCATCGGATAGCAATGTCATCATATATTTGTATTGTTGAGATGCCCTTTGAAGCACCTGGTCTGCCGTTATATACAATTCTTCGTTTTTTTCCTGGGCCATGGTCGGTAAAGCCGATATAAACATCAGGAGTAAAAGTATTTTTTTCATGCTTATTATTATTTTGTGTATTGATTTTACTAATTGAGACTTAAAACAGTACCGAACCCCGCTCCGGAAGATTTATTTTTAATTCCGCTGTAACATGACTCTCTCAAAAACCGGAGATTTCAAGAACCCGGATATCGGTGGCGGCCTTTTCGGTGAGTCCTTCCCCGTCTTCCTGCGATACATCCTGCACAAAGAGATGGAGTTCTCCCCGGTCTCTCCACAATTGGGTATCATAGGAAGGTTCCCATTGCCCGACAGACGACGAAGACAGATCGGAGACACTCCAGGTTTCCCTGCTTCCAGCTTTTATGCCTGCGAGGGACACCTTACTTCCTCGTTCCTCATCCCGGAAAATCAGGTAAAGATCCGTATCTCCCTTTTTCTCGGCAAGCAATAATTGCGGACGTGATAAGGGGATTTTTTGGTCCCTCCACCTCCGAGCCGAAACGGGACCTTCCGGAAGCCGGTGGCTTGTTTTTTCCAGGTCACGTTTTGGAGATATACCACCTGGTACTGCGTCACAGCTCCGGAATTCCAGTACGTAGCGATATAGGGATTACCCCGGCTATCCGAAGTCATGGAAGTCTGATTGATCAACCCGCTGTTCTCCGGTACCCTCCAGGCATATTCGGCTGTCGCTTCACGGATAGGCAGACCGTATTTTTCTCCGGTGGATTTTTCCCAGCTCTTCCCTCCGTCGTACGACCGGGCATAGCAGAGATCGTGATTGGACGCTACATCCCAGGTTTCCCGCCATACCCAGGAGAGGTGTATGACTCCCTCATCGTCCACGCAGGCCTGCCAGTATGCACTCCGCTCTTCTTCCCCGTCTATGAGGTTACGATGAAGCGGTTTCCACACTTTATGTTTCGTATCGTACCTGTTTACTACCATATTGCCTCTGCCGGAACTACCTGACCTGTAGAAAAACAACAGGTCGCCGCCAGGCAGGTTATAAAACTCCGGGTAGGTTACTTTTGCTTCTTCGGCACCCGTCATCGGCTGTTCGGCTCCCAGTTCCAGGTCGAGCGGTCGCAGACTTCTGGCATATCGCAAAGGAGTATTGTGGTGATCCCAGGACACATGCAAATAACCATCTCCATCGATTGCCATGCTGATGGTATTGTGCGCATCCGACACTTTACCTTTACAAACCGTTTTTCTCACGGTCCAGACCGTATCCTTAAGCTTCCGCATAGCGAGGGTTAGTACTCCGCCTTCATCGTAATAACCGGTAAATTGCATGTTTTTATAGCTAACCACCGAATTTTTTCTGAATATTACAGCATTGACCGAATTACCCGCCCACCCCTTTCCTACCATAGTTTCCCGGACAACCTCCTGGGAAAAAGAGATCATGGCACACCATAAAGCCAAAACTGTGACCGGGATATTTTTCCATAGCTCGTTCCGGAATTCACATGTGAGGTTCTTTTCATTTACTTCCTGTATTTTTATAGGCTTAAAGAGAAACGGATCGTTGTACACTTACGTTTCTTGCGAAGTATGATGTTGGAGTATCCGGCCCAGGACTTCCGGACGAACCTTCCATCTGCAGGTTGATAATCAGCCACATTGGTTTCCCGGTGAAATTTGCGATATGACTACCTGTCCGTTCACCATCAACAAAATATTCGACAGAGAGATTCGTGTCGTCTGTTCGTTTGAGTATTGCTGTATAGGTATGCCACCGGTCTGCGGCCGACGGTATATTTTTCTTTACCGTAGAGACTTCTTCGGGTGTAATAAACGTATTCTGCCAGTTGTAGGCATCTCCCTTGAATTCGAGAATATCACTTTCGGGAGGCCAGCCGTTTACCGCAGTCAGCCAGAATGCCGGCCAGGTGCCGGGTGTTGTAGGCGCACGAAATTCTCCTGATATTTTATACACCGGGTATTCCCGGGTTACGTTTATCTGGTGCTTTGCATGTATGGCTGCCGACCGGTATCGTATTTTTGCGTGTGGCGGACTGCTGCTTTTTCCTTCGTCTTTTACAACCGGTATGGCTTTTATATGCAACATACCACCTTCCAGCGAAAGTTGTTCGTGATCTTGGTTATCCGCATACATCCGTGCAGAACCGTTATGATCGGTTCCCCATGGATAATTATATTCCCAATACTGTTCGAAAACCGCATAATTGTCAAAAGACCTGCCATCGATCACCGTTTCCCAATCAGGTTCTTTATTCCGTTGCGGATAATAGGCATGATCCCTCTTAACCGGCTTGCCGTTCCATAACTTTCTCTGGGTCCAGTCGGCAGGGTTATCTGTCCAGAATGCAGCTTCAGGAGGCAATCCGAGAGCCAGGAACACTTCGGTACACAGGTATAGGCTACCTGTGGAGAGGTAGCCCTCTGCAATCTCCGGGTCTCGACCGTAAAAACCGAGGGTCAGCCAACCGTTTTCATCAAACATATCCGGGCCTGCTGATGCCTGCTTATAACGGCGTGCAATGCAGACCGCACCTGTCCGGGACTTACCTCATCCGGCAGATTTCCCAGAAGAGCCATCTGAGACAATACCTGGAATGCGCCGAACCTGTATGGGATAGAACGTCCTATCGGCGGATATGTCCCTCCGGAGATATCAGTCGTTCCTGTATGGCGGCATAACGTTTTGCCCGTTCCCTGAAGTCTCCGTAATCGTGCAAAAAACGTTTGTATTTTTCGGCACCTGTCCTATTGTATTGCTCCCGGAGCACAGCCCCTATATCGAGCAGCATGGGTTGTATGACGTAGCTGTTGTAATAGTCCCAGTGGAAGTCCGGACCGTCACCGTATACGCCATCGCCCAGGTACCATTCTTTATGTTTGTTCCAACCGTATTCGATACGGACCAGGTCGGCTTTATCGCCAAACTTCAGCAACGCTGCTTCTACCATAGCGGTAAATAACAACCAGTTACTGTAAGCCGGTGAAATTTCCCGGGTCGACTTCAATGCATGCAGTACATTTTGCCGGGTTTGATCGTCGAGCCTCTCCCAAAGCTGCGTAGGAGCACGAAGTAATCCCTGGGCAAAAAAAGCAGCATCCACCAGGGGCTGCCCTTCCGTAAAGTTCATATAATCCGGAGATTCCGGGTCGGTGGCATTTTGTATTCCCAGGAGTGCCAGCCTGATATACGTTTCCCGGAGTTTACCTTCTTCCGTTTCGTCCGGACCCAGTTCCAGCCAGGGCGCTATACCGGACAAGGTACGCCCGAAGGCTTCGAGATAAGCTACCTGTTTGCGATCGCCCAGGGATGAGAAGTAACTTCTACGGGCATCGTCTTTTTCAGTTCGTTCCGGGCCAGTGCCTCTAAAACGGGCCCGGAAATTTTCACCAGACTGTTTACAAAATATTCACGGCTTTGAATACCGTCCTGCGCTGTACTCCGTAGGGGGGAAAGTAACAACAACAGAAAAAAATGCGGAGTTTATGATACATCATCGAGTGTACTTTATAATAAGGTATCGAATATATTTTCAGAAATACAATCGATTGTAATACATACGTAAAAAAAATGCCTTCGGACATTACAGCAGCTTCATACCACGCTTATTTTTTAGCTTCTGTAAATTTTACTTCAACGGGATGAGCAAGTCTGGCCGCAAAATCTTTCAGGTAAGTGTTCCATGCTTCCGCATCGGTAAACTGCTTGCTCTTCTTCCATCCGAAACCTGCGTAATACACTATTTTTCCGGCTTCGGCATCTGCCATGATCAACAACTGACTCCCGTCTTTATAATCCACACGGTGATCTTTAAACTCGAGGATATCATCCGGGCTATCACTACACCTACGCCGAGTTCCGATCCGTCCATAGGTTCCCAGTAACCGAACCAGCCTTCTTCTTTGTTTGCAGTAACCTTTCCTTCCTTTTCATGGAGCATCAATCCTATGGTGATATTAGGCAGGGATTCACTACTTTCGAAAGATGACTCAAACCTGCTCAGGTTCGACCCCAGGTCAAGACTTATCCGTTTTGTTTCTTTTACCCGTATACTATCCGCATTCCATGCCGCATACTCCAATTCGAATACGGTACGCAGCGGACCGGTAGCAATAGTTTTATATGTCGTAAAATTTTTCGAGGCATAGAGCGAGTCCTTTATCCATATTCCGATGCCTCCGACACCCCGACTGGACCCTACATGATACGGATCGTATCCTTCTCCCGAGTCGATATGATAGGCTCCTTTTTTCTCATCGTTATTCTTGTACCATTTGTTGATGATGGGATAGGATACCCTTTTCAGCCAGGCATCGATGCCGCTGGATAAGGTACCATCCGGCAGATTTTCCTCAATTCGGCGCTGGGCATCGGGACCAAAAGTACGAAACGCCACACGATCGTTTTCCAGGCATAATCGTCCGTACGCTCCGGAACAAAACGGGAAAACACCGATTGTTCGGTTTCCGGCATCTCAAAATCCTTTTCCGCAACCGCAGCTACCAGTTTCTTATGCTCTCCGCCTTTCAGATCAACCTGAAACAGGAGCATATCCTGAGTTCCGTTTGCATCGTTATCTATAAGTTGTGTAACCAATGTATCGCCGGAAGCCTTATCTGTAATAAACAACCGCTCCGGATCTGATGCTCCCGGCAGTGTGGAAAATTCATCGGGGCTAATACTGACTGTTTCCGAAAAACGATCGGTATCCAACGGGTTTGTCACGGAGAATTCGAGCACAGGAGAGGTTTTCCGCAACCGGCCAACACTCCCAGTACCACGATTCCCGTAGTCCATTTTTTCATAATTTCATTTTTTAGGTTAAAATTTTGTTTTGCTGTACCTTCAAAGATAATCAAATAGATAAAACACCCCGGCCATCCGTTTCTTTACGGAACTTCTACCTCCGAAAAACAATGACATCTCCATGTTTTTACAAAAAAAATACGGGCCCTTTTGTAACATAACAGGAAAAGGGCCCGTAAATTTCAATGGTTATACCGGATTAATACCCGGGATTCTGTACCAGTTTATCATTCCGGTTTATTTCGTCCGGTGTATGGATATAAAGTACATTTTATCCAGCCAGTTCGGTTTTCAATTCCCGGATCGAGTCCTGGGGAGTATACGTGTAGTCATAACTCTCCGGATCGTACCTGTACACTTCTATATCCGCTCCTGCTTTAAGAGCCCCGAATATATTGATGGTACGCACTTGTTGCCCCAGTGTTTCCGGGGCGATCATCCAACGACGTGCATCGTGAAAACGGTGTTCTTCATAAGCGAGTTCCACCCGGCGTTCGTTACGATACCGGTCCATAAGGACATCACCCGATTCCGTATCGGGAATAGCAGGCATCCCCACACGTAACGGATTTTATTGAGCCAGCTCCTGGCCTCGTCATCTTCCCCGAGTGCGATACAGGTCTCTGCGTAGTTGAGTACAGCTTCGGTGTACTTGAATACCGGCCAAGGGATCTGCTGCCTTGTGTTCTGGTCTACAATAGCCGGATCGGGATCGATAAATTTCCGCATAGTATACCCGGTATAGCTACCGTTCCAGTCCTCTATGGAACTGTTTCGGGTATCGTATCCGTAGAATATTTCTTTCTGCCCGAGTCGTTGATAACCTCATAGCGCCGGTTTGTATCTGGTTGAAAGGCTCTCCGTCTTCCACATCTGATGTTCGCGGTTTCCAGTCCGCTCCGTCATGCAATATACTGGCATATAGTCTCGGGTCGCGGTCTTTGTAAGGAGCTGCAGCATGCACAGGATTATCCCAGTCGAAACGGTTCCGTCGATCATTTCATAATCATCCACGAGATTCTGCGTAGGGGTGTTCCCCGACCAGTTATGATACCCGTTGGCCCGTTATTTCTTCCGACATAAGCCCCTCCTTCATCTTTTTCGTCTACAAAAACCTTCCGAGAATAAGTTCTGTTCCTGCTGCTGCATCCGCTACGGCACTTCCTCCGCCGAGCGATAAGGCGATGTAATTTTCCTTACCTTCTTGCGGGGTAACGGGTTCCGAAAGGTCCAGTTTATAGCCCATATTCATATCCACAACCGCTTTGGCAGCTACTTTGGCTTTTTCCCATCGTTCAGTCCTGCTTCCGGAAGTATATCCGAGATATTCCGGATGATCATAGCCCGCAATAACCGAAGCATTGGAGGACGCTGTGGAAATATCGTGCAAATCACTTGCCGCATATAACAATATCCTTGCTTTGAGCGCCATAGCCGAAATATCGGTTGCTCTTCCGAGCGAAGTAGGCTGGCCTTCCAGTAATCCTGCTGCCGTATCACAATCGCTTACGATAAAATTGACGCATTCTTCATAAGTGTTACGCGAAACAGTATAATCTTCTTCTCCAAGCTCATACACTCTGTCCACCAGGGGAACGGCACCGTAATAACGCAGTAATTGCTGATAGAAGAATGCCCGGAGAAAATAAGCTTCCCCTTTAAGCCGTCTACCAGTTCCGGTTCGTCAAACATCGGCTCTTCGAGATTTTTAAGCACTAAGTTTGTCGCACGGATACGCTTATACATTTCGGACCAACTGTAACTTCCGTTGCCAACCCTGGTCCGAAGGATTAGAGCGGGATTCATTAATGGTATTTATCCCTCTTCCCGGGTGGGTAAACAGGGCTTCATCAGTCAGGGAGGCCTGCATCTGTTCATCAAAACCTCCTTGTCCGAACCCGTTATAGATGCCTACTACAAATGCTTCGGACAAAGCAGGATCGGCCCATACGTCCGAATCAGGCACCTCGTTAAGTGGTTTGGTGTCCACAAAATCATCGCTACACGATGCTGCCGCAAAAAGAGCGACAAACATGTACATATATATATGTTTTATTTTTAGAGTGTTCATTGCAAAAGATTTTTAAAGGTTACGGATACTCCCATGTTTACGATACGGGACTGCGGATAATAATGTCCGATAGAATTTACGGATTCCGGATCCAATACTTTAATCTTGCTCCAGGTAACCAGGTTCATTCCGCTGAGGTACACGCGGAGACTGCTCACGCCTATTTTGTCTCCGACCTCAGCAGGAAGATTATAACCGAGTTCTACGTTCTTCAAACGGATGTAGTTTGTACTTCTCAGCCAATAGGTATTATCGAAAGAATAATACTGATCGCTTCTGTCGGTTATCCTCGGGTGAACACTGCTGGGGTTATCCACGGTCCAGCGGTCCTTGTAGAAATCGAGAAGGTAGTTCCCGATAGCTCCGGACTCATCGGTACCTACACGAAGTTCTCCGCCGGCGGCACCCTGGAACAGAATGGAAATATCAAAATCTTTGTATTGGGCACCGAGGTTAAGACCTCCCTGGAAAGTAGGTTGATTATTACGGTCTCTTCGAACGCGATCGTCCGGCGTAATTTTCCCATCCCCGTCATAATCCTTGTATTTCATATCGCCAGGTCTAAGCGTATTGGTTATATCACTGTAATCGAGCGTATTATTAGCGATATCCTGTTCATCCTTAAAGACACCATCGTAGAGGTAATAAAGCCCGGCATCTATGGCACTTCCGGTAGATCGCTGCCAGGCCGGCGCTCCCGGAGCTTCGTCCCAGAACTTGATCTTGTTTTTGCGTACCCTCCGTTCACACTCACATATACTGTACCTCCCCGGCCGTACCGTTATATCCGACATTAAATTCCCATCCCCGGTTTTCTACTTTACCTATGTTTTCCGCAGGCAGGGTCATCCCGGTCGTTTGTGGTACGGAAGCATTTCTTCTCCAGAGAATACTGTTTCGCTTATTGAGGAACATGTCCAGTTCGAAGTTCAGTTTTCCGTTAAACAATTGCCCGTCCAGACCTATGTTGTAATTATTGGCTTCTTCCCAGGTAATCATGGTATTGGGCACCCGGCTTTCGAACAGGCTTTTCATCACATTTCCGTCTACGATGTAAGAACCGAAACCGTACGTGGAATAGTACTGGTATTCCTGTAGTGTTTTAGTCCCGTCTCCGTTCGCATCGAAATAAATATTGTCGTTCCCCATCTGTCCCCACGAAGCACGGAGTTTCAGATAATTGACCACTTCTACATTGTTCTTCCAGAATTCCTCTTCGGATATACGCCATCCGAGCATTAATCCCGGAAAGAATCCGTAACGGCTGTTTTCGGGAACATATAGGAACCATCATAACGCCACAGGAATTCGGCCAGGTATTTTTCTTTATAATTATAACCTACTCTCCCGAAATAGTTGAGTCGCGCACGTTCCCAGGCATCACCACCATTATCTTTTTCGGCATCGCCCCGGCAAACATCTGGTCGATCACGGTAGAAATAAAATACCGGCGGAATGCAAAAAAGTTATCGTTTCGTATCGTTTCACGGTTCACCCCGGCGAGGAGGTTAAGCTGGTGATCTCCGAACTTACGATCGTATGTAATTATACCACCCAGCAATATGTTCAACTGGTCCTGGTTTCCTGGCGAAGATTGGGTTCTGCCGGACCTCGTTTCCCGGCTACCAGCAGGGGGGTTTCTCCGTCTGCTTCATAGTCGCCCTGCCAGGTATAAAGATACCAGGGAGTTTCCCATCGTTTCTTTGCTGGATATATTTATCTACGGCTGCGGTTCCGGTGAGTTTCAGTCCTTCCACTCCCGGGATCTTGATCTCAAGTTTTCCGTTGGTCTGGAAGTAATACCTCCGGTCGCGGTCGTAACCGGTCTGATCGGTCGTAATCACTACGGGGTTTTCTCCGTATTCTATATCAGGTCCGGGCATACCGTTGGGCCAGTAAGCCGGCTGGGTCGGTTACCCCGCATAAGCATACGAAAGATGGCACTTGCAGATTTGGTCGGATAGTTCCGGTCTTCCTGCCTTCCCAAGACCCCGATCTGTGTAGAAATATAATCGTTGATCTTAGCATCGAGATTGATACGGATATCAAACTGCTCGTAATTCGTTGCCGAGTTTTTGTAATAGGCATCCTGTTTCTGATATCCCAGGGATGTCAGGAATCTCATATTCTCATTCCCTCCGTAAGCTGTACATTGTGCCGCTCCTGTTTGGACCAGTCCTTGAAAGTAGCACCGAACCAATCGGTATCGGGATGTCCCCAGGGATCGGAACCATCCCTGAACTTCTGGAAATCATCGGTAAAAAGGGTGCGGTAACGGTATTTCCGTTGCGCGGGTATACTTCCGGTTTTGTTGAAAAGCTGTGGTTGCAGCACCCCACTCCGATGCCGGAAGTTTATAATCTCAGGTCGTTTCGCATTTCGGCATATTGAGAAGCATTGGCCAGATGGGAATTACCGGGGGCTGTGAAAATCCGAGATTATAGTTGTAACTGAGTTTCGGCTTTCCGTCACTTCCCCTTTGGTCGTTACCAGGATTACCCCGTTGGCTGCGCGGGCTCCGTATATAGCCGCAGAAGCATCCTTCAATACGGATATGCTTTCGATATCTGCCGGATTAATACGGGAAAATCCCCCTTGCCTCGCAGGAATACCGTCTACAACCACCAACGGACTGGTATCTCCGAAAGAATTTGCCCCCCTGATCCGAATATTGGAGTCGTCATTCCCGGGCTCTCCACTGTTCTGTGTGGCGATAACACCGGGCATTCTTCCTGCAATGGCATTCGATACGTTTACCGTAGGTGATTTTGCCAGTCTTTACTCTGAACGGTCGCGACAGATCCTGTTATCGTTTCCCAGCTTCTGTTCTCCATATCCTACCACCACAACTTCATCGAGTTGTGCAAGATCTTCCTGTAACTGGATATTTACCACATCCTGACCGTTAACCGGTACTTCTT
>JACADM010000007.1_pt1 | contig 29040 bp, 31 predicted proteins | sample 7512371 | NCBI WGS metagenome assembly JACADM01 (sample SAMN14389041, study PRJNA612141) | algae metagenome | isolation source: non-axenic algae culture | place: India: Navi Mumbai | collected 2017-01
AAATCCTCGAGAACCTCGAACACCGCGGCGCGGTCGGCGCCGACCCCCTCATGGGCGACGGCGCGGGCATTCTCGTCCAGATTCCGCACGCCTTTTTCGACAAGGTGACAGATTTCGATCTGCCCTCCGCCGGTCACTACGCGCCGATCATGATCTTTTACCCCAATGACGGGTTGCGTGATCGCTGCGCCGAACTGGTCCGCAGGACGATTGCCGCAGAAGGTCTCGAAATCCTGGGCGAACGCGTCGTTCCGTTCGACAATTCGGCGCTGTCCGAAGGCGTCATCGCCACCCAGCCGATCATCGAGCAGATGTTTGTTGCCCGCCCTGAAGGGCTCGACGATCTCGATGCCTTCGAGCGCAAGCTCCTGATCACCCGCAAGGTGATCTCCAACACACTCTATGGCGAAATCCCCGAGGTTCAGGGCGATAACGGCTTTTACATCGTCTCGATGTCGGCCCGCACCATTGTCTATAAGGGCATGTTCCTGGCCGACCAGCTCGGCAAGTTCTATCCCGACCTGCACGATGAGACCTTCGAGAGTGCCATCGCGTTGGTTCACCAGCGCTTTTCGACCAACACCTTCCCGTCCTGGAAGCTGGCTCATCCCTACCGGATGACCATCCACAACGGGGAAATCAACACCATCCGCGGCAACGTCAACTGGATGGCGGCGCGGCAAGCGTCCGTTGCTTCCCCCAAGTTCGGCGACGACATCACCAAGATCTGGCCGATCTCCTATGAGGGCCAGTCCGATACCGCCTGCTTCGACAACGCGCTCGAATTCCTCGTGCGCGGCGGCTATTCCCTGCCCCACGCCGCCATGATGCTGATCCCGGAAGCCTGGGCCGGCAATTCACTGATGGATGACGAGCGCCGCGCCTTTTATGAATACCACGCAGCGCTCATGGAGCCCTGGGACGGTCCCGCCGCCATGTCGCTCTCGGATGGGCGCTATGTAGTGGCCACCCTCGACCGTAACGGCCTGCGTCCGGCGCGCTACCTCGTGACCAAGGAAGGCCACGTCGTGCTCGCCTCGGAATCGGGTGTCCTCGACATCCCCGACGAGGATGTGGTTGAGCGCTGGCGCCTGCAGCCGGGCCGCATGCTGTTCATCGATCTCGAAGAGGGCCGCATCGTTTCCGACGATGAGATCAAGAAGGCACTGGCTGGCAAGAACCCCTACGCGGCATGGCTCGCCAAGACCCAAATCGTGCTCGAGGACCTTCCTGAAGCCGAACCCAAGGCCCCTGCGACCACCGAGAGCCTTCTCGACCGTTTGCAGGCCTTCGGCTACAGCCAGGAAGACATAAAGATCCTGATGGCTCCCATGGCGACTACGGGTCAGGAAGCCGTCGGCTCGATGGGCACCGATACGCCGCTCTCGGCGCTCTCGGACAAGCCCAAGCTGCTCTATACTTATTTCAAGCAGAACTTTGCGCAGGTCACCAACCCGCCCATCGATCCGATCCGCGAGGAATCGGTAATGAGCCTGGTGTCTTTTATCGGCCCGCGTCCCAACCTTTTCGACCTTGAGGGTCTTTCCACCACCAAGCGTCTCGAAGTGCGCCAGCCGATCCTGACCAACGAGGATCTCGAAAAGATCCGCGCCATCGGCGATATGGCCGATAACCAGTTCCACACCGCAACCCTCGATATCACCTATGATGCCACGAGGGGCACAGCCGGCATGGAAGCGGCGCTCGACGCCCTGTGTGAACGGGCCGAATCCGCCGTCCAGAACGGCTACAACATCATCATCTTGTCCGATCGCCTGGTCGCGGCCAACCGCATCGCAATTCCCGCGCTGCTGGCGACTGCTGCAGTCCACCATCATCTGATCCGCAAGGGCCTGCGCACATCATCGGGCCTTGTGGTTGAAACCGGCGAAGCGCGTGAAGTCCATCACTTTGCGGTTCTGGCCGGTTATGGTGCCGAGGCCATCAACCCCTATCTGGCCTTCGAGGCCCTGGCAGCGCTCCATGCCGAGGGAGAGTTCCCCGCCGAGGTCGACGCTGATGAAGTGATCTATCGCTACATCAAGTCGGTGGGTAAGGGCCTATTGAAGATCATGTCCAAGATGGGCATTTCCACTTACCAGTCCTATTGCGGCGCGCAGATCTTCGACGCGGTCGGTCTGTCGAGCGAATTCGTCAAGCGCTTCTTTTTTGGCACCGCCACCATCATCGAAGGTGTTGGCCTCCCCGAGGTGGCCGAGGAAACCCTGCGTCGCCACACGCTCGCCTTCTCTGACGATGCTGTGCTGCGCAAGAGCCTCGAAGTGGGCGGCGAATACGCATATCGCATGCGCGGCGAAGCCCATGCCTGGGGTCCCAATACCATCGCCGATCTTCAGCATGCCGTGCGGCTCAAGGGCGATACGCCCGAAAGCGCCCAGGAACGCTATGATGCTTTCGCCCGCGCGGCCAATGGCGAGAACGCCGAGCATCTCTCGATCCGTTCGCTGTTTGAAATCAAGCCCTTGGGCGAGCCAGTCGACCTCTCCGAGGTCGAACCCGCCGAAGCCATCGTGCGCCGCTTTGCCACCGGCGCCATGAGCTTTGGCTCGATCTCGCGCGAAGCGCACACGACGCTCGCGGTAGCCATGAACAAGCTCGGCGGCAAGTCCAACACCGGTGAAGGCGGGGAAGATCCTGAGCGCTTCAAGCCGTTGCCCGACGGCGCCATGAACCCCCAGCGCTCGGCCATCAAGCAGATCGCTTCGGGCCGCTTCGGCGTCACCACCGAATATTTGGTCAATGCCGATATGCTCCAGATCAAGGTCGCCCAGGGCGCCAAGCCCGGCGAAGGCGGTCAGCTCCCTGGCCACAAGGTCGATTGGGTGATCGCCAAGACGCGCCATTCGACCCCGGGCGTCGCTCTGATTTCGCCACCGCCACACCACGATATCTATTCGATCGAGGATCTGGCCCAGCTCATCTACGACCTCAAGAACGTCAACCCGAAGCGGACGTTTCGGTCAAGCTGGTGTCTGAAGTGGGCGTGGGGACCGTCGCTGCCGGCGTCGCCAAGGCCCGTGCCGACCACATCACCATTTCAGGCTATGACGGCGGCACCGGCGCATCGCCGCTGACCTCGCTCAAGCATGCGGGCGGGCCTTGGGAAATCGGGCTTGCCGAAACCCACCAGACCCTTGTCCTGAACCGCCTTCGCTCGCGCGTGGCGCTGCAGGTCGATGGCGGCTTCCGCACAGGCCGTGACGTCCTGATCGGTGCCCTACTGGGTGCTGACGAATATGGCTTTGCCACCGCACCGCTGATCGCGGCGGGTTGCATCATGATGCGCAAGTGCCACCTCAACACTTGTCCGGTCGGCATCGCCACCCAGGACCCAGTGCTGCGCAAGCGCTTCAAGGGCACGCCCGAGCACGTCATCAACTACTTCTTCTTTGTTGCCGAGGAGCTGCGTAAGCTGCTGGCCAAGATGGGCGCCAGAACGCTCAATGACGTTATCGGCCGCTCCGACCTGCTCGCCCAGACAAGGCTCGACAATCACTGGAAGGCCAAGGGCCTCGATTTCGCAAAGCTGTTTTACAAGCCCGACCCCGTCGGCGGGGATTCGATCCGTCACACCGAATTCCAGAACCATCATCTCGAGGCCGTTCTCGACCGCGAACTGATCGCCAGGGCCCGCAACGCCATCGACACCAAAGAGCCTACCCAGTTCGAAATGCCGATCCGCTCGCTCAACCGTTCGGCCGGCGCCATGCTTTCGGGTGAGGTCGCCAAGGCGCACGGCCACAAGGGGCTGGCTGATGACACCATCTCGGTTACCTTCCGGGGCACGGCTGGCCAGAGCTTTGGCGCGTTCCTCGCCAAGGGTATCAGCTTCGATCTCGTCGGCGATGCGAACGACTATGTCGGCAAGGGCCTGTCGGGCGGTCGCATCGTTATCCGCCCGTCCGAGAAATCGCAGATCGTCCCCGAGGAGTCGATGATCGTGGGCAATACCGTGCTCTATGGCGCTATTGCCGGCGAGTGCTACTTCCGCGGCGTGGCCGGCGAACGTTTCGCCGTGCGCAATTCGGGCGCCATCGCGGTCGTCGAAGGCACTGGCGATCATGGCTGCGAATACATGACCGGCGGTGTCGTCGTCGTCATCGGCAAAACCGGCCGCAACTTCGCCGCCGGCATGTCGGGCGGCGTCGCCTATGTGCTTGACGAGGAAGAAACCTTCCGCTCGCGCTGCAACCTCGCCATGGTCGACCTCGAACCGGTGTCCGAAGAAGAAGAGCTCATGCGCAAGATTCACCACCATGGTGGGGATCTCGAATGGCACGGCCGCGTTGACGTTTCGGGCGACATGACCAAGCATGACGACGAACGCCTGTTCCAGCTCATTTCCAATCACCTCCATTACACAGGCTCGTCGCGCGCCAAGCTGATCCTCGACAATTGGGATCAATACCGTCCCAAATTCGTCAAGGTCATGCCGGTCGAATACCGCCGCGCCATGCAGGAAATGGAAGATTTGCGCACGGGCCGCTCGCGCCCCACAGCAGCAGAATAAGGAGAAGCCAATGGGAAAAGTAACAGGCTTTCTTGAAATAGATCGCCAGGAACAGCGCTACGAGCCCGCCTCGGACCGCGTTCGGCACCATCGCGAGTTCACAATTCCGCTCACCGAGCCGGAAGTGAGGAACCAGGCCGCGCGCTGCATGGATTGCGGCATCCCCTATTGCCATGGCGATACGGGCTGCCCCGTGCACAACCAGATTCCGGACTGGAACGATCTCGTTTATCAGGACGATTGGGAGGAGGCCTCGCGCAACCTCCATTCGACCAACAACTTCCCCGAGTTCACCGGCCGCATCTGCCCCGCGCCCTGCGAGGAAGCGTGTACATTGAACCTCGAGGACACCCCGGTCGCCATCAAGACCGTGGAACAGGCCATTGCCGACAAGGCCATCAAGGGCGGTTGGGTCCGCCCCCAGATCGCCGACAAGAAGACCGGCAAGAAAATCGCCGTCGTCGGTGCTGGCCCGGCCGGTCTCGCCGCAGCGCAACAGCTTGCCCGCGTCGGCACGAGGTTCACGTTTACGAGCGTGAGCCAAAGCCCGGCGGCTTGCTGCGCTATGGCATCCCCGATTTCAAGATGGAAAAGGGCCATATCGATTTCCGTCAGGCCCAGATGGAAGCCGAAGGCGTGATCTTCCACTTCGGCGAACATATTGGCATCAGCCGCCCCTTCGCCGAGCTTCAAGCTGGCCATGACGCAGTGCTTCTGTGCGGCGGTTCGGAATTTCCGCGCCATCCCGGATGCGAGGGCACCGAATTTGCCGGCGTCCACTACGCCATGCCCTATCTCGTCCAGCAGAACCGCCGCAATGGCGGAGAGCCGGTGACAGACGAACCCATTCTTGCCGCCGGCAAGAACGTAGTGGTGATCGGTGGCGGCGATACCGCATCGGACTGCGTAGGCACCGCCTTTCGCCAGGGTGCCGTCTCGGTGACCCAGCTCGATATCCGCCCGCGTCCGCCCGAAAAGGAAGACAAGCTCACCTCATGGCCCAACTGGGCCGTCAAGATGCGCACCTCATCCTCGCAGGCTGAAGGCGCCAATCGTGAGTTCCAGGCCGGAACGGTCGAGATCGTCTCTGACGAGCGTGGCCACGTCTCGGGCGTCAAATGCGCCCGCGTCGGCACCGATCGCCAGCCGATCGAGGGCAGCGATTTCATCCTGCCTGCCGAACTGGTGCTGATGGCCATTGGCTTCGCTCATCCTGTCCATGACGGCATGCTCGAACAGCTTGGCGCCAAGCTCGACAAGCGCGGTAATCTGTTTGCCGATACCTTCAGCTACAAGACCACGGTGGATGGCGTTTACGCCGCCGGGGACATGCGCCGCGGCCAGTCGCTGGTCGTCTGGGCCATCCGCGAGGGTCGTCAGGCCGCCCGCGCCATCGATCTCGACCTGATGGGTGAAACGGCGCTGCCGCGCTGATCGGTTTGATTTGAAATAAAAAAAGCCCCGGACAGCCTCTGGGGCTTTTTCTTTATCGCCCGCTCGGGTTTTCGATCTCGACCGCGGCCTTGCCCAGCCCAAATGCATCCACCCGTCCGGCGGGCGCATCGAGCATGTCTTCGAGCGCAAAACTGCGCGTCCCTGCCGTTGTCTGACCGGCAAAAATGAGATCGTTTGCCCTTTGCGCCGCACCGCCCAGATCCTGGACGAAACTCGCCATCTCGAGCAACCGCATCTGCTCGAGCCCCTGATAGGGCGGTCGGATCATCCCGGCCGCATCGGTGCCGGCAAGAAGATCGGCAACCTCGGATGTACTGCCCGAAAGACTGATCCGGCCACCGCTGGTCGAACCCATGGCCCGGTCGATGTAAAAGGCCAGCTTGTCGGCCCCGGCCGCGGAAAAATGGATGCCGTCACCCTTGCGCATATCAACAATATTGCCGTTCAGGTCCGGTCCATTGGCGCTGTAGCTGCCATCCTCGCCCAGATAGCGGTCATAGGTCTCGACCCACGCCGCACCAGCTGCATTGACAGCGGCTTTGTGGATGGAAGAAATCTGGGCCATTGCCGCACCATAGCTGGGCTGCTGCATTGGCGGCAGTTCAAGCCAGATGGCCTGTTTCCCGGCGGCGTTTATATCGGCGAGAAACGCATCGATCCGGTCCCGGTACGCGTTGCGCCAGGGATCGGACAGTGCCTCGGCCCCGTTGAGCGCCTGACGGTCATTGATCCCGATCGCGACCACCGCCACATCGAAGCTGTCGGCAATGAGCTCGTCCTCTATCGCCGCGTTCCAATCGTAAAAGTCGTCACGCACAAAGCCCGAAGACCCAACAGCCCGTTCCCGAACCACGATTTCGGGATTGTCCGCATAGAGCCGCTCGAGCGCGCGCGCCAGATCGGCGGCCAGCGAGTCCCCGAATACGGCCACTCGCCGCGCATTATCCGATTTTTCAGCCTCTGTCGGCGCGGGCGGCTCGGCCTGCTGGGGACGCGGCGCCGGCTGCGCCTGCGGACGAGATTGAGGCAGGGATGTCGCCGGCTGTTCCGGCTGGCTCTGCTGCTGCTCGTTGCCAGACCCGAAGAGTACCTCAAACAACGTACGCGTGCTGCGCTCCTGCGCCATGGCGCTACCCACCGGCAGCGCCAGCAAGACACTCACCAAAAATACAACGATTGCGCGCCACACGATCATGATGGATTTCTAGTCCAATTCGGAGCGCCCTCAAAGCGCCGCCACCTAACTATTGAACGGCATTGACCAGCAATCGATGCGCATCCAGCGTCACGAATCCATCAGCCACCAATCCGGTATTTGCCTGAAACCTTGCATAGGCCGCCTGCGTCACCGGTCCGATATTGCCGTCGATCGCACCCGCATAATACCCCAATTGCGCCAGCATCGTCTGGATTTCAATCCGCTGCTGGCGATCAGGAAACTGCGCACTGCGTGGCCACGCGGTCACGAACGGTCCGCCACCCTTAAGCCTGTCAGTCAGATGCGCTACCGCCATGGCGTAGGAATCGGAAAAATTGTACCCCTTAAACACCAGATAATTGCGCGTCATCAGAAATTTCGGCCCATCGGCCCCCGCCGGGACATAGAGAAACACCTCGATCCCGAGGTCGGAAAACTGCCGCCCGGCCACGCGCGCCACGCCGCGCTCGGCAAAAAAGCTTATGGGTCGGAAAGCTTCCCGGTCGGCCAGCAGATAATCGAAACCCTCGGGCAGCTCGACTTCAAAGCCCCAATCGAGGCCGGGGCGATAACCCAAGCCGCGCAGATAATTGGCCGAGGAGGCCAGTGCGTCGGCTAGCGAGGTATGGGGGTCCACAACGCCATCTCCATCCCCATCCTGGCCGTATTGGAGATAGGCTGTGGGAATGATCTGGAGATGCCCCACTGCACCGGCCCAAGAGCCAACCAGTCCCTGTGCCGATCCTCGCGCCCGCGCAATCCGCAGCGCGGCGATCAGTTCCGCCTCGTCTTCGGCCACCCGCCCGCGTCGCTGATGGGCAAGCGTCGCCAGAGAAGGAATGATCGGCTTGATCAGCGAGCGATTGGACAGCACCGCTCCATAATCGGACTCCATCCCCCAGATCGCCGCCAGCACGTATGGATCGACCCCGTAGCGCTGCCCGACACTGTTCAGCAATCCTCCATTGGCCGCAACTGCCGCCCGCCCGCGCGCAATTCGCTCCGATCCGATCCGGGCATCGAGATACTCCCAGACGGGCGTCACAAATTCGGGCTGCCCCGAGATCAGAGACGGGATCGAAGGGTCGGGCGCAACCGGCCCCATAACCGCACGATAGAAGTCACGGTCTATGCCATTGGCAACCGCAACCGCTTCCATCCTGTCTTTGAACGCGTCAAAGCTTTCGACGGGCTGCGCCAGTGCTGAGCCAGCCAGACACAACCAGACTAAAACCGCTCCAATCAGAGAATGGAGGGTCGGTCGTTGCGGGTATCGAGATATTTTTCCCATTTGTAGGCCATCTCCACGATTCCGGCGAGGTCGTCATGCCTGGGCACCCAGCCCAGCGCCTTGATCCTGTCGGCCCCCGCCACGATGGACGCCGGATCGCCCGGCCGGCGCGGCCCGTGTTCGACGGGGAAGTCGATGCCCGTGACCGATTTGACGGTCGAGATCACCTCGTCGACCGAAAAGCCGCGCCCATAGCCGCAATTGACGGTGATGCTTTCCCCGCCGCCGCGCAGATGGCCGAGCAACAGCCCGTGTGCCGCGACAAGATCGGAGACATGGATATAATCGCGCACGCAGGTTCCATCAGGCGTTGGGTAATCGTCCCCGAACACGGCCATCTTCTCGCGATGTCCCAGCGCTGTCTGCACCGCAACCTTGATGAGATGGGTGGCACCGGCCGTCGATTGCCCGGAGCGCATTTGCGGATCGGCGCCCGCCACGTTGAAATAGCGCAGGACCCCATAGGTGATCGGATGCGCTTCCGCCACATCGGCCAGCATCCATTCGCTCATCAGTTTCGATCGCCCATAGGGCGAGACCGGCGAGAGGATCGCGTCCTCGGCCACAGGCTCCAGCCCCACCATGCCATAGACCGCCGCGGTCGACGAAAAGATGAAATGCTTGACCCCGCCAGCCACCGCAGCAGCGATAAGATCGCGCGTATTGGCTGTGTTGTTCTGGTAATATTTGAGTGGATTTTCCACCGATTCCGGCACGACGATCGAACCGGCGAAATGAATGATCGCCTCGATCCCATGTTCGGCAATGATCTTGGATACCAGATTGGCATCGGCCACATTGCCTTCAACGAGCTTCACCCGATGGTCGACAAGCCAGGGAAACCCCGTGGTCAGATTGTCGAGCACGACAACTTTCTCGCCCGCATCCGCGAGATGCAGCACCATATGCGACCCGATATATCCCGCGCCGCCCGTGACCAGTATAGCCATGATCGTCCTTAAACTCGCTTGTGCCCTCGCATGCATTGCTGGCATGCAACTGTCACCACAATCTTGCATTAAGACATTGAAACTGTCTTAGTTTATGTCAAAGCAATCGCAAGGGAGTATGAAGTGGTCCAGAGAGTCCGTACAGCCGTCTTTCCTGTCGCCGGCCTTGGAACAAGGTTTCTTCCCGCCACCAAAGCCATGCCCAAGGAGATGCTGACGGTCGTCGACAAGCCGGTCATCCAGTATGCCGTCGACGAAGCCCGCGAAGCGGGTATCGAGCACTTCGTTTTCGTTACCGGCCGCAACAAGGGCGTCATCGAGGACCATTTCGACCGCCAGTTCGAGCTCGAGGCAACGCTCGAGGCGCGCGGCAAAACCGCTGCGCTCGAGCAGCTTCGCCGCGATCTGCCCAAGGCCGGTCAGTCGAGCTTCACCCGCCAGCAGGAACCGCTCGGCCTCGGCCATGCCGTATGGTGCGCCCGTGACATCGTCGGGCGCGAACCCTTCGCGCTCTTGTTGCCCGACATGATCTTCAAATCCTCGCCCGGCGTCCTCAAGCAGATGATGGACACCTACGAAGAAACGGGCGGCAACATCATCGCCGTAGAGGAATGCGCGCCCGAAGACGTCTCCTCCTATGGCGTTGTGGCCCGTGGCGAAGGCCCCGACAGCGGATTCGCCATCACCGGCATGGTCGAAAAGCCCAAGCCCGAGGATGCGCCATCAAACCTCATCATTTCGGGCCGCTATATCCTGCAGCCGGAAATCTTTGCGCTTCTGGGCGAGCAGACCGTCGGCACCGGCGGTGAAATCCAGATTACCGATGCCATGCATTACCTTATGGACCGCCAGCCCTTTATCGGCGTCAAATATGACGGACAGGTTTTCGATTGCGGCTCCAAGATCGGCTTTTTGACCGCCAACGTCGCCTTCGCGCTTGACCGGCCCGATATTGCCGACGCGTTCTTGAGCGAACTCAAGAAGCTGACCGGCGATACCCCGATCAGTATTGAAGACTGACACCACCGCTGATCCGGTGCTCGTCGCGGCTGGCAACCGCCGCGGCGGGATCCTCGCGCAATCCGTAGTCATAATCGAGCGTTGCGGTTGTGTGCTGGCCGAGCGTGAAATCGGCTCCCAGCCCGGCCGAATAACTCCGGCTGGTCGCAGATCCATCCTCGGGAACAGCCCATTGCGCGCCCGCCGACGCCCGCAACGCCAGCCAGGAATTGGCTCTGTGGCGGGCTTCAAGTCCCACCCCATAGGTGGCGCTGGCGCCTGAATCGCCCTGTCCGGGCGTCAGTTCGGTATCAAAGCTCGCTGTAAACTCGGTGGTCGTCGTAGGCCGATAGCCAATTGATGCGCCATAGACCCAGGTCTGGGCTTGCGGAACGGCGTCAGTGTCAAACGTCCGCCAGCCCGACCCCACCGAAGCCTCCAGGGTCAAGACGTCGGACCAGTTTGCACTGATGCCCCCGCGCAACTCGAAATCATCGCCCGAACGGCTGGCGCCGAGATCGGGATCGACACCATCGAACTCGGTTCGCCCGGCACGGCCCTGCCCGAATATGCCGACAACCGGTGTCAGCTCATACCCCACCCTGAGCTCCCCACCATAGCGCGTTGAGGCTTCATGGCTGTTGTCGATCACCGTGCCACCGATCTGCACCGCCTCGCCAACCCAGTCGCGTGCGATCTCGCCTGCACCGGTCACCGTGAAATTGCCGAACCGGTGCGTGTAACCAAGCCCGGCAGTGCCCGATATGATCACCGGCGCGCTGGCCAGATCGGTTTCTTGGGTGCTCAACCCATCCGGCGCATCCTGAGACAGCGAGAGGTCCGCATTGAATGCCAGCCCCGCAGACGGAGAAAGACGATGGACGATGTCGGTCGATACATTGGTCGCACCGACGCGCGGATCGTCCGATTGCGGCGCAACCAGCGTGGCCGAGGCGTCCAGCGCCAGATCGGTCCTCCCGCCTGAACGGGAATAGGAAACCGAAGGGATCGCCAGCATTTCGAACCGCTCGGTCGCCCCGCTGCGCACATAAGCACCCCGCAGTGCAACCCCATATCCAAGCTCTCCCCAATCGGCCGTGTCCGTGGAAACGGGGGCAGTCATGGCCGCCGGCATAGGCTCAGCGGCAGGCGCAGCCGGCGGCGCCTCGGTTGTGACGGGCGGCGGAGCTATGAGCGGCAGCGGTTCGGCGGGCAAGGCCACCGGGACCACAAGGTCGGTGGCCGGAAACTGGCACAGCGTTCCCGGCTGGCACCCCACGCCCAGCGATCCGCGCAACAGGTCGGGATTGTCAGTGCCAGACCCATCCCCCTGCCCAAGCGCCATCGAGGCACCGGTCAAAGCACCGGTTCCCGCAAGCAACAGGACAAGAAATTTTCGGGCGCTGAAGTCCAATTTCGCGATTCCGGCCGTTATGACCGGAGGCTTTCAACTTATGGTTAATAAAGCCTTACCGAACGCCAGGTTTCCCACATCAGCGAAAGACTCAGCTCACAGCCTCGACCTCGAGCAGTCCGCCGCGCGCACCGGTGATCCGCACATGCGACCCCTCTGGAAGGTCCGGCCCTGAAACGCGCCAGAGCGTGTCATCGATCCGCACGCGCCCCACCCCATCACTGATCGCTTCGACCAGTACCGTTTCGCGACCCAGCAGGCGGGCGGTCCGCGCATTGATAAGCGGATCCTCGCTGGGCGGCGTATCACCGTGGCGGCGTCTTGAATAGGCCAGCCAACCGGTGACCAGAACCACCGACAGGATGCCGAACAGACCCCACTGGAACGGCCAGCCAATGCCGATCTGAAACACCGTCAACCCGGTCAAAAGCGCAGCCCCGCCGAGCCAGACCATGAAGACGCCCGGAACGACAAGTTCGACCCCGAGCAGCACGAGCCCGAAAATCAGCCAGGCCCAGCCCGCATTGTCTGCAATCAGCGCGATGAGGTCCATGGCTCGATCCTAGCTTTCGCTGCGCGTCGAGGGTGGACGGCCCGGGGCGTTGCGCCGTGGTCGCTCTCCGCCGAACGCCTCACGGGCGATTTCAGCCACCCCGCCCAGCGCTCCGATCACATTGGCAGCCTCGAGAGGCAGCATAAGCACTTTCTGGTTGGGTGCAGAGGCGATCTTTTCGAGGGCCTTGACGTAATTGTTGGCAACGAAATAGTTGATGGCCTGCACATCGCCCTTGGCGATGGCTTCCGAGACCATCTCGGTCGCCTTGGCTTCGGCCTCCGCCGAGCGCTCCCGTGCCTCGGCATCGCGGAACGCAGCTTCGCGCCGGCCTTCCGCTTCGAGCACCTGTGCCTGCTTTTCGCCCTCGGCCTTTAGAATTTGCGCCTGGCGCTGTCCTTCCGCCTCAAGGATCACCGCGCGCCGATCGCGCTCGGCCTTCATCTGCCGTCCCATGGCATCGACGAGATCGCGCGGCGGCTCGATGTCCTTGATCTCGATACGGGTGATCTTGACGCCCCAGGGCGCGACGGCCGCATCGACGACCCGCAGCACGCGCGAATTGATCTCGTCGCGATTGGACAGCAATTCGTCCAGATCGAGCGAGCCCATCACCGAGCGGATATTGGTCATGGTCAGATTGAGCACGCCCTGTTCGAGATTGGAGATCTCATAGGCCGCCTGCGCCGCATCGAGGATCTGGTAGAATGTGACCCCATCTGCCGTGATCGAGGCATTGTCCTTGGTGATGACTTCCTGGTGCGGCACATCGAGCACCTGTTCCATCATGTTGAGCTTGCGCCCGATGCCATCGATGAATGGAATGATGATGTTAAGCCCCGGCTTGAGGGTGCGCGTATAGCGCCCGAACCGCTCAACCGTATAATTGTGCCCCTGCGGCACGGTCTTAACCCCGGCGAACAACACCAGAACGGCCAGAATGCCGATGACGATAAGGACTATCGAAAACCCGTCCATTGTTTAGCCTTCCCTCTTACCCGACTCACGGGCCGGTCCCACGGGAAGGACTTTACGGTCGGGTCAGACCGCTGACAATGTTGAGCTTGCCGCCTACAGCCAGCCCGACAGTTCGCGACGCACAACCGCTTCTATCATCGCCATGCCACCGGGCGTATCATTGAGGCACGGGATATAGGCATAGCGCTCACCTCCCGCATGCATGAATTCCTCCTCGCCCCCGATGGCGATTTCTTCGAGGGTTTCAATGCAATCGGCGGAAAATGCCGGTGCGAGAATGGCGACCTTCTTGACCCCCTTGGCCGGCAGCCCCTTGAGCGTTTCGTCGGTATAGGGCTGCAGCCATTCGGTGGGCCCGAACCGGCTCTGGAAGGTCAACATGAGCTTCTCTTTCGGCCAACCGAGCTTTTCACGCACCAACCGCGTCGTCTTGTAACACTGGCAATGATAGGGATCGCCCTTGTCCAGGTACGATTTGGGCATGCCGTGATACGAGGTAATCACCAGATCGGGCTCGAAGTCGAGCTTATCCACGCCTTCGCGGATCGAGTTTGCCAGCGTCTCGACGTAGATTTCATCTTCAAAATAGGCCGGAACGGTCCGCACTGCAGGCTGCCACCGGATGTTGGCCAGTGCCCGGAACGCCTGATCGTTGGCCGTTGCGGTCGTGGTTGCCGAATACTGCGGATAGAGCGGGAAAAGCAGGATTTTCTCACACCCTGCTCGTGCAGCTTTTTAATGGCGCTTTCGGTCGAAGGATTGCCGTAGCGCATGCCGTATTCGACGATAACCCCGTCCGCCGCCATTGCGTCCTGGAGCTTTTCGGCCTGCCCGCGGGTAATCACCCGAAGCGGGCTTTCGTCGGTCCGCTTGTCCCAGATCTTGGCATAATTGGCGCCGGTCTTTTGCGGCCGGAAAGACAATATACCCAGATTGAGAATCGGCCACCATAACCACTTTGGCGTCTCAATGACGCGCGGATCGGAGAGGAATTCCTTGAGATACCGTCTTACGCTCCAATAGTCGGTTCCGTCGGGCGTGCCAAGATTGAGCAGCAGAACTCCGATTTTGCGCGGTTTGACGGGCGGATGATCGGGCGGCAGGTGGGCGTTCATCGGTATCCTGGGAAATGCGAGGTGTGAGGGTATCGCTGTTGTTGGCGCGCACAATAGCGCCAAAGCCTGCCGGAGCAACACTCTGACGAAAAGATGCGGCCATTTGACCGCTCAATACGGCGGTTTGCGCTGCCTAGATCGCCGCGAAAAACAGGATCATGCCAAACGCCATGACCAATAGGGCGCCGGTCATCTCCAGCCACCAGACCACCGATTCGCCCGCCACTCCATTTCCGGTCAGCCGCAGAGCGCCGACCTTGAGATAAACCGCCAGCGAGGCCAGGATCGCCACCGTTATCGCCGTTCCCAGCCCCATGAGAAAGGTTGCCGCGATACCGGCCGCCAGAACGCCCTGGCTCAGTGCAAAGACCAGAACCACCAGCGCACCCGAACACGGCCGGAGACCAACTGAAACGATCACCCCCAGCGATTCTTTCCACCCCCCGCGCGCCTGCTGCGGCGTGACATGATGCTCGCAACTGTGATCATGATGATCGTGTTCGCGATGATGGCCATGGGAATGGCCGCGATCGGGGGTGTGGTGATGGTGCTTGCGGGGAAACACCAGCTTGCGCGCAGCCAGCCACGCGCCGAGCAGCGCCACCATGCCGTAGGAAATGACTTCCATCCACCATGCAGCCTGGCTCATGGCCATGGAGGTCAACTGAAGCGCGCCCGCGGCAACCAGAATGAATGCTACGGCGACTGCAGATTGCATCATGGCGGCGAAAAAGCTCAGGACGATCCCGCGTCGCAGCTGCCTTTCATTGGCCAGCACATAGGACGAAATCACAACCTTGCCGTGCCCGGGACCTGCGGCATGAAAAATCCCATAGAGAAAGCTCAAGCCGCCCAGCAGCCAGAAGGCGTTCCCATCGGTCCGCAATGCGCCCAGTGCCGAGGTCATCGTGCCGTAAAAACGCCGCTGCTGCTGACTGATCCAGCCGAAAAATCCACCCTGCGTCGGGACCAGAGAGGTTTCCGGCGGTGGCGCGGAAAACGGCGATGGCGGTCGTTGCGTGGTGGCCTCACCAATCGCATCGAGCGCCGTCGCCGGCACGCCACCTGGACAGGTCACCGTGACCAGATTGGCCATGGCCCGCGCCGCCTCGCGCAAATCCGCCGGGATTTCGCTCACATCCGGCCCAAGCATCCAGAGCCGTTCCTCAAGCTCGGGGTCGATGGGTTGCGGCTCCTTGGAGACGACAGAGCAACCCTCAGGCGCCCCTTCCAGCGTCACCGAATCTTCATCGGGAAACGTAAAGGCTGCATAATATTCGGGATCGCCCACTTCGATGTCATAGACGCCGCCAACCGTTTGGGGCTCGGCAAATTGCATCGAAAACGTGAGCGTCACCCGCCCATCTTCATAAACCATGGACGGATCACTGGCGCCGGCCACGCCAGCATGACCATCTAGCCCTTCGGGATCGGCGAATGTGTAGTAGGAATAGAAATCGAGTCCCTCGATATTCTCGTCGGCCAGCGGTTGCAGTTCCTGGGGCGTCAAATCCCCGTCTCCATCGGCATCAAGCCCCTGAATCGCCCAGGCGGAAAAATATTCGTCAAACGTCCAATGGTGCCGCATGCCGACAATTGCACCATTTTCAAACAGCACTTCGCCCGCCGCGTCGATCCACACATGGGGATGCGCCACGGCCGGGCCGACACCCGCTATCAGCGCGACAAGGCAGGCAGCGCTCAGTTTCTTGAGAAAATTTGAGGTCATGAAATCAGGAATTGACCGGATGGGTTTCAAACCATTCGACGAGGAAATCGATAAGCGCACGAACCTTGCCCGACAAATGCCTGCGATGGGGATAAACCGCCTGCAGGAATGGGCGTTGCGGCAAATATTCGGTCAGCACCGGCACCAGTTCCCCCTCTTCAATGGCCGAATGAGCAAGAAAACTTGGCAGTAGCGCGAAACCAAGGCCCTTTTGTGCCGCAACCAGCGCCCCGGCGGGAGAATTTACCCGCACCGGTCCATCCACGTGCACAGCCACCGTCCGCCCTTCCTCGACGAACTGCCAATTGGCCTGGCCCGTCATATTGGTATCGATGATGCACGGCACGCCCTTGAGCGCTTCGGGCGTCTGGGGCACCCCGTATGCCTTGATGACCTCCGGCGTCGCGCATACGGCAACGAGGTTTCCGCGATCTTGCGGGCGATCAGCGACGTGTCCGACATGCGCGAAATGCGCAGCGCCACATCGATCCCCTCCTCGACAAGATCCACCATACGGTCTTCGAGCCGCAGATCGAGCGTCACGTCGGGATGGGCACGGGTAAATTCGAACAGCGGTTCCAGTAGTGTCGATTCCCCGAAATTGCGCGGTGCGGAAACGCGCAATATGCCACGCGGCGCGGCGGTCTGTTCGGTGATCGTGGCGTCCAGATCGTCGAGCTGGGACAGGATTTCCCGCACCTCGCGGTAATAGGCTTCCCCCGCTTCGGTCAGGCTGAGCTTGCGCGTCGTGCGGTTCATCAGCCGGGCCCCCAGATAGTCCTCGAGATCGGTGACATATTTGGAAAGCAGCGCCTTGGACCGGCCGTGAATGCGCGCCGCGGCCGAAAAGCCACCGGCATCGAATACTTGCACGAACGCCCTGATGCGGGCCAGATCCTGGCTCATTGAGGCTCCCTTTGCGAATCTTTGAGCCAAGAAAGGTCGAACCGGGCCGCATCGTCAAGCAATTGTGCAAAACCGGCCAGAATATGATCGGCCAGCGCAGCGCCTTTGTCTGCGCTGGCACTTTTGGCATCGCCGACCACGCCATGTGCGTTGAGATCCGAACTCAGCCACCCGAACCGGTGCCGCCCATAGGCCGAAAGATGGGTCATCCCCGCCTGGATGGGTTCGAGGGCCGAAGCGAAATCGTCCGCCCGGCCCATCTCAACCTTGTCGGGGAAATAGTGCAGCATCAGCGCTGTCTCGATGGCCCCGCCGTGGATGCCGTATCGCCGCTCATGCTCGTCAAACAACCCTCGGGCATGCCGAACCGGAGCCAGGCCGTACTGATGGCCAGAAGGCCGAGCTCGGCGCGGGCCTTCAAGATCACGCTTTCCACAACCGGCGTATTGCCGCCATGGCTCGAAACGATCACCAGACGCCTGCCCCCCGCCTTCGCCCAGCTTTGGGCAATGCCGAACCATTCGGCGATCAAATCGCCTTCGTTCTTGCTCTGCGTTCCGGCCGCCCATAAATGCTCGCGCGACGCCCCTATGCGTTCAATGGGCAACACCACTGCGTCGATAGCACTGGAGAGATAGCCCGAGAGAGCGCTAAGATGGCCCTGGGCGATGTCGCAATCGGTCGAAGCGGGAAGATGAGGCCCATGCGCCTCGGTTGCAGCAACCGGCAGAATGGCGATGGTCCCCTCGCTCACCCGCACATCGGCAAGCGCGTCGATGTCGTTCACGAAAGTCAGCGGCACTGCGCGTCCCGGAAAATTGGAATGTCGACCCTATAGCGCGCCAGGAGCACGGACAAGCGATGCGGCCCCTGATTAACTTTCCCGCCAAAGGCGATTCGACGGGAGCCCCGGTTTTGGCTAGATCAATATCCATGAGCAAATCCGCCGCCGGCTCGACCCTTTACCGTCTCATCGAAGCGGGCCATCTGGCCCGGCAGGCTCTGCTTGCCCCGCTCGCGGCGCGCGGGCTCGAAGCGGGCGATGACGCCATCCTGCTCGGTCTGGCCGATCCCTCGGGCGCAACCACCGAGGCCCTTGTCGCGTTCACCGGACTGGCTCCAGACCAGCTCGACATGAGGCTGGCCCGTCTCGAGGACCGCGACCTGCTGTTGCGTCTCGCCGTCGGCCCCGAAATGGAGCCCGGCGCCCGCCTGTCCCAACAAGGCCACGCCATGCGCCAGTCCATCGAGGATCACTGGGCCCACCTCGAGCAGGCCCTTGCCGAAGATCTTGGTGACAAACGCCATAGGCACCTGCGCAAGGCCCTCAAACGCATCATCGAAGTGCTGCGCTTTTAAATTTCAGGCGCTTGCCCTAATCGCCCTGGCCTCGGCCAGCGTTATTTCGGTATGCACCTGCCATCCATCGCCAGTTTGCGGAAAATCGGTGCGGAAATGGCCGCCCCGGCTTTCCGTGCGTTTTAGAGCTGCCGCCGCGACCAGCGTCGCAGACGTCACCATGTTGAGATAGGCGCGGGTCACTTCCAGCGCCGTGTTCTCCAGCTCCAAAAGCCCGCGCAGGGCCCGCTGGAGCCCTTCGGCATCGCGCTCCACCCCCACATCATTGCTCATGATCGCCCGCAGATCCTTGACCGCCTTGAGGTTGCGCAACACCTCCTCGGCCCTGGCGCCCTTTTCCGCGTCCCAGGCGATGCCGGCAAAATCGGGCAAGGGCCGCCGCTGCGGCTCAAGCCCTGAGATGTCTTCAGCAATCCGCGCGCCATAAACGATCGCTTCGAGCAGCGAATTGGACGCCAACCGATTTGCTCCATGCAACCCCGTACACGACGCCTCGCCGCACACCCAGAGGCCCGGTAGCGAGGAGCGACCATCCTCATCCACCTTGACCCCGCCCATATGATAATGGGCCGCCGGCGTCACCGGGATCGGCTCGGCAACCGGGTCGATCCCAGCCATCCGGCAATACTCGGCGACAGTCGGATAGGCCATGAGAATTTTCTCGCCCAACGCCGCGCGCGTATCGAGAAACACCCGCCGCCCCGCCTTGATCTGCCGGAAATTGGCCCGCGCCACAATATCGCGCGGTGCCAGTTCAGCGTCGGGATGGATATCGACCATGAACCGCTCGCCGAGATCGTTGACGAGAATCGCCCCTTCCCCCGCAACGCTTCAGTCGCCAGAGGCGCCGGATCGCGGCCGGTCAAGATCGCCGTCGGGTGAAACTGCACGAATTCGGGATCGGCAATCACCGCCCCGGCCCGCGCCGCCATGCCCATGGCGTGCCCGCGTACCGAGGGCGGATTTGTCGTTACCGCATAAAGCCCGCCCAATCCGCCCGCCGCCAGAACCGTCGCCCGCGCCCGGATAAACACCGGCTCGACATAGCGATCCCCCAGCCGCCGGCAGAACACCCCGACGATCCGCCCATCGGCATGAGCCAGATCGACGGCGGTAATCCCTTCGACAATTCGGATCGAAGGGGTCGCACGCACCTTGGCGATGATCGCCTGCATGATGGCGTGCCCGGCCCGGTCGCCCGAAACCCGCACCACCCGATTGGCCGAATGGGCCGCCTCGCGCGACAAGATGAACTGCCCCAGCGCGTCGCGGTCGAAAGGCGTGCCCCAACTGGCCAGGTCCTCGATCCGCGCCGCCGCCTCCCGGTCACCGATTCGGCAACTCCATGGTCGACGATCCCCGCGCCCGCCATTTCGGTATCGGCTGCATGGGCCTGCGCGCTGTCGCCCGCCCCGACCGCCGCCGCCACCCCGCCCTGCGCCCAGGACGAAGACGCCCCCGAACCAAGCGGCATGGGCGAAAGCACGGTCACCGGCCGCGGCGCCAGCTTGAGCGCACAAAACAGCCCCGCCAGCCCCGCCCCCACGATCACCACGCCTTCGGCGTTGAAGACGTTGTCAAAATGTCCAAGAAAATGTCCCCCGAGGACCGGCGCTAGTTCTTCGGCCGCGAAAATTCGATCATCCGCTCGACAGCCGCGCGCGCCGGCTCCATCAACTTCTCGGCGATCGTCACTTCCTCGGTGCCCGTATGCAGGCTCCAGAGAATGTTTTCGAGATTGATGCGCTTCATGTGCGGGCAGATATTGCACCCGCGCAAGAATGCCACGCCTTCCGTTTCCGCCGCTACGTTGTCGCTCATCGAGCATTCGGTGACCATCACCACCTTGGCGGGCCGCTCGGTCTTGACCCAATCGATCATCCCCGAAGTCGACCCGGCGAAATCGACAGCGTCGATCACCTCGGGTGGACATTCGGGATGGGCGATGATCTTGGCGCCCGGATAGGCGGCTCGCAATTCGGCGATATCGTCGGCGGTAAAGGTCTCGTGCACCTCGCACGCGCCCGCCCAGGTGACGATCTTCTTCTTTGTCTTTTTCGCAGTATTCTGCGCCAGATACTGGTCCGGGATCATCATCACCGTGTCGCCCTCGACCGCCTCGACGATCTGCAGCGCGTTCGATGACGTGCAGCACACGTCGGTCACTGCCTTCACGGCGGCCGATGAATTCACGTAGGTCACCACCGGCACGCCCGGATATTGCGCCCGCATGGCCAGAACGTCCTCCGCCGTGATCGAGGATGCCAGCGAGCACCCTGCACGGCTGTCGGGAATCAAAACGCGCTTGGAGGGATTGAGCAGTTTGGAGGTCTCGGCCATGAAGTGCACGCCGCACTGCACGATCGTTTCGGCTTCCACCTTGGTCGCCTCGATTGCCAGTTGCAAACTGTCGCCCACGATATCGGCAACGCCATAAAAGATCTGCGGTGTCTGGTAATTATGCGCCAGGATCACCGCGTTCTTTTCGCGTTTGAGCTTGTTGATCTGAAAGATCAGCGGCGCATAGAATGGCCATTCGATCTCCGGGATACGGTCCTTGACCTTCTCGAAAACCGGACGCGTTTCGGATTCGATCGCCTTGGAGAACTTCAGATCGAAATCGGCGGACAAAACGGCCCGCGCCTCTTCGATCGGTGTCAGGGCGTTGATCTGCTGGATCATGTTCGGGCTCCCCCGCCTGCATCGACATGGCCGCAAGCGACCCGCCGGCTTCACTTAGGGAGTTTTGGTTCCCAATTCAATAAAGCCCGTGCTAGAGCACGGATAACCCATAGAACTTTAGTTGGAGATCGCCATGGCCCAGGACGCAGCAAAGCTCAAATCCATACTTTCGGCAGCGCCCGTGGTGCCGGTCATCATCCACGATGACGTCTCGACCGCCCGCAATCTCGCCGAGGCGCTCGTCGCGGGCGGCCTGCCCAACCTAGAGATCACCTTGCGCACGCCAAATGCGCTCAAGGTTATGGAAGAAATGGCCAAGGTCAAAGGCGCCGTCGTCGGCTCGGGTACCGTGCGCCGCAAAAAGGATATGAAGGCCTCCCGCGATGCGGGCTGCCAGTTCATGGTGTCCCCCGGCGCTCCGATTGCCCTGCTCGAAGCCGCCGAAGACATCTCGATCCCTCTCCTGCCGGGTATCGCCTCGCCGACCGAGGCTATGGCGGCGTCGCTGATGGTTACACCTATCTCAAATTCTTCCCCGCCGAAGCCATGGGCGGCGCGTCCGTTCTCAAGGCCTTCGCCTCGCCCCTTCCCGACATCATTTTTTGCCCCACCGGCGGCATCGATATCGAAAAGGCAAAAATCTATCTTGGCCTTTCCAACGTCATCTGCGTGGGTGGATCATGGATCATCCCTGCCGACGCCATCGCCGCTGGCGATTTCGACAGGATCCAATCCCTCGCCCGGCAAGCGGCCGACCTCGCAGCATAAATGAAACGGCCGGTCCCCGCCTCCGGTCTGGGCCACCTGCGCATCGTGCTCGACGAAAATTTCTACATCGGGCCCGGCCGCGCCGATCTGCTCGAAGGAATCGACAAGACCGGCTCGATCAGCGCGGCTGGCAAGACTATGTCCATGAGCTACAAGCGCGCCTGGAGCCTCGTTCAGGCGCTCAACGAGGGTGCGGGTATCCCATTGGTCGAAACCAGCCGTGGCGGCACGGCGCAGGCGGCGCCCATTTGACCAAAGCGGGTCGCGAAATCCGCGCTACCGCTACCGCGCCATCGAACAAAAGACCCGCGCCGCCATCGAGCCCGATGTCGAAGCGATGCGCGCCCTCGCCAAACACACGTCCCCCAAACCCTAACCATTGCCTTTCGCACCTGCTTCATGCCAGAAAGCGATATGTCTCAATAAACATATCGAGGGCAAGCCGTGCTGCGCCTCTCCATCGTCGCGTTTGCGATCCTCGCAGCCCCAGGGCCTGCCGTCGCGCAAGAGGCCCAGATCGCAGTCGCCGCCAATTTCACCGCCGCTGCCGAAGACCTCGGCGCCGCCTTCAGGGCTGAAACCGGCAGCGAGATCGCCTTTTCCTTCGGAGCGACCGGCCAGCTCTACGCCCAGATCACCCAAGGCGCACCCTTCGACGCATTCTTGTCCGCCGACACGGCGACGCCCGCGCGTCTGCTAGACGAAGGTTTGGCCATAGAGGGCAGCGATTTCACCTACGCCATGGGCAAACTGGTCCTTTTTTCCACAATCCCGATCTGATCACCGGCCCTGAAAGCCTTGAGGGTGATTTTACTCACCTTGCCATCGCCGAGCCCGCTGCCGCCCCTATGGCGCCGCTGCAATCGAAGTGATCAAAGCTCTTGGACTGACCGACACTCTGGAGGAAAACTGGTCATCGGCCAGAATATTTCCCAAACCTACCAGTTCGTCGACACTGCCAACGCCGAACTCGGCTTCGTCGCGCTTTCCCAGGTGGCCGGGCGCACGGACGGCTCACGCTGGTTTGTCGAGGAACCTTTACACCCCATCACTCAGGACGCTGTGCTGCTCAACCCCGACAACGAAGCCGCGTCGCGTTCCTCGATTTTCTCACCTCCGACACCGCCCGGACCATCATCCAATCATTTGGCTACGGGACGATCGAGCGATGACCCTGTTCTGGGAAATCTGGCCGGCGATAAGGCTCACCCTCTCGCTGGCCTTCGTCACCACGCTCATCCTCGTGGTCATCAGCACGCCCCTCGCCTGGTGGCTGGCCCGTTCCAAATCGCGATGGACGATCATCGTCAACGCATTGATTGCCCTGCCGCTCGTCCTTCCGCCCACTGTTCTGGGGTTCTATATGCTCATCCTTTTGGGTACGAGCGGCCCGGGCGGCTGGCTGGCCCGCTCTGGGGTGGGCGCAGCCTCGCCTTTACCTTCCCCGTCTCGTCATCGGTTCAGTGCTCTATTCGCTGCCCTTCGTCGTCCAGCCCTGCGTAACAGCTTTGCCGCCATCGGCCCCGGCCCGCTCGAAGCGGCCTATTCGCTGGGACTTGATTTCCGCAAAGCCTTTGCCTTGATCATCCTGCCCCTCGCCCGTCCCGGCTACCTGACCGCAGCAGTACTTGGCTTTTCCCACACGGTGGGCGAATTCGGCGTTGTCATGATGATCGGCGGCAACATCCCCGGTCAAACCAAAGTGCTCTCCATCGCCATTTTCGATTATGTCGAGCAGCTCCGCTGGACCGAGGCCCACATCGTCGCCTTCGCCATGCTGATCTTTGCCTTCGTCGCGCTGGCCCTCACCATGAGCGCCGACAGACGAATCTCCCGCATTCAGCCTTAGGCGGGCTTGGTGTCCTCGGCCAGTTCCGTGCTGTCCGGCGCCCCGGCGTAATAGGCCGAAAGCTGTTTGTAGGGCCGCGAATTGAGCGCCAGAATAGTCACCAGAACGCCTATCAGCCCGGCCACCGTAAAGACCAGGGCAATACCACGCTCCGGCCCGGTGCCGAACCATCCGCCAATCGATCGCGCGCCCTGCCCGTCGGTCATAAATGGGATCACCACGAACTGGGTATAGGGCCCGATCAGAAACGCCGTCAGCGGCGAAGCCGCCTGTTCGACCGATTGGGCAAACCCGAACACTCGCCCCTGCCGCTCCAGCGGCACGACCTTTGCAGTGTCGTGTGCTCGCCGCCTCGGCAAAAGGCGCCATGAACATCCAGACGAAACATCCGGCCGTGAGAAGCCAGATCGAGGATTGCAGCGTGAAAACGCAGCACACCGACCATGTGACGAGGTTGACCAGCAGCAGTGTGCGCAGCGGATTTTTGCCCAGTCCGATACGTGAAATCAAAAGTCCGCTCGCGATGAACGCCGTTGAAAGCACCCCAAACAGCACCCCCAGATCTCGACCGATACCAGCGAAAGCCCGTAGGCATCGAGCAGAGCCATGAAGATGCCGCCGAGGAAATTGTTGAAGGTGGCAAAAAGATCAGGGCGAAGAGCCCCGGCACCGCTGCGATGATCGCTATTGTGCCAGCAATATCCACGGTGCGCGGCGGCTGGACTTCCCCTTCAACGGGAACGGGCCGGCCCTCATTGACGCGCAGGAATCCCAGATGGGCGAAAACCAGAACGGTCGTCCCAGCGCGAGAACCAGCACCAGCCACATCCCGCCCCAGGCGACAAGAAACCCCGAGATCACCGACGTAGTCAAAAAACCGATGCCGGTGACCATGCCTACCAGCCCGTTCGCCTGTCGCGCTCGTCCTCGGGGATCATGATGGTTACCAGCGTCGGAAGCGCAATGGACCGGATATTGCCCGCAATCACCCCCAGCATGACCAGAAGCACGAACACCCAAAGATAAGGCCCGAACGGATCGGTAAAACGCGCCCTCGGGTTCGGCCAGCAACATGCCAAGCGCTGCCGCATAGAACAGGAACGAGACAAGGCTCGATCCATCATCGATATGCGCTTGGAATTATGATCGACGATCGATCCCAGCCAGAAGCCGAAGGCCGCAGTGAACACCAGATAAATTCCGGCGATCATGCGGTGGCGAACACCGACTGGGTCTCGATAAAGATCCAGAACGTGATCGCAAACCAGACAGTAAAGTTGGTGATGTTGGCAACAAGGTTGTTGCCCAAAATCTGATGAAAGGGAGCCATGGCCGTGTCCGGATCGTTCAAGGTGCGACATTACGTCCGGCAGTGTCCAAGAACAATCGCCAAACGCTCGTCACCAAGGACGTATTGGGTCAACCGGCGCCGACACTTTCCCTCCAAAAAGGTGCAGAACCTAGCGGTCGCCTACGATGTCGCGGATATCATCCTCAATCGTCGGAGCGGTGCTGCCACATTCGAACCCGTCGACCAACTCGTCGGCTAGTCGCCGCGCTCGCTCGTTGGCGCCTTCGGTATTGGCCACATAGGCCATGGCGCACGCACCACCGCCATCCGGCTGGCCGACCTTGGAGACAACCAGCAATTGCCGGTTTCCAGTTGCCATCCTGGTCGGCGATAAACCAGCGCTGGATAGCCGCCACGGGCCGTTCGGTGTTCCGGTCGAGCCGCACCCGCCATTCCACTGTTTCGTTGGCGTAGTTGAAGGGCGCGAACGTCGCCATGCCCGACTCCGTGGCAAAGCCATAAGTCACACTGTCCCGTCCGTCAGACGAGCGCAGAACGAACGGATATCCCGCATGCCCCGTGCAGACGAAGTCGGCCCACTCACCCTCATTGTCCGGAGCGCGGGCAATCAGATTGCAGTCGGTGTCGAGGTCGTATTGCGTATATTCGCTGATCGCCTGCGCCATGATGGGCGTGGCACCGAGCGAAAAGGCAGCGAGAGTGGCAAGCAGCATTTTCATGACAATCGGTCCTCGTCGCAATCTCGGTGTGAACCTCTTGGAACAATCGGGCGGCAATATGCCGTTCAAGCGCTTTTCAACACCGCTTCAACCTCGGCCCGCTCGGCGGATTGCAGCCCACAAACCGCAATTGAGCCCCGCCGTCACAGCGCCGAACCGCAGCACCGCGCCCAAAGCCTGCGCATCGAGCGCAGCCAGTTTGCCCACGGCCAGCGCATGCCGATCGGAAAGCCCCGAAAGGACGCCGGCCATCAGGCTGTCCCCGGCGCCTACCGTGTCGCCGAATACCTCGGGGCGATGGACAGGCGCCTCGGCTTCGGCCGATGATGTGAAGGCCCGCGATCCGTCCTCACCCATGTTCACCACCACAAGTTCCACATTGGGCCGCGCCAGCAGGCTCTGCGCGTGCGCCTCGATGCTCATCGAGCCATCGAGCGCAGCAAGATCCTCGTCCGAAACCTTGACGATATGCGCCAGATCCAGAAACGTTCCCAGCCGTTCCTTGTAGCCGGCAAAATCGGAAATCAGCGACGGCCGCACATTGGGGTCGATCGAAAGAACCGCGCCGCGCGCCGCCACCTGCTTGACAACATCGAGCCAGATTTCAGCATCTTCGGGCTCGATGGGCAGGAACCCGCCGATCTGGAAAACATCGATTGTCTCAGGCAGCGCCGCCACAGCTTGTCCCGCGAGATATCACGCTCGGCGGTTCCCTGACGATAAAACGCGTACGCCGGCAATCCCTTGGCGTTGCGTGTCACCACCGCCAGTGTAGTGTTGCAATCGGATCGTTCCCTGATCAACCGAACCACCCCGGCAGCATTAAGCGGCCCCATCAGCAGATCGCCGAAGGTATCCTTGGAAATCGGACACAAAAAACCCGATTGCTGTCCCAGTCGGGCCAACGCGATGGCGCAATTGTAGGGCGACCCGCCTTCATGAGCACTCATTTCCATCGACCGGCCCACTTCAAACGGCTTGGCGACAAGATCTATGAGGCTTTCCCCCGCAACCACGAACATCGCGCCCTCCTGTGTCAAAGCCTGGCTTCTCTACACGAATCCGCGGGCATTCGCCAAGATATTGAGCAGATGTTTATGTGACCAAACTCGCGCCCGGTCACAAGGCACTGTGCTGCAACCTTTGACGAGGCAGAACATTGTGCTCCCGATACTTTTTCCATTTGAAACCTGAAGGACTTCCCATGGACGTTGTTGACGTAAGAATCGACCCCTTTCCCAGCCAGCGTGAACTGTCCGACCTCTGGCGGGCCACTTGGGAGATCGATGGCGTCTCCGATTTCCAATCCATCCTGACCCGCAGCCTCACCCATGTCGGCGCCTATCTGGAGACCGGATCATCGGTTTTACCAACATGGCCTGGGATGGCGGCATTCACGGCTTTCTGGTCGATGCCTGCGTGCACCCCGAGTTTCGCGATCACGGCATCGGCCAATCCATGGTCGAAGCGGCCCTCAAGGTCGCCCGCAAGCGCGGATTGCAGAAAGTCCATGTGGACTTCGAGCCCCATCTGCGCGATTTCTACCTTTCCTGCGGCTTCACGCCCACTGACGCCGGGGTTTTGACCATCGACTAAGGACGACGCAACAATGGCCGACAGTCAGGACAGCGGCTTATCGCTCTCGAAGAGCGTCTGCCCATCAGGACCAACCGATTGAGATTGAGGAATTGAGTGCCGTGATCACAGGCCAGTGGCGCGAAATCGACAGGCTCAAGCGACAGCTCGCCATGATCGACGACCAGATCGCCGCCGTCGAACAGCTCGCCCGCACGGGCAAGGCCGAGCCCCTCCGCCTCACTACTGAAACCTAGCCGCACCAGCTCCGGCGCGCGCCGCCCCAAGGGCGCGCCAAACCTCAGCGACCAGCAGCATGCCCAGCGACTGCCCGTCGCGTTCGAGCACACGTAGCTTGCGGCCATACATGTCCTCGTCGCGATGGTCCCAGAGTGCCATAGTGAAACCCCCTTGGTTGACCAGCTCGAGCATGCGCAGCGTTGCCCTGTCGCCAAGCGCCTTTTCCTCGGCGCAGCCGTAATCGCGCACTTCAGGCGTATCGATATCGGCAATCCTGACCGACTGCCCTTCAATACGGATAGTATCGCCATCGATCACGCAGGTGCCGCCGCTCCCTGAGCACAGCGAGAACTGGTGCGCGACCGTCTCGTAGCCCGAAGCCGCGTCTGGCACCTCGAAGCCGGGAACTTCGACATAACCCCGCTCGATCGCCACCCAGCCCAGCGCCGCCACCGCAATCAGTGCAAGCAGCGGCTCGAGCACCATCGGCGTCCGCCGTTGCGGCTGCCCGACAAACCGCGCCGCCCGAAACCCGCTCTAACCCGCATCGCCGAATCGTCTCCACACCCTCTGGGGCAGACGATAGGCAAGAGGTTCTAACGGGGCGTAAGCGCCAAGCTCGGCGATCTACCGATGGGGGTTACACGGCAAGACAGAGATATTTGATGTTGAGATAATCCTCGATGCCGTATTTGGAGCCTTCACGGCCAAAACCCGACTGCTTGACCCCACCGAACGGGCGACCTCGGTGGAAATCATCCCGTATTGATGCCCACGATGCCGTATTGCAAAGCCTCAGCCACCTTGGTCACCTTCGAGATGTCCTTGCCGTAGAAATAGGCCGCCAACCCGAACTCGGTGGCATTGGCCAGTTCAACGGCCTCTTCAACCGTTTCGAATTTGAAGACAGGCGCGACCGGGCCAAATATCTCCTCGCGCGCCAGCCGCATGTCCTTTGTGGCGCCTACCAGAAGCGTTGGCGGATAAAATGTCCGCTCTCCGGTCGGCGCACCGCCCATGATGATATCGGCACCCAGCTCGCGCGCATCGCCGACAAGCTCCTCGACCTTGCTGACCGCCTTGTCCGTAATGAGCGGGCCAAGTTCTATCCCTTCCTCCATGCCGTTGCCGAGCCTGAGTTGGGCCATCCTGTCCTTGAGACGATCAACAAATGCGTCGTGAATACCCGCCTGCACATAAACGCGGTTGGCACAGACACAAGTCTGGCCCGCATTGCGGAATTTTGACGCAATGGCCCCCTCGACCGCAGCATCGAGATCGGCGTCGTCGAACACGATGAACGGCGCGTTCCCACCCAGCTCCATGCTCATGCGCTTGATGCCGTCCGCGCACTGGCGCATCAGGATTTTCCCGACATTGGTGGACCCGGTAAAGCTGATCTTGGCAACCTTGGATT
>JACADM010000104.1_pt1 | contig 28978 bp, 34 predicted proteins | sample 7512371 | NCBI WGS metagenome assembly JACADM01 (sample SAMN14389041, study PRJNA612141) | algae metagenome | isolation source: non-axenic algae culture | place: India: Navi Mumbai | collected 2017-01
TCCGCAATCAGCATGGCGTTGCCGACAGCCTGGAAAAATCGAGGCTTAAGTGGCGCCGTACGCGCAGCAGCAACCAGCAACTCTCCCGCCGTCCTTGCCGCCGCCAGCAATCCTTTTTCGCTCTCCACACCGCGCGACTGATAGATGTTCGTCAGCGTGTCGTAAAAACAACCGCTGAAGATCATGCCCAGCGAATGTACTTCGTTGATCAGAACGCCCGGGCCACCTGACACCGGCAAGGAGGCCGGCATCACCCATTGATGTGTGTTGAGAGCGCGCCGCGGGACCGCCGCATTGTGATTTGCGTCGACCAGGACGGCAATACCGTGGGACAGATCCTCTGCAGTGACTCTACAAAGTTCTTCTGTCTCAACAGCCCTTGATCCACAAGCACCTTGCGGGTCGCCTCGTCCTGAGCGCGACAAGAATTGCGATGCAGTCTCCGAAGGCTTCGTGAAAAGCACCCGGCTCCGCCTGAAAAGCCCCCCAAAGATCCGGGCGGATTGCATCCAGAAAGGCATGACCCGCCTCGTGTGCGACAACATCCGTACTTGCCCCCGAGCGGTAACTGTCTCCCCCGGCAGCATCCACCTGAAAAAACGAGAGCGAAAGCCTGTCGTAAAAGGCATTGAGTTGGGGCTGCCCCGTGTCTTGTGTTTCAGCCGCAGGGTTTTCCCGTTCTGCCACGTGGTCAGCGTGCTCCCGTCGATCAACTCCCAAAGGTCGATGGCTCTGAGAGCGGCCTCGCGGCACTGCCAGAACAAAAGCCGTCGCTGTCAGTTGGATATGTGTCTTCCGGGACGGAGCCCAGATAGACATACCGGGCCAGTTCATCTGGTCGCTCACCATGCGCCTCGATGACGGCTGCAGGCGGGTGTCCGGCTCTCGGGTCGTTCGGAATGAAATTGATCGGCATGATTTCCTCCTCTGACCGTCAATGGCGTGTCCGGACAGCTTGGCTTGTTGCAGCAAGCGGCTTGGTGTGGGCCAGACTGTGTCTGTTCGCGCCGCGTCCTCCTGGCAGGAGCGACACCCCAGGACAGTTTCCAGTGCCGAGGCAGGCGCCAGACTGGAGCAGCAGGCGGTGCAATCCGGTCGGCGAAAAGATAGAGACCTGTCAGCACCATCACGGCAATGTGGCCGGTCTCCACCTGCAAAGGCACAAGCATCCAGGGCCAGCAGGCAAACACAGGCCACCCCGGTTCGAAGACCGAACCAGCAACCATCAGCCTGTGCCTCTTGTCCGAAAGCTGCAATCCGGCTGGTGCCGTGGCACTTGTTTCTGGCCCATTGGGCGAGCGGGGACATGCTCCAAACGACAGCGACACCGAGCGCCAACGACAGGTCGATCCAGGCGCCGGCAAGCGCCAGGACAAACGCCAGTGGCACAAGCAACAGGCCGGACAAAATCCAGACGCAGAGATAACCGAGCAGAAAGGCAATACTTGCAGCCAACTTTTGGACGCATGCACCACTCGTCCGACATAAGACAGGTTGGCAGCGACCAGCGCGCCATCATGGCCACGACCATCAGGATCCAGTCCGCTGCTACCGCTTGCAAGATCTGCGAGAATTGAAGGTTCGGTGCGGGCAGGAAAACGGATTGCGCAACATTCAGGCGCCCGCAAAGAGCAGCGACGTTCGAAGCAGGTTGAGCAAAACCGAGCAGGAGGTAGCTGCACGCGCTCAAGGCAACCAGCCAGGGCATTGCGCCCCGACTGGTCTGCACGGCAAAGGCCGTCAGCCGGGACATGTCATCTAACCCTGAGACGGTAGATGCTGATCCGGTCGACAGTAATTTCCGACGAGGCTCCCTCTGGCTGAACGAGACTGACTTCAAGCTCCTGGATTGCAGCACCAACACGCGCCTGCATGGCCGCAACCTTGTCGGTGATTTCCACGGTTGATGACAGGCCGTTGCCTGCGTGCGAGCCGTCGGTTGAACTGGCCTTGCCAGGCCGAAGAACACCAGAGTTTCGTTGATTTCATCATCCGGTATGCCTGGCGCAACACCCTCACGGACAGAACACCGCTCGGAGAGTTTCCCCGGACACCTTCAACGTTGAGATAAAGTCGCTCCGTTGCCGCAGGGGCTGCAGTAGCAAGGGCCGCAGCTGGCGCTGCAGCCAGCTTCACGCGTGCTGTTACCGGACTTGCGGTAACCTGCAGCACCTCGTCGTTTGCCCCGACGAGTGTCGAAGTGCCCCGCCTGTCGGTGTGGTGGCCATTGCAATCCCCACGGTGGGCGTAATGCCCGTTCCATCGATCAGATTATCATAGACCGGCGCAAGAGCCGCGCCCGGCAGCGTGTCTTCCGGCGTGAAAATGGAAATATTTTGCTGTGCGTCCGGCATCGCGAACTGACGCGGGAACGGCCCGTTGAGCCAGGGCCGGCTGGTTTCCTGGGAGTTGCCTCCCCGGTCATCCAGGCCGCCCACAAGCGGTCGATGTTGCAATGGTGAACCCAGAAGATCGGATCGAGACCGGCAAAATCGGGATCGTACATCCAGCCTGTCGGACTGGGCGGTACGTTGCCGCCAACCATGACATGCACGAAATTGTGCGGGTCACTTTCAACCGCACCATAGGCATTGCCCTGCTGGTCGAAGCCGCTGATAGGCCCGCCATTCCAAGCGTACCGGGATTGATGTATAAACGGTCTGCGTGGTTTGCGCGTCGAGCGAAATGTCGACATTGATCCAGGCCTGCGGACCAAGTTTCACGGCAGGGCCACGAAACGCGTTGGCCAACGGTTCGGCGTGTTTGTCACCCGGAATGGTGCTGTCCAGGAATTCCTGCGATAGTCTCGCGACGCCGGATCAGCCCCGTTGAGATAATTCCAGTAGGGCAAAGCCCATGTCGTCGGACCGCCCTGGCTGGCAATCCAGTCTGCCAGGATTGCCTCGAACGCATGCAGATAGCCCCTGTGCCAGGGCAGGAAAAACCACCCGCATGCTGACACTGGTTGAACATCAATCGTTGCTCGTCGGCATTTGGTGCCGGCGTGGTCGGTGAAATGATGTTCTGGTCAATCCAGCCCTGCGGGTTGATGCCGTGGATCGCTGCCAGGTAGAGCCAGCTTGTCCGATCACGCAACTGGCGCGTCCGCAGTTCACCAACGGCTCGCGCATACCAAAGCATCGTGTCGGACCATGGCCCGCCGAGCTTGGCAATGTCTTTTCTTATGCCTGCCATTATTTCCTCCATTGAAAACTCGAGAGAACGGTCATCTGAATTTTGAAAAGCGAAAATTTACTTGCAGCGCCTGCAAATCAAAAGCGCATCAATCTGTTTTTCAAACAGGCAGCTACGTTAGCATGAAATAACGAAATGTAACGCCCTGGGTTGATGGCATTTATTGACAATACTTATGCGTGCATTGAAAGTTGCAATATTCCAAACCCTCCCCTTCTTGCCGGTGTTCTAAGTTGAAATCACTTCGACTGGCTAGATACCCCTAGCTCAACAAGAAGGCCGGCTAGATAGCCGGCATACCCGGATCCATGACCTCCGCCACCAACGGCAGGTGCCGGTTTCTGCCACCCACGAAAGAGAGCGCGGCGACAAGGCAAGGAACAAGCCTGTCAGGATCAGGTATATATCCAAGAAGGACAGCCGGAAGGCTTCACGAGTGCCAATTGCGCCGAGAGCACATCGCCTCCCTGTTTTCCGACGATCGAGTGCAAATGCGCATCCAAAACAATCAATTTAAATATTTAAGGAAACTTCCCTAGCGTAATAAAGGTATTGCTTTACAGACGACTAGATTGAGGGCAAGCTAGAAGCGACAAAAAGAAAGATATTATCGAACACGCAAGTGGACACAGAGCGATTTCGCCTGTCCGTGCGTAGCTCGCGTTGAAAACGCGTATGAAAACCTGTCTATGCGAAACAATAATTATTCGTCATATCATTATTTCTGCGAAAAATTGGCGCCTAATCTTTGATTTTAGACTGTTTTCAGGTGGTGCGATTTTGTCGCTGCGAGGAAATTCATGCAGGCAGCCGCTGAATACCGAAAGCCCGTACGGCTATTCGAAAAATGGGAGAATCGGCAGAAAGTAATACTTTTTGCCGACGTAGTTGGATCTGCGCGGCTGTTTACGACCGCCGACAATGCATCCATAGGAGCTTGGCTCTCCTTTGTCGCCTACCTGAAAGATGACCTTCTGCCGGAACACGATGGCAGGCTCGTGAAGTCCTTGGGCGACGGCATTCTGGCTGAAATTGAGCACGCAACGAGCGCAGTTCGGTTTGCAATGCGTCTCACCGCGGAACTGGCAAAGATCAACGAGCAACTCCCTGCCGTGAACCGGTTGCAGGTACGCATCGGTATCGACACCGGCGACGTGCTCACCACTGGCGATGACGACATTTATGGCAACCACGTCAACATTGCCGCCCGTCTCATGTCACTTGCCCGCCCCGGAGAGATTGTTGCCTCCGCGGAGGTCAGGGATGCATTGGCAAGCGAACTCGACGCGGAATTCGAGGATCTTGGGGATTGCCACCTCAAGAATGTCGCCGAGACGGTGCGGGCCTTCAGGGTTCATCCCGTGGGAACTCACCCGAGCATTTTCCCGTTACAGCAATTCGAAGACCTGTTCCCCACTGTCGCGATTATTCCCTTCACGCCACGCAGCAGATCAAGAGACAATTACGTGCTCGGTGAAGTGCTCGCAGAGGAATTGATCGTCGCACTGTCCCGGTCCACGGAACTCAATGTCATTTCCCGCCTGTCGACGACAGGTTTTCGCATGCGGAACATTTCCCTCGCCAAGATTTCGGAGACGCTTCATGCGGATTTTGTCCTGTCCGGGACCTATAGCGGCGATGCGAACCACGTAATTCTGGACGCGGAACTCGCCGACGCGAAAACCGGCCGCGTAATCTGGTCGGATCGCCTGAGCGAAGAGGTTCCGACCCTCCTTAGCGATTCATCCGTCATGTATCAGTTCGCCAAGGACTGCCATGCGGCAATCTTCCGGAGCGAGGTGCAACAAGCACTGTCCTGCCCGATGCAGACGCTCGATGCCTATTCGCTTCTCATGAGCGCGATCGGACTGATCTACAGGCTCTCGCGCCACCATTTCGAATACGCCGCCGAACTTCTTGACGAATTGATTCACCGTTCGTCGCGCCAACCCGCAATGGCCCTGGCATGGAAGGCAAAATGGCACGTTCTGGCGGTTCAACAGGGTTGGACGGATTCACCCGAGCGCGAAAAATCCCTTGCCTTGAGCTGCACGCAAACCGCGCTCGACCACGACCCGACAAATGTCACGGCCCTTGTGTCCGAAGGATTTACCCTCACCAATCTCGCGCACAAGCTCGAAGAAGCTGAACAGCGTTACAACATGGCCCTTGAGTACAATCCGAATTACGCCATGGGCCGCCTGCTGCGCGGCACTCTCTTCGCGTTCAAGGGAGCTGGCGAGGAGGCTGTCAAGGACACGGAACTGGCCCTCCGCCTGTCTCCCATCGATCCCTACAGGTACTTTTTCCTGTCGCTTGCGGCATCCGCCTGCGTTACGGCCGAAAAATATGACCGCGCTCTCGAGTTCGCCAACCAGTCGCTTCGCTCCAACCGCGCGCACACCTCGACGCTGCGTGCCAAGGCTGTCGCGGAAATGCGTCTTGGACACACCGAACTGGCAGCCCGGACCATCAGCGAACTGCGCGAGCGTCAGCCGGATCTGACCGTAAGCCTCTGGCTGAAGAATTCGCCAAGTGCGCAGTTTCAGGTTGGAAGGACTTCGCCGAAACCCTAAGGCAAGCCGGACTGCCGCCCTGAGAATGGAGCGGAACCGGCCAATCGAAAAAGTAGGGAGAGTTAGTCATGACACCTAGGGAAACAGCATATCCGGCAGGCGGCTTCGGGGGTTTCGGAGGATTTGGGGGCTTCGGCGGCTTCGGGGGATTTGGCGGGTTCGGAGGGTTTGGGGGCTTCGGGGGATTTGGCGGTTTTGGCGGGTTTGGCGGCGCCCCTTCCTTCGATGCACCGCTGATCGTGAACGCGCTGATCACCAATCACGATGGCATTGCCGGAACCTGGCAGACTGTCACGGCGGCCATCCAGGAGAACTGCCCGGAATACGATGCCTTTCTAGGCCGTCTCTCTCCGGAAGTCCGGCAAGCATTTACGCACTTGAACTGGCATCGAGGCTCGGTTTCACCTTCAAGTTTGAGGGAACATGCTCCGGAACGGCTCAGGTATGGCACCTGAACGTGACCAGCAACCCTGACGGGACCGATACACCACTCGCGGCTTATGCCATGCTCGCCAGGATGTCTCGCCCAACCATGGCGATCTTCAAGAAGCAGCTCGATCTCGTGGCAAATTATGCAGATCTGCGGCAGGATCGTGCTGCGGAAATTATCGCCCAACTCAGCACACCTGTTGAATTTCTGCGGTCAATCGCATTCATCGCGCCGGCTCGAACACCATTTACAATCGAGCTGTTGGCAACTGCGCAAGGTCTCGCCAACCTGGTGGAGATGCGGATCAAGTATGCCCTGGCCTGCAAGCGTCCGATAGAATTCTCCCCGCAGATCCAGCCGATGATCCTGACGCCCACGCACGGCACCCTGCCGAGCGGTCATTCAACGGAAGCCTTCACGCTGGCCCGGGTTCTTTGGCTCCTTCTGAGGGATGCCGGTGTCGTACCTTATGACGACACGATCTGGGCAAGATGTTCATGCGTCAGGCTTCGCGCATTGCAGTAAACCGCACCGTCGCGGGTGTACATTTTCCGGTCGACAGCGAGGCCGGCGCAATTCTCGGGCTCACGCTCGGCGCCTATTTCGCGGGTCGGTGCCAGGGTTCCAATGAAATCAAGGGATGGGCCTTCCACGGCGACCAGTATCCTGACAGCCGGGATTTCGACTGGACGCAGCTCTATGATCCGGCAACCCACACGCAGAAGGACCCGGGAGCCTGGGCCGATGAAACCACAACCTCCCTCACCGGCACGACCATTCAATCCAGGCCGCTGGCCTGGCTGTGGAACCGCGCAAAGCAGGAATGGCTCGACCTGAGGGAGCCCTGTGCCGGTGGCAGCAGCGGTGGCGGAACACTCGAGGATGGTGGTGATGGTGCCGCGCCTTTGGAAGACGACGGCTCGTGACCGCATAGCAAAGTCGAACCGGAGGTCAGGTCATGTCGGATACCAACGGAACCTTTGATGAATTTTCAATCGATCCGTCACGAACTGGCGGCTGGCTGTTGCAGCAAAGTTCGGAACCGGCGAAGTAGACCTTGGTGGGACATCCTCGTCGAGCTCGATGACATCTCGCTCGATGATTTGATCGCCAGGGCCAAGGATATCGGCGGTGGCAACGGGCTTGAGGACGCAGTCCTCATCCCGAATTTCTATACCGCGCAACAGCGGGCGGCCAAAGAAGCGATCCTGTATCCTCACTCTACGCAAAAGAAATCTTCTTGCAGGAAGCAACGAGGAACGCGGGACAACTCGGCATCAAACGCATCGTTCTTGGGACTGTCGTTCCAGTTGGACAGCTCGACACGAGCGTGCAGATCATGCCCGGAAATTTGCCGGAAATATTTGTCGAGGATGGTTCCGTTGTTACCGCTGTCATCGACAACGGCATCGCGTTCGGCCATGAACTTTTCCGGAAAGCCGACCCAAATGCGTCACGCGTTTCCTTTGCCTGGATCATGGACGCCAGACCGCGGACCGGCACCCTCGTCGTCCCGCAGGGGCACGCCCTTGCCAGGAGCGAAATCGACGGGTTGCTTGCCGCGAACACGGCCAGCGGGCTCCTCGATGAGAATCGATTCTACAGTCAGTGCGGATTGATCGACTACAACTGGCCCGGCCTCAAGCCCGCCGCCATGCGAGTGTCCCACGGCACCCATGTGATGGGACTTGCCACCGGCTACCAACCCGGCACGAAGGACAACACGCGCCCCATCATTTGCGTGCAGCTGCCAACCGACCTCACCATGGATGTCAGCGGAGCGCAGATCCTGCCAGCTCTGGGCCGCGCGATCGACTTCATCAAGATACACGCGGAACGCTTCCGGCTCGACACCGATCACGGCAAGCGGATCCCGCTGGTGGTCAATTTCAGTTTCGGGAATTTTGCAGGACCGCACGATGGTACCGGTCTGATCGAAGCGAAGATCGATCACGAGCTTCACTCGTCCACCCAGCGTGAAATCCAGGTGGCTCTTCCCGCCGGTAACGGCAATCTGGCGCGCACCCACGCGGAGATCACCTTCACGGATGAGGATACGGGTAACGTCAGGCCCGCAAGCCTCGACTGGCGCATTCAGCCTGACGACCGCAGCGCGAGCTACGTCGAAATCTGGATGCCGCCGAAGGAGAATCCCGACAACCTTGTGAGAGTGCGCGTTACGCCCCCCGTGGGACCGAGCAGTGCGCCGGTTTCAACAGTGCCTGGAGAGACTGCGATCCTCCATTCCGGAGATAACGTGGAATTCGGCCGGATCCTCTATACCCCTCCCCACGCGCCAACCTGGCGCGGTTGCATTGTCGTCGGCGTTCACCCGACCTTTCATCACGACGTCACGGATCACCTGGCACCTTCGGGTGTCTGGAAAATCGAAATCGAGAATGTTGCCCTGACCGAAACCGACAGGGTTCAGGTCTGGATCCGGCGCGACGAAACCTTGCCCGGTTCCCGGCATTGGGGCGTCAATCCTATTTCGACAATGACGACTATCAGCGTTTCGACAGCTTGGTGCCCCCTTGCCGATCGATCCGCCCGGATCCGATTGCCTGGTCAAGCGCAGCGGCACCATAAGCGGCTTTGCCTGCGGCGAGTTTCCCGCCGTTCTTGCTGGATATGTCGAAACCCGCAACGATCTGGCCGGCTATTCTGCCGCCGGCCCGGTAACAACGGCATTCAATGCTACCGGTCCGACGAGAAACGGTCCGGATGCAGCCGCGGTCAGCGACGACACACCGGTCCTGCGAGGCATATTGAGTGCCGGATCACGCTGCGGGTCGCTCGTGTCTCTCGACGGAACCAGTGTCGCGACACCTCAGGTTGCCCGATGGATGGCCGACAGGCTTGCACAAGGTCAAACCGCAACGAAGGGTGACGTCAGTGCACAGGCCGCATTTGACGATCATCCGCCACCGTCGAGACCGGCCAATACACGAATTGGCGGCGGCCGGATGCAACGAAGAATTCGTTTCGGACCGGACAGAAAGGCTTGATCGACACGGCAGCTCTCGTCCGGATGATCCACTATCTTGAAATCAATGACCGCCACCACCGGCGGGTGCCGGTTTCGGTCGTTCCACGAAATAGAGCGCGGCGACGAGAGCGAGGAACAAGCCTGTCAGGATCAGGAAAATATCCGAGAAGGAAAGCAGGAACGCTTCGCGGGTGACGATGCCTGACAACGTCTTCAATGCCGCTGTTTCCGCATTCTGACCCAGTTCCGAGAACGCATGTGTCATGTTGGTCAATGTCTCATTGACGACGGGTCGCGACCAGTTGACCGTTTCGGAAATACGTTCGTAGTGGAAATCCTGACGATTGGTCAGCAGCGTGTTGATCACCGCAAGACCGACAGCACCGCCCAAGTTCCGGGTCAGGTTGAACAGGCCAGATGCGTTCTTGATCATCTGCGGCGGCAACATACCAAGGGCGATATTGTTGATCGGTACCATGCACAGCATCAGCGAGCAGCCACGCAGGATCTGCGGAACCAGCAGTTCCCAGAAATCCCAGTCATGCGTAATACCGGTCACCATGTAGGTGCCGATCGCGAAGCCGGAGAAGCCGATTGCCATCATCACACGCGGATCGAGCACGGACATCAACCGCCCGGCAATCGGGGCTGTAAGGAACATGGCAAGACCACTCACGAACATGGTCTCGCCAATCTGCAGCGAGGTGTAGTCGCGAACGCCGCTCAGATAGACCGGATAAAGATATGTCAGGCCGTAGAGCCCCACCCCCATGATGAAGCTGAAAAGACTGCCCATGGCGAAGTTCTTGTCGGCAAAGGCCCTCAGATCGACAATGGGTTCTCGCGCCGTGAACGCCCGCCAGAAGAAGATCGCAGCGCCCAGCACAGTGATTGCGGAAAAGAAAACGATCTCGCCGCTCTGGAACCAGTCTTCGCCCGAGCCTTCTTCAAGAACGAATTCCAGAGAACCGAGGAAGATGGCCATGGCCGCGAAGCCATACCAGTCAAAATGATCGAGCAGAGACAGATCCGGCTCGTCGAAATCGATCAGGGTAACAGCGGCAAGCGTAACGAAGATGCCCGGCACCACATTGATCAGGAACAGCCAGTGCCAGGAGCCGAATTCGGTGAGATAACCGCCGAGCGTCGGACCGATTGTCGGTGCCAGCGTTGCGACAAGACCGATCACGGAGAGATGACGTTGAACTTTTCACGAGGGAAAATCAGATAAGCTGTCGCGAAAACCGTCGGGATCATGCCGCCACCGAGAAACCCCTGCAAGGCACGATAGACGATCATTTCCTCGATCGTGGAGGCAGTGGCGCACATCAGGCTCATCACTGTGAAACCGGCCGCTGACAGCGCGAACATCCAGCGTGTCGACAGCATGCGCGAGAGATATCCGGACAACGGGATCATGATGACTTCCGCTATCAGGTAACTTGTCTGCACCCAGGGAATGTCGTCCTGGGAAGCCCCAAGCCCGGCCTGGATTTCCGACAGGGACGCGGACACGATCTGGATATCCAGAATCGCCATGAACATGCCGAACACCATGCAGAGGAAGGTGAACAGCTTGCGTCCGTCGATGGATGCGCTTTGTGCCGTCTCGCTCATGTGACGTAGCCTTGACCGGCGGTCATTCAGCCGAAAGAGACGGAATGGCCTGTGGCCGATCATTCGATACTGTTGGAACATCCGCGCAGGTCTTGCTGTCGACGGTCTGCCCTTCAAAGGGGCGGCATCCGCAAGATGCGGATACCGGGCTTGTGCGGTTGGAGGCCGCGGGGAGGACTTGATTTGATACGGACCCTTGACCCGCACCTGAAGATCTAGTGGAGCGCCGACAGGGCGACGTTTCTTTCTGGCCACCTGTCCTGGTGTCGACTTCGACAACCACCGACATGCAGCTCGCAGATGTCCGCTTGTTATTTCTTCTTCCGGAACCTTGATCTTCACCGCACGCGCTGAACCACCTTGGTGAAGTTGCCTGTAGCATTTTCGGCCGGCAGCAGACTGAAGACGGAACCGGTCGCAGGCGCAATGCTTTCGACGGTTCCCTTGATCGGTTGGTCCGGATAAGCGTCGACGGAGATTTCAACCTCTGCCCCGGGCTGAATTCCCTCGAGCTGAGTTTCCTTGAAATTCGCATCGATGTGAGTGTCGGCCAGCGGCACGATCGCGGCAATTCGGCTTCCCGGCTGCAGCAGGGAGCCGACCTGGGCTGCCCTGTTGCCGACGATGCCATCGACCGGTGCCCGAATGATTGTAAAGGCGAGGTCGCGTTCGGCTTTCTCAAGAGCTGTCTTGGCAGCAACCACCGCCTGTTCGGCTTCTTTCTTCTGGCCGTTGAGCACATCGATATTGGCTTTGGCCAGCGTCACTGCCGCCTGCGCATTCTCCAGATCCGCCTGCGCGCCTTTCAGTGTGGCATCGGCTGTATCAAGCGTTGCCTGGCTGGCAAACTTGTGTCCGCCAGTCTTTTCTGACGATCGAAGTTCGCGGAAGCTTCGTCCTTCTGCGCCTTGGCGGAAGCAACAGACGCTTCAGCCTGCAGCACGGAGGCCTTGGCAGCCGTAATCTGGGTCGCGATACGATCGACCGTTGCGCGGGCACTGTCGATGGAATCCTTTGCGGACTGGACGGCAAGCTTGTAGTCGCCATCGTCGATCTTCAGCAGCACGTCACCGGCTTTCACGCGTTGATTGTCGCCGACAGCGACCGACGCAACATAACCGGACACCTTGGAAAGGATGACGGTGATATCCGCGGTCACATAGGCGTCGTCCGTGCTGGCAATGAATCTGCCTTCGGTCCACCAATGGTACGCCTCATATCCGCCAAAGCCGAGACCGGCGAGCAGAACCAGCGTGAATACCCGCTTGGCCTTGCCTTTCTTTTTCGGTGGAGGCGCTTCTGCGGTGGTCGTTGCGGTTGTTACCTGTGCCTGAGACGAAACTGCCACCTGCCCGCCTTTGTCATCGCTTGTGTCTTTCGCGGAAGATGGTGTTGCCTGTCCGCTTTCGAGGCTACTGAAGTCTCGTTGTCTTGATCCTGGCGGCTCGCAGCCTGCGGCCCACCACCGATCGCGCCGCTTTCGTTGCGGCCTTCTCTGAGTGCCACGATGGTATCCTTTGCCCAAAATTCTTGACCGCCCAGGCATTGACTGAACGGTTCGGTCAATGGCATTTATATGTTCATCCCCTTGGCGAACGCAAGGGTTCCGGCGAAATTTTTGCGACGCACAAAAGCCCCCCTGTTCAACAACCTGGTTGATCGAGACGTTAACAAGACACTTTGGGAGGGGACGCGAGACGCATCACCTGTCCGGAAGTCGGATCCTGTCGAAGATTTTTTTGAGGGCGTTTTGACTTGCAGACACAGCTGGTCTGACCAGGAAAGATTGAATGGTTCGTCCTGTTGGCCGATAGTGTTGAGATTGACCAACCACCTGCCGAACAGTTGACCTTTGCATTTATGGAATGCTTTTTGAGAAAAACCGTATGTTTGACAGAATACGAGCGATAAACTACTGAAAGACGGCAGAAATTCGAGATTGCGATGACAACCGAAACACAGGAACTACCGGCGACAGCCGAAGATCCGGCTCAGAAGACCGACAACGCCAAGTGCAGGCAGATTCTTGCGGGCGCACGAAAAGTCTTCCGGGCAAAGGGATTCGATGGCGCCAGTATGGAGGTTATCGCCAAGGAAGCCGGTGTTTCCAAAGGCACGCTCTACGTCTACTTCAACAGCAAGGAAGCGCTGTTCGAAGCGCTGATCCTGCAAGAACGTTTCAGCCAGGCGGAAATCCTGCGGGAAACCCTCGTCAGCAGGGCTGACGTGAAAAGCGATCTGCACCGTATCGGCCGCAGTTATCTGCAGAAATGGTGAACCCGGAAAAATTGTCGACCCTCCGCATGGTAGTCGGCGCTGCGGAAAAATTCCCTCAGTTCGGCGTTCTGCTCTACGAAGCCGGTCCATGCCAGGGCCGACGCGACCTTGGTGCCTTCATCCAGGAGCGGATCGACCGCGGCGAGTTGAAGGACTGCGATGTCGAACTGGCCGCAGGTCAGTTTTTCGACTTGTGTGTGGCGGGCGTTCTGAGGCGCATGCTGCTCAATGCCGGCCCAAAGCCGAGCGAAGAAGAAATAGAAACCAATGTTGCTGCAGCGGTGAAGGTGTTTCTGGCGGCCTACGCGGCGTGACACGCCGCACTGCCGCCCCCCCCTCAAAGTTCACATGAATTCGATTTCCGACCTGACCGGGGCGGACAGACGGCCGTAACTTCCTATATTAAGCGGTAAAGCTATTCCCACCGCACACTGTAGGTTCCATGACCGCCCGACCGCCCATTTTCCATTTCGACAATTCCTACGCACGGGACCTGCCCGGCTTTTATGTGGCCTGGGAAGGCGCGAAGGTGCCAACGCCGCAGCTTGTGGTGTTCAATCGTGAACTTGCAAAAGAACTCGGCCTTGATTCCAACCTTCTGGAAACATCCGAAGGCGCAGAAATCTTTGCCGGGGTCCGTCAGCCGGACGGCGCATCGCCTCTTGCCCAGGTGTATGCCGGCCACCAGTTTGGCGGCTTCTCGCCACAGCTGGGGGATGGCCGCGCGCTCCTTCTCGGAGAGATCATCGACAGTTCCGGCAATCGGAAGGACATTCAGCTGAAAGGGTCGGGACCGACCCCCTTCTCCCGTGGCGGAGACGGCAAGGCTGTGGTGGGGCCGGTCCTGCGCGAATATATCCTCGGCGAAGCCATGCATGCACTCGGCATCCCGACGACACGAGCACTGGCAGCGGTAACCACCGGAGAAACCATCTACCGGATGGTCCGAAACCGGGCGCAGTGTTGACCCGTGTCGCCGCAAGCCATTTGCGGGTGGGTACCTTCCAGTATTTTGCGGCACGCGGTGAAACGGAAAAAGTCCGCCAGCTCGCCGACTACGCCATTGCCCGCCACGATCCGGATCTTGCCGGACAGCCGGACCGCTATATCCGGCTGTTTCGGGGAGTAGTCGAGCGCCAGGCAGCGCTGGTCGCCAATTGGGTGCTTGTCGGCTTCGTTCACGGTGTCATGAACACCGACAACACGACGATTTCCGGCGAAACAATCGACTATGGCCCTTGCGCTTTCATTGACGCCTATGATCCTGCAGCCGTGTCAGCTCCATTGACCACGGTGGACGATACGCGTTCGGCCGCCAGCCCGTCATCATGCAATGGAACCTTGCCCGGCTTGCCGAAACCCTGTTGCCCCTGATCCAGCCCGATGATCTGGACAAGGCAGTCGAACTGGCGAGCGCCGAACTCGGCCGCTTTCCTGATATCTACCGCGCAGCCTGGCTGAACGGGATGCGTGCAAAGCTGGGTCTGGTGAAAGAAACCGCGGAAGATCAGGACCTGTTCGAAACGATGCTTTCGGTCTTGCAGGAACAATCGGTCGACTACACGCTCTACTTCCGGCACCTGAGCGAGGCTGCTATTGGCGCCCCGCAAAAACTGCGCGAGCTTTTTGTTGACCCGACACAGATAGACGGCTGCTGGAGCGCTGGATGCAACGCCTTGAAAGCGAAGGCAGAGCGCCGGCAGAAACCAGAGCGGCGATGAACCTTGCCAATCCGCTCTACATTCCACGGAACCACAAGGTGGAAGCGGCACTCCAGAGTGCGGAATCAGAGAGTATTTTTTGCTCAACGAGTTACTGGGTGTTCTAAAAGCTCCGTATGAAGAACGACCCGGCTTTGAGAGCTATGCCCTTCCTGCCCCGGAGGCGTTTGGTCCCTATCAAACCTTCTGTGGAACGTAAGGCTAAACCGTGCGCCCCACTCGGTCGGTCCGATTGCACCAGAAGCCACCTCGCTCTTGAACGCCGCCGCCACAACCCTTGCAGTAATCGGATTGCCATCTGCGGCCGGAACTCTATTCTTACGTTAGGTAAAAAGAATTCCGCAGGGGCACTGAAATGAAAATTATCCCACTTCTGCTGACGAGCGCGGTGCTGCTGTCCGGATCTGCCTTCGCTGAGGAAAACGGCCTTCCCCCACTCACCCCGGACGACCTTCAGTTCTCACCCGAGAACATGGATACCTCCGTGGATCCGGCCGACGATTTTTATCGCTATGCCTCAGGCAAGTGGCTCGACGGGTGAACCGGCCAGCGGACAAGGCGCGTTGGGATGTTTTTTCGATCATCGGCGAAAGACTGATCAAGCAGCTTGCGGCTGTTTCCGAAAAGGCAAGCCAAAGCTCCGCGGAAGCGCCCAAGGGTAGCCCGACGCAGCTCGTTGGTGACTTTTACAAGGCCTATATGAATGTCGAGGCGATGGATGCTGCAGGCATCGAACCGATCCAAAGCGACCTGGACGCCATCGAAGCCTTGGAAACCTTGAACGACCTTACCCGGTTCGCGGCTGACCAGGCCGCAATGTCCGGACCTGCCCTGTTTGCGATTTTCGCACCGAGTGCAGATCCAGCCGACAGCAAGCGCTACGCCATTTTTTCAGTAGGTCCCAGTTTCGGCGTTGAGGACCACCATCTCGAACTCTTGCGCAACAAGGAAGGCGATCCGCGCATTCCTGCCTACCGTGCCTATGTGGCGGAGGTCATGAAGATTGCCGGTTATCCGGAGGACGATGCCGCTCGCATCGCCGACATCACACTTCGAATAGAAACAGCGCTTTATGCCGGGATACTGACGCCCGAAGAAGGCAACGATCCACGAAACCGCTATAGCAAACTTGGTTATGAGGACGTCCAGGCACAGGTGCCGGAATTCGACCTCAATCTCTATCTTGAAACAGTCGGCTTCGAGAAACCCGACGCAGTCTACATGTTTGAACCAAGGGCTTTGCCTGAGCTCTCAAAAGTGCTGAAGGAAACACCGCTTGAAGATCTGAAAGCCTATGCGGCTTATCGGGTTATCGAAAACTACAAGGAATTCCTGACATCCGCCTTCGAAGAACCCGCCAAGGAGTTCAATCTTGTCCTGACCGGTGCACGAACGGACCGTCCTCGCCAGGAGCACATGTACGACCTGCTGAAAGAGAACCTCGGCCATCCTGCCAGCCAGCTTTTCGTGGAAACCTACTATTCCGACGAGACCAAGGCCGAAGTCATCAAGATGGTGGAGCGCATTCACGGGAAGTTTCGCGAGCGCGTCGAAACGCGGGATTGGTTGTCGGAAGATACTCGCGCCGAAGCCCTGAAGAAGGTCGACACCTTCTACTACAAGGTCGGCTATCCCGATGAATGGGTCGATTATTCCAAACTCGAGATCGGGGCCGATCCCGTTGCAAACATGCGCAATCTTGGAGCCTTTTCATGAACCGCATGCTGGAGAAAATCAAGAAACCCGTTGTGCACGAGGAATTCAACACGCAGTCAACGCTGCCGATCGTCATCAATGCCGCCTACACGCCTTCCATCAACGGCTTCGAGGTAAATGCGGCCATCACCCAGCCGCCAGCCTATAGCCACGATATGGACGCTCCTTGCGTTTCTGCCGGATCGGCGCGGTCATCGGCCACGAAATGACCCACGGTTTCGACAGCGGTGGCCGCCGATACGATGCGGAAGGCAACTTCCGTGACTGGTGGACGGAAGCGGATGCAAAGGCCTTCGACAGGGAAGCCCAGAAACTGATCGACCAGGCCAACGCCTTCGAAGTGCTGCCTGGCCTTAACGCCAACGGCCCCTTGAATGTCCGAGAGAACATGGCCGATGTCGGCGGCATCACGCTCGCCTATGAAAGCCTGATGGATTATCTGGCCGAGCACCCTGAGGAAAATGTCGAGATAGATGGCCTGTCGCCGGCCAAGCGCTGTTTCATCGGTTGGGCCCAGTTCTGGACCGCCAAGGCTTCCGACCCGTTCCTGCGCATGCTTGTCGCCGGTGACGGGCATCCTCCTAGCCCTTATCGAGCTTTTGCGGCCCTACAACATGTCGATGCGTTCTACGAGACTTTCGGCATCGAGGAGGGCGACCCGATGTGGCTGCCACCGGAGAAACGGGTGAGAGCCTGGTAAGCCCGATCGGGATAATCTCCAGCCAGGCAGCCAGGGACCTCCCTACCCCGCCAGGCGCTCGACCAGAAAGTTCATTTCCTGCTCCAGCTTTTCTCCCGACAGGCCGACGAACCGTGCCTCCAGGCTGATCGTGACGAGACCGTGTACCGCCGCAAAAGCGGTGCGTGTCCGGGCTGCTAGGTCTTCTTCCAGCATGCTTGGATCGAGTTCGCGCAATGGTGCTGCGATGAAGCCGAGAAGCGCGATATTTTCCTGAATATGCCACTCAGGTACCGCCTTGCCGTCAGGCAGGTGATGGCTGAAAAGTGTCATCCAGAGATTTCGATTGTCGCGCGCAAACCCCAGATAGGCCAGAGCCAGCACCTTGAGCCGTGCCAACGGTTCATCCACGGTTTCGACTTTCGATGCCATCAGATCCTTGATGCGGCGAGCGTCACCGAGTTGACCGCAAGCAACAACGCGTCCTGGTCCGCGAAATGCTTGTAGACCGACCCCACCGAGCATCCGGCATCAGCCGCGATCTTTCTGATGTTGACCGCTTCCATGCCCCCTGCTTCCACGGCGGCAATCGCCGCTTCCAGAACGCGACGATGGGTTTCTTCGCTTTTTGCTTTTTGAACTCCGGCCATTAACCGTATCGCACCTCAAAAGTGAACTTTGTTCATTTTTCATCTTGACCTAATCAAAATGATGTGGCTTTGTCAAATAGTGAACAACGTTCACCTTTTGAGAGAGGCACGATGTTTGAGCCATTCATGAACCAACTGAAGGCGCTGTTTCTAACCAGCGCCGAGGAAAGCCGGGACAATCAGTCTCTTGCTCTCCTCTCCATCAACACGCGTACAGCCGCCGCTTCCGTCCGGGCTGCCAGGTTGCTCTGGCCCGCGCCAAGGCAGAACAGCAGCAGGACCGCAAGCGGCTGTGGCAAATCAATGCATCCCTCGAAGATCTTGAGAACAGGGCTCGCAACGCCCTCCTGAAAGGTCTTGAACCCCTCGCGAGAGAGGCTGCGGAAGCTATCGCACTTCTGGAAGACGAAAAGTCGGCGCTCGAAGAGGCGATCCGATCGTTCGACGGTGATCTTTCAAGCCTCACGGAAACCTTGCACCGCGCCCAGAGCCGTCTTCGCGCCTTAAAGCGCGGTGAACGCACCGTTGAAGTTCGCGACCAGATCCAGAAAGCACAGTCCTTTGGCTCCAGTACCGGCCAGTCGGCGCTCGCCATTGCAGAAGGACAGCTGGAGGACATCCGCCGACGCCAGGAACGCGACCAATTGGCCGAACAGGAATTCAAGACCTTGTCGGCAGCGGATAACCCGAGTGCGGTTATCGAAAAACTGGGCGATGCCGGTTGCGGTGCGCCTGTGAAAACCAGAGCGGACGATGTGCTCGCCCGCCTGAAATCCGACATTCCCCTTCTTCTGGAAAAAAGCAGCTAACACGAGGACAAGACCATGCAGGAACCCACAGTCAAACATTCCAACAACTGGACCATTTTACCGCCGGCAGTTTCGCTGTTGCCGCTATCATGATGGCCCTGGGCATCTGGAACCTTGAAGCAAGCTTCTCCGCGAAAGGCTTCTACGCAATGGCCGCAATCATGCTGGTCCATACAGCGGTCACCCTGACCAAGACCATGCGTGATCGCGAGGAAGCCAACAAGTTCCATAACCGCCTGGAAGACGCAAAGACGGAAAAAACTGCTGATGGACATCAGCAAGCCGGAACAAGTCTGATCCAGAAATTAAACCGGGCGGAGTTTCTAACCCTCCGCCCGGGTTTCAAAGATTGAAGGTTATGAAGCAGATTGACAGATAGCTGCTTCGAAGGAGGACCTCATGAGCGCGTCACTGATGACATCCAGGCGTTTCGCACCGCTCTTCTGGACGCAGTTTTTCTCTGCATTCAACGACAATTTCCTGAAAAACGCCTTGGTGTTCCTGGTGTTGTTCCAGGTTGGTGAACACGGCGCAGACGGTGGCAACACCGGTGTTCTGATAACACTGGCCGGGGCTGTCTTCATCGCACCCTTCCTGTTTCTGTCCGCACTCGGGGGCGAGCTCGCAGACAAGTTCGACAAGGCTCGGATTGCCCGTGCAACCAAGCTTGCAGAAATTGCAGGCGCAGGCCTTGCCGTGACAGGCATGGCTCTGTCCTCCCTCCCCATCCTCTTTGCCGCGCTGTTCGTGTTTGGAGCCATGTCTGCCTTGTTCAGCCCGGTAAAATACGGGCTGCTCCCGGATCATCTGCCGGCTTCAAACCTGCCGCGTGCCAATGCCTGGATAGAAGCTGGAACTTTTCTGGCAATCCTGGGCGGTACGATTTCCGCCGGCCTTTGTTCAGTACCGGCGCTCCCACCCTGATCTTTGCCCCAGTGATGATAGCCCTGGCTCTCGCATGTTACGGGCTGAGCCGGCAAATTCCCTCCGCACCGGCAGCAGCCCCTAATCTGACGATTGACTGGAACCTTGCGACATCCACATGGTGCGTGGTGAGAGATCTGGCTGTCGATCGTCGTCTCTTCCTGGTAGCCATGATGAATGCCTGGTTCTGGCTCATCGGCGCCATGGTGCTCGCTGTTCTGCCGCTGATGGTCAAGACGTTCCTGGGCGGCGAAGAAATTGCCGTCACCTATTTCCTGACCGTCTTCGCCGTTTCGATCGGCATCGGGTCGGCAATTGCCGCCTGGCTTCTGGCTGGCCGCGTCGTCCTTTTGCCGGCTCCTGTCGGAACGCTTCTGCTGGCGCTCTTCTGCCTGGATGCGGCATTTACCCTGGCAGGCCTGCCGGCCACCGCAACAGCATCTGGCTTGCGCGAGTTCCTGACCCATGAGGGCGTAATCCGTCTCAGCGTCGATATGGCCGGCCTTGCCATTTCCGGAGCTTTGCTGGTTGTTCCCACTTCACGGCACTCCAGACCTGGGCGAAACCGCAGGTGCGTGCCCGCCGGATAGCAGCGTCCAACGCCCTTGGCGCTGCCCTGATGACGGTTGGCGGACTGTTGCTGGCAGGAGCCCAGAAACTTGGATTTTCCGTTCCCGCAATTTTTCTGGCGCTGGCCGGGCTGAACCTGGTCGCAGCTATCGTGATGCTCAAGATCCTGCCGACCAACCCGATGCGCGATGCAATCTCGATCCTCTATCGCGCCATCTTCCGGATGGAAGTCAAAGGCCTGGAAAATCTGGAAAAAGCCGGCGAAGCTCCGATCCTGGCGCTGAACCACGTTAGTTTGCTGGACGCTGGCCTGGCTCTGACCCTGACGACAAGAAGCCGTCCTTCGCCATCGATTATGACATTGCCCGGCGCTGGTGGGTCAAACCCTTCCTGCACCTTGCGAATGCCCTGCCGATCAACCCGTCAAAACCCATGGCCACCCGCGCATTGATCAAGGTGGTGAACTCCGGCGAACCGATGGTGATCTTCCCGGAAGGCCGGCTGACTGTCACCGGCAGCCTGATGAAGGTCTACGACGGCGCGGCAATGGTGGCCGACAAGACCGGGGCCATGATCGTCCCGATCCGTATCGACGGCCTTGAAAAAACGCCGTTCTCCTACCTGAACCCAAGCCAGATCCGCAAGCGTCTGTTCCCCAAAGTGAAGGTGACAATCATGGAACCTACCGCCTGGATCTCGACGACGAACTGAGGGGACGTCAGCGGCGCGCTGCAGCGGGCGCCAAGCTGTACAGCGTCATGTCCGAACTGATGTTTGAAACCAGCCTGACGGAGGACGTGACGATCCTGGAGAAGGTGATCGCCACGGCAGAAGAATACGGCTACGGCAAGCTGGCTGTTGAGGATCCGGTGTCCGGAAAGCTGAATGCAGGCAAACTGCTGACAGGCGTTTCCGTTCTTGGCCGCAAACTGTTGCAGCACACCGATGGAGAAGACACCCTCGGCATCATGCTGCCGAATGCCAATGGCGCTGCCGTTACCGTTCTGGCGACCATGTCTGCCGGCAAGGTGCCCGCCATGATCAATTTCACCGCCGGTCAGGAAAACATTCTCGCTGCCTGCCGTGCTGCGGATGTTCGTACGCTGTTGTCTTCCCGCGCCTTCGTCAAGCAGGCTCGCCTGGAGCAACTGGCTTCAAACCTGGAAGACCACGTTCGCATCATCTGGCTGGAAGATCTGCGCTCTGAAATCGGCTTCATGGACAAGATCCGCGGCCTTCTGACCAAAAGTCGCCCCCTGGTACGCAGGCAAGCGGACGACACGGCAGTGATCCTGTTCACTCCGGATCGGAGGGAACACCGAAAGGTGTTGTGCTGACACACAGGAACATCCTGTCCAATGCCACGCAAGCAGCCGCCAGGATCGATTTCACTCCGAACGACAAGGTGTTCAACGTCCTGCCGATGTTCCACTCCTTCGGTCTGACGGCGGGCACCATCCTGCCGCTGATATCCGGTGTGCCGGTCTATCTCTATCCCTCGCCCCTGCATTACCGGATCGTTCCGGAGCTGATCTACACCTCCAATGCGACGATCCTGTTCGGCACGGACACCTTTCTCAATGGTTATGCCCGCGTTGCCCATGCCTACGACTTCCGCTCCCTGCGCTACTGTTTTGCAGGCGCGGAGCCGGTGAAACCGTCAACAAGGCAGATCTATCAGGAACGCTTCGGCCTGCGTGTTCTGGAAGGATACGGCGTGACCGAGACCGCACCAGTCATCGCGCTCAACACGCCGATGTACAACCGTCCGGGCACGGTCGGCAAACTGATGCCCGGCATGAAGGCACGCCTTGAGCCCGTACCTGGTGTGGAAACCGGCGGCAGAATGCATGTGTCGGGACCGAACGTGATGGTCGGTTATTTGAAGGCCGAAAATCCCGGCGTCGTCGAACCGCTTGTCGACGGCTGGCACGACACCGGCGACATCGTCGAGATCGATGACGACGGCTACATCATCATCAAGGGCCGCGCCAAGCGCTTTGCCAAGATTGCAGGCGAGATGGTGTCTCTGTCCGCCGTGGAAGCCCTGGCGGGTCAGATCTGGCCGCAGCATCTGTCCGCAGTTGCCGCCATCAAGGATGCCCGCAAGGGCGAGAAGCTGGTGCTCGTGACGGAAAACCCGGATGCGGACCGCGCAGCCTTCGTTGAAGGCGCCAAAGCCCGAGGCGCACAGGACCTGATGATACCGGCAGAAGTCCGTGTAGTATCCAAGGTCCCGGTTCTCGGTTCCGGAAAGCTGGACTTCGCAGCGGTTGCAAAACTGGTCAATCCAGAGCCGGAAGTGGGAGAAGCCGCCTGACGCAACTACCGTCCTCGCAATTCATCTCTGCGGTACCAGGTATTTGACGAGAGAATTCGTTGGTCATACGCTCGAACGCGACCCTGTCATATCTGTGGCCCGAAAGGACCTGACCAGGGGCGCGTCTTCTGCAATGTGAGCTGCATCAGCCGGGGCCATCACCTCGGCCTTTGCCTTTGCAACGGCAGCTATCAGCCGGTCCACATCTTCCGTCCGGGTTGACCAGTTCGACACGCTGATGCGAAACCCCTGTCGTCCTTTCCAGGAGGCCTGACCGAACCAGGCTTCACCGGAAGCCTGAACATGGCCAGCGATGCGGGCACAGGCGTCTTCCGCCCCCGGCAGCGTCGCAAACACTGGTTGAAATGCACCTCATGCGGAACTTCGAACCCGAGTGCTGTAAGATCCCTTGAAATGCGCCTTGCATGACCGTGAAAACGGCTCAGCATGTCCTCCAGGCCTTGCCGGCCGAGGGAAAGCAGCGCAGCCCAGGTCTCGGCTCCGCGCGCAGACCGGCTGAATTCAGGAGCGCGGTTGGCGGGGTTTGATACGGTCGCCGGCAGATAGGTGGCCCCGATTGCCATCGACGCCTGCATTTCCTGCGGATGGCGGCACAAGGCCAAGCCAGAATCATATGGTGTGTTGAGTGTCTTGTGGCTGTCGACCACCCAGCTGTCTGCCTTCGCAAGTCCCTTGAGCGCCGTTGCCGTATCGCTGCAGGCCCTTGCCCACAACCCGAAAGCGCCATCGACGTGAAGCCAGGCACCAGCGGCATTGCACCTGTCGCCGAGTTCGTCAAATGGATCGAAGGCTCCGCTGCAAACGTTTCCTGCCTGGCACAAAACGAGCGTGCGATCATCCAGTTCGGGTAGCTTGTCGATCCGCATCCGCCCCTGATCGTCCACTTCCACCCACTCGATCGATTTCGTGGCCAAGCCTGCCATCCGAAGGGATTTCAGCACGGTTGCATGAATTTCTGCGCTGGCGACAATCCGCAAGCCGGGAGCGCCAATCAGGCCCTCTCCTCTTTCATGGCCAAGGCGCGACAACAGCGTGTCGCGCGCGGTGACCAGTAGCGCCATGTTCGACATGGTCGCACCGGTGGTGAAAGCGCCATCGGTACCTTCAGGCAGCCCCAGAAGCCTAACGATCCAGGACACTGCCGTTTCTTCCATCTTGATCACGGAAGGTCCCGTCAAACCGTCTGCAACCTGATCCCACGCGGAGAGCAACGCCCGGGCCGCGGAGGCTGCAGGCAATGCGCCCCCTATGACATAACCGAAGTACCGGCCTGCCGCCGTCGCAACAGTGCCCTCACCGCCCACGGTCTCGAGCAGATCAAGAATATCGCCAACGTCGGCGCCCTGCTCCGGCAAACCTGGATCGAGCTCGGCAAGACGAGACAAATTCGGCCCGACGCGCCGATCCGGCAATTGTTTCAGATAACGCACGCCGCGCGCCGCGCCGTTCGAAAAGGCTTCCGCTTGAAGGCCGAGAAGGCTATTTTCCATGTTCGAACCACCAATCCATATCGAAGAGTATCTATATAGATGAATATCAATATAGATGTAGAGTCAAGTTCATTGGCAATGGCGGCACTGGCGAGCCCCGTGCGGCTGCAGATCCTTTTGTGGCTGCTCGACCCTCGAGCCCACTTTCCCCGCCAGCGGGACGGAGACCTCGTGGATGACGGCGTGTGTGTCGGTTTCATCACCGACAAGGTGGGCCTCAGCCAACCGACCGTAAGCTCACACATGAAAAAGATGTCGGAAGCAGGCCTGGTAACTGGAAAGCGGATCGGCAACTGGATGTTCTACAAACCCGACAGGACAAGGCTTGAAGACCTGGGGTTGAAGCTCACTTGCGCATCGCAAACGGATCCTGAAGCCTCAAATGCTGGCCAACTGGCCAGCGAAAACCGTTTCCTGAACAACCGCGGCTTGAGCAAACTCATCCGGGCGGTCCTGCCGCAGTCGCGGCTTGCAGCTGCAAGAAATCTCGGACTAGATCAGGAGTAACTCTTGATCGGAATCGATTGATAGTCCTTTGATCAACCCTGAAGTGTCGGGGTGGCTCGTTTCTGAACACCGCTTCGCGAAATTCTTTTGCCTACCAGACAGGAATGCAAACATGTCCGCACCCGCTTATGACGACCAGAATGTCTTTGCCAAAATCCTGCGCGGCGAACTGCCGAGCCACAAGGTTTACGAGGACGACAAAACACTGGTGATCATGGACATCATGCCCCGCGGCGATGGTCATGTTCTGGTGATCCCGAAAGCCCCTTCCCGCAACATCCTGGATATCGCACCGGACGATCTCAACGCGGTCATGGCAACAACGCAGACCATGGCCAGGGTGGTGATCAAGGCCTTCGATGCCGACGGCACGACCGTCCAGCAATTCTCAGAGCCTGCGGTGGCCAGGTGGTGTTCCACACCCATGTCCACGTCATTCCACGTTTCGAGGGCGTGTCGCTGAAACCCCACACCGGCGCAATGGCAGACAATGACCTGCTGGCAGCCCAAGCAGAAAAGATACGAGCTGCACTGGCCTGAGCCAGGCGAGCATCGCCAGCCATTCAGCACACAACAGACAACGCCCGCCCGGTTTGAATCGGGCGGCGTTTTTCTCGATGCTCAATCAGCTATCGAACCACCAGCGGCTGCAGGCACGGGCACCGTCGAGCTCCCAGCTCGATGCCAGTTGCTCACCATGCTGAACATTGCTGCGGCGGGCATAAACGAAGTTGCGGAAGAACGGGATGATCGTGCCGCCGTCGTCATGCGCAAGCAGCGCCATTTCCCGGTACATCTCTGCTCGCCTGGTGTCGTCCAATTCGGCCTTCGCCATCAACAGCAGTTCGTTGAAACGCTCGTTCTGCCAATGGCTCTCGTTCCAGGCGGCGTCCGACTTGTAGGCCAGCGAATACATCACATCCGGTGTCGGACGCGCACCCCAGGCCACCACACAGAACGGCTTCTTCAGCCAGACATCCGAGTAATAGCCGTCGTTCGGTTCACGCACGACCTTGATGTCGATGCCCGCCGCCTTGGCATGCTCGGCATAAAGCACGCAAAGATCGACGCGCCGGAGTAAATGGATCTGCAGAGGAAATGCTGATGGATAGTCCCTCGGCACCGGCCTTTTCAGCAATGATTTCGCCTGGTCCGGATCGTAGTCGTGTTGGGGAATGTCATCCGGCCAATAGGGCATGGCTGGCGAATGGTGGAAATCGTTCGCCTTTGTCGCTGCACCAAAGGCGATCTTCTCAATGATCTCGTCGCGGTTCATCGCGAGCTTGAGTGCGTTGCGAACATCCTTGTTGTCAAACGGAGGCGTCGGTCGCAGAACATCGGCATGGTGAGCGTCGAGGCAGACGGCACATTGTCGATCTCCAGGTTGGATTGCGCGCAAGCAGACCCATCGGTCTTCAACGATAAGCGAAACGGCATCCACGTCGCCAGTAACCAGAGCCGTCTGGCGGGCGTTCGGATCGGTCAGGATGATCAGTTCCACACCGTCGAAATGTGCACCATCCAGATGCCAGCCGTCATGGCGCGTCAGCGAGAACCTGACACCGAAGTCACCGGTTTCGATCTTGTAGGGACCGGTACCGTCGCCCGAAGCCAGTCGATCGAGCCATCGGCGTTCGCCGGACAGATGGCCAGATGGTAATCGGTCATGAGCCACGGCAGATCCGCATTGCCCGATGACAGTTTGAAAACGATCGTGTTGTCGCCGTCCTTGACGATATCAGCGACGTCGGTCAGCAGAGCCTTGGCCGCGGAAGTCGTGCTGTCGCCGCGGTGGTGGTTCATCGATGCAACGACGTCGTCGGCTGTCATCTTGCGGCCGGAGTGGAAGGTAACGTTTTCGTTGAGCTTGAAGGTCCATTCCGTTGCGTCCGCATTCGCCGTCCATTCGGTGGCGATATCCGGCCCAAGAGACCGTCTGGTTCGATCAGGGTAAGGTAACTGCGGTGAGTATGCGCCAGCACGATCATGGCGATGGTGAGATAGGTGCCCGGATCGTGGGTGTCTGATGTATTGCCGTCATGAATGCCGACCTTGAAGGTTCCGCCCTGCCTTTGGTTGCGCCTTGGCTTTCGTGGTCCAGAGCCCCGTTGCGGCGGAAGCTGCAACACCGGCAGCCATGGAATAATTCAGGAAATCACGGCGGGAAATGCGGCCAGATCTTGCCTCACCCAGTTTTTCCAGCATTTCCGTATCTTTGAACTTGTCCTTCATCGTCAGATTACCTCCAAGTTTGCAGTCACCATCTGGCTTGCGCCCGGTTTCAATCGTTAACTCTAGGTCGGCTGCGTTTTATCCGATCATCCCCCATTCGAAGTTAGTGCCGCAAAAACGACGTTTCGTTAGATAGTGCGCGGCAAAAGAATGTCCTGTCAGGATTGCGGATAGAAGAGAGGGAAACTGTAGACGGTGCTGCGCATCGCGGAGAAGACGCCGGCTGTGACAAGATTTTACGCGACGCCCGCCTGAACGGCGGCGTCTTCCTGCTCCTTGGCCATGTTCTGGTCTTCCTGCAGCACCTTGACCACCGACGGCCTTTCGGCGAACCGCTCGATATAGGCGGTGAATTCATCGAATTCCGGTACGATGCCGAACATTGTTCCCCACCGCAGCCCCATCCCCACAGAACGTCGACAGCCGTCATCCGTTCTCCAAGAACGAAAGGTCCCTTGCCAGCTGGGCACGCATGCTTTCCATGACGGTGTCAAACGAACCATAGGCGGACATGGAATGCGGCGGTTCTTCGCGTTTGAGTGCGCGGTCGATCAGTGCCGGCTCAAAACAGGATGCATATGCACGAACCAGCGCAGGTACGGTCCGCGCAGTGGATCATCCAGCGAGGGTGTCAGTCCTTTTTCGGGAAACAGATCGGCCAGATAGACATAGATTAGCGACCTGTTCGGTAATGACTGCCTCGCCAACGCGCAATGCCGGAACTTGCCAGCCGGTTGACGGCAAGATATCGGGGTGTCCGGTTTTCACCCAGCTTCAGATTGAGCACATTCAGCTTGTAAGGTGCGCCCAGTTCCTCCAGGAGAACACGTACGCCGGTGGCGCGTGTCTGAGGTGCGTAAAAGAGTTCGACCTGATCCGCCATGTTCCTCTCCTTGACCGGGTGCAATCGCCGTACTCTTCAACCTAGCCTATCTGGCGGGCAAGTGAACACGGGAAATCGCTTGGTTTCAGGAAGCCATCGTGTCGAGGATCAGCCAACCGGAAACGAGAAAGACTTCTGCGGCAAGTAAGTACGCAACAAACACACGTTGCCGGGCTGCAAAAAAACGATGCGAAGCCGAAACCGGCGGCAGCCAGACGCAGCCAGAGAGCGTGTTTCTGCCAGCACACCTTGCGGGAACAGGATCAGCTTGGAAAAAATACTCCGGCAACCAGCGCGGTTGCAACACAGCGCACCCAGATCAGCAGTTCTCCGTCTTCACGCAGCCGGCCACCGGCAAAGACACCCAGCCACCGCCAGACGTCAGTTGCAAACCAGCCGGCGATGATGATCATCACCAGTGGCCACCAGGTTTCGGATACCAATCCACCTGCCGTTGATCCCTCCATCACGACAGCCCCCTGCGCATGATCCTGGTTCCGAGGTAGGCAATCGTGCCGCCTACTAGGCCGGTCCAAAGCAGATCCAATCCAGGCAGATAGGTGAAGAAGATCGGTCCGAGCAGCAGTCCTGCGACCATGGCCGCCCGGTCGGCATTGAGCCTTGCAGCCCCCAGAGCGAGCACAGGAAATAGACAGGCGTCAACAGGAACAAGGCACCCGCCACCATGCCCGGCATGCTTTCAACCAACAGATAGGAGACGCCGGTCATGCAGAAGACGAAGCTGGTCACCGCCGCGCCAAAACCAATGAAGAACGGCAGACGCCCTTCCCTTGGCATGTCCGGCAGGTGCTTCATCGCGAACACCCAGGCAGTCACCGCAACGAAATGAGACGCGATCAGCAATTGCCAGGTCTTTGTCTTGCCCGGCACCTTGACCAGCGGCATCAAGGCCATGGTCATCGGCATCAGACGGACTGATGCAAGAGCGACGGCAATTCCGGCAGGAAGGATTCCCATTCCGGAAGAAATCGCGCCGGTCAGAACCACGATGGAAGGCAGCGCCAGACGAAACGGTCATTGCCAGCGTCTCAAAGAGCGTCAGTCCTGTTTCACGGGCAAGCCCCGCAAATCCGACAAACGCCGCGGTCAGAATAAGGCTGGAATAGACACCGCCGCCCGCGCTCCACGCGCCATCCAGACCCTGGCATGTTCCGGCGGGTTCTGGGATTCCTGGTCGATATCTGGCTGATCAGGAGCCGTCATCAAGCTGACTCATCTCTGGGCAGTTAGTAAGGTAGCCTTACCTTTTTGAAGATTTTCTGTCCAGAGTGCCAATTGGCGAAAGAGTTCGGCATGCGAATTGCCGAACTCCCTTTGTTGCCGTCTGAACAGCTCACACCGACCGCGTTAG
>JACADM010000052.1_pt1 | contig 28900 bp, 27 predicted proteins | sample 7512371 | NCBI WGS metagenome assembly JACADM01 (sample SAMN14389041, study PRJNA612141) | algae metagenome | isolation source: non-axenic algae culture | place: India: Navi Mumbai | collected 2017-01
CGCACACCAAATACGCGCTGCCGGCCTATTACATCGTCGCCCCCGCCGAAGCCTCGTCCAACCTCGCCCGCTATGACGGCGTGAAATACGGGTTGCGCGTTTCGGGCAAGGACATCACCGACATGTACGAGTTGACCCGTGCCGAAGGGTTCGGCCGCGAGGTCAAGCGCCGGGTGATGATCGGCACCTATGTGCTTTCGGCGGGCTATTACGACGCCTATTACGTTCGTGCCCAGAAGGTGCGTACGCTCATCAAGCGCGATTTCGAGGACGCATTCAACGCCGGTGTGGATGCCATCCTGAACCCCGGCAACGCCCTCTGCAGCCTTCGGCATCGCGATCAGGAACTGCACGCCGATCCGGTCAAGATGTATCTCAACGACATCTTCACGGTGACCGTCAACATGGCCGGTCTGCCGGGCATCGCGGTTCCGCCGGCAAGACGGGCAGGGGCTTCCGCTCGGGTTGCAGCTCATCGGCAAGCCGTTCGACGAAGAAAAAAGCTTTTTGCCGCCGGTCGTGTCATTGAAAAGAGCGCCGGTCTCGATCTGGCCCCCGCCAAATGGTGGTAATGACCCAGGGAAAGCTCGAAGAGCTGATCCTTGCCAAAAAGCCTGTCGAGAACGCCGATCTGTCGGCGATAGACTGGTCGATCTTGTCGATGGCGCGCTGCATGCGCGCCATTGCGTTTTTTTCGCGACGCTCATCTGACCGATGCCGAGCTGGCCGGTGCGAAGTTCGAGCACTGCACGTTTGAGCGGGCATGGTTCGGCGGCGCCAATTTCACCGATGCGGTATTTTCCAAATGTTGTTCTTTGATGCCGAGACCCGGCAGGGCTGCGATTTTTCGCGCGCCGATTTCGAGGGGCGACGTTCGAGAACTGCAATCTGGCAACGGCAAAATTCGGCCTGGCGAGCCTTTTCGATGCCACTTTCAAGCATTGCAAGGCTGCGGGGGCTGATTTCGAGGATGCACGGTTTGCCAAAACCTCGGGCCGGGTCGCTGTTTCCCGCGTGCGGTTCATCGGTACCCAGCTCGACATGTCGAGTTTCCGGCAGGCGCGGCTCGAGGATTGCGTATTTTCCGAGTGCAGCCTGCGTCAGGCCGATCTGCGCCAGACGACGCTTTCGAGCACGGATATGCGCGGCTCCGATCTCTCAGAAGCGAACTTCAATGGTGCCATCCTCGACAATGCCGATCTGCGCGATGCAACATTGCTGGGCCTGGATGTCACCCAGCTCACGAGCTTTGAGGGCCTCAAGGTTTCCGCCGATCAGTTGACTGACATCGTGCGTCCCCTTGGCATCAGGGTCTTCCCGCGGGCGCGTTGAGTCACCATGTTGCACTGAAAGCCCTTAGCGGCTAACTCACATCTACAACAGTTTTCCGGTATTTCAGAAACTCATGTCCGATATCTTCACCACCCAGGATTGGTCCGCTCCGCCCAAGGATCTCAGCATGCCGCTTCAGGCGCTGTGGTGGATCCGCAAGGGCGAATTCCGCATGGGGCCGGAATGGGAGGAGGCGCATCGGATCGTCGTGCAGATGGAGGGCGTGGAAGCCTTCGATTGGGTTCATGCCCTGTTGCATTGGATAGAGGCCGACATGGGCAATGCCGATTACTGGTATCGCCGCTCGGGCAAGCGCCGCACCGCACCCACCGTATCCCAGGAATGGGAGCACATGGCGATGATGCTCTCGGACGGGCCCCGGCATTAGCGCAAGCTGATCTTGTCTGCGGAGCATTCATGGCTCAGCGACAACCGGTGTTCGCTGGACCGGCGGTGGTCTGTGCCGCGGTCCAGCGCAGTTGATCAGCGGTTATCCAGTTGGCCGCGGACCAGCATGATGCCCGCCGCGTTATGCGGTAGTGGGCCGCCACCTTGAGAGGCAATGGTCTTGCGGCGACGCAGTTTCTTGAACAGCGTCAAATCGCATTGGGTCAAGAGCCAGCCGTCTCGATTGTAGCACTCGATGTCGGCGATCTTGCCGCGTGCGTCCTTGAGAGGCTGGATGTAGCCGCCCTGGGCCAGCGCGTGCAACACGCGCTGTTCGTCTCGGGAAATGTCCATGTACGTCTGTCTGCAAATCGGGCGGTGGGACCGCCAGTCAAACAAAACCGTGCCGCCCGCATCGCGCCAGGCGGTCGGTCGGTTCGATTTTCAGCCCAGCCTAATTCGGCCGGGCCTCAGCAGAGCTCAGACAGATTACACATGAGCAATCCGGATAAGCCCGGAAAGCCCAGAAGGCAAGTGGGGCGAATGAGGTGGTTGAAAATCATCGGCTGCCGATGCACACCTGCATCACGTATATTAGATGGGACACGGTCATGACCGCCACAAAACTGCCAGCCGAATGTGAAACCAAGGATGATGTACGCTTTGAGATCGACCGGATCGATCACGCGCTGATCGAACTTTTTGCCGAGCGGCATGCCTATGTGACGCGGATGGCCGAGATCAAGACCGACCCACATGAAGCCAACGATCCTGCCCGGATCGAGGCGATTGTTGCCAAACGGCGGGCCCAGGCTCTGGAACTCGATATCGATGAGATCAGATCGAATTGCTCTGGCGCACATTAATGACTGGAACATCAACTACGAAAAGGCATCATCATCGCCCGGAACCGGAAAAAATAGAGCGCCTGAGGAAAATGCTCGACAATCTGATCCTTCGCCGCGCCTCCATCGCCGAAGCGGACAAGCTCGGCAAGCTGGCTTTTGCGTCCTGGGATTCGAGCATGCGCCACATCATCAGCCCGGAATCCGAAGAGGGTGTGGCTGCCGAACGCGCCGCGCTCGAGCTTTCGTTCCAGCTGTTCTGCATCACCGCCAGCGATGCCATCACGGTTGCCGATCATGATGGCGAACTGGTCGGCTGGGGCGCCCGTGAACCGATGAGTGATTATATCTCCGACCTCTGGGTCAGCCCTGCCCATCAACGCAATGGAATTGGCCGCGCGCTTCTCGGCGCCGTGGAACAGGACGTTTCCGCGCCGGGCACGATGTTGCGGTTCTTGAAAACCCATGCCGAAAATGGAGGCGCCATCCGGTTTTACGCCCGTGAGGGGTACGGGATCGTTTGCGGGGTATCAAATTTTCGCGCATGCTGGGCCAGCGCATCGAAAAAGTGCGCATGGAAAAGCAACTCGTGGTCGCCGCCCACTAGCGCTTCCCAATCAATTGTTTTATCCCCGACATCATATTTCCGCGCAGTCTAGCGCCTGAGCAATCAAGCAGGTTTTCGCCTCCATGACACTGGTCGATACACGCACGCCCACCCCGAAATATTTCATCTCCGGCGCCACTGGCGATTGGGAAATGGTGATCGGCATGGAGGTGCATGCGCAGGTAACCTCGGAATCGAAGTTGTTCTCTGGCTCGTCCACAAAATTCGGCAATGCGCCCAATTCCAACGTGTCATTCGTCGATGCCGCCATGCCGGGCATGCTGCCTGTCATCAACGAGGAGTGCGTGCGGCAGGCCGTGCGCACCGGGCTGGGGCTCAAGGCGAAGATCAACAAGCGCTCGGTGTTCGACCGGAAGAACTATTTCTATCCCGATCTGCCCCAGGGCTATCAGATTTCCCAGTTCAAGGACCCGATCGTGGGTGAGGGAAAGGTCATGCTCGACCTCGGTGAAGACGGCGAGGTCGAAATCGGCATCGAGCGTTTGCATCTCGAGCAGGATGCCGGCAAGTCGATCCACGATCAGCACCCGAATATGAGCTTTGTCGATCTCAACCGCTCGGGCGTGGCGCTCATGGAGATCGTCTCCAAGCCCGATCTGCGTTCGGCGGACGAGGCCAAGGCTTACCTCTCAAAGCTGCGCACCATTCTGCGCTATCTGGGCACCTGCGACGGGAATATGGAGCAGGGTTCGATGCGGGCAGATATCAACGTTTCGGTTCGCCGACCGGGCGGCGAATTCGGCACGCGCTGCGAGATCAAGAACGTCAATTCGGTCCGCTTTGCCGGTCAGGCCATCGAATATGAGGCGCGCCGCCAGATTGATATCCTCGAGGATGGCGGGGTGATCGACCAGGAAACGCGCCTGTACGATCCCAAGACCGGCACGACCCGGTCGATGCGGTCCAAGGAAGAAGCGCATGACTATCGCTATTTCCCCGATCCTGACCTTTTGCCGCTCGAATTCGATGATGCCTTCATCGAAATGCTCGCAGAGAACCTGCCGGAGTTGCCCGACGAAAAGAGCGCCCGCCTCGTCAAGGATTATGGCGTCACTCATTACGATGCCTCGGTTCTGGTCTCTGACCGCCGCTATGCCGATTTCTATGAGGACGTCGCCAGGGGGCGTGACGGCAAGCTTGCTGCGAACTGGGTGATCAACGAATTTTTCGGGCGCCTCTCGAAGGAAGGTCTTTCCATCGACGACAGTCCTATGGATGCCCACCAGCTCGGCGGCATCGTCGAGTTGATCTCCAAGGGCGAGATTTCGGGCAAGATCGCCAAGGATCTGTTCGAGATCGTGTGGACCGAGGGCGGCGATCCGGCCGAACTGGTTGAACAGCGCGGCATGAAGCAGGTCTCCGATACCGGCGCGATCGAAAGATCGTCGATGAAATCATCGCCGGCAATCCCGGACAGGTCGAAGCGGTCAAGACCAAGCCGGGCCTTTTAGGCTGGTTTGTCGGTCAGGTCATGAAGCAGACCGGGGGCAAGGCCAACCCGCAGGCGGTCAATGAAATCCTGAAAGCCAAGCTCGGACTGGAATAGATAGGGAACACAGGCGATAGGGTTGTCCGTTGGTTGGGAAAGGAGGTCGCCATGACCAACCCACCACCGGACAACCCTATTCCCAATCCCGATCCGACCCGCCGATTCCGGGGCCTAAGCCGATCCGGTTCCGCCACCGCCCGACAGTCCCGTTCCTGATCCGACCGACCCCATACCGCGTCCGCCCGAACCGGAAATTCCGCCCAATCCGGGCGATCCGGTTCAGCCTGTCCGGAGCTAGAGCATTTCAGCGCTTCTTCGAATCGCTTCAATTGCTCTAAGCCTTTGTTTTGTCGCGCTTCCGAACCGGATAAGTGGTGCCCACTTATCCTGGAAGCGCTTTAGCTGGCCGCACGGGAGCGCATGCCCAGCCAGCGGGGCAGGCGGCCATCAATCATCAACAGACCGATGAAGATGGCCAGCATGCCCAAAAGGTGCGTGGGCAGGATGATTTCCCCGAGCAGCAGGAAGCCGAATATGATGGCCGATACGGGTGCCAGGAGGTGACCGTTGAAAAGTTGGTCGCACCGACCCGGGGCAGGATCGGTACATGATGATGAATGTGAAGGTCGTGGCCACGAGCCCTATGCCCATCGCCGCCAGCCAGGTTTCCGGCAAGGTGATGACCGGGGCCCCCTCATAGAACAACGCCACAAGGCCGAACTCAACCCTGCACCCGACATGGCCATAACCGCGAATGCGGTAGGCTCCACGCCTTTGAAGCTGCGGGTGATGTTGAGCGAAAGCGCATAACAGATGGTTGCACCCAGGCATGCCATGATGGCCCAGAGTTGCGAGGTGCCACCCTCGGCAAGAGCCGGAGAGGCAAGAATGGCAACACCGGTAAATCCGCAGACCACACCAACGAATTTGAGCATGCTGGCCCGCTCACCCTCGCGGAAGAACAGCGAGATGATGACCGTCATGATGGGGGTCAGGGCATTGATGATCGCCGCGACGCCGCTGGCAAGGCTCCCCTGGGCCAGTGGATAGAGCGCAAACGGGATGGAATAGGCCAGCCAGCCCAGCGCACCGAGCTTGAGCCAGAGAACCGGGTCACGCGGGAGAGGCTTGCGCATGACGAACAGCGCCACCCAGCAACCCAGCGCCCCGATGCAGACGCGCAGAGCCGACACCCAGAGAGGGCCGAGTTCGCGGATCAGAATTGCGTTGAAAATGAAGGAAAATCCCCAGATTCCTCCCAGAAGGAAGATCCAGAACCAGTCGCGAGTCGCCATGATCTAATGCCAATAAATGGGAAAGAACGACGCTACGCCTTCGCCGGCGCGATGTCGAAGCAGTAATGGAAATGGCATGCATCAAATCGGGTGATGAAACGACCCGCTTTTGACGTCAATTGCGATAGGTGACCGCGCCGGAGGCGAGCAGGCGCAGAGCTTCGGGGTAGAGCTTGTGTTCTTCCACCAGTACACGGGCCGCAAGCGTTTCGGCGGTATCGTCGGGTTGAACGGGCACCCGTGCCTGCAAGATTGGAGGGCCTTCATCAAGGCCGGGCGTTACGAAATGGACCGTGCACCCGGCCTCAAGCGCACCATCGGAAATGGCCCGCGCGTGGGTGTCGAGGCCTTTATAGGCCGGGAGTAGCGAGGGGTGGATGTTTATTGCCTTGCCCTGCCAGTGCGTTGTGAATTCAGCTGTCAGGATGCGCATGAAGCCCGCAAGGCAGACGTAATCGACTGCCCATCCCTCAAGGATTTCTGTCAGGGCGTTCTCGAAATCGAGGCGGCTTTCAAAACTGCTTTGCGCCAGGCTGGCCGTTTGGATGCCTTCGGCGCGCGCCGTTTCAAGTCCTGGCGCCGCGGCGCGATTGGAGAAGACGCCGACGATTTCGGCCGGATAATCCGGCGCCTTCGCTGCTTCGATCAACGCGGTCATGTTCGAGCCGCGACCGGAAATCAATACGGCGACGCGTTTTTTGCCGCTCATAAGGCGAGGGCACCCGCAAATTCGACGGCATCGCCGCTGCGCTCGACGAGTTCGCCGATGATGCTGGCCGATTCGCCTTGGTTTTTCGAGCCTGGTGACCAGCGCTTCGGCATCCTCGGCGCTAACGGCAACGAGCATGCCGACACCGCAATTGAAGGTGCGCAGCATTTCGCGTTCGGCAATCCCGCCCTGTCTGGCGAGCCAGCCAAAGACTTTCGGTGTCGAAACGGCGTTGAGATCGACGCGTGCCGCCAGTGACTGGGGCAGGACGCGGGGTATATTCTCCTGAAACCCGCCGCCGGTAATATGGGCCAGCGCCTTGATATCGAGGCCGGACCGGATCGCGTCGAGCAGCGGCTTTACGTAAATTTTGGTGGGCACGAGCAGGGCGGCGCCGAGGCTGGTTTCCGGAGCAAAGGGTGCCGGGTCGGACCAGTCGAGGCTGGACATGGTGACGATCTTGCGCACCAGAGAATAACCGTTGGAATGGACGCCGGACGAAGCGATGGCAACGAGCTTGTCGCCCGGCCAATATCGGCGCGGGGCAGGAGCGCACCGCGTTCGGCGGCGCCGACGGCAAATCCGGCGAGATCGTAATCGCCACCGTGATACATGCCGGGCATTTCTGCGGTTTCTCCGCCGATCAGCGCGCAGCCGGCCTGACGGCATCCTTCAGCGATGCCTTCGACAATGGCCGTTCCCTGGGCGACGTCGAGCGCCCCGGTAGCGAAGTAATCGAGGAAGAACAGCGGCTCGGCACCCTGGACGACGAGGTCGTTGACGCACATGGCGACCAGATCGATGCCGACGGTATCGTGGATGCCTGCTTCGATGGCGATGCGAAGCTTGGTGCCGACGCCGTCATTGGCGGCAACCAGAACCGGGTCGGTAAACCCTGCGGCCTTGAGATCGAACAGGCCGCCAAAGCCGCCGATTTCCCCATCGGCGCCGGGGCGGCGGGTTGACTTGACCGCCGGCTTTATGGCTTCGACAAGGGCGTTTCCGGCGTCGATGTCGACTCCGGCCTGCTTGTACGAAAGGCCATTCGAGGGCAGGTTTGCATCGTCGGACATTTAAATACGCCATCCCCGTGAGGCGCCGTCATGAAGGTCGGCATCAGATTAACGTTGATCGGCCCGGTCGGGCTCTGTATCTCGAAAGGCTGATACCGGCTCACAACGCTACGCGCAAGGACTGCCATGTCACTCAAGAACCAGATTACGTTCTGGATCGCACTGCTTGTCATTCTGGGCGTGCTGTTGTGGGTCTTCCGCGGCATTCTGCTGCCGTTCGTGCTCGGCATCACGTTGGCGTATTTGCTCAACCCCTTCGTCGACTGGCTTCAGAGCCGCAAGGTGCATCGCGGGTTTGCCACGCTGATCGTGATGGTGCTGGCGGTGCTGGCGCTGCTTGCGGTTTTCCTGTTGATCGTTCCGCTCCTGCTCCAGCAAGCCTTCGGGCTGGCGCGCAACATTCCGACTTACGTGCAGCAACTGCAGGTGTTCATCGAGAACATGATTCCGAGGCTCGAGCAGTGGCTCGGTCCCGAGCGGATGCAGGAACTCGAACGGGGCATCGAACAGATGTTTGCCGATGGCATCGGCATGCTCACCGGCTTTACGGGGCAGGTGATGCAGCAATCGATGAGCATCATCAATACGATCGGCGTCATGATCGTTACCCCGGTGGTGGCCTTCTACCTGCTTTTGGACTGGGACCGGATGGTGGCAAGCGTGGACAGCCTGTTCCCGCCTGCGCACCGTGCTGAAATGCACGCGCTGTTCAAGGACATGGACATTGCCCTCGCCGGCTTCGTGCGCGGCCAGGGTGCCGTGGTGGGGATACTGGCAGTCTTTTATGCGGTGTCGCTGTCGCTGGCCGGGCTGAGCTTCGGTCTTGCCATCGGGCTGATGGCTGGCCTTTTCAGCTTCATCCCCTATGTCGGCGCGCTTATCGGGTTCGTTCTTTCGATGGGCATTGCTCTCGTGCAATTCTGGCCCGACTGGCCCATGATGGCTGTGATCCTGGCGATTTTTCTCGTCGGCCAGTTTCTCGAGGGCAATATCCTTTATCCAAAGCTCGTCGGGTCGAGCATTGGTGTTCACCCCGTCTGGCTGATGTTCTCGCTTTTTGCCTTCGCCGTTCTGTTCGGGGCGCTGGGGGTCTTGATTGCCGTTCCGCTTGCGGCCATCTGTGGCGTTCTGGTTCGCTGGGCGGTTCGCAAGTACAAACAGAGCCCAATCTACGATTCTTCGACGACAGCAATGATTGCTCCGCAAAAGGCTAGCGCCGATGCAAGCCCAAAAGAAATCTCCTAGCGCCTTGTCGCCGCTGACAAAGGAACAGCTTATCCTCGATCTTGGGCATGACGTTGCCCAGACCGAGGATGATTTCATGGTGTGCGCGGGGAACGAGCTGGCTTTCGCCCATGTCATGGCTTTCCCGGGCTGGGCGGCGCCCATGACGCTGCTCGTTGGTGCTGCCAAGTCGGGGAAATCCCATCTGGCGCGGATATGGGCCAAGCGAGCCGGGGCCGTTATTGCCAGCGCCGACGATGTCGAAGCGCTGGCCACTTCGGGTGGTCAGCAGCCGGTTCTGGTGGAAGATACGGATCGGAACGGGTATGAGGAGGCAGGGCTTTTTCACCTGCTCAACCAATCGATGCGGGACGAGCGGCCGATTTTGATGACGGCAAGAACGCAGGTTGGTGAATGGCCGTACAGGACAAACGACGTCAAATCGCGGGCCAGGCTGGCCGCGCACTTTTCGCTCACGGCCCCCGATGACATCTTGTTGTCGCAGATGTTCGTGAAATTGTTCGCCGACAGGCAGTTGTCGGTCGATCCGAAAGTAATCTCCTACCTGGTGGGCCGCATGGAGCGGTCATCGGAAGAGGTTGTCGCTTTGGTGGAACTGCTCGACAGGATGTCGCTATCACGCGGCCGGGCTATCACGCGGGCCATTGCGGCCGAGGCGCTTGCAATTCGCTCGGAACGCTAGCCGAACTGGAAAGGTGAGGAATGGACGATATGGCTTATGAGCAGCACTCAACGGACGAGGCTGCGCCCGATATCGAGGCACTGCGCACGAGCCCCGCACGGTTCGTAAACCGCGAAGTGAGCTGGCTGCAGTTCAACATGCGGGTGCTCGAAGAAGCCGCCAATCCCAATCATCCCTTGCTGGAAAGATTACGATTCGTTTCCATCTCGGCCAACAACCTCGATGAGTTCTTCATGGTGCGCGTCGCGGGCCTGAAGGGGCAATTGCGCGCGGGCCTGCCGCGCGAGAGCGCTGACGGCATGACACCGAGCGAGCAGATCGAGGAGATCACGACGCTCGCCCAACATCTCCACCTCGAGCAGCAGGATCAGTGGCAGTCGATACGCGAGGAACTGTTCGAGCAGAACATCGTCCTGCTTGAAGCGGCCGATCTGACATCCGAGCAGGTGGAGTTTCTGCAGAAAATCTTCCGGGAAGAAATCTTTCCGGTGCTGACCCCGATCGCCATCGATCCGGCCCATCCTTTCCCCTTCATCCCCAATCTGGGGTTCTCTCTGGCCTTCCAGCTTGATCGGGCGACGGACAATTCACGGCTGACCGCGCTGGTGCGCATTCCTGCCAATCTCGATCGCTTCATCAAGCTGCCCACCAAGGCGATCTCGGACCGGCGGGTCGAAATGGTTACCGTCGAGACGATGGTCCAGCTGTTCTTCCACAAGATTTTTCCCGGCTACAACATTGTCGGGCACGGATCTTTCCGCATTGTCCGCGACAGCGAGATCGAAATCGATGACGAGGCGGCCGATCTGGTCGTCGAATTTGAATCGGCCCTGCGCCAGCGGCGTCGGGGACAGGTGATCCGGTTGGAAATCGAGCGGTCGATGCCGCGCTCGCTCAAGCGGCTGATTGCCGAAGAGCTGGGGATATCGGCTGAGGATACGTTTGAGGTCGAGGGTTTCATGGCGCTCGCCGATGCGGGCAAGATCTGCGACCTGGATCGGCCGGAGCTGAAATTTCCGCGTTACCACGCTCGCTTTCCTGAGCGTATCCGCGACCATCATGGCGATTGTTTCGCGGCGATCCAGGAAAAGGACATCGTCGTCCACCACCCTTACGAGAGTTTTGACGTCGTCGCGCAGTTTGTCGCCCAGGCGGCGCGCGATCCGGACGTGGTGGCGATCAAGCAGACGCTTTACCGCACGTCCAAGGACTCCCCCATCGTCAAGGCCCTGATCGCGGCCGCCGAGATGGGCAAATCGGTGACCGCGCTGGTTGAACTCAAGGCCCGGTTCGACGAGGAAGCCAATATTCGCTGGGCGCGCGATCTCGAACGGGCCGGCGTACAGGTGGTTTTCGGGTTCATCGAGCTCAAGACCCATGCCAAGCTCAGCCAGGTCGTGCGGCGCGAGAAGGGAAAGCTTGTCTCGTATTGTCACGTCGGGACGGGCAACTATCACCCGGTAACTGCCAAGATCTATACCGATCTTTCCTATTTCACCGCCGATCCGATCATCACGCGTGACGTGGCGCGGGTTTTCAATTTCATCACCGGTTATGCGCGGCCCAGCGAACTCGAAGCCATTGCGATTTCGCCGTTCTCGCTGCGCGCGACATTGATGGAGCACATTGCTACCGAGATCGACCTGGCCAGACGGGGAGAGCCTGCTGCCATCTGGTTCAAATGTAACGCACTGGTTGATCCCGAGCTGATCGATGCGCTTTACGAAGCCAGCCAGGCTGGCGTCAGTGTCGAGCTGATTGTGCGCGGCATATGCTGTCTGCGCCCTGGAATTCCAGGGTTCTCCGAAAACATCCGCGTCAAGTCGATCGTCGGGCGCTTCCTTGAACATTCCCGCATCTACTGTTTCGGCAATGGCGGCGAGATGCCGTCACGCGAGGCGGCGGTCTATATTTCGTCGGCCGATCTTATGCCGCGCAATCTGGACTGGCGGGTTGAAACGCTGGTACCGATAAAGAACCGGACCGTTCACAGGCAGATCCTCGACCGCATCATGGTGGCCAATCTTCGCGACAACCAGCAAAGCTGGGAAGTCTTGCCGGACGGAACGGCGCAGCGAATAACGCCGGGTGAGGGAGAAGAATCGTTTAATGCCCATGACTACTTCATGACCAATCCGTCTCTGTCAGGGCGCGGCAGCGCATTGCACGGGGACAGCGACGACGAGGACAGTGATCTTTGATTCGATTCTGGAGCCTTGAGTCCGATCCCGCTGGCCAAGGGCGCCTTGCCGGCGCCAAGCCTGTCGCGGTGCTCGATATCGGCTCGAACTCGGTGCGTCTCGTCGTTTATGAGCGCCTCACCCGTGCCCTGACCGTTCTCTACAACGAGAAGTCTGCGAGCACGCTTGGACGCGGGGTCGCGGCAACGGGACGGCTGGCCGAGACTTCGATGGCCAGTGCTCTCAAGGCGATCCGTCGGTTTGCGCTTGTCTGCCGTTTGACCGAAGTCGGCGATATCTACGCCATCGCGACATCGGCGACCCGGGAGGCGGAAAACGGACCCGAATTCGCGCGAGCCGTCGAAGACATCATTGGCGTGCCGGTCCGAGTGCTCAGTGGAGCCGAAGAAGCCCACTATGCGGCCCTCGGGTTGGTCTCAGGCATGCCCGAGTTCATGGGTGTAGTGGGCGATCTGGGCGGCGGGAGCCTCGAGTTGGCCATGGTGGATGGCGGCCACGATACGGGTGGGGAGACCCACGAGCTGGGTGTCATCCGGCTGCAGGACGATACCCAGATGACCCCCAGCAAGGCTTCGGGCATCATCAAGGATCGTCTCCAGGCTTCCAAACTGCTCGATCGCGGAAAGCACAAATCTTTCGCAGCCATCGGCGGCACTTGGCGTGCGCTGGCCAAGCTGCATCAGGCCCGGTGCAACTATCCGCTGCATATGGTGCAGGACTATGTGGTGCGCACAGCCGACATCCTGCCGCTTTGCGACGCCCTTATCGAAGGCAATGGCGACAAGAAACTGGTCAAGGGCATCGAGACGGTGTCGGGATCTCGAAAAGACCTTCTGCCTTATGGCGCAGCGGTTTTGGCCGAAGTGTTGCGGGCCGGAGAGTTCGATGAAGTGGTCTTTTCGGCCCAGGGCGTTCGAGAAGGTTATCTTTATGACAGGCTCGCGGATGCGGATAAGGGAATCGATCCCTTGCTGCAGGCCGCTGAAGAGATTTCGATGTTGCGTTCCCGGGCGCCGGAGTTTTCAGGCGACCTTATTGATGGCAGCGGCGAGTTGTTCAATCTGATCGGCGTCCAGGAAACCACCGATGAGGAAAGGCTGCGCAAGGCGGCTTGCTACATCTCCGACATCGGGTGGCGGGCGCATCCTGACTATCGGGGTGAACAAAGTATCCAGATGGTGGCGTTTTCCGACATTGTCGGGATCAGCCATGCCGGCCGTGCCTTTCTCGCCCAAACGTTGGCGTTCCGGTACATGGGGTTCAAGCAAAAGAGCGCCAACGCCAAATTGCTGGAGCTCGCCGGCAAGAATCTTGGGCCGAGGGCGCGGCTGATCGCTGCCTATTTCCGGGTCGCCTATCCCCTCGCGGCAGCCATGCCGGGCATTTTGCCGCGGACGCGGTTCACGGTGGACGGCAAGACGCTGGAATTGCGCTTGCCGACAGATCTGGCGTTTCTTGACGGGGACAGGATGCGGGGGCGTCAGCGCCAGCTCGCCATAGAAGCAGGCTTCAAGGATGGCACGATAAGGGTCGACTGACCCTTATTCGTCGACGAGGTCCACAGGCACTTCGACCACACCCTTGCGTGTGGCGGCCAGCGCCAAACGGCCGTGCTTGATCGCAAGGGCCTTTTCACCGAACAGCTTGCGGCGCCAGCCCTTGAGGGCAGGGACGTCGGCGTTGTCATCGAGCACAATGGCGTCGATGTCGTCGGAGCTGGCGATTATGCGGGTTGCTACACCATTGGTATCTGCAACGGCTTTCAGCCAGACCCTGAGCAGGTCGCCGACCGCACCTTTCGGCGAGGGCCCACGCGGGCGCTCGGCAATCTTGGGAAGGCTCGATTTGTCTGCCGCTTCCACCGACTTGATGACGGCAATCAATTCTGCCGCAGCTGAGGACCGGCCGTAGCCACGCGGAACGGCCCGGAGCTTTTCGAAGGCGTCAGGGGAGGTTGGCCGCTGGATAGCCAATTCGGCGATGGCGTCATCCTTGAGGATGCGGCCGCGCGGCTGATCGTTTTCCTGTGCACGGCGTTCGCGCCAGGCGGCAATAGCCTGCAGAGCGGCGAGATCGCGGGGTTTATTGACGCGAGCCTTTACCCGCTTCCATGCAACTTCGGGTTGAATGATGTAGGTGTCGATACTTTCGAGTACGGCCATTTCGTCGGCTACCCATGCGCCGCGGCGGGTTTTGTCGATCTCGGTGCGCAATTGGGCGTAGATGTCGCGCAGATGGGTGACGTCCGCCAGGGCATAGGTGAGTTGCTTTTCGGTCAGCGGACGATGCGACCAATCGGTAAAGCGTGAGCTCTTGTCGATCTGCTCGCCGACCACCGAGCGCACCAGATTGTCGTAAGACACCGAATCGCCATGACCGCACACGCTGGCGGCAACCTGCGTGTCGAAGATGGGGTGGGGCACGACCCCGAACAGCTTTACGAAGATTTCGATGTCCTGCCGTGCGGCGTGGAACACTTTTGTCACGTGCCGATCTGCAAGAAGTTCAGCGAACGGCGCCAGATCGATGTCATCGGCGAGGGGGTCGATGATGACCGCCCGGTCGGTGGTGGCAGCCTGAATAAGGCAGAGCTTTGGCCAATAAGTCGTTTCGCGCAAGAATTCAGTATCGACGGTCACGAAATCATAGGTCGCAGCGTCCTTGCAGAACGCTTCCAGCGCCCGCGTCGAAGTGATGACCTGCATTGAGTCGGTATCCAGTTCAAAAATAATGGGATGTCTGTTATCAGCATTGTCGTCCCGCCGCAAAGTGCCAAGGCGCATCATGCTTGACATTGGACACTTCACATGCGCTTTTCCGGCACAAATTCCCACTCCGTACTCGAAAGATCTGTTGTGATGCATCGCTATCGTTCGCACACCTGTGCCCAGCTCAACAAGGCAGATGTCGGCTCGACCGTCCGCCTGTCAGGATGGGTGCATCGCATTCGAGATCATGGCGGATTGCTGTTTCTTGACCTGCGTGACCATTACGGGCTGACCCAGTGCGTAATCGATCCGGATTCGCCTGCATTCAAGCTGGTCGAAAGTGTCCGCGCCGAATGGGTCATCCGGGTGGATGGCGAGGTCAAGGCGCGCACGCCCGAAACCATCAACAAGAACCTGCCCACGGGCGAGGTCGAGGTGTTCATTCGCGACATCGAAGTGCTGGGCAAGTCTGCCGAGCTGCCTCTGCCGGTGTTCGGTGAGCCCGACTATCCCGAAGACACGCGTCTGCGCTATCGCTTCATCGACCTGCGTCGCGAAACGCTGCATGCCAACATCGTCAAGCGCACCAAGATCATTTCGGCGATGCGCCGGCGCATGTCCGATATCGGGTTCGCCGAGTATTCAACGCCCATCCTTACGGCGTCTTCGCCCGAAGGCGCGCGCGACTTCCTGGTGCCCAGCCGCATTCATCCAGGCAAGTTCTTTGCCCTTCCGCAGGCGCCGCAGCAATACAAGCAATTGCTGATGGTGGCCGGGTTCGATCGCTATTTCCAGATCGCCCCGTGCTTCCGCGACGAAGATCCACGTGCCGATCGTCTGCCGGGCGAATTCTATCAGCTTGACGTTGAAATGAGCTTTGTGACCCAGGAAGAAGTCTGGGATACCATGGAGCCGGTGATCCGGGGTGTGTTCGAGGAATTTGCCGAAGGCAAGAAGGTCACGCAGGAGTTCCCGCGTATTCCCTATGATGTGGCGATCCGCAAATATGGCTCCGACAAGCCCGATCTGCGTAACCCGATCGAGATGGAAGACGTTACCGAACATTTCCGCGACTCGGGGTTCAAGGTCTTCGCCAACCAGATCGCCGGTGATCCCAAGGTTGAAGTCTGGGCCATCCCGGCACCGACCGGCGGGTCGCGTGCGTTCTGTGATCGCATGAATGCCTGGGCACAGGGCGAAGGCCAGCCGGGTCTGGGCTACATCTTCTTCAAGGATGGCGCAGGTTCGGGGCCGATTGCCAAGAACATCGGTGAGGAGCGCACCGACGCCATTCGCAGCCAACTCGGACTGAAGGACGGCGATGCCGTGTTTTTCGTCTGTGGTGTGCCGTCCAAGTTCCACAGCTTTGCCGGTGCGGCCCGCACCAAGGTCGGTACCGATCTCGAACTTCTCGACCTCGACAGCTACGCGCTGTGCTGGATCGTCGATTTCCCGTTCTATGAATGGGATGAAGAAGAAAAGAAGCTGGAATTCGCCCACAATCCATTCTCCATGCCGCAGGGGGGGCGCGAGGCTCTCGATGGCGAAGACCCGCTGTCGATCAAGGCGTACCAGTACGACGCCGTCTGCAACGGCTTTGAAATCGCATCGGGCTCGATCCGTAACCAGGAACCCGAAACCATGGTTGCCGCCTTCGAGAAGGTGGGACTATCGCGTCAGGACGTCGAAGACCGGTTTGGCGGACTCTATCGCGCGTTCCAGTACGGCGCGCCTCCACATGGTGGCATGGCGGCGGGTGTCGACCGGATCGTGATGCTTTTGTGCGGCGTCCAGAACCTGCGCGAGATCACGCTGTTTCCGATGAACCAGCAGGCCGAGGATCTGCTGATGGGCGCGCCCAGTGATGCGTCACCCCGGCAGTTGCGCGAACTTCATTTGCGGCTGAATTTACCGGCGGAAAAGAAGAACGCCTGACGAACGCGGCGTAAATACGCCAGGCTTAATGCGCAGTTAAAGTGTTGCCCGGTAGGATCGAATTTGAGGGTTCGATACTTCCGGGCATTTTTTTGCGGTCGCGTTTTTCACAAATTGTGCTGCTCGTCGTTGCGCTGCTGGCATTTCTGCCGGTGGTGGCGGTCGATCATGTGATCGACGGTTATGTGATGGCGCGGGAAACAACGCGCTGCAGACCACAGTCGATGCCATCACCCATGACTCCCAGCTTACCGTTCACGAGGGAATTCAATCGCTCAGACGCATTCTGGCAAACAGCCCCTCATTGTGTGCCGCGACCTTCGTGCAGAACGTCAACAGCGAACTCGAAGCCAATCCGTTCTTGCGTCAGGTCGTCGTTGAGAATCGTGACGGGGTGCAATACTGCTCGGCATTCGACCGCGCGGTGCAGTATCGCGTGCTTTCGGAAAGCCTTACAATTCCTGGGCACACCGAAACGCTGAGCGTCATCAAGATCGACGGCAACGAGACGCCATTGCTCAAGATAACCCAGGCATTCGGGCGAGAACGGACCGTTTCAGCGTTTGTCCTGGCCTCTCCCATGCTCATGCGCAACGACGTGCCGCTGCTGGGCCAGATCAGCTATTTGCAGGTGGCGCTGACAAGCGGCACCTCGATCTTGCTGCGTGGGGACGCGCGTATCGGTCAGGGGCCGAGCCGGTCTGAATATCTGTTCGCACGGTCTTTTGCCGGAGAAATACCACTCAAGGCAGAGGCCGGCGTTTCATTTTCCGAAGTTCGATCGGATTATTCATCGCTCGATATCGGGTTTACCGTGGCGGCGTGCTTTCTGGGCGCGCTCATTCTGGTGCTCACGATCCAATACGCCCGCAAGGCTGACATTGTCGCATTCGATCTCGAGCGCGCTATCATCGCGGGGGAAATGAAGCCCTATTATCAGCCGGTCATCAACCTCAAGACCGGGAAGCTGACGGGGTGCGAGGTTCTCATTCGATGGGTGAAGAAAAACGGTGAGGTTATTCCGCCCGGCGCCTTTATCGACTACGCGGAAATGTCCGGCCTGGCCATTCCCATGACCCTGAGCCTGATGGAACAGGTCCGTTACGACCTTGAAGACATCTGCCGTGAGGTGCCGGATTTCAAGGTGTCGATCAATTTGTTCGAGGGTCATTTCCGCGATGGTTCGATCGTGGAAGACGTCCAGTCTGTCTTTGAGGGCAGTGGCATTTCCTATCGTCAGCTCGTTTTCGAAATTACAGAGCGCAGGCCGCTTGACGATCGCAACGCCGCCAATAGGGTCATGACCGCGCTACACAAGCTCGGCGCGCGGATCGCCATGGATGACGCTGGCACCGGGCACTCCAATCTTGCCTATTTGCAGACGCTTGGCATCGACATCATCAAGATCGACAAAATTTTCGTCGAAATGATCAAGGACGCTACCCAGCCCGTGCCGGTGGTCGATGGGCTCATATCGATGGCTCGTGAACTCGACATCGAGATCATCGCCGAAGGGGTGGAAACCCAGGAGCAGGCGCTTTATCTGCGGTCCAAGAGCGTCGTTTTTGCGCAGGGCTACCTTTTCGCCCCTCCCATGAAATTGTCATCGTTTCTTGTCCTGGCGAATGCTCTGCGGCCAGCCGGTCGGGAAAGCAATCTGGAGCCGGGTCTGGCCGCCTGAATCCGGGTTCTGCCGGTCGGGCCGCACGGCCAATTTCCCGCGTGCGGAAAAGTTAGCTCAGCAAGCCTTCCATTTTGTCGCGATTGGTGGCAGGTATCTCGCCGCTAATCCGAGGAGACGGCATGACGGAAGAACCGCGCGATCCGCAGAAGGCACTCAAAGAAGCCGCGCTGCATTTCCACCGATATCCAAAGCCGGGCAAGATCGAAATTGCCCCGACCAAGCCTTTGGCCAATCAACGCGATCTTGCGCTTGCCTATTCGCCCGGTGTGGCGGCGCCTTGCGAGGAAATCGCCGCGGATCCCGAAACGGCGGCGCTTTATACGTCGCGCGGCAATCTCGTGGCCGTTATTTCGAATGGGACCGCGGTGCTCGGGCTGGGCAATATCGGTGCGCTGGCATCCAAACCCGTGATGGAAGGCAAGGCGGTTCTGTTCAAGAAGTTTGCCGGTATCGATTCCATCGACATCGAGATTGACGAGCAGGATCCAAAAAAGTTCATCGAAACCGTTGCGCCGATGTGGCCCTCTTTCGGCGGCATCAATCTCGAAGACATCAAGGCTCCGGATTGTTTTGAAATCGAGGAAGCGCTGCGTGAGCGCATGCCGATTCCGGTTTTCCATGATGATCAGCACGGTACGGCCATTATTGTTGCGGCTGCTGTTCTCAATGGGCTCAGGATCGCCGGCAAGGACATTTCCAAGGTCAAGATTTGCACGTCCGGCGCGGGCGCCGCGGCCATCGCTTGCCTGAACATGCTGATGGCCGTTGGGGCCAAGCGGGAAAACATCTGGGTTGCCGACCGTGAGGGGCTGGTGACGACGCGGCGCGACAATTCGGTCGATCGCTGGCGTGGTGCCTTCGCCCAGGACAGCGACAAGACCTCGCTGGCCGAAGTGATGCAGGGGGCCGATATTTTCCTTGGACTTTCCGCTGCTGGTGCGCTCAAGCGGGAAATGCTCAAGGACATGGCGGAAAACCCGCTGATCCTTGCGCTGTCCAACCCGGTGCCGGAGATCATGCCCGAAATCGCTCAGGAAGAGCGTCCGGACGCCATGATCTGCACGGGGCGGTCCGATTATGCCAACCAGGTCAACAACGTCCTGTGCTTTCCGTTCATCTTCCGCGGGGCACTCGACGTCGGCGCGACCACGATCAACGAAGAAATGAAGGCCGCTGCCGCGCACGCCATCGCCAAGCTGGCGCATGAGCCGGTGCTCGAGTCGGTTCCGGGCGCGCCTTCCACGTTCGGTCGGGACTACCTCATTCCCAACCCGTTCGACCAGCGCCTCATCTTGCGTATTGCACCGGCTGTGGCCAAGGCTGCCATGGACACGGGTGTTGCACGGCGCCCCGTTGCTGATTTCGACGCCTACAAGGACAGCCTCAATCGCTTCGTCTTCCGTTCGGGCATGGTGATGAAGCCGATGATCGAACGGGCGAAGGGTGCCGGCCAGCGGATCGCCTTTGCCGATGGCGAAGACGAGCGCGTATTGCGCGCCACGCAAGTGGTTCTCGAGGAAGAAATGGCACAGCCAATCCTTATCGGGCGGCCATTCGTTATCGAACAGCGCATCGAACGCTTTGGGCTGCAACTGACTCCGGGCAAGGATTTCGAGATCATCAATCCCGAAGACGATCCACGCTACAAGGAATATGTCGCTGAATTCCACTCGCTTGTCGGTCGTTCGGGCGTGACGCCCGACACGGCACGGACCATCGTGCGCACCAATACCACGATCATCGGGGCGCTTGCCGTCAAGCGCGGCGATGCCGATGGGCTGATATGCGGTCTTCAGGGGCGTTACATCAAGCACGTGCGCGATATCAAATCCGTCATCGGGCTGTCGGACGGCGTTTCGGACGTTTCGGCTCTTTCGATGCTCATTATGCCGCGCGGGGCGTTTTTCCTTGCCGATACCTATGTGAACATGGACCCCAGCGCTGACGAGATCGTATCGATCACGCTTCAGGCCCGCGACCACCTCAAGCGCTTCAATATTGAAGCCAAGGCAGCGCTGTTGAGCTATTCGAACTTTGGCTCGCGCGAGGGGGCGTCGTCAGACAAGATGAAGGCCGCCTATGACAAGCTCAAGAGCGTCGCGCCGGATCTCATTGTAGAAGGTGAAATGCAGGGCGATCTGGCGCTGAACCAGGGGCTGCGCGAGCGCTATATTCCAGACTCGGTGCTCAAGGGGGAGGCCAATCTTCTGGTGTTCCCGAACCTGGAAAGTGCGAATCTTTCCATGACCTTGCTCAAAGAACTCAACAACGCGCTTCCGGTCGGGCCGATCCTGATGGGAACACGGAGCCCGGCGCACATTCTGGCGCCGTCGGTGACCAGCCGCGGGATCGTGAATATGACGGCGATCACCGCAAACGAAAGTCTGGCTCTCAAGGGCTGAAGAAAGGGGCTGTAGGCCCCCTTTTTTATTGGAATGCCGTTTCTGCAAAGGACCGCAGCTTGCGTGAATGCAGCCTTTCGACGGGCTGATTGCGCAGGATTTCCATTGCCTTGAGCCCGATGAGAAGGTGCCGGTTGACCTGAGTGCGATAGAAGTCCGAAGCCATGCCGGGCAGCTTGAGTTCGCCGTGCAGAGGCTTGTCTGAAACGCAGAGCAGGGTGCCGTATGGCACACGGAAGCGGAAACCATTGGCGGCAATGGTGGCGCTCTCCATGTCCAGTGCAATGGCGCGTGATTGTGACAGGCGGCGCGTGATCTCGCTCTGGTCGCGCAGTTCCCAGTTCCGGTTGTCGATGGTAAAGACCGTGCCGGTGCGCATGATGGCCTTGGTCTCCAGCCCTTCGAGGTGGGTCACCTCGGCTACGGCTTCCTGCAACGCGACCTGGATTTCGGCCAGGGCGGGGATAGGTACGGTTACAGGCAGATCGTCGTCGAGGACGTGGTCCTCTCTGACATAGCCATGGGCGAGCACGTAATCGCCAAGGGACTGTGAGTTGCGCAGCCCGGCGCAGTGACCGAGCATCAGCCAGGCATGGGGGCGCAAAACGGCAATGTGGTCGGTGGCTGTTTTGGCGTTGGACGGGCCGACGCCGATATTGATCATCGTGATGCCGCGGCCGTTGGGGGCGGTAAGGTGGTAGGCTGGCATCTGCGGTTGGCGCGTCGGAATGGTGCCGTTCGTGCCTCCGCCAAGCCGGGAGTTGGTGGTTATCACGTTGCCCGGCTCGACAAAGCTCTCATAGAATCATGGCCTTCGCTCATCCATTGATGGGCGAGACGGGTGAACTCCTCGATGTAGAACTGGTAGTTGGTGAAGATCACGAAGTTCTGGAAGTGATCGGGCACTGTGCCGGTATAGTGATTGAGCCGGTGCAGCGAATAATCGACGCGCGGCCCGGTGAAGGCGGCAAGCGGGTAGGGGCCGCCCGAAGGTGGAATGAAGGTGCCATTGGCGATCTCGTCGTCCATATGCGCCAGATCGGGCACGTCGAACAGATCGCGTAGCGGTACGCCGATATCGAGGAGGGTATCGCCTTCAACACGTTCCTTGGGATCGACGGCGAAATGGAGCGGAATGGGGGTTTCGGATTCTCCGACCTCGATCTCACCGCCATGGTTTTTGAGGATCAGCGACAGGTTTTCGATCAGGTATTTGTGAAAGAGCGCGGGCTGGGTCAGCGTCGTCTGATAGAGGCCTGGGCTGTGCAGAAAGCCATAGGCGAGACGCGAGTTGGCCTGTTGCTGGAAACTCGTTGAGAGGACTTGCACCTTGGGGTAATGGGCGCGGACCTTGCCAGGCGGCACCTGTCCCTTGGTGAGATTGAGCAGATGGTCGCGGATGAAGCTCGTGTTGCGGTCGTAGATTTCGCAGACATATTCCCAAGCCTTCACCGGGTCGGAGAAAGATTTGAGCGGTATGGCGGGTGGAGTGACGAGTTTCATGCGCAAGTCCTGTTCTTGTTTTTGGTTTTAACCCCAAGGCATGCCAGTTTCGGCTCCGCCGTGCAATGGGCCCTCATCCAAGCAGCATTTTATCACAGTTCGGTGATTGGGCCTTTTGTCGCCGCAATGGCACCCGATATTGGGTGTGTCTGCTGGACTGGCAAACGAGCCCATGCACTAGCGGACAAAAGCTTCCGCTGTAGTCCCCCAAGCCCTCAACAGCGCGGCGGAAGCGGTTATGGAGACCGCAGTCGTCCGCCCGGCGCTGCGGTCTCTTCTTATCTGGTGGGGTAGGTCGCCCGCATGTATTCGACCGACCGGCGAATGATCTCTTCGAGAACGCCAAGATCGATATCGGCCAACTTCTTTACGTAAAGACACGAAACGCCGGTTGAGTGCTTGCCCAGCTTCTCCATGAGAGAATCGTACTGGGCAAACCCCGGCATCACATAAATCGTGAGATTGGCCTTCCGCGGCGAAAAACCGGTGATGGGCCATTCGGCGGGTTTTTTGGTCGTGTTGATATAGGTGTAGGTTCCGAACCCGACAATCGAGGGACCCCACATGACGGGCTCGGAACCGGTTATCCCGCGCATTATATCAACGACGGTCCAGCAGTCTTGCCGCTTCTGGTCGGGCTCAACCGCGTCGATGAATTGAGAGACCTTCTGGTCGGTTGGGCGAGTCTTGAGCTCTGACATGGAGCCTTTCTCCTATTTGAAGCTCACCAGCGTCTCGGGATTGGCTTCCCCATCATACTGCGCGTCAACGTCGTAGCGGATAAGCACGAACTGACCGTCATCGAAGGTCCATGTTCCCGCTGAAAAGGCATCGCCAAGGCCGCGCCAGAGGTGTGGCTGGTGATTGTCTTTGTCTCGGGTCGAATTCGGAATTGGTGAGCAACAACTGGGTGCCATAGCCGTCATCGGCATTTCGAGAACCGCGCCTTCGAAATCGTCATTTTCATAGACAACATCGAACTGAGGCGTCGCAAAACCGACGGGGACCAGTCCCTCGTACTCGGTTTCAAGATAGTACATGTGATTGACGTTGTAGGCTCCCGAACCGCAGAAGAACCTGTAGAGCGTTGCGGTTTGCGGGGTGTCGAATACTCGGTTTCCCAGCTCAGATTCCAACTCTCGTTCGGGTAATATTCCGCGCGGCAGAGTCTTCGAGCCCATAGCACAATTGGGGAAAGCTCTGGGCAAAGCGTGCGAATGCGTCGCTTTCGGACAGTGGGCTTTCTTGTGCGGAGGCAATGGCAGGAACAGTGCCGGCAAGCAGTGCTGTCATTAAAAATAGAGTGGTTCGCATTGGTCGGCCCTTCAATGATCCTGAAACCAGAGTGCCGGAAAACGCTGTTTCCTCAAAGCAGGAAGTTGCCGTTGCGACACGATCCAAAGTTGTGCTAACCATCGAGTCGTTCGACAGGGGTGCTCCGTATCGCCGGGCTGAGAGGACGGCGCAAAGCCATCTAACCCTAAAGCTGATCTGGATAATACCAGCGGAGCGAGGCGAAGATGAAGTGCGGCGCACAACTCTCCCTTTATGTCATGGCGGATGATTTCGTCCGCGTAATCCTGTCCTCCCTTGATGCGATGGCGCCCTATCGGGATCGCTTGCGCATCGAGACCGACGATATCTCGACGCTCATCGTCGGGCCGCCCGAGCTGATTTTTCCAACCATGCGCGAATTGTTCGTTGCCGCAGCTCGGAGGGGGCATCACGTGGCGATGCATGCCACCATCTCGCGCGGGTGTCCGGGAGAGCCGGACATGGATATCTGCGAACCCGGACAGCCGTCGGCCTTCGATGAAGACCTTGAAAGACGCAAGGCTCTGGCGGCGCAGGCTGTGAACGACGCGCCCTCGACCGGCCAGCGGGTTGCCGTGCAATTTTCGCTCTATCCGCTCGGCCCGGCCGATTACATGGACGAAATCTACGGCTGCATCGATTTCCTGAAAGCCTCGCCGGTGTTCGACAGGGCGAAGAACTATTGCACAAGGCTGGCTGGCGACGCCGGGCCGGTCTTTGAGGCTCTTTCGCAAGCCTGGCTCAGCTTTGGCGACCCGAATGCCCATGTCGCGATCGATCTGACCGCGTCGGCCAACAGCCCGTCCAAGGACGCCGCTGCGTGATCTTTCCGCGGGGCGCGGTCCCGCGGCGCTTTTTCCAACATCGTTATCAAAGGAGGACAGGACATGTCCGATTTCGCTTCGCAATCGTGGCGCTGGACGCTGCGCGAAACCCTTGTCGTTGCCGTTTTCGGCGCCGCGTTTGCCGTGCTTTATCTGGCCTGGGTTCAGGTCTGGCTGGTCAGTCAGGCGGCGTTCGGGCCAGTGACCATGGACGTCTTCATGGGGTTCTGGTTTTCCCGCATCCATCGTTGCCGCCGCAGTCATACGCAAACCCGGTGTTGCCCTGATGGCCGAGGTGCTGGCGGCAGGGATTGAAATCCTGCTCGGCAGTCCCGCGGGGCTGGGGTTGCTGATCGCCGCGGTGGTGCAGGGGTTGGGAGCCGAGCTGGTTTTTGCGGCGCTGGGCTGGAAGCATTATCGGCTGCCGGTTCTGATCGCTGCGGGGATGGGCGCTTCGTCACGAGCTTTGTCTATAACTGGTTCCTGTTCGATTACGGCGCGCTCGAGCCGTGGCTGGTTGGTGCAATGTTTGTCGTCCGGCTTATCAGCGGGGCGTGCTGGCGGGTGTTCTTGGGCATCTGATCGTCGAGGCTCTCTATCGTACCGGTGTGCTCAGAGGGCTGCGCATCGATATCGAGCGCCGCGGCGCCGGATTTGCGGCGCAGGCAGCCCAATGAGCCTGGCGCAATGGGAGGGGTATCGATCCGGTATCCCTTCGCCACCAGCGATGCTGTTGGTCCGTCGATATCGCCATCGGGCATGGTGAAAGAGTTCTTGTGCTCGGGCCATCGGGTCAGGCAAGTCCTCACTCATGCTTGCCCTGACGGGGCTGATCCCGAATGCCGTTCCGGCGAGCGTTGTGGGGCGGATCAAACTGAATGGTGTTGACGTTGCCAGCCGCAGCGCGGCGCAGTGGGCCGATACCGTGGCGCAATATTTCCAGAATGCCGATGAAACATTGTGTGGCATGCGGGTGGGCGAGGAAATTGCGTTCGCGTTGGAAAACCGGAGGGTGGAGCCGGCAACAATTGCAGCGCGAACAGCTGACGTTCTCGAAAGACTCGGCTTGCCGCAGGTATGGCAACACAGGCGCAGTTCGGCTCTGTCAGGTGGCGAACGCCAGCTTGTCGCGCTGGCTTCGGTGCTGGCGCAGGAGACGCCGATCCTGATTGCCGACGAGCCAACCTCGCATTTGAGCCCGGCGGCCACGGCCAAGGTCCATGGCCTGTTGTCGGACAGGAGCGCGTTTGAGGCCGTTGTGGTCATAGACCATAGGCTGGACGGGTTGATCGACACTATCGATCGCGTTGTCGTGCTTGGCGAAAACGGAGCGGTGCTGGCTGATATGCCGCCGGGACCGCTGTTTCGGGAGCGTGGAGCGGATCTCTTGGGCGCAGGTATCTGGCGGCCCGCTTTTTCGGCGCTCGACGATATGCTCGGTGCGGTCGGACTTGCCTCCGAGCGGGCTCCGCTGTCCTTTTCGGATGTGCTGGCGCCATTCGAGCCGGGCGTCGGCAATGGTGCGGCAATTGCAGCGGCCAGCGTCGTTGCACGCCGGTACATTGACCAACACGTCAGTTCTCCGTCGCCGGCCGGCAAGGTCATTGCATCTCTCAGACAGGCCGACTGCGCGCCGCCGATGGCCCCTGTCGTTTTGAAGGGCGTCGACATCGATATTTGCGAGGGGAAATCCTTGGGCTGGTTGGGCCCAACGGGGCGGCAAGACGACACTGGCGGCAAGCCTGGCAGGGGTGCTGAGGCTGCGTGCGGGGCATCGGGAGGGGCCGATGGCGGGTATCGCATTCCAGAATCCGGAGCCCAGCTGGTGGCGGCGAGCGTGCGGGAGGAAATCGTTGGGGCGATGGAGGGTGGCGGGGATAGCCGGGCGGTGCTGGAGCGGTGGGGGCTCACGGCGCTTGCGGACCGGCATCCGTTCGAACTCTCATTCGGGCAGAAGCGCCGGCTGGCGCTGGCAAGCCTCGATGCAAGCGGGCGATGGCCGTTCATGGCTTTCGATGAGCCATTTTCCGGGCTGGACGCCGCGGGGGCGGCAATGGTCGCTGACCATCTTCTTGAGTTGAAGAAAAGGGGGAAGGGCGTGGTGCTGGTCACGCATGACATGGATATGGCGGTACGGCTCTGCGACCGGATTGCCGTGGTTGTCGAAGGCGGGATACTGGCCGAAGGCAGACCTCGGGACATCCTGGGCAATGCTGTCACGACCGAAAAGGCGGGATTGGCGCGGCCGAGTTTTGCGCCGGTGGTCGATTGGCTGGATCGCGTCGAGATGGCGTCGCGCATCCGGGCTGCGGGGTGAGGTGGGATGGCTGTGCTGTATGAAAGATTTGCGGACGCGCCGCTGGGACGGCTCAATCCGCTGACGGTCTTTTTCGTCTGTGTGGCGTTTTTCGTCGGGATCGCAACGTCGTTCGATCCGTTTTTCCAGATGTCGGTGATTGGCGTTGTCGCCCTGGTGCTTGTGGGCATTCAGCGGGTGCCGCCGCTGCTGCTTCTGGCATTGATGGTGCCGTTCATTCTGTTCGGCATGGGATTTGTGACCACCAATCTGCTGTTCCGCCAGGACAGTGATTTTGCCATGCATATCGCGGGCGGGGATAATGGCGGTGGGGCGCTTTCGGCGGGGCTGACGTTGAGCCTGCGGGCATTGGCGATCGGGACGATTTCGATCCTGTTTGCCCTCAGTGTCGATCCGGGCGCTTTCGTGCGGGCGCTCATGCCTATCTCAGATTTCCCGGCGCGGCTTGGCTATGCGCTTTTTGTGGCCATGCAGCTGGTGCCCGATTTGCTGGCCGAGGCGGCGCAGATGCGCATGGCTCGAGCGATGCGGGCTGGCCGTCCCATGCGGCGTATTCCCGGTCCGCGGGAGATGGCGGCGCTGGCGGTGCCGCTCTTGGCCTTTGCCGTGCGCCGGGCCGGGCGGTCGGCGATTGCCATGGAGCCGCGGGGGTTCGGAGGCGACGCCAACACGCACTATGGTGGGCGTGCCGGGTTTTCGTGGGCCGACCCGGCGTTCCTGATCGCCGGGTCGACTGTGCTTGTGATGTTGCGGCTGGTTTAGCCTTCGGCCTCGGGCGTTGCAGGGAGCGGCATCGGTTTGTGGGAGCCGGTGGGCGCGTTGCGCGGACCACCGGGACGCTGTGGGGTCAGCTTTTCGAGCTGGGCTTCATCGAGGCTTTCGACAAAGGATTCGAAAGTGGGCTGGAGCGTTTCGAGGGCTTCGGCGCGGGCGGTGGTCATGGCGACCATGCCGGCAAAGCGGGCGACCAGATCGGGCGCTTCGGCCTCTTCCTCGGCGACAGGGGCGATTTCATCGCGCGCGGCTTGGACGTCCTTCGAAGGCATCGAGAGCCGCGACGCGCAGGTCTTCGAGCAGTCCCTGCTGGTCTTCGGTCAACTCAAGCAGAGGGTGAGCCGGACTGCGGCGATATCGATCGCTTCGGCACCGCGGTTGGAGAAGAACATTTCGACAAGGCCACACACCCTGGCCGAAGGCCGCGCCGCGACGGAAATGGCCCATCTGGTTGTCGCCGCCGGGCGGAAGCTGCGCGCTCCCTCACCCTGGATCTGGTGGACAGCAACGCCGTCGCGGGCGCCGCCGAAAGGTTGAGCGAGGGCCGGAGCGAGCGTCGCGGCTCCGATCGAGGCGGCGGCGATGGTTACGATCGCGGTCCGTGTCAAGTTCTTCATTTGTCGTCTCCTTTGCATGGGCGGCGCAGCTTTCTTGCGCCGGTGGAAAGAGACTAGGGGATGCAGCTCATGAGACCAGCCTGTCCGCCAGATGAAATGTTGGACAGGATGGTAAGGCAAAGAAAAGGGCCGGGATAGCCCGCCCCTTTTCCATTCTTCTAGCGCTTGCGATCAGTTGGCCCATTCGCCCCTTGCGGAAGACCGGCACGCGTTCGCCGTCCTGGGTGATGCCGTCGATATCCATCTGGTCGGACCCGATCATCCAGTCGATGTGGATGAGGCTCGAATTGCCGCCCTTTTCGGTGACTTCGTCTTCGGAAAGCTTGTCGCCTCCAACGAAGCATTCGGTGGTAGCACTGGCCCATGGATGTGGCAGGCGGCATTTTCGTCAAACAGCGTGTTTTGTAGAACAAAACGCCGGACTGGCTGATGGGAGAGGAGTGCGGCACGAGTGCCACTTCACCCAGACGGCGGCCGCCTTCGTCGGTGTCGAGAACCTGTTCAGACGTTTTCGCCCTTGGAGGCCCGCACTTCGACGGCGACGCCGTCCTTGAAGACCATTCGATGTCTTCGATCACCGAGCCATTGTGGGCCAGCGGCTTTGTGGCGCGCACGGTGCCGTTGACGCGGCGGCGTGGGGGGTCGTGAAGACCTCTTCGGGGGGATGTTTGGGTTGCAGGTGATGCCGTTCTTGGCGAGCGAGGCGCCACCGGCCCATTCGTGATCGTCGGCAAGTCCGACGACGAGATCGGTGCCCGGTGCCTGGAAGTGAAGATCGCGGAACTTCATCTTGTTGAGCCAGTCGCGGCGGGCGTGGATTTCAGCATTGTGCTGTTTCCAGGCTTCGACGGGATCGGCCTGGTCGACGCGGGAGGCGGCGAAAATGGCATCGGCCAGTTTGGCGACGGCTTCGTCTTCGCCGAGATCGGGGAAGAC
>JACADM010000158.1_pt1 | contig 28883 bp, 51 predicted proteins | sample 7512371 | NCBI WGS metagenome assembly JACADM01 (sample SAMN14389041, study PRJNA612141) | algae metagenome | isolation source: non-axenic algae culture | place: India: Navi Mumbai | collected 2017-01
ACGCTGCTGGCATCCACCGCCCTCGGGGTTGTGACGCTGTTCGCCGGCCTTTCCACCCCTCGACGACGCAGGCCGCCCCCGGCCAGATCGTGACGGGGACCGGCTCGCAGGTGGTCGGCTCACCTCTGGTCCACGGCTGACTCGGGCCAGGGCGACAACGCTCGAACTGCTGCAGTCGCGCCATCTGAGTTCGACGATCCCGCTCGTGGAGTTCGGTCGAGCGATCGACCAGTACCGGCGGAACATCGAGTCGCGCGAGCAGATGCGTGATGGCGCGCGGAATCGGAAGCGACTCTGGCGAGTATCCGGCCGAGACCGCCCTCAGCGACGCCCTCATGAGCGTGGTCGAGCTGTATCGAGCTCGATCACAAGGCGGTCCTCGACGCCGGCCGTTCGTCGCGTGTGCTGAACGATGGAAGAAGCCGCGAAACGGCACGAGAGGAGGGCGCAGTGCTCGACGCCACGGCCTGTACAACCGGCTGAACATCCTGTTCGAGGAGTTGGGGCGGTACTCCGACGATCTGGATCGACTGAACCAGCGTTTGCTGATGCTCCGCCTGTATTGTGCCCAAGCGTCTGCACGAGATGCAGTCCGCTCAACGGGTCGAGGCGGGAAAGACGCGCTGCCGCCCTACAACGGTCTGGCCGACGATTGGCATGAGAAACTCGACGGCGTAACCGATTTTATGGTCCAGAGTCGATATACCGGGCGATTTCCATGTCGACGGCATCAGCGCCTACGACATGACCATCGGCGGTCTCGACGCGCTGCGACGATGGCGAGGACGAAGGACCTCGCCGCGGCGTTCCCGAACCTCGCAGACGAGGACGCCGTCGAAGCATTCTGGCTGGCATCGACGAATCGAAGTACATCAACGCGACGCGGACGCGATGTCGACGCCAACCAGTCCATCCAGACGATCCACACCGTGATTCAAACCACGATGAGGATCAACGCCGAAACGACCCAGATCGCTACCGAAGCGATGCTGCACGAGTTCGGCAACGGTGCTATGAACAGACTGGACGAGTACTCGTCCATCATCTGGCTGGACGAACTCTCGATTCAACCGCAGCACGCAGGGGAGATTCACCGGTGTCGGCATCCAGATCTCTGAACGACGCGTCGAGCCTGCAGGTCGTCACGCCGCTGTCCGGTACCCCGGCGGCCCGCGCCGGCATCCGTGCGGGCGACATCATCCGCAAGATTGACGGCTTTGACGCTGGGGATCATGCTCGCAGGCGGTCGACAAGATCACCGGGCCAAACGCACACCTGTCACACTCTCAATCGAGCGTGAGGGCAACGGGCTCTCATCGAAGTGACGTTGCGGCGCCACCATCCCGATCTATGCCAGCGGCTGGGACCGCTCGGGACCGCGACGGACTGGGACTACTACATCGATCCGACGCCGGCATCGGGTACATCCGACTCACGCAGTTCAACGAGACCACCTCGGCGGAACTCCGCGAGGCCGTTCGCCGATGCACCGGTGGGCGGGACAACTTGAAGGGCCTGATCCTCGATTTGCGATACAACCCGGGCGGACTGCTGAGCGAGGCCGTAGCGGTCGCGAACTTCTTCATCGATTCATCCGGCAACGTGGTGACACAGGAGGACGGTCGCGGTCGCGTTGTAGAGCGTCGCCTCCGGGCGGCCGGGCCGAACTGCCCGATGTTCCGCTGGTCGTATTGGTCAATGGCGGCTCCGTCGGCCTCTGGAGATCGTAGCGCGCACTTCAGGACTACGATCGCGATCGTCGTGGGCGACCGCACGTTCGGCAAGGGTCGGTGCAGAATGTATACGCTTGCGTGGCGTCGCAGCGTTCGCCTGACGACGCACTTCTACAAACTCCCGATGGTCGGCTTATCCACCGCAGCGAAGACCGAGACCGCTCGCAGTGGGCATTCAGCCCGATGTGGTCGTGGAGATGCTCCCCGATCAGGTCGGAGAATCGTTGCGTCTGCGTCAGGACGCCGATGTCATCGAACTGGATGAGAACGCGCCCGATCGCCGATGCCGATCGTCCGAACCCGCAGGATCTGTTGACCAAAGGCAACGACGCCTGGAGACGGCTCTGCTGCTCCTGCAAGCGGTACGGGGAGCAGGCTGCGTCATCGCACCGCCCGCTGAGCCCAGCACGCACTGTGTCCCATCAAGGGCGGCCCGCCGGGTCGCCCTTTCGATGCCGGGTCCGATCCGATAATCTCAGTGCCATGCCAGAGCCCGCCAACGATTCAACACCGCCTCTGATCATCCACGCCTCCCTCATCGCCTCGCTGATGGTCGAGTCGGAGGCGGACGGGTTGAATCGGCTGGGATGGGACGGTCGGTCGTTTACGGATGGCTGCCGGGTGTCGGCTCCGCTCTTCGCCGACGAGCCGCCGTATGTGCCCGGAGCGATTTCGGCGCGGAACCGGGCCGAGATGGTCGATCGCCAGGCGAAACTCTTCGGTTTCCGCGATGTCTTCGTTCAGGAGCAGTTCACTACGCGACACCTGCTCGAGTGTCGCGTCGCTTCTGCTGCACGCGGTCGAGATGGCGGCGGATCACCGCTGCGAGCGGATCATTTGGCCGATCAGCGTTGGCGACCTTGAGGCTCTCCATCGGGTCACGGAGCAAGCGGCCCTCGTGACCGAACTGGCAGGCCCTCGACCAAGCCCTGCATACGAGCGGAGGCAATCCGGGTGTTCGCCTCTTGCAGACCTGGATTCAGATGGATTGGCCGGTTCGCGACCGATCTCGATGCTCCGCTGAGGCGTGCTGGCGTCCGGTGGCTGCTCCCGGCGGCGTGGAGGCGGTTTCGGCCCGTCGGTGAACTTGCGTTCCGTGCTTGAAATGTCTATCCTGCTCGACTCGCGCAAGCGTCCGGTTCCCGCACGAGGCGGGCGGCGCGGCCTTAGTCAGTCAGATCACGCCGAAAAGGCGTTCTCAGGCAAGGAGCGTCAGATGTACGCCATCATCGAAGACAGCGGAACCAGATCGGCTTCGGTCGGTGACGAGATCACCATCGACCTGCGTGACATCGCGGATGACGCCTCCTCGATCACCTTCGATCGCATCCTCGCGATCGGCGGCGACGACGCCAAGTTCGGCAGCCGTATGTCGAGGGTGCCACGGTGGTCGGCGAGATCATCCGCAACACCTACACCGACAAGAACACCGGCCAGCCGGTCGATTGCTGCAGTATAAGGGCGAGAAGATCGACGTGATCAAGTTCAAGCGTCGCAAGGGGTACCGTCGTAAGCAGGGCCACCGCCAGCGTTTCCTCAAGGTCAAGGTGACCGAGATCAACGCCTGATCAGGCGACGCGGATTCAGTAATGAGTGAGCGAGCCGTGCCGATGAGCGCGGCTTGTTTCGTTTTGGCCAGCAGCGTCTTCCCAGCCTCGATCTCAGCGATCAAACGGGCCAGAGTTCAGGCGCGTCGCACGGAGCCGTGACGGGCTGGCGAGCACATCGATGGCGTCCTCGTCCTGGGTGAACACGCGGGTCCGCGTTTCGCTTGCGAGCCCGACCGGCCGCACGGAGACGCCGAGCGAGACGCTGTCGTCGATATTGTCGTAGTCGAGGCCGACGTCGAGCGTCCACTGCGGGAACCGGCGTTCGATCCTGCTGCCGACGGTCTGAAACTCGTCCCGATCGAGGTTCCAGGTTCCGAAGATCTCGACGGCGTATTTCCGCGTGAGCTTCGTAGCGAGAGCCAGCCTGGAGCAGATCGGAATCGATGATGTCGAGGACCGGTACCGAAGAAACTGCTGTAGCCGTAGCCGTGGTCGACGAGGGCCCCGGTGGAGATCCGACGCGTCTCGTTGGCATCGGCGTCGTAGGTCCAGTCGGTCGTCAACGCCAAGGCATTGGTGAGGAGCATCGAGCTGCGGATCGACGCGAACTCGCCGAAGTTGAGTATTCAGGGCGGTAATCGATGAAACGGCCGTACGGCGAGTCGATCTGGATGTCATCGTCGGACCACGTAGGAAGTGTCGAGAACGAGCCAGTCGACGCTGCATCGCGTTGGACGGGCCTCGCGGTCTGGGTATGCAGGCCGACCGGTACAAGGTCGGCGATGCCTTCGACGGTCTCGTCGTAGATGGGCAACGAGCCGTTGTCGAGGGATGACTCGGAGAACCAGACGGTGGCCGTCGGCCTGACGATGTGGCGGAGGCGGGTCAGAATCGAAGAGCTCGCTGCCAGCGGTTGTCGACCTTCACGATCGAAGTGCCGAGGCGCGCCGACGCCCAGAGGCGGTATCGTCCTGCTCTTCCGAACCGGATGCCGTGCGGAATTCGTCGAAGTCTGTGTCGTAGGCTGTGAAGCGTCCGACGGCGAATGGCGTCAGGTTCCACGCCACGCCTCGTCCAGATGGATGGGCGCTTCGATCTCGTGTCGAGAGTCGAAGCGTAGGATTTCGGACGAGTTGTACCCTTCGGCGCGGAGGCGATCGGCGACCGTCTGGTTGGCGTTGATGCCGAAGGCGTCCTGCGCGATGGCGTTTGTGTAACCCTGCTCCGAAGATCGTTCTCGGCGAGGTTGAGTCTGAGCACGCCGCGGTTTCTCCGTAGTAGTGAGCGCGCCGCCGAAGATATCGTCCCCGACGACCGAGGCGGCCTCGGGGAGCCGCTCGGTCTGGAAGCTGGGGCTCTGGAGCAGTGCCTCGTTGATCAGGAAATCGTTGAGGTTTGTGTTCGCCTCGAGTGTCAGCCCGGTGTTCTGCGGACCGTTCGGGCCGACGCGCGCACGAACAGCCTGCTGGTAAACTCGCGTCCGACCTCGGCCTCTCGTTCGAAGAACGAGTCGACGAACCCTTCATCCGAAACGTAGGTGATTTCGCCGAAGAGCGTCCATACTTCGTCGAGCTGGTAGCGTCCGCTGCGAACGATGCCTCGGCTCTCGCCGTTGCGGTCGAGTGACTCGCCGGTGGTAAATCGATCGGTGCCGCTGTCGTGGATGTAGTACCCGAAGATCGAGCCATCGGTGTCGCTGGTTCCCAAGAAAGATCCGCGCCGACGCGCCGACGCCGCGATCCAGGTAGCCGTCTACGAGTAACGACGCGCTATTCGCCGGAGCCGCATCGACGCCGAGGATCGAATAGAGATCCCATTCGGTCCGGAGCACGGTGAGCCCGCATCGCTCTCGAATGCCAGTCGGCGGAGCGGCCAGCGCAGTTCGCCCTCGACTCGTGGTAACTGCAGAACGGGGAGGTCGCCGACACGGAAGCCGACGCCCTTCGCGTCGACCGCGTTGGCGAACGAGCCGTCGGGACGAGCCGCCGGGTCAGGGTGACCGAATCCGCGCCGATCGAGAAGTGCGGGTCTGCGAAAGCGACGTTCGCCAGTCTGGCGTTGTCGGCGGCGAACTGGTTGTCCGACTCTTTGCGGATGGATTCGGCTCGCAGGTAGAGCGGCATGCCGCGCGAAGCGCATGTCCAGAAGACCGCGTCGAGCAGGACTGCGCGATCAGAACGGAGGTCGTAGTACACCCGCGAGCCCCGCAGGTGTAGCGGTTGGCTCTCCGAGACCGGTCGGTTCGCCGCGCAGACTCGCGGGCCTGTCCACGGCGATCAGATTGACGTCGCCCCGAGGTAGACGCCAGCGACTTCGTTGGACCGAAACGTGCCGCCGCCGGCTTCGACCCCATCCTCGAGGAACACGACGGCTCGTTCGGCGGTGAAATTGGCGAGAGCCGGAGCGTCCGTCTCGCTGTAGGTCACACCCACGCCATCGGTGAACATGACAGCGTAGCCGGCACCGTCCTGGTCCGGGCGACGATGATCTCCGGCGAACTGAACGTGACCGTGCCGAGCGTTGGGCCGGCTGGACGACCGAACCGGGGTTCGCGGGTTGTTCGGGCGGGTGTCCTGGACTCCGCGTCGGCGAGTGCGTACGGATCGATAGGGGACGCGTTCGACCACGACGTCCGTGCGAACGGGACGCTCGATGCCCGGAGCCTGCGGGCCGTCCTGAATCGAGGCGAGGAATGGAGCCGGGCTTCGCCCTCACGATTGAGCGAGGCGGCCGACGATGCGTTCTGCCGATCGGGCCTGGGGCGTCCGCTTCGGATGTCGTCACTGAAGGGCGATCCCGGCTTGCTGCCGAACGATCAGGCCGGTGACGAGCAGTCGGTCCGCGCTCTGACCGACGCCCGTGTGCCCGGGCGTTCTCCGGGTCACGCACATTCGAAATAGATTGCCAGTTGGTCCGCCGCAGCCCGCGCGCCTGAAGCGGAAACGACCTGTACCGGTTCGATCCAAATGACGCGGCGGGTAGCGGTAAAGTCGTAGCCGCCGATCTCGACTCTGACATCGCCCCGAGCAGCAGGCGATCCGTGCCGCCGACTTCGATGCCTGGCCCAACTCCAAGCCCGTAAGCGCCGAACGCGACGGGGTACGATCTGGGCTCGGGAGACTGACACCGGAGAATGAGCGGCCGTCGATTGGCTTCCCGGGCGTGGGCTGCGAGGCGAAAAACAGTACCTGATGCGGCGAGCACGCAGGCGGCTGCGCTCAGGCGTGCGTGTTCACCGGGCCTGGTATCCGTTCCGTCCTCGCATCCTGCTCTATCGGGCGGCGGGGCTCAATGACGGGAGCCCGCCAGATGCTAAATCGGGGCGGACCTCACACAAGCAGAAGCGACATCGTTCCGACGACTCCTGACGAAAAGCGGCATCGGCCGTCCGTTGGCGAAACCGATTACGGTACGACGCGGACGATCGTATCGAGCGCCTTCGCACGTTCTGGGCTTCGTTGGTTCGGCCGTTCAGGACCAGCGAGCGATGGTACCGCTCCCCCGACCTGGGCCCAGACCGAGCAGCGCGCGCGAACGACCCTCCGTGCTCGGCCGCGGGACCCGACGGAAGATATCTGCGAGCAGATCGGGGAGATGCTGCATTTGCCAGTCGTGTTCAGGAGCTGTGGGATCCGGTTCACCGCCTCGACGGTCCACGGGCCGTCGAGGTTGCGGTACTTGGTCGGGAGCAGGTACGCGTTCATCGCTTCCTGGTACATCTCGCGGTCGCGGAATCCGTCGCCCTGGAGGAAGCGGACCTCGGCTTCCTGGCCGGGAACATTGCGTACCGCCCGCGCGACGCGGTCGTACATGCGAGCCTGCACGCGACTGTCTTCGAGAGCCCAGAGCAGTTGAGCGCGGTGGTCGCGAAATAACCGCCTCGTTTCGCCCGCAGAGTCGTTCGAGGAACGCAAAGATCGCTTCGAGATCGTCTCCGGCGATGCCGGTCTCGTGCGAGTCTTCCGGCAAGATCCCAGATACGGCGCTCCGCACCGGTCGATTTGAACGCCGCGGTCAGTAACTCGCTGATTCCGGCATCGTCGGCTACCCGGACCGCGGCCACGCTCTGTTCGACATCGAGCCAGGGCAATCGTCGGGGCGTCTGAATTTCTTCGATTCCGCGAGGGCCGCCGCGGCGTCGTGCATCGCGACCGCGACCTGGATCTGTTCCGGTGTTGTCCCGACTATCTGCGAGAGGATTGCGACGTGTCCTCGGGTTGTTCTCGTCCGGCCAGCGGATCCCGGTACGAGCCGACATATTTCTGTACTCGTCATAGCGACCGCTTTCGAAGTCCCATACGGCCTGGCGGCCGCGAACGCGGAGGAATCCGAGCCATGCGTGGGCCATGGTCGAGCCGATCGACGAGACCTCCACGGTGGGGACTCCCATCGCCTTGCCGACATGGGCCGCGAAGTAGGCCTGCTCCGAGCACCGCCGCCGACACGCCGGATGTTCTGAGGGTGTACTGCTCGGCGTCGATGCGTTTGCTCTGGCCTCGTTGGCGCTGCGTTGTCGTCGTAGGAGATTTCGGCGTACCTGTTTCCGACCTGCGGGTCCCGACCGTAGCGCTCCATCGCCCATTGCATCTCGGCAACGGAGGCGGTCGTATCGACCACGTGGGCGAGCAGGTCGGCGGGCATCGACTTCACGCCGAGGGCCATCCTGTCTTCGTAGCGAACGTAGTAGGCCCAGATCTCGTTCGACTGGCGGAGGCCGTTGGGTTGCGTCCCGGCGCGGATCGAGGTTGGTCGTGAACTGCGCAGATGGCGGCGGTGAGGTTCATAAGCCGCCAGACGCTCGGCCCCGAACTGGCGACGGAGCGAGTCGAGCACGAGCATCGCGTCGCCGAGCTGGTCCCGACCGGGCTGCAGGGTAAACGCGACCGCGTCCGCAGTTCGGGTGCTCGACGAGCATTGACCAGAGATCGTTGTTCTGTGTCTGGGCGCCCTCAACCATGAGGCGAAGCAGACGCTCGGTCCGACTGAGCTCGCGGAAGAGATCCGTGTTGGACTCCTCGATGTACCACGCCGCCTGCTGTTGGCTGCGTCCACCTCACGAAGGGCGGTGCCGAAGCCAGCCGGAGTCAATTGGCCCTCATCCGTCCATACCAGTCGCTTCAGCCGGCCCGGATCGCCCCATCCGCCGCTGATTGAACCGGATCCTTGCTTGGCCACGACGGTTATCGGGTCGCGACTGAGCGAAGGCTGTCGACGGGTGGCGGCGAGGACGGCGAGGCACAACGCGGTGCAGAGGGCGAGGCATCTGACGGTGGTCGTCTTGATCATCGTGGTTCCGGTGAAGGTCTACGGTGCGACAAACGGAATCAGGTTACTGGTGAGCGGGCGTCTCGATGGTGTCGTTGGGGCTTCCGGGCTGCTCATGGGGCGACCCGCCGGCTTGCCACTGCGAACATCGATCTGATCGACGCGGACGAGCTCGGCGTTGTCGTCCTGCGTCGCGGGAAGCGGGTTTACCGGCTTTGCCGTTCAGGCGTGACTTGAGCTGCCGGGGAAGTGCTCGCCTCCCAACTGGCGGGATACTGGATCGTCCATCTCGACCGCGAGCTGGTCGGGAAGAGCGGACGGAATGTATCGACCATAACCGCGGTTCTCCGCGGTGTAGTCAAAGCGCCATCGAGGCTTCGATCGTGCCGGGGTGGGGCCCGTGAGGGATGCCTTGCGGGTGACAGGTGAAGGAGCCGATATCGATGCCCTGCGAGCCGAAGTTGCCCCTCGACGTAGTACAGCACTTCGTCCGAGTCGAGGTTCGAGTGGTTGTAGGGCACCTTGATCGCCCGCGGGTGTGTGTCGAGCATGCGGGCAGAACGAGCAGATCACGAAGTTGTGCTTCGAAGGTTTGGTGAATCGGCGGCGGCATGTGCGTTCGCCGGTGATCGGGCTGAAGTCGTCCACGTTGAAGCAGTAGGGTAGTAGCAGCCATCCCAGCCGACGACGTCTAGCGGGTGGTAGTGGTAGGTGTACGAGTGCATGCAAAGCTGCGCGCCTGACGCGGACCTCGAACTCGCCGTCCTCGTCCCAGGTCATGGGCATCTCGGGCAGACGCAGGTCACGCTCGCAGTAGGGGGCGTGCTCGAGGAACTGCGACGTTTTCTTCGAGAGGTAGCCGGGCGGCGCGCGATGTGGCTGGCGTTGCACGTCTCGATGACGAGGAACTTGCCGAACGGCATCTCGTCCTCGCTGACGCCGTTCGGGCGATCCTCGTCGGCAAGCGGGTCGAACTCGATCTGGTAGATCGTGCCCTTCGGGATGACGATGTAGTCCTTGGGGCCGAACTTCAGGGTGCCGAACATGGTGCGGCATTCGCCCGAGCCGTGGTGGATGAACAGGCACTCGTCACCTTGGCCGTTTTGTAGAAGTACGGCGTCTTGGACTCTGCCGGGAGGCAGATACCGAGCCCACATCCGAATTGCCGAGGACGACCTTGCGTCCTGTTACCGGGTCGCCGTCGACGGGCAGCCCTTTGAGACGAGGTGACGCGCATCACTTCCTGTTCCACGTACTCGCGCGGTCCGGTATAGGTCTTCCACCCGGTCACCTGGGTGGGCGGGTGGATGTGGTAGAGGGTGGAGGGTCGGGCCGACGAAGCCTTCGGTGCCGAAGACTTCTTCGGAGTAGAGCGCCCGTCCGGGCGACGGAACTGGGTGACGCTTCTTCGGGATGGTTCCGGTTTCGGTGTAGTACGCCATCGGGAAGATCACCTTCTCGTAGCAGGCTTCGGGATGACCATTGTACGAGGCTGGCTGCGATTTGACGCTTCAAGGGCGTCCGAGGTCCCAAAGATGCCCAAATTGCGGCTGTTTGCGCGGCTTTTGGTCGAGCCAGTCGCTCTGGGCGTCTCTGGGTATACGCTGAAGACACGCAACCCAACCGATTCTGAGAGAGGCCCGATATGTTGACTGCTCGTCGTTTGACCGTCCTGTCCGTTTCTTCACCGTCGTGCTCGCGGGATACGCCCCCCGTCGGTCTCCGGCGCGGAGAAAGTCGTCGGCAGTGCCACCGCAGGCGACCTGGTGATCAACCCGAGCGATCTCACCGTGAATCTCGAGCTTGATCCCATCGCCGAGTCGGTGACCGGACTGGGCCTGACCGCCCTGTGGACCGCAATCGTGGCGGACAAGTCGGACGGCATCCGGCCGTGGTCGCTCGACATGTCGATTCGGCGACGCCTCCGGGCGGACCGACTGTTCTCTGGGATGACCCGATCGGCGGCGATCGGACCATCGCGGACTATCCGCTTGCGGACACTTCGGGCCGCTGTTCGGTTCCGGGGTCGACCTCTCAGCCGGCGGACGCTGTCGTTCACGATCGATTCGGGCAACCCGTCGCCGGGTCATCGGGTTGAACGATGCGGTGTTCCACCTGACCACGACGGTTCTCGATGAGTCGGAAGTCCGCGAGGGCATCGCAGACTCCGACGAGCAGTGGAACCGCCCCTTCATCGAAGGCGTTTCGCTCGACCCGTTTCGTTTGACGTGATCGAGCTCACCGTTCCGGTGTCGGGTGGATATACCTTCGATTCGATTGTCGATTCAGGCAACAACTTCACCTACATCTACAAGGATGCCTTCGATCCCGAGCAGCCGCTCGACAACCTGCTCGACTACTCGCTCGGCAACGGCTTCGCCGTTCGGTCTGCCGTAGGCCAATCGAAGATAGACGCTGCTGCTTGAAGACACAACGTATTTCTTCGTGACCTCCCAATGGGACTGGTTCACGCGCGCAGCCGTTCACCACGATCACCGGTCCGGCCCTGATCGAAGACGCTGGCTGCATGCCCCGGCGATGCGACCGGAGATCAGGTCGTGGATCTCGCCGACCTCAATCTCGTGCTCGCGAACTTTGGGCAGACGACTGCGGACGGCGACGTCACCGAAGACGGTCAGGTCGATCTGGCCGATCTGAACGCGGTGCTCGCGAACTTCGGTGGTTCGTGCTGATTCAGATGTCGAGATCGATGCTGAGCGGGCGCGATCGGAAACCGTGATGCCGGCCTCGCGATCAATGTGGAACGACTGTGCGTGCTTGGCGACTGCGCGGTTGCCGAGCATGTAATCGATCCGCCACCCGCGATCGAGTTGCCGGGCCCGTCCTCGGTTGCTCCACCACGTACGGCCCCGGGCGCTCGCCGGCCTGCTGGCGGACGAAGTCGTTCCAGCCGGATTCGAAGAGACCCCCGATCCACTTTCGCTCGTGGGGAGAAAGCCGGAGGTGTTCTGGTTGGACTTAGCGTGGAAGATGTCGTTCTCGGTGTGGGCGATGTTAAAGTCCCCGCCGAGCAGGGTCGGTACGCGGGACCTGCCGCTATCGGCTCAAGGGCGGAACGCGTCGAGCCAGCGTTCCTTCTGGGCCTGGCGGTGATCACCGGAAGAACCCGACGGCAGGTAGACACTGTTACGCGGAGCGGGCCCGTTTTCGCGAAGACGAGGCGCCCCTCCGGATCGCCTCGTCCAGATCGGTGTGGTCCGTGCCGTGCCCGATTCCGATGAGCCTTTGATGGGCTCGCGCGACCAGATCGCCGTGCCGAGTAACCGGGGCGCGCTGGTGCCAATGGACGCCAGCCGTCCGGCTCGGCCCAGTCCGCGGGCAACTGGTCGGGTGTCGCTCGACCTCCCAAAGCAGCACGTCGGGCTCCAACCGATCGATGACGTCGGCAAATCCTTTACGGAGCGCTGCTCGCAGCCCGTTGACGTTCCATGTGGTGACTCGCATCGAGCGAGTGTAGCCATCGGTCGGTTAGGATGCGACACGCTGAGGAGGTGTCAGATGACGCAATTCCAACGGTTGACTGGCACACCGTTCACCGGGTCAATGGTGTTCTGATCGGGTGCACCTCTGGTGGGGCGGGCCGGAACAGTACCGAGCTCCGTGGCCGACCCGATGCTCACTGATCTCATTGATCGAATGACCGGATCGTTCAGCAGCGCCGCAGGCCGAGCGGGACGACGAGTACTTTGATATTCGCCTGGAGATGGTTGAGATCTGGCCGGGACGCGATGACGACGCGTCGTGGCTGTACGTAGAGCAGGCGACGGCGGCTTCACTTGAGCGACCGTATCGCCAGCGCGTCTATCGGGTCTCCGGAGCGATGCAAACGAGCTCGTCAGCCGCGGTTTACGAGCCTTCCGGGTGATCCGCTGCATGTTCGCTGGGCGGCACGAGGCGCCCGGACGGTTCGACGAAGCCCCGAGCCGGAGCTTGACCGAGCGGACAGGCGCGCCGTTTACCTTCGTTCGACGCCGAGGGGACGCGTTTGTCGGTTCAACCCGTGACGGCACGTGCGCCAGTTCGTCTGCGGGCGGACTACGTCGTCAGCGAGGTCACGGTTCATCCCGACCGGCTTCTGACGTGGGACCGGGGCTTCAACAGCGCGGGCGAGCAGGTCTAGCGCGACTTCGGGCGGCTATGAATTCGTTCGCGTGGACTGATTGGCCTCTTCCGCGCGTCGGCCGGAGACTTCGCTTTCCCGGTCAGCATGACAACGCCGGCGATAATCAGGCCGATCGCGATGATCTTCCGAGCGTCAGCGATTCACCCAGCGTGAGCCAGCCAAGGACCACCGCGGTCGCTGGGGCGAGGGCGAACGCGACTGGCTTGATCCGTGACACCTCGCCCATGCTCAAAGCGGCGTAGAAGAAGATCATCGCCGCGCCGGCTACAAGCCCCGAGCCGATCACGAGCTTGAACCAAGTCGCCGTCGAGCCGCTGCCAGCCCTGCACCTCCATTGGAGACTTCACGACGTTCATCGCGACGTAGTATGCCAGCCAGATCACCGGAAGTGCGACGGTTGACCGTACCGCGACGGCGGCGAACGGGCCGATCTCCTTCGAGTGAAGCACGCCCGCGTGAATACTTCGCCGATACCCCAGCATAACCCCGCGAGCACCGCAAGCACGATTGGTTTCATGGGCGACACGGTACGCGCGTCGCCCCCGCCTGCACCGCGTCGATCGGCGGCGGTACGATCTCGACCCTCTACCGCACGGCTGCCGCTCTCCGGATCTCCATGTCCGCATCCGCATCGGTACTCAACGGGACAGATGCCGACGCGATCATCGGCGGGCTTGCTGGCCTTGCAACGTCGGCCCTCTGGGTCGCGACGTCGCTCTGCTTCACCTCGGCGGGCCGACGCATCGGATCAACGATGGTGAACGCCCTGCGTCTGGTCGTGGCGATCGTGCTGCTCGGTTTGACCCACCGGCTGTTGAGCGGCGTGTGGTGGCCGTCGATGGTCGACGCCCAGTTGGTCGCCCTCGCGTTCTCCGGCCTGGTAGGCCTCACCGTCTGCGATCAGGCTCTTTTACCGCGTTTGTGGACATCGGCCCCGACGATCGCTTCTGATGATGACCGCTTCACCGCTCGTCGCGGTCGTCCTCGGATTGGTCTTCCTCGGTGAGCCGCTGACGCCGGTCGCGATGCTCGGCATTGCGATGACCCTGCAGGGATTTTCTGGGTCATCCTGGAGCGGGCACCGAGTTCTACCGCCGGCAAGACCGATCGCACAACCCGCATGCGCGCGGCGTGGTTCTCGCGTTGATCGCGGCGGTCTGTCAGGCCGTGGTTTCTGCTCAAGCGTGGAATGGGCCATGGGCTGGAAGGGGATGACCCGTCTGACGCCTCAGGCCGCGACGTTCGTACGGATGATCTTCGGCGGACTCGGCATGGCCGATCCTTTGTTCTACTGGCTCCATCGCAAATCGCCGAGCCGGGACCGGCGGGGAGCGCATCGGGTCGCGGAACATGGGCTACGCGTTTACGGTGATGGAGCGGTCGTCGGACCGTATCTCGGTGTGTGGATGTCGCTCACCGCGATGGATCGCATCCTGCTGGGCATCGCACAGACGTTGTGCTCGCTGAGCCCGGTGCTGATCCTGCCGGTCGTCGCGGTCATCTACAAGGAGCGAGTGACCCGGCGAGTTTGTCCTCGGCGCCGGTCTTGCCGTTGCTGGGTCTGTGCTGCTGATCGTCGGACCGGACGGCCTTCGGGCGTTACGCGTTTCGGCCCGGTAGCAGCGGGGCGTTGGTACGCCGAGCATGTCACCGATCGCGGAGCAATTCCGCTTCGTCAGGCGTGATGGTCCGATCAGACGCGGCGCACAACGCGGCCGCTTTGAGCACATCACGCTTCAGCCGAGCTGCAACGCTGTTGAGCGTCTCCAGAGCGGATTCCGGGGATAAGGCCGCACTCGTCCTGGCCGAGCAGATCGAGGCCATCGGCCTTCAGCGACCGGGCACCAAGGTCAAACGCCTTCTTCGCTTCTTCTGCCCTCCGGGTGCCCGGCGCCATCGTCGAAAGCAGGACACTCAGTTCACGTTCCACCGGCCGGCGCGTAGTACTGTGTGGTCAGGCGGACATCACCCTCGAAGCGTTCGTCGAGGTGCTTTTCGATCAGTTTCAGCGTGACCCACTCAAAGAGATCGAGTTGGTTGTCGGCCTCGACCAGTGCGCTCAGGTTCGAGCGGAATCGTTCGTGTTGCTGATCTGAGAGATCGGCGAGCGCCGAGCGTCATATCAAGCAGCGGGAGTCGGAGGTGACGGTCGAGGGCGACGGTCTGCCTTGCGTTCTTCCACGAGGTGGACGACTGCGTCGCCGTGCAGCGCAGATGGCCCAACTGCTCGCGGATCTCGTCGCGTCCGTCGAGCAGCAACGCGTACACAACCGCGCGGCTGCCGTAGGGGTCGCGGGCGGCGTCTTTGAGGCGTGCCGGGATTGCCTGAATAATCCGGCGCGCGTGCTCGACGTGGGCGGGCGCGGGTTCCTGGCCATCGCGAGCAGCGGCAGAATCTCGGCCACCATAGCCGGCTTCGGTGATCGCCTGTTTCGCTGCCGCGGCTCTGTCGATCCGCTGAGCGGGGTGCCGTGTTGCTCGATCTCACGCTGCTTGAGATCAACGACCGGTGCGAGCATGGACCCGTCCCACCCGGGGAGCACCGCTTTGATGCTTATGGAGCGGTGGATGCGACGCGGCGCGGATCCGAACGAGGACCGGATTCCTCCTCCGAACAGCATGTGATTCGCCCTTCGGCGTGAGCGGACTTGAGTCGTCCCCGACCAGAGACACCGCCGAGGCGCCGCAGGGCGTTCCCGATGCCCTCCGGGTTGCGCGTGAACTGCACCGCCGCGGCGTCGGCGAGAAACTGCGCTGCCGGCTCACGGCGGCCTGGATGACCCGTCCCATGAACGAGCCGATGCTCCCAACAACGAGCAGCAGCAGACCGAGGGCGAGCAGGGCAAGCAGGCCTGCGCCATTGTCCTTGCTCGATCGGCTACGCGGCGCATAAATCGCGGCGGAACACGAGATGACCGGCGAGGCTCAGCAGGATGATGCCGTTGATCAGCCCGATCATGCGGATGTTCAGCGCATGTCGCCATTGAGGATGTGGTTGAACTCGTGGGCGATCACCCTGCGCCTCATCGCGGGTCAGCCCGGCGATGCAGCCGCGGGTTACCCCGATGACGGCGTCGCCCGGGGAATAGCCCGCGGCGAAAGCGTTGATCCCCGTTTCGCAGGTAGACCGGCGGGACCGGGACACCCTGAGGCGATGGCCATTTCTTCGACGACGTTGAGTACCCGCGCTCGTCCGGGTCCGTGGTGTCCGCGCGATGCAGCTGCCGCCGAGCGCCGATGCGACGGTCGAACCGCCGCCTCGGAAGCGTGATGCGATAGAGCGAGCCCCCGCCGATGACCAGACCGGTGATGATCGCGGCCACGAGAGCGACAAGGACCGGATGCACCGGTGCCTTCTCGCCCGTCTGCATGGCATACACGACCCAAACGCCGCCGCCGATGATTGAGCAGATCAGCAGCACGGAGAAGGCATAGAGGAACACCAGCAGGCGTGAGCTGCGCGCCGCATCCTGCTGGCCGAAGAAGTCCATCGTGGCGAGGCCGTTGCTCATCGGTCGATCGTCGCTGGGTTCGGGTGATCAGTTGAAGCTCGACTTTGGGGCTTCCTGAATCTGCTCCGAGTCGGCGAATCAAGCAGCGCAGCGTCGGATCCGTGTCCGAAGAAGCTGGCGAAGACAACCGGCGGGAACGATTGGCGATAGGTGTTGTACGTCGTCACCGAGTCGTTAAACGCCTGACGGCTGAACGCGACCTTGTTCTCCGTGGTGGTGATCTCTTCCTGCAGCGACATCATGTTCTCATTGGCCTTGAGATCCGGGTAGGACTCAACAACGGCCATGAGCCGGCTGAGTGCCCTCCGAGCATGCCCTCGGCGCCGGCGAATTGCTGCATCGCGTTGGGGTCGCCCGGGTTCTGGGCAGCGTTGCAGACCGCTGACAGCCTGATTGCGGGCCTGAACCACGGCTTCGAGAGTTCCCGCTCGTGGGACATGTAGCCCTTGGCGGTCTCAACAAGGTTCGGGATCAGGTCGCCGCCGCTTGAGCCTGGACCTCGATGCGCGAACGCGTTCTGGTAGCGGTTCTTCAACGTGACCGCCTTGTTGTAGATGCCGATGATTAGCACCACCAGTGCGATAAGCACCACGACGGCTATTCCGCCTGCGATAAGCCAACCCATCCCGTGACTCCTTCCTTCAGAGGACCCGGGCGAGGACACCCTCAACCCGGCAGCATCATAAGAACTTCAACTCGAGCGCTGTCATGTCCCGTTCTTTCGGGCCGGACACAACGAAAACGCCCGGCATTGCTGCCGGGCGTCGGTGGGAAGAACCGAATGATTCTGCGATTTACTCGCAGGTCGTGCCGAAGCGCCAAGACGAGGTTGAGGTCGGCGAGGTCGACGAGGTTGTCTCCGGTCACGTCGCCCAGTCGCTTCGCCGAAGTTGGCCAGCACGAGGTTCAGATCGGCGAGGTCGACGATGTTGTCGCCGGTGGCGTCTCCGTCGCACGGCTCAGGGTCCGGGCCGAGGGTGGTAAACAGTGAGATCGACGGCCTCGACGATGTCTCACCGACCGAGTTGACCGCCGTCACCTTCAGAAGTACTGGGTGGACTCGTCGAGGAAGCCGGGGAGCGACGCGATCTGCGTGGACGCCGTGGCGAACTCGTTGATGCGGGGATCATTGAATTCGGGGTTATCAGCAAGCGAGACCAGGTAGAACTGGACATCCTGCGACGGGCTCCACTGCAGAACCGGGCTGCGCCACATCGGTGGCTCCGTTGGCCGGGGCGGTCAGGTTAAACAGCCCGGTGGGTTGAGCGGCGGAGCCGGGTCCAGGCAGGTCACCGAGTTGCGATAGCCGACGATCTGATTCACCGAACCGGACACAAAGTTGTTCGCGCACACGAGGCTGGGGTTCATGGTGGAGCTGCCGCCGCTGATGTGCGACGCGTCCCAGTTGTGGCCGAGTTCGTGGGCGGATTGCGGCAGGAGAACGAGCCGCAGCAGGTGGTCTCGACGACGGAGTAGCGCAAACTGTTGCAGACGCCGCCGAGGTACGCGATACCGATGGTGGAGCCCTGCAGGTTCTTGCCCGTGAACAACTGGGCGGTGTCGTGGGGATGCTGCCGCCGACATTGTTCAGCCACTCGGAGCGGAACTGGCTCAGGAGTGCGCCCGCGTTGGTCGAGGAGTACGGATCGGGTTCGGCGGTGCGGATCAGGATGCCGGTGATCTCGTGCGTGATTCCGACCTGTGTTTCGTATTGCGTGTTCACCGCGTTCATAATGTTGTTGATGAGGTTCTCGACGTTCGCTTCATTGCCCCGGCGCCTGGTAGAACTCGACATCGGCATCCGCACCGAACTCGGCGACGCAAAGGCCGCCGCAGTCGCCGGAACCGCGGCCCAACTCGAAGAGCTTGCTCGCGTCGGCTTGGCTCTGCTCGATGAAGTCGTCGACGACCGCGCAGATGCCGAGTGAGGGAATGACATCCTGGCTGTACACCGCGTGGAGGCTCATCGATCCGGGGAAACGCGACGCGAGCGGTTCAACCCAGAAGCGGGAATTGTCAGGCAGGAGGACCATCGCAGCCTGCTCGTCAAGAATCGACGCGGCAACGGTGGCTCCGGGGATCTCGGAAAGCACACCTCGGAAGGTCGACTCCGGAGCGGGTTCAACCGGAACGAACGAGCCGTCTTCGATTTGCTTGGAACGCGGACGACCCGTCCGCCCTGACGCTGTGAGGCCAGAGTCGCACGGTGACATCGAATCCCTCGATCGGGATGACAAAACGTTGCCCTCGCCGTCCCATCAGATCGAGCGAGCGGATTGACGCGTCGGTGACATCCAGGGCGTTGATCACATCATTCTGAAAGTCTGGTGACCGAATCCAGAGGGTTGAAGGCAGCAGCCGCGACGCTCGTTGCGAGTAGCCCGACCGAAGCGAGGGTGGTGAGAATGCTCTGCCAAGCCTCATTGTTGATCTCCCAATCTGTCGGCGACTTGCTGGTTTTGTTTCACACCCGATAACCCCAGCGCACTCTGTGTTGTCGGCTGGAACAGTTTCAAACCTCTGTACTCTTCTCCTCATCGGAACGATTGGCAAGCCTGAGCCATGGCGTTTTGGCCATGAACCGATATTGGGCAGGAATCGGGCCGATGCTCCGGCAACTCAGATTTATTGATGAGGGACTAGGAAGTGGGCGTCCAAGCAGCAACCGTAGCGAAAGGTCGCCGCCCGCCCCGTCTTTACCTCGATCCGGGGTGAGTCCGATGCTCTAGACTCGATTCTGCAACTCGCCCGCAAGATTCGAGCCGGCGGAGTCGGCCATTCCCCGCCGCGGGCAGGTCAGTCTCTTCTTCGAGGCTTCTACCCGTACCCGGACATCATTCGAAGTGGCGGGACGCAGGCTCGGGCTCGATGTCGTCAATCTGGAGGTCGCGTCGAGTTCGGTCTCCAAGGGCGAGCGTCGCCGCCGACACCAGTGCACGATCGACGCCATCGGGCCTGATGTCATCGTCGTGCGTCATTCCCGAGCGGGCTGCGGAGGTCGTGGCCGCGAACAGCGCGGCTTCGGTGATCAACGCCGGCGATGGCGCGCGAACACCCACTCAGGCGGTTCTCGACGATGACGCTGATGGATCGCTTCCAGTTTCGGTGGCCGATCTCCGAGGACTTTCGATCGCCGTGGGGATATCGCGCACAGCGCGCGCGCGATCCAATCTCTGCTCTGGAGCCTCGCTGGCGCGCCAACACTGGTCGGCCCGTGCCTTTCTGCCGCCCGGCTTCGCTGAGGCCGGTTGGGATGTGCATCATGATCTTGAAACCGGATTGCGAGGGACGACGTGTATCTGCTCCGCGTCCAACTCGGAACGCCAGCATGGCCAGATGTACCCGTCGATGGGCGAATACCATCGGCGATACGGACTCACGAAGCATCGGCTGGAGCGATTCGCTCCGGACGCCTTAGTTATGCATCCGGGGCCGGTGAATCGCGTGGGTGGAAATCGCTGACGAACTCATGACCGACGATCGATGCCTGATCCAGGATCAGGTCACAAACGGTGTTTGGGCCCGGATGGCGGTGCTCGACTTCCTTCTGGACCGACTCGAGAAAGTGATCTGCTGATGCCGACCGACGCAACCCTGTTCTTGCGGGGACCAGGTCATCGACCCGGCGAGCGATGTCAGCGGCCCGGCCCATGTCCGAATCGCGAACGGGCAGATCGCTGCCGTCGGACCGGATCTTGTCCCGGAGCCGGGCGACACCGAGATCGACGTGAAGGGGCGTTGTCGCCGGCGTTCGCCGATGTACATGTCCATCTCCGAGAGCCTGGCGGCGAGTCGAGCGAAACGGTCGCAACCGGCTGCCGGTCGGCGGCGGCGGGCGGTTTCGCCGTGTCTGGTGCATGCCCAACACGAAGCCGGTCAACGACTCGGTCCTCACCACGCGCATCTGCAGGACCGAGCGTCGGAGCACGCTTCGATCAGGCGATCCGGGGCGGGCGTTCGGGTCCACCCGTGGCCTGCCTGACCAGGGGCATGCAAAGCGAGCGATTGGCAGACTTCTCCGCCTCTGCGGGCGCCGCGTTCAGCGACGATGGATTGCCCGTTGCCAACGCTGGCATGATGCCGCGCAATGCAGGCGATCGTTGACTTGCCGCCGAATCAGTGGGCGGCGTCCGGTTGTGTTCGATCACCGTGGGACCTTTCGATAACCGGGCCGGGTGTGATGCATGAGGGCGTGGTGGATCTGGGATCGCTGGGATACCGCGATACCGGAGGCGGTCGGAATCGCACGCGACTGTGCCCTCAGTCTCGAAACCGGTTGTCGCTTGCATGTGTCACGTCTCGACCATCGATTCGGTCGAAGTTATCCGCGCTACTTCAAGGCAGCGCGGAGAACCAGTGACTGCCGAAGTCAGCCCGCACCACCTGCTGTTCACCGACGAGAGTGCGTCGAGCCGACAACCCGGCTGGGAGATACGCACGCGAAGATGAAGCCACCGTTTGTGCGACGAGCGTGACCGGCAGGCTCTGATTGTGGCCTTGGAGGACGGCACGATCGACTGCATCGCCACCGATCATGCCGCACGATGCCGAATCGAAATCTCGTTCGTTTGAGGACGTTCCGATCATCGGCATGGAGACCGCGTTCTGCAGTCTCACACTGGTTTGTGGTTGGCGGTCTCTTGGAGCTCATTGACAACCACAGGGCACCCGCGACGTGGTCGGCTGGCAATGCTTCGGATCGCTGCAAGTGGTATGCCGGGCGATGTCGTCGTCATCGATCCCGTCGAGGAGTACTTGGACCTGAGCACATCGGCTCCAAGAGCCGAAACTGCCCGTGGATCGGAGCCCGCATGGTCGGACGAGTAGTGGCGACCTATATCGAGGGCCGGCGTTCGACATGACGCGCGGTGCCACGCCGGTGGTGGCAGGTCCATAATTCCTGCGAATTCCTGCATTGAGGTCGCTGACCGGTGCAGGCGGGCGCGCACTGTTAGAATTCGGCTTTAATGGACCGCGACGGAATCTTCCGCAATCCTCGATCGGCATGCCGCCGGAGGCCGAGCGTGGTGGCGTTGGGAGGCCCTTGGCAGCGTCCCGATGATCGGTTGGCCGCGACGCGGGCTCTTTGTATCCGAATGCTGGCGGCCCCAGTCGTCGGCCAGATTGCGAGGGCGGCCATGACGGCGGTGGAGAAGCCTGCCGCGATCGAGCGGACGGGCAGCCTGGGTGTCCGCCGGCATCGAGCCAGCCCCTGATTACATGCCGGCGGAGGCGGAGCTCACTCCTGTCGACGGCGGGTGCTTGGAGTTCTTCCGGTTGTCGAGGCAGAACGAGCGATCTCGTGTCCGCACAAGTTTAACCTGGCGTTTTTCGAGTCTCAGGGTGTTGAGGGCATTCGCCTGCTGTATCGCGTCCGAGACCTGATCCCGGACAACGCGGTGGTCATTGCTGATGCGAAGCGGGCGACATCGGAACCACAGCCGCATTATGCCAAGTCCTTTCGAGGTATTCGCGCCGACGCAGTTACGGTCAACCCGCCTTGGGCCAGGACGGCGAGCCGTTCCACACCGATCGCCTGACCTATTTCCTGGTCTGACCTCGAATCCAGCGGCTGACTTCATCCCCCGACCGGCTGTAAACGAATGGATCGCCGCCAGCGTCGCCGACTGGTCGGACGAGAACGCTGGCCCCGTCGTTTGGAAAGGGGCCGACGAGTTCGAGCGAGCAGCGGGCGGCACCGGATCTTCCGTTCCCGCCCGGCCTTAGCGCCCAGGGCGGGTTGCGGAGACCGTCGTTCGGGCTGGAGCGATGGCGGTGGATTGTGGTTTGTCGGGGCTGGGCCTGCTGCTCATTCGACGCGAGGCTTCTCCCGGTGAAGCCGATCAGGGGCAGGACGTGGCGGAAGTTGTGCCGGAAGACCGTAGCCTTCCGAGAGCAGATCGCCGGGCTGTGGACGGCGCCTGAAGACCACAGCGAGAGAGGGGCAGTCGCAGTCATGAGCATTTCAGCTGATCCCGCTATCTCGGTCGAGGTCGAGAAGTTGCTCGAACGCACCGGGGCGCGCTAAACGGGCACTTCAAACTCAGCAGTGCTGCACTCGGATCTGGTACCTGCCAGTGCAAAGTTGTTCGAGGACCCGCCGCGGGCGAATGGTTGCGAAACTGATGCGCGACCGCTGCCGCGGAAGTTGCGGATCGACACGGTGCTCGCGCCCGCGCGGGAGGGGTCAGGTTACGAATTGCGGGCCTGCGGGCACGCTCGATGTTCGCTGAACGCAAAGACGGAGAGCTTGCCAGACGCGGATTCCGGCTGGAGCCGGGGAACACGTGCTGCTCGCGGAAGATGTCATCACGACCGGAAAGAAAGCGTGAAGGGCTGCTTCCTTTGTGGAGGAAGGGAGCGATCGTCGTCGGCTACGCGACCGTCGTTGATCGGAGCCGCGGCGAGTTCGAACCAGCGCGAACTCCAAGGGCGATCGGGTCGGGGCGTGGGGCCTTTGCGAACTCCATTTCAATACATGGACCGAGGAAGACTGCCCTGGTCAAGGCGGGATCCCGGTGGAGAAGCCCGGCAGCCGTCCGGGCTGAGCGGCGGAACCGTCGCGGAAGGGGACGCACCGTGACCACTCGTGAAACAAGCAGGCAGACGAGGGTGACCTCGAAATCAAACCGCTCGGAGAGCAATCGATGGCAGAAACCGTATCCATACCTCACGAATCCGTGGCCGTGGACAACGAGCATCGGCTCGCGGCGAAGTTCTCGAGGACGCACCGAATATCGCGGCTGGTCGTTCGGTGCCAAGAAGTCGCGTGCCGGCGAGGTTGTGTTCAACACGGGAATGGTCGGCTATGTAGAGTCGCTGACCGACCCGGAGCATTCACCAGCTCGTCAACTACGGTGTCCCGGAAGCCACCACGCCGGCCCCTTCGGCCTGTCGGTCACCCGCGAGTCGTACCAGATCCATGCGTGGTGGTCGCCGACTACAGCGAGTCCTACAGCCACTGGAACGCGGAGCAATCGCTCGGCGACTGGCTGAGAGCGAGGGCATCCCAGGCATCAGCGGCATCGATACCCTGCAGCTGACCAGCGCCTGCGCGAACGAGGATCGATGCTCGGCAAGATCGAAGTCGTCGGCGATGAGGAGGTGGAGTTCGAACACGCAACCTCGTCGAGGAGGTTTCTATCGGAGAGCGTGGCGTCTTCGGAAGCGGCGACAAGAACATCCTGCTTGTGGACACCGCGAAGTACAACATCATCCGGCGGTCGCTCGCCCAGCGCGTGACAGTGACGAGGGTGTTGTGGGATGCGACATCGCGGATGAACTCGACCGGTTCGACGGCGTGATGCTCGAACGGGCCGGGTGACCCCACAATGCGGGAAGACAGTTGAACTCAGGCACCGCACTTTCCCGTGACATCCCCTGTTCGGCATCTGCCTCGGCAACCAACTCTCGCTCGCGATCGCGCGAACACATACGCTTTCGCGACGGGCACCGCGGCCAGAACCAGCCCGTCATCGAGTGCGGCACGAACAACTGCTTCGTGACCAGCCAGAACCACGGCTTCGCGGTCGACACCGAGTCGCTGCCGGAGGACTGGCGTCCCTATCGAGATCTCAATGACAGAACCAACGAGGGCATCCGCCTGGAAGCCCTTCAGATCGGTTCAGTTCCACCCCGAGGCTCCGTTCGGCCCGGTTGACACCGCGTACCTGTTCGACGAATTCTCCGCATGCTGGAGCAAGTGAGCCAACGCACGATGATCACACAAACCAAACCACGCAAGGTTCTGATTCTCGGCTCGTCGGCGCTGAAGATCGGCGAAGCGGGCGGAGCTCGACTACTCGGGTTCGCAGGCCATCAAGGCGTTGAAACAGGAGGGAATCAAGACCGTCCTGATTAACCCGAACATCGCCACGATCCAGACCAGCGACTACCTCGCCGACGAGGCCTGCCGATCACGCCCGACTTCGTTGAGGAAGTGATCGCCAAGGAAACCGGATACTTTGTTGCTTTTCGTTCGGCGGGCAAAACCGCTCAACTGCGGTCTGAAACTGTACGACGCTGGCGTGCTGGAGAAGTACGGTGTTGAAGTACTCGGCACACCCGTCGAGACGATCCGGGACACCGAGGACCGTGGAATTGTTCGTCGGTCGCCTCAACGAGGTTGATGCCAAGTCGGCACGGTCAAAGGCCGCGAAGTCGGTCAGTGAGGCCGTCGAGGCCGCTGACAAATCGGGTACCGGTCATGATTCTGCGGCGTACGCTCGGCGGACTGGGCTCTGGGTGTCGTCGCGAAGGAAGTGCGATCTCGCAGGCGGGGCGCGCACACGAACCAGATTCTGATCGAGGAGTACCGAAGGCTGGAAGAAATCGAGTACGAGGTCGTCGTGAGACCGATACGGCAACTGCCTCACGGTCTGCAACATGGAGAATTTCGACCCGCTGGGCATTCACACAGGTGAATCGATCGGGTCTGCCCGTCGCAGACACTCAGCAACAGCGAGTACCACAGCTCGAGAGAGATCTCGATCCGGGTGATCCGGCATCTCGGCATCGTGGGGAATGCAACATCCAGTTCGCGCTCGATCCGAAGAGTGAGGACTACCGGATCATCGAGGTGAACGCGGCTGCGGTCATCCGCGCTGGCGTCGAAAGCGACCGGGTATCCACCGCGTTCGTTGCCGCAAAATTGGCCCTCGGGTATGGGCTGCACGAACTGAAGAACTCTCGATCACCCAGGTGACATCCGCTTCTTCGAGCCAAAGGCTGACTACTGCGTGGTCAAGATGCCGCGGTGGGACCTCAAAATTCCGGCGTGTCGAGGCGACTCGGATCCGGATGAAGTCGGTCGGTGAGGTCATGTCGATCGGGCGGACCTTCGAGGAGGCGATTCAGAAAGTCGGATGCTCGACGTCGGCAAGCACGGCGTGGTCGGCAACGAGCCGTACGAGGTGCAGTCGACGTCTGGCGAACTCGATGACGACCTGCGGAACCCGACCGACGACCGGATCTTTGCGGTCATCGAAGCCCTCCGCGCGGCTACTCGGTCGACCGGATCCACGGTTCGAGCCACATCGACTGCTGGTTCCTCGACAGTTTCGAGCGATCGTGCGGATCGCATGCACGCTCGAGTCCATGGAGGATGATGACCTTCCGAGGAACTCCTGCGTTCGGCAAAGAAGTCGGCTTTTCAGACAAAGCGACGCCCGGCTGACGGGGTCGACCGATGTGAAGATCCGCGAGCAAACGCATCGAGGCGAACATCAAACCGACGATCCGTCAGATCGATGACGCCGCCGCCGAGTACCCGGCGAAAACGAACTACCTCTATTTGACCTACCACGGGGCAGGCAACGACGGCAAATTCCCGGTGGACAACGCGGTGCTGTTGCCGGCTCTGCGTACCGGATCGGCTGCTCGGTCGAGCTCGACTGGTGCTGTGTGACCGCCGGCCTGACGTCAAGAAGATGGGCTACAAGGCCGTGATGCTCAACTACAACCCGGGAGACCGTTTCCACGGACTACGACGAGTTTCATCGCCTCTTCTTCGACGAGATCAGTTATTGAGACGGTTCTCGACATCTGTGTGGAAGCCCAAGGGCGTCATCGTGTCGATGGGCGGGCAGATCGCCAACAACCTGGCGGTAGTTGGAGCGAGCAGGCATCCGAGTCTGGGGACCACACCGGCATCTATCGACAGCGCCGAGAACCGCAACACGTTTAGTGCACTGCTCGACGAACTCAAGATCGATCAGCCGGAATGGTCCGAACTCTCGACGATCGACGAAGCGCCGGCTTTGCCGAGAAGGTCGGCTATCCGTGCTCGTGCGTCCGTCGTACGTGCTCGGGCGGCGATGGCGGTCGCGACCAGCGATGAGTTAACCAAGTATCTCAAGGTGGCCGCGAAGGTATCACCGGAGTACCCGACGGTTATCTCCAAGTTTCTCGAGAACGCCAGGAGATCGAGGCCGACGCCGTCGCCGACAACGGCGAGATCGTGGCCTACGCGATCTCGGAGCATGTCGAGAACGCGGGAGTGCCGGCGATGCCACGCTCGTTCCCGCAGCGTACCTATCTGGAGACGATCCGCCGGATCCGGCGCATCGCGACCCAGATCGCCGAGCGGCTGAAGATCACTCGGACCGTTCAACATCCAGTTCATCGCAAAGGACAACCGGGTCAAGGTTATCGAGTGCAACCTTCGGGCCTGCGCTCGTTCCTGCCTGTTTCCAAGGTCATCAACCAGAACTTCATCGAACTCGCCACCCGGGTCATCATGGCCAGCCTTTACGAGAAGCCGGACAAGCGGAGCCTTTGCTGGAACCATGGGCGTGAAAGCCCCTCAGTTCCTCACCACGCGGCTTGACGGTGGACCCGACGACCGGCGTGGAGATGGCCTCGACGGCGTCGGCTGCCTCGGCGGTGACTTCCACGAGGCGTTCATCAAGAACTTGCTTAGCGTCGGCTACCGTCGGCCTGTTCGATCCATGCTGCTCAGCGTAGGAACGATCGAGAACAAAGGGCATGCTCCGCCCTTCGAGCGGTTCAAGGATGGGCATCGTCAACTTCGCGACCGAGGGACCCACAAGTTCCTCGCCGAGCGTGGATCGAGGCCGAACTCGCGGACTGGCCCCGGAGTCAGACGCCCTGAGAAGCGCGGTTCAACGCCTGCGCAACGGCGAGATCGATCTGGTCATCAACATCCCGTCGGCGGACAAGGAAGACGAACTGACCAACGGGTATCGGATTCGACGGCCGCGATCGACTTCAACGTTCCGTTGATCACCAACCGACAGATCGGCGAGCGCCTGTCCGAGTCGATGTGGGCGGTCCGCAAGAGCGGTGTCGAACTCGAGATCAAGAGCTCGTGCAATAATGGCGCGGTTTGAGCGATCGATTCGGTTCTGGTCATGAAAACGCCGACTGAGCACTCCGGCCGGCGTTCTCGTTTGTTCGGGACGGTTTCGCGGGTCAGTGCCGAATTCGGCGAGTACCAGTTGAGGTCGCCGAGGTCCACGGCTCCGTCACCGGTCACATCCCCGATGTCGGTCGTCTGGCCGAAGTTCGCTAAGACCATGTTCAGGTCGGCGAGATCGACCAGGCCGTCGCCGTTGGCGTCAGATCGATGGATCGCCGCAGGCATGAGACCCGGAAGCCGTCGGGTGGCTTCGACGAGCGACTGCGGATCCGAGTCCGAAGCGATGAATCGGAGTAAGGACGTCCGACGAGCGGGCGATGAACTCGTCGGACGAACGAGTGCTGGTACCAGCCTCCGTCCGACTCGGGGAATTCGGAGCAACAATCTCAACGTTGACCCAGGATTATTCCGTCGTTCGAGATATCGACCACGAAGGTCGTGCTGACCGCGCCGGCCGGAGCGAGTGGAGAACCATCGCCAATAGAGATCTCGTATCGAGCGTTTGCATCGGCGGTAAGGTCGATGGCTCGGGAGATCAGTGTGGTTTGACCGTTGTCCACATCGTTCGCGCCGCGCCTGAGGAACCGCCGGGTGTTGGCCCGTGACGAAACAGAACTGACCGACCGCGCGCGTCTCCGGGTTGTGCCGTGGTACCGACCGGATCGACGCGCTCCCAGAAACCGTCGTCGCGTCGTCAGCGCCCGGAGACCCAGCCGGTGTCGAGATCAAACGTGTCGTCGATGGCGAGGACCTGTTCGGTCGCGACGGTCGCGACGAAGCCACCGGAAGTTGTCGCGGTCCTGGGCAGGGTAGCGGTCGATCTCGTTGACGGCCGTGGCCTCGAAGTAGTAATTCCACGGTGGAAGGCACTCCAGATCCGGGAACGAAGCACGGTACACACTGATCCGATCGGGCTCATCGGGAAGGATTCTGCCCGTTGCCGCGATCGAGGATCAGGGTGGGCTTTCACCGGTTCGCCGCCGTTGACTTCGGAGATCGCGACATCGATCGTCTCGCCGGAAGGGAGAACCGTGGAGGAATCTCCGTCGGCGAGTTCGGAGTTCGAGCGTGCCTGGTTATAGCGGAGCACGAAGAAGTTCGCTCGATGTGTCGCAGACGATGATCGTCCCGAGTCGAAGAAGGGGTACACGCCCACGCTCCGTTGAAGTTCGGCGAGTCTGGGTCTGGGAACGTCGAAGAAGGCGACTTCTCAGGTTCATTGGGTCAGAAACGTCGAAGATCCGAAGCCCCGACCGATAGTTATGGCATACATGATGCCGTTCTTCACGTACAGATTGTGATCGATCGCTGACTTGCCGTTCGTGAAGGTCGTGATCTCTACCGGGTTGGCGAGATCCGACACATCGAAGACGCGTGTTGTCGTTGGCGAACCGAAGTTCTGTTCGTCGAGCTCGTCGTTGAGGAAGAGCGTTTGGCCATCCTCGCTGAGCCACGCCTGATGAGAGTAGCGCGAGACAGTACGCGGTCTGGCTCAGCACGACGGGGTTGGACTTGTTGGTCACGTCCACGATGGTCAGTCCGGTGTCGACCGAGCCGCCGTTGAACCCTGAGCGCAGAAGGCGATCTGGAAGAATCCGATCTGGCCCCCGATGTTCACGGTATCGAAGGCTCGGATCTGGCATCGTGCACATACCGATCTTGCCACCGCCGACGAGTTGTGGCGACGAAGGTTGTCGAGCGAGTAGACTGGAGGCCGTTGCTGCCGCCGGTGCGGTAGAGAAAACCGGAATCGGTGTCGATCGCGACGTTGTGCGTGGCGGTCGAGCCTCCGGAGGTGAC
>JACADM010000140.1_pt1 | contig 28800 bp, 31 predicted proteins | sample 7512371 | NCBI WGS metagenome assembly JACADM01 (sample SAMN14389041, study PRJNA612141) | algae metagenome | isolation source: non-axenic algae culture | place: India: Navi Mumbai | collected 2017-01
GGCGGCGAGGCGGTCGCGATAGACGGCCGCACGCTCGAAATCGAGCGTCTCGGAGGCCGATTCCATCTGGCGGGCGAGATCCTTCTTCACCATCTGGCTGCGGCCGGACAGGAAGGACTTCGCCTCCGCGACGAGGCCTGCATAGTCCTCCCGGTCGATCTCGCCGGTGCACGGGCCCGCGCAGCGCTTGATCTGGTAGAGCAGGCAGGGCCGGCTGCGGTTGGCGTAATAGCTGTCGGTGCAGTTGCGGATCAGGAACGCCTTCTGCAACGCAGTGATCGTCCGGTTGACCGCGCCGGCGGAGGCGAAGGGGCCGAAATAGCTGCCCTTGCGCCGGCGGGCGCCGCGATGTTTGACGAGGGCCGGGGCCTCGTGGTCGCCGGTGACGAGAATGTACGGGAACGACTTGTCGTCGCGCAGCAGCACGTTGAAGCGCGGCCGCAGGCGCTTGATCAGGTTGGCCTCGAGCAGCAGCGCCTCGGTTTCCGTGCGCGTCGTCACGAATTCCATCGAGGCGGTGGCCATGATCATCCGCATGATGCGGTTGGACTGGCCCTGCAGGCGCGTGTAGCTCGTCACCCGCTTCTTCAGCGAGCGCGCCTTGCCGACGTAAAGAACCGTGCCTTCCTCGTCGAGCATGCGATAGACGCCCGGCCCGAGCGGCAGACGGCGGACGAAATGCGAGATGACGTCGACGCCGCGCGCGTCCGGCCCGAGCGGCGAGGTCTCGGCCTCGAACGTCGGCATGGGAACGGGCGCGCTGCCTTCGGCCGGCAGCGCATCCTCGTTCTCGCCGGTCTCGTCGGTATCGAGGTCGTCGGGCAGATCGTCGTCCGCCAGATCGTCGTCGGGGGGAATGTCTTTTTCGCGTCCGGTCATTCGGCGATGCCTACGACGTCCGGGGTCTCCCAGGCAAGATGCTGGCCACCGTCAAGGGCGATCATCTGGCCGGTGATCGACGGCGTCTCCCACAGGTAGCGGATGGTGCGCCCGAACTCCTCCAGCGCGGGACCGCGCCTCATGAGCACCGCCTCGGTCTGGCGGGCGAAGTCGGACGCCTGCTGGCGCATGTTGGCGAGGGTTGGGCCGGGGCCGATGCCGTTGACGCGGATTCGCGGGGCGAGCCCCTGGGCCAGCGTCTGCGTCGCCGCCCACAGCGCCGCCTTGGACAGGGTGTAGGAAAAGAACTGCGGCGTCAGTTTCCACACGCGCTGGTCGATGATGTTGACCACAAGCCCGGTCATGCCCGTCGGCAGGGCGTTGGCCATCTCCTGGGTCAGGAAGATCGGCGCACGGGTGTGGATCGCCATGTGCTTTTCGTAGCGGTCCAGCTCCAGCTCGCCGATCTCGTCCTTCTCGAAGATCGAGGCGCTGTTGACCAGCAGGCGCACGGGGCCGAGCTGAGCGCGGGCCGCGGCCATGATCCGGCCCGGCGTGTCGGGATGCGTCAGGTCGCCGGCGACGATGCAGGCGCGTCCGCCGCGCGCGGCGATGTCTGTCGCCAGCGCCTCGGCCTCGGACAGCGAGCGATGGGCGTGGATCGCGATGCGGAAGCCATTGGCCGCCAGATCCTCGGCGATGGCCCGGCCGATGCGCAGGGCCGCACCCGTCACCAGGGCTACAGGGGACTGCTCGGGGCTGACAGACATCTGGGAAACGGACATGGCGACTCGCTGGTTGTCGAAATGGACGAGATATCAGCGGGTCTTACGCGCATTCGGGAAAGCCCGATCAGGCGACCTTGCCCGTCTGGAACACGACGAAAATGTACAGGGCGTACAATGCACAAAGAATGATACCGGATGGCCAGCGGATGGTCACCTTGAACGCGGCGAAGGCGAGGACAAGGAGCGCGCAGGCGAGCATGGCCCACAGGTCGAGGCGCAGGACCTCCGGCGGGACCTGCAGCGGCACCACCATCGAGGTGATGCCCATGATGGCGACCAGATTGAAGATGTTGGAGCCGATGACATTGCCGAGCGCGACGGCGGCGTGACCGCGAATCGCAGCCATCAGCGAGGTCATCAGTTCGGGCAGCGAGGTCCCGAGGGCGACCACGGTCAGGCCGATCACCGCATCGGAGACGCCCCAGTCGCGGGCCAGGGCCGAAGCCCCTTCGATGGTGAAATGCGCACCCAGCGGCAGGCCGATCAGGCCGAGGACGATGAACAGGATGGCGAGGCCGACATTGTCCGGCACGCCCTCGACCTCGTCGAAGGGCAGGTCCTCGTCGCCGTCCGCGACCGCCGCGGCGCCGACATTCTGGGCGCGATGCTTGCGGGTGGCGCGCACCGATTCCCACAGGAACAGCGCCAGCAGCATCAGCAGGATCGTGCCATCGAAGCGCGAGAGCGGACTGTGGAAAGCCATGCCGATGAAGATGGCGGTGATCGCCACCATGAACACCGAGTTCCTGACGGCGCCGTTCTCGTCGCAGGAGGTGGCGGCGAACAGGGCCGGCAGGCCGAGAACCGCCAGGACGTTGGCGATGTTGGAGCCGACCACGTTGCCGATGGCGATGCCCGAGAGACCGTCGAGCGCGGCACGGAGCGAGATGACGAGCTCCGGCGCGCTGGTGCCGAAGGCGACGATTGTCAGACCGATGACGAGGGTGGGGATGCCGAGCCGCTCCGCAACGCTTACCGACCCGCGAACCAGAACGTCACCGGCGACGATCAGGACGACGAGACCTCCCACGAGGCTGACATAGTCGATGAGCATGAAGTTGTGGCACCCGGCTGATAGGTGGACGGATTATCAAGCGTGCTGGCCGGCGGAGGCGATGCGGCCTTTTGTGGGGCACAGCTCCGGTGCCAACGCCGCCGGCTGAAGACCTGCCCTATATATGCATTTGCCCTGAGATGAAAAGCCCGGTCGTTGGGGCTTTGCGCTGCCTGAGGGTGTGCGGTACCCTGTCGAAACTCCCCATATTCCATGGTAACCAACTGGTTACCATGTCACCGAAAAATCATCCATTGCCACGGGATCTCCCCATTTTGTGACGGGCAGCGCCACATTCACCCGTCATAGGTGACTGTCTGGGGGCCGGGCGTGCTGGGGATCCAATCCCGCATGTCCGCTTGTTCCACGTGGTAACTGGAGTATTCACATGAAGCGTCTAGCTGCTGCCGGCCTTGCTGCGGCCGCCGCATTTGCGGCGAGTGCCCCGGCTTTCGCGGCCGACCTTCCGCAGCCCGAACAGCCCTACACCTACACGGACCCGGTTCGGCGGAACGGTTCGACTGGTCGGGGTTCTATTTCGGTGGGCATCTCGGTTGGAACTGGTCGGACTATCGCGTCACCAACGCGGTGACCGGTCGATTCAACAACAATGACAGTGGTGTCACCGGCGGTGTCCATGCCGGTTACAACTACATGGTCACGCCGAACTTCCTGCTCGGTGCCGAAGCTGACTTCAGCATGAGCGACATCGAGAAGTCGCGTACCGTCGCTGGCGTCAACTACAAGACCTCGAGCAGCTGGAACAGCACGGTGCGTGCGCGCGCCGTTGGGCCTTCGACCGCTTCCTGGTCTACGGTACCGGTGGTCTCGCGATCGCCGACGTCGATGCGTCCGCCAACGGTGCTTCGGACAGCGTTGCCCGTATCGGCTGGACGGCAGGTGCCGGTGTCGAGGGTGCAGTCACCCAGAACGTGACCGCTCGCCTCGAGTACCAGTATCAGGACTACGGCAACACGAACTTCGGTCTCGGTGGCCAGACCTACAAGAACAAGCTGGACAGCAACCAGGTTCGGTTCGGTCTCAGCTACAAGTTCTGATCCCTTTCGGGACGGACAGACGCCAGGGGGAGTCGCATCGCGGCTCCCCTTGTCGCTTTTTGGCGACCCCTCTGTCGTCGCCAGGCGTCTTGCAAGGCGCATGAAGGCTTTCTAGCCTTGAGGGACCCTGCAAGAGGTTCCCCATTGCCCCACGACATCCCATCTCTCGACACTCCTCAGCCCTTCGCCTTCCTGCCGATGTACGACTGGCCGGAGGTTCGCGGCGAGACCGACCGCCTGTGGTCGCTCCTGCGCGAGGCGCTTGCCGATCTCGGTCTGTCTGCGCCCTCGCAGCTGGAGCGCGGGCGCGAACTGATGGACGGCTGGCGCGACCAAACGCTGCTGCTCGGCCAGACCTGCGGCCTGCCTCTCGTGCGCCATCTCCTCGCCAGCGTCTGCGTGTTCGGCTCGCCCGACTACGGGCTGCCCGGCTGCCCGCCCGGACACTACTGCTCGGTCGTGGTGGTGCGCGAGGAAGATCCGGCTGTCTCGCTCGGCGATCTTCGCGGGCGCCGGCTGGCCTTCAACCACCCCGGCTCGCAGTCGGGGGAAGGGGCGCTGCGTCACATGCTGGCACCTCTTGCGGAAGGGAAGCCCTTCTTTTCGTCGGTGATGGAGACCGGATCCCACCGCGCGGCGCTGAAGAGCGTGGCGGCGGGAGACGCGGATGCGGCGGCGCTCGACGCGATGAGCTACCGGCTGGCGCAGGCACATGAACCGGCCGCGCGCAGCGTACGGGTGTTGCTGGCGACGCCTCCGACGCCGGGTCTTCCGATGATCACTTCGAAAGCCAATCGCGAGCGCGTGCCGCTATTGCGGCAGGCGGTGGCTACAGCGATTGCGGCCGCACCCCAAGACCTGCGGACGGCGCTGTCGCTGCACGGTTTTGCGGCGTTCGATGCGGACGACTATGGGGTCATTGCCGAGCGCGACCGGCATGCGGCCGCGCTCGGATATTCTGTCCTTGCCTGAGGCGCGTCTTCAGGGGTGACGCGCGTCTCGGCGAAGGAGGGCACGGCCGCCTCGAAGGCGTCCAGCCAGGCGACGAGCTTGGGATGGTCGGCCCGCCAGCTGCCGCCAAAGCGCAGGTCGAGATAGCCGAGAGCGCAGGCGACGCCGATCTGGCCGACATCGGGGATGCCGCCGGCCGGTACCGCCGCCGGCGGGGTTGCCTCCAGGACGGCAAGCGCGCGGGTCACCTTCTCGGCCTGATAGGCCAGCCAGTCGGCGTGGCGGCGCTCCTCGGGCCGGAAACGCGCCTCGTAGACCTGCAGCAGGGCGGCATCCATCAGGCCATCGGCGAGAGCGGCAAGGCACAGCGCGTCGAAGCGGGCCTCGCCGTTCGGGATGATCCGCCCGCCGCCGGCGAGATGGTCGAGATAGTCCAGGATCACGCGGCTGTCGAACAGCACCTTGCCGTTCTCGAGCACCAGCGCGGGGATCTTGCCGAGCGGGTTCTGGCCGCGGATCGAATCCTGCGGGTCGAGCGTGTCTGTCATCTCGACCTTGATGCGATCCTTCAGGCCGAGGCTGGCGGCTGCGATCTTGATCTTGCGGCCAAAGGGCGAGGGCGGGGAAGAGCGAAGCATGAGCACGGGGAAGCCTCCGATTTGGCAGTGGTACGGGAACGGTGCAGCGGACGGGGGAGCCCGGTCGCAAGGCGCGCCTGCGGCAGGGCGGAGGGATGGGGCGTCGCCGCAGATTTTCCGGCAACGACGATCTCTGGTTAACGCGGTTTTGCGTTGTCTGTCCACGGCTTGAAAAACAACAGAGGTTTCAGCGCGTTGTTGATACGAATTGTCGGAGCGCCGGTAAGGTCTCATTAAAGGGCGGTTCCTAGCGTGGCGGAAACCGGGGCTGCAGGGCCTCTTCTTCCCTTGTCTGCCACCCGCAGGGACCGAAATGCTGCTCTCGCTTCACTCTCCATTCGGAGCGTTTTGCAAGGCGCTTTGCCTGTCGGCTGCGATCTATGCGGTGTCCGGTCCCGCCCTCTCCCGCTATCGTCCGGAGATCGTCGACGTGCCGCTCAGCCGGTACCATCAGGCGGTCAACGAGATGTTCTCCGACCAGACGCCAGTGCTTGCTATGGTCACCGACCCGCTGAAGGCATCGCCCCATATCCTGCGGCGGAAGATCGACGGAATGCTGCGCCGCTGAGCTTTTCCGCGTCAACGGGATGCTGGCGCGCCCAGTTGCTCGGCCTTGCGGCGTCGCGACAGTCGTTCGGGCCCTCGAACCGCTCCATCCTGAAAGCGTGATCCTGCCAGGACCAACTGGCGCGATAGCCGCACACGCGGTCGCCCGGGCCGACATACTCAGCCGTCAGCTGGCCGGCCGCATCGTCGAAGCGGACATTCGACAAGAGGTCCGTTCCGATCCAGCCGAAGCGCGGGTCGTGCAGGGCGAAATGCAGCGTCTCGATGCCGCCGATCTCGCCGGTGTCGCGCATGTAGAGGCGATAGGTCACCGTGTTGCCAGAGACCGTGCAAGGAATGGCATAGAGCACGGCCGTCTGTCCCAGCGCGGCGATGGGAACGCCGACATTGCGGAAGGACGCGCTGTCCGTTGCCTCGCAGTCGCTGCTTCGGGCGTGGCGCTCCAGCACGGCATAGGGAATGCCAAGGGCCGCCACTGCTTCGCTGCGCGAAGGGGCCACAACCTCGGCGAGGGAAGGGGCGGCGATCTTCGGTGCGGCGGGAAGGCTCACCTGCCCGCTCATTGCCTCCAGTCCTGCCGTCAGGCCGTCCAGCGAGAAGACCGCGTCATGCGCTTCGGCGACCGCATCGAGATAGGAGATGCGCAGGCGCGCGCCGCCGCGCATCGCGGCCAGCAGCTTGCGGCCCGCAGCGGCATCGGTGACGAAGAAGCGGCGGGTGTCGCCATGGAGGGCGAACTCGCCGGGGCGCAGCACATGGACGAGGTCGCCGTCGACCTGCCATTGCATGGCGCGGATATCGTCCGGGCGAGGCGCGCCGACCGCAAGTTCCAGCGCCAGCGCATCGCCGCTCGGCGACAGGGCGAGGAGGAAGAGCGGCTCACCGCTCAGCTCCTCGCGTCCCTGCGTCGCCAGCCGGCATGTTTCGCGCGTTGCGCAGTCGAGCTGCCAGTCGCCGAAAGCGTCGGCCTTTGCGGGCGGCGAGGACAACCCGCCCAGCAGGCAGACGAGAGCGGCCGAGAGGGCAGAAACAGGCTTGCGCAGCTTGCGGTGCCTAGCGACCGGGAGCAGGGACATTGATCTGCCTTTGCGTGCAGCCGCGCCGGTCGACCCAGCGGCAGGAGCGGAACTGGAGGTCGCGGGTGAAGCACACCCGCACTTCGGCCAGCCGGCCGGCCTCGCAGGTGACGGCGATGGCATTGTCGCGCAGGCCCGGATTGGCGAGGCGGAACGCGGTTTCGACCGCATCGGGTGCCACACGCCCGCCTGCTTCCATATTGTTGAAGGCAGCTGGGATCCGTACCTTCTGCAGCGCCTTGCGGGAGAGGTCGAAATAGGCCTCCGGTGCGAGCCCGCTGCAGCTGCCGTGCTTGCGCCATTGATGCCGGACGAGGCCGCGGCTCGGCATGATGTCGAGCATGCCGTCTACCGTACGGTGCGAGAGGTCGCGGCCGTGATCGTTGCGGCAGAACTCGGGATAGCCGCGTTCGTATTGCGGCCAAAGTCCGTGCAGGACGAAGCGGAACGGACGGGTGGTCCGGCACTGCATCGGATCGGCGGAGCGTCCGGCCCGGGCGCAATAGGACGAAGACCAGGACAGCGACAGGACATAGTAGTCGAAGCGGCCGGACTCGTCGGCACGGCCGGGCATCGTCCCGTAAGCGACGAGCGCGAGCACGCCAAGAGCCGCAAGCCGCATCATGGCGATGCCTCGCCATGGCTGCCAAGGGGCGGTCTGCCGCATCATGCCTGTCCTGCCGTGTCGGGGGCTGCTCAGTAGGGGCGAACCGTCCGGCAGTTCGCGTCATAAACCCGCCACGGGTCGACGCCAGCGACGCAGGCCTGAAGGTTCCACGAGACGCCGACGAAGCCGCTGTGCTCCATGATCGCATAATAGACGCGCCGCTCACGACCGTCGCTCATCTGCGCTCTCGCCTCGCAATAGCGGCGGGCATAGGGGCTCGGCTGGTCGACCTTGTAGCCGGTCTCGGTGATGCGGTGCATCTCGCGGATCTTCAGCCCGCCGCTATAGACCGGATCGGCGCTGGCGATATGGCCGATGACCGCGCCTTGCACGGACATGGCCTCGCATTCGGGGACGCGCGGGTCGCCATTCCAGGAGAAGTAGGGCTGTTCGCCGGCGGCCGCCGGCAGGGCCAGCGCGAGAGCGAGGGCAGCGCCGCACAGGCTGCGCAGAAGCGGGCGGGCAAAATCGGTCATGCGGCGGTCTCCTTGGCGGCCAAGTCTGAACCCGTGGACGATGCGTCAGCGGGCTGTCCCGGTCAAGCACCCGCATGACCGGCGCGGCGCGCCTATTCTCCGGTCAGGTCGAAGACCTTCCACTCGGCGCCGCGCCCCTGTTGCAGGGTTTCGGTCAGCCAAGGCAGCAGGGTTTGCAGCTCGTTGCGCAGCACCCAGGGGGCATTGATCATGATCAGCCCGCTGCCGGCCATCGGCTTGTCCGCAGCCGGCCGACCGGCGAAATGTTCGGCGACCGAGATCCGGGTGATGCCGGACACCGACATGGCATCGTAGAAGCGTTTGACCAGCTTGCGGTCCTTGATCGGATACCAGGCCATGTAGACGCCGGTGCCGAAGCGGCGCCAGGCCTTGTAGAGGCCGGAGGCGAGGTGTTCGAACTCGTTCGGTTCCTCGAAGGCGGGATCGACGACGACGAGCGCGCGGGTCTCCTTCGGCGGTACGAAGCTCTTGATCGCGTGCCAGCCGTCGAGCTCGATCACCTTGGTGTGGTAGTCGCCAGCGAAGAGCTCGGCGAGCTTGGCTGCATCGAGCGGATGCAGTTCGGTCGCCGTCAGCCGGTCCTGCTCGCGCATCAGCTTGCGGGCAAGCAGCGGCGAGCCGGGATAAAGCGACAGCTTGCCGCTGCCGCCATTCACTTCGCGCACCACGTCGAGCCAGGGCGCCAGCAGCTCCGCCACCTTCGGCGGTTGCGGGGTTTCCAGCACGCGGCCGATGCCCTGCTTCCACTCGCCGGTGCGCTGGGCATCGCCCTTTGTCAGGTCGTAGAGCCCGAGGCCGGCATGGGTGTCGATCACCCGGAACGGCGTGTCCTTGGTCTTCAGATAGGTAAGGATGCGGGCAAGCGTCGCGTGCTTGAGCACGTCGCCGATATTGCCGGCATGAAAGGCGTGCCGATAGTTCACGCTGAAACTCCTTGCTGTTCCGCAGGCACGACCGTCCGGGCCAGGTAGACAACCGCCTTGTCGCCGTGGTCGTTGGCGCCGATTTCCGCAAAGCCGAGCCGCTGGTGAAAACGCAGGGAGCCGGGATTGGCCGGCCGCGTGTTGACCTCGCAGGCGAGCGGCAGGGCCGCCCTGTCCGGGTCGGCCGCCAACAGGGCGAGCAACGCGCGATAAAGCCGTTCGCCGGTGCCCGAGCCGCGCGCGGCGGGCGAAAGCGCGATGCGGTCGACATAGGAGAAGCGGCCGAGGTTCTGCTTCAGCCAGGCGAAGTTGCGGCTGTCGTAGTCGGCCGTCTCGTCAAGGCAGACCATCAGGCCCACGACCCCGTCGGGGCCAACGGCCACCAGCGTGTGGCGGCTCTGGGCAGCCAGCGCGCGCAGCTCGTCCGGCGTGAGGCTGTTGACCGCCGGCAGGCTCGCCTCGTTGGCGGCGAGCGCTCCATCGATGTCGGCAGGGGTGAAGGGGCGAATGTTGATCATGTCTGGTCTATGGCTGCTTGCCGCTCGCCTTGCAAGTCTTCCGCTATGGCGATCCGCCTGCCGCAGGATGGCGACGGGTGCCTGTATCGGAAGAGAGGGGCGGGCAAAACGAAAGACGGCGGCCATCGCTGGCCGCCGCCATATTCATCGCCCGGGTGTCGCAAGCCCTTGCGGCGCGACACTCCGGAAAGGAACGGTCGGTGCGAGGCGGCTTACGCCTCCTCGTCGCCGCCTTCCTCGATCTTCAGCTCGACCGCCTTCGGGCCCTTGCCGTGCCGGTCCGGCTCGGTCTCGAACGAGACGCGCTGGCCGCTGTCCAGGCTGGTCAGGCCGGAGCGCTCGACCGCCGAGATGTGCACGAAGACATCGGCGTCGCCGTTGTCCGGCATGATGAAGCCGAAGCCCTTGTCGGACTTGAAGAACTTCACGACGCCCGTCTGGCGCGGTCCACGCTCCACCGGAGGTCCGCGACGCGGGCCGCGGTCGCCGCCTTCGCGCGGGCCGCCGAAGCGATCGCCGCCGCCGCCGCCGAAACGGTCACCACCGCCGCCGCCGAAACGGTCACCACCGCCGCCGCGCGGGCCACGGTCGCCGCCACCGCCGAAGCGATCGCCGCCGCCACCGAAGCGGTCGCCACCGCCGCGCGGTCCGCGATCACTGCCGCCGCCGAACCGGTCACCACCGCCGCCGCCGCGCGGACCACGGTCGCCGCCGCCGCCGAAGCGGTCACCACCGCCGCCACGCGGGCCGCGGTCGCCACCACCGCCGAAGCGGTCGCCGCCACCTTCACGCGGGCCGCCGAAGCGGTCGCCGCCGCCGCGGGGGCCGCGGTCACCCCGGTCGCCGCCGAAACGGTCACCCGACGCAAAGGGCTCTTCCGGTACGAATCCCGGCTCCGGAGCAGTCCAACCGGCTTCGCCGAAACTGTCGCGCCGGCCGCCCCGTTCGGGCTTGTTGCGCTTGCCATGGTCGAAACCAGCGTCGAATTCGTCCCCGTCCCCACCATAGTCCTTCGAACCGCCGCGCCGCTTTCCCTGCCGACGATTGTCCGAACGCCAGTCTTCCATGTTCACATCACCTTGTAAGAGCCTGCCGCAGCAGCAGGCTCGCAGATCTTCATCGTCCGGCGCAGGGCTGCCTTCTCAGTCCTTGCTACGCCGGGTTCCACATGCGGCTGTCAGCCACACTCCGTCGCACGACTTCCCCAGAGGAATTCCGCCGCGACCGTGCAGCGTGACCAATTTCGATGTCTTGTGTCTTGCCGAACCGCCCGAACTCACGCTTTCGGCACCCGCGCACCGCTCCAGCCTTGCCAACCGCGCGTATATCATACGGTCTTGTAAGCCGTCCGGGCAAGGAAAACCCTTGCAAGCCGTGTCCCTGGCGGCTTTTTCCGAAAGGGAGAAGCGGCGGAGCGGGATTCGCCCTGACCGAAATGACAGGTGGCGCGCCTGCAGCCGGGCATTTCCGCGCCGAGCGGTTGCCAGAGCGCCCGCGGGCGGGTTACCTGAGCGCGCGTACCTGCGACCGGCTCCGGGGGAGCGAGCAGACGTCGCAGCGACCGCAGCTCCGGCCAGCACATCCAGGCGGCCGGACGCCTTCATCCCATTCACTCGACGGGAGCCGTCATGTCGGAACAGCAGGGCCAGGAGCCCCCCATCCAGATCATCGTCATTCCGGTGACTGCCTTCCAGCAGAACTGCTCAGTGATCTTCGACCGCGAGACCAAGGCGGGCGCGGTGATCGATCCGGGCGGCGACGTTGACCGCATCCTCGCCGCGCTGGAAGAGCACGGGGTCAAGGTGGAAAAGATCGTCTTGACCCATGGTCACATCGACCATGTCGGCGGCGCGGCGGACCTCGCCGAGCGCCTCTCCGTTCCCGTGCTCGGCCCGCACGAGGCGGACCGGCCGTTGCTGGAGCGGGTGGAGCAGCAGGCGCGCGAATTCGGCGTTGCAGACGTGCGCTCGGTCGAGCCGGACACCTGGCTGTCGGAAGGCGACGACCTGACCATGGCCGGCCGCAGCTTCCAGATCCTGCACTGCCCGGGTCATGCGCCGGGGCATCTGGTGTTCTTCGATCCCGAACTGCGCTTCGCCATTTCCGGCGACGTGCTGTTCGCCGGCTCCGTCGGGCGGACCGATCTGCCGGGCGGCAACCACGAGACGCTCATCGCCTCCATCCGCGACAAGATGCTGCCGCTCGGCGACGACGTCACCTTCCTGCCCGGTCACGGCCCGGCCTCGACCATCGGCCATGAGCGGCGGACCAATCCGTATCTGAGGTGAGTGCGCGCCCGGCGTGCTGGCCGGGTTCGACCGCCAGGGCGGCCTGCCGAGTTACAGCAGGCCGCGCAGCACCTCGATCTTCTCGTTGACCAGCCAGCCGTAATAGTTCTCGACCGGCCAGGTCTGCGTTCCGGCGGCCCGGCGGCGCCGATACTCGGATGCCCGTGCCCAGGGATCGCCGAGATTGTAGAGCGTCGCCGTCAGGCCGGGGTTCTTCGAGATGTCGACATTGGCAACGACGCGATAGGCGTCGATGGCGTCGCGCAGAATCGCGGCCATGTAGTGGAGCGAGCGGCCCGGATCCATCGCCGCGCGATAGATCTCCTGCTCGTTGCCGGGCGAGAGTTTCTCGAGCCCGCTGGTCTTGGCGACCTTGTCGCTCATCATCAGCACGGTCAGCGGCGACAATTGCCCGAGGCCGAAGCTCTGACCTGCGAAGAGCGGCTGGAAGAACGCCTCGTTGAAGGTCTTCTGGGGATAGCTGGTGCCGTCGACGCGCTTGCCGCGGAAAGTGCTGTCCCACACCCGCTGATAGCAGTTCCACAGCGTGTTGGTGTCCTTGCGGCCGGCATTGCAGCGATCAAACTGCGGACGCTTGACGAACTCCTCGACATGTTCGCCGCCGAGCGAGAACTCCATGCGGATGCCGGCATAGCTCAGCGCCTTGACGTAGTAGGACTGCGCGCTGTCGAGGCTGTCGTAGTTGTAGGTGTGCTCGCCGACGATGGCGCCCAGCATGTGCACCGGGTCGATGCCGTAGAGCCCGGCGACGCGCTTGATGTCGCGGATCAGCCGGCTGTCGCGGCGCAGAACGCCGACGATGCGCTCGAACTTGGCATCGTAGCCCGCGTTGCCGGCGGCGGTGCGGCGGGCGGATGCGAAGGGAATGCGCGGCTGCGAGGCGTGGCGGTTGCCCGGCGGAACGGTGGTGGCCGCCTGTGCCTCGCTGGTCAGCGCGGGAAAGCCGTCCGGCCCGTCGGGCGCCGGCATGAAGGCGAGCAGCAGGGTGGCGAGCGCCGCGTTGACGGCCGTTTTCCGGCTTCGGGCAAGAAGTCTGATCATGGTTGCCACGGCTGTCCGGCGCTGCGGGGTGGGGATGCCCTGTCCATATACCGGCGAGCCGATCCGAGGGAAGGCTTCTTGCGCGTTCCTGCATTCGCGCAGGCGAACATTTCTCAAGGTGTTGCGCCGGGTCCACGGCTTGAGCCCGGCGAGGGGGAAAGAGGAGATCATGCGGGTCGCTGCATCCGGTCGTTTGGGGGAAGGGCGGCGTCGGCAGGCGGCAGCGGATCCGGAGGGTCTATCGCCGTCGCCGCGGGACCCATCAGCAGGTGGACGGACCGGGGCACGTCGAATTCGCGCAGGAAGGCCTCGTGGTGGCGCAGGCCGCATATCTCGCGCTGGATCAGGACGCTCCAGAGTGCCTCGCCGGCTTCCGCGTGGCGCCGGCGCCAGCGATGGCGCGCCTCGTCGCGGGCCTGCGCATCGGCCTGGTGGAACCGTGCCGTGCTTGTCTTGAGGCGCGCGATCGCATCGGCGAGAGCCTTGTTGAGCCGTACCAGGGTGGCGACACGCTCGGTCTCCGCTTCTTCGCGGAAGAGCTCGCTGAGCGGATCTTCGGGCTGGCGCCGCCGAAGGCTTTCGGGAAGGCGAAGGCTCATGGGCTGCCTGCCTTCGCCGCCGCCGTGGCCGCATGGATGACGCCGCCGCCCTGGGCGCGGGCAACGCCGGTCGTCGTGGGAAAGCTGATCGGCAGGGCGCGCAGGGTGCGGGCGGCGAGCAGCGCGAAACACTCGGCCTCCACCGCGTCGCCCCGCCAGCCGAAATCCTCCGACATCAGCACCTCGACGCCGGCGCGTTCCGCGATCTCGCGGCGCATCACCGGGTTGTGGCGGCCGCCGCCGCACAGCACCAGCCGCCGCGGGCGGGCAGGCAGGCGGTCGAGCGCCTTGCCGACGGCACCCGCGGTGAAGGCGGTCAGCGTCGCTGCGCCGTCCTCGTCCGACAGGCCGTCCGCCATGGCGGAGGTGAAGTCGTTGCGGTCGAGCGACTTGGGGTAGGGCGCGACCAGATAGGGATGGTCGAGCAGCCGGGCGAGGCGATCCTCGTCGACCTTTCCCGAGGCGGCGATGCGCCCGTCCCGGTCCATGCTGCCGCGTCCCTTGCGGCCGATCCAGTCGTTGAGCGGGGCGTTGGCCGGGCCCGTGTCGAAGGCATGCGGCACCCCGGCTGCATCGACCCAGGTGATGTTGGCAACGCCGCCGAGGTTCAGCACGGCGGTCTCGGGGCCGGCTTCCGCGCGTTTCAACAGCGCGGCATGATAGATGCCGGCAAGCGGGGCGCCCTGTCCGCCGGCGGCCATGTCGGCGCTGCGGAAATCGTTGACGACGGTGATGCCGAGCCGGCGGGCCATTGCCGCGCCGTCGCCGAGCTGGCGTGTGCGGCCGGTTCGTCCGGCCGTGGGCGCACGGTGCAGCACCGTCTGGCCGTGGAAGCCGACGGCGGCGACTTCCGCGTGCGGCAGGCCGACCTCCTCGAGGAAGGTCGCGACGGCTTCGGACTGGGCCTCGGTGATGCGGGCCTCGGCCTTGGCGAAGATCTCCGGCTCAGCGCCGGAAAAGCCCCAGTCGGCCGCTTGGGCGAGGGTCTCGACCAGCAGCGGGCGAAGGTCGGACGGATAGGGAGCGAGCGTCCATGGGCCGAACTCGGCGATGGTCTCGCCGTCGCTGCGCAGTAGCGCCACGTCGATGTTGCCGTCCAGCACCGTCCCGGTCATCAGACCAACGGTCCATTCCTGCCGGATCATTCAGGGGCTCCCATCGGCTCGTCCAGGCACACGGCGAGGCGGCACTTTCGCCGTCCGGTGTGTTTTCTCGCCATCGTCGCTTGCCATATTTCCCAGTCGTCTCATGAGTGTAGCATGAGAATGCCGGGTTGAGGCGGGCGGCGAAGTGACCTGTGTCACGTTCCGGTGAAGGGCGGGTCAGTTCGCCTGCGACCGGCACATCCGGTAGCGCTCCGCCAGCAAGTCGTTGAGGCCGGCGTCTTCGGGGCGGGCGAGCAGCGCCTCCCAGGTGCCGTCGGCGCGCAGGCTCTCCACCGTGCAGCTGCATGTGGCGCGGCAGGCCGCTTCCTCTCCGGTGATGGTGCAGCTCTGCACGCATTGCTCGACAAAGGTCTCGGCCGAGCGGTCCGGGGTCAGCCCGAGGGCGGCGGCGGTCCAGACCAGGCCGAACAGGATCGGCTGATGCGCGAGGTAAACGAGCAGCGAGTGGCGACCGGCGAGCGCTGCAAGACGCCCCGCCGGCCCCCGCGCGGTCCAGGCCGCGAGGCGCACGAAGAGCCCGGCGGCAAGCGCCAGCCGGCCGGCGACGACGCCTGCGAGAAATCGCTGCCATCCATGGCAGCAGCGGCACGTAGTCGACCGACAGCGGCGGCTCGGCGACAAGGCCGGTCCACATGAGCCAGGCATCGCCCGGAAAGCTCAGCGACACCAGATGCGGCGCGGCGACAGCCGCAATTGCTAGGGCGGCGACCAGCCAGAGCGGGGCGCGCAGCGCCGGCAAGGCCAGCAGCGAGCCGGCCGCGATGGCATGCAGGATGCCGAAGCGGACATACTGCTCGGCCAGCGCGAAATAGGTGGCAAGGCTGATGGCTGCGGCGGCCAGGGCGATCTTGCCGGCCCGCCGCAGCGCGCGGTCGACCCGGATGCTCCTGCGATGGGCGAGCACCTGTCCGACGCCGACGAGGAACAGGAAGCTCCCGGCGATGGACATGGCGAAGATGCGCCAGCCGAGGCCGGAGTCGACGGGCCAGTCCACCACTCCGAACCACTTGAGATCCCAGGAAAAGTGATAGACCGCCATGGTGGCGAGAGCGACCCCGCGCGCCGCATCGAGCGCATCGATCCTGCCGGAATAGGGAAGGGCGGGAGCAGGTGCGGAGGTGGTCCCGGTCACGATGTCTCGTCTCCCGTCAATGCGGTCAGGCCGGGCTCGCCGGTTCCGCCTCGGCCGGGACTGGCGGCACGATCGCGGGTGCGGCAACGCTCTCCTGCGGGCGGCGCACCAGCATCGGCACCAATTGAACCGCGAGGATCGAGGCGAAAATCAAGGCGCAGCCGAAAAGGCCCGCCGGCCCAAGCCTTTCGCCCAGCAGCAAGGCACCGAACAGGGCGGCGAAAAGAGCTTCCGAGGACAGCAGGATCGCGGCGTCCGCGGCCCGTGTCCAGCGCTGGCCGATGGCCTGCAGCGTGAAGGCGAGGCCGCCGGACACAAGGCCGGTGTAGAGAAGTTCCGGCCCAGCCGCCAACACGGCGTTCATGCTGACCGGCTCCAGCAGCAGGCCGGGAATGATCGCCGCCGTTCCGACGACCGCGAACTGCCACACCGACAGCAGCAGCGGGCGGGCGCAATGGCGCACGACGCTGCCGATCATGCCGACATGCAGCGCGCAGAACACCGCGCAGACGAGCATCAGGAGATCGCCGATGGTCAGAGCCGACAGGGCCCCGCCGCCGAGCAGGTAGATGCCTCCGAGCGTAACCAGCGAGGCGGGCCAGACCACCGGGTGCGGTATTTCGCGAAAGGCCAGCAGCGCGACCAGCGGCGTCAGGACCACATAGATGCCGGTGAGAAAGCCGGCATTGGTGACCGTGGTGGTGAGCAGGCCGATCTGCTGCAGGGAAATCGCCGCAAAGAACACCAGTCCGAGCGCGGTGAAGGCGCCGGCGGTGCGCAGGTCGAGCGGCCGGTCGCGGCGCAGGCGCGTTTCGGCGATGGCGAAGGGCAGCACCGCCAGCGCCGCCATCAGAAAGCGGATGCCGGTGAAGGTGAGCGGGCCGACATGCTCCATCGCCGTGGCCTGCGCCACGAAGGCCGAGCCCCAGATCAGGGCGGTCAGAAGCAGGAGCGTGTTGGCGAGGGTGCGGCTCATCAGCTTGCGCTACCGGAAAGGCGAAGCGGCCGCAAGCGGCTTGATGGAGCGCCGGGGATCAGCCGTTGGGAAAGGCGTAGCAGAAGACCAGGGTGACAAGGAGGGCGGCGCTGGTGACCCGCAGCGCGATCGGCCAGGGCGAGGGTTTCTGTACGCTCAGCGTGTCGGCCTGAAGGCCGGCCTTCTCGTCTGCCTGCATACGGTCCGTGAAGCTCATGCGGTGTCTCCGACCTCTTCTCTCGCCGACGAAGAGTTAACCGTCATGGTTAACAATGTGTAAATGCCGAAGGAGAGCACAGAAAAGGATATCCAGAGAAAAACGCCGTTGCCTGTGGGAGAGTTCCCTGCGTCAGAGATCCAGGGCGTCGAGACCCGCTTCCAGATGATCGGCAAAAAGCGGTAGTCCGATCAGATATTTGGCTGTCGAGCGAAAGGCCCTGTCGCGGGCATCTTCGACCGCCTGGTCGAAATCGTCGGCTTCGTAGTCGCCGCGCCCGATCCAGACGGTCGCAACGAGCTCGGCTGCCTCGTCGACGTTAAGATCTTCGATCAGTTCGGCCAGTTCCTCGACCGACAGATCGTCCGTCTCTTCCTCGGCGAGTCCGTCATGGGCGTGACTGTCCTGGAGGGTGTCGGCGTCGAACTCGACTTCCCGGTCGCGGCCGTCTTCATAGCCGCCGTCCAGGTCGGAGGCCGACGCGGCACGGGCCTTCTGGACCAGCATGCGCATCGTCGCCGGAGAAAGTGTCAGATTGACCGCCATGGCTTGCATTCAGCTCCCGTCTTGTGCGGGGCGGTGTCGGCCTGGCTGGCGGGGGATCGCGCCGTGCAGCCGCGTGCCGAAAGTCCGTCCCTGTCCGGACACTTGCCGCAAGCTGCAGTCGGCACCTTGATCCATCGCAAGGGCGCGCCTCCGCCGGTGGATTGTCCCCGGTGGTCTGCAGGCGGCGTGCTTTGGATGAGCGTACGCGTTGACGGGGCGCTTTGCCAGTGGCGGCAGCCCCGGGAAGCAGGGGCGCGAGGCAAGGGGCGTAAAACGAAAAGACGGCGGGGCCTGAGGCCCCGTACCGGTCAGTGGTCCTGGGTGTCGGCAGCGGCGGCCGGCGGCGCCAGGTCCTTGAGCGAATGGGCCAGCGGTCCGCCGAACAGGGTGAGCGAGGCGGCGAACAGAAGGCCGACGCCGACTGCGGTCGCCAGCAGCATGGCGGCGCGCTCCTCGTCGCTGCGGTTGCGGCTGGCGGCGCGGACGCTGCGGCCCGCGGCGGTGCTGAGGGAAAGAGTACGCATCACGAATTCCTCTGGTCGTGCGAACGGGTGCGGATGCTCGCCAGAAGACCGTGCGACAGGCGCTTGCCGAGGACGGTCACCAGCACCAGCATGCTGCCGAAGGCGGCGAGCAGGGCGCCCATGGTCCAGTCCTCGACGACGAGGCTGCCGGAGGCGCGGGCGCTGGAGGCGATCAGCAGGGCGGGCAAGGCTCCGAGGACAGCGATGGCAAGGGCGCTGAGCGTCTTGCCGAAGCGGGTGCCGGAACGGCTGCGGGACGACCGGGATGTGGAACGCATGACTTTTCTCCGTCCAATCGGACTTGCCTGATGGGGAGAAAGTGATCGGCGAGTTGGACTTCCCAAAGCCGCCAATCGGGCACTTCCTGTGTCATTTCGCGGCAGAACCGTGGCGATCCGGTTAACAGATCCTATCAATTTGGATTTCCCGCTTTACCGAATCTCAGGAGCTTTGGGCGAGGGTTGGGACACCAACACATCGAGGTCATGCGTGTGCCGATTCCGGCCCGCTTGAGCGCAACCGGAAAAGCCAAATGGATGCAATGGAGAAGACTGCCCGGCCAGCGGCTGTGACCGCGACCGAGGCGGAGGGCGAGGCCGCGACGGTTCCGCAAAGCGGCAGCGGCGCGCCCGCGATGTCGGTTGCCGGCCTGTCCTTCTTCACAGTCGATATCCAGGCGAAGCGTGTCATCTGGCTCGAGCCGCGTTCGCTCGATTTCGAGCACCGTTCGGGTCTCAACGAGGCCTCGCTGTCGACGGCGCTGCGCCACATGGCGCAGAACGACCAGAAGCAGATCCTCGGGCTCATCCAGCAGGCCGTGAAGACGGGGAGCGCCGGACCGATCGAACTCGGCGGTGACGATCTCGGCGCGGGCCTGTCGCTGGTGGCGATGCGCTACCAGGTCGAGGGCGGGCGGACCTTCGTCATTGCGGTGTCGGGTGCGGAGGTGGAGGACGAGGCGAACGGCACCGCCGTGCGCGGCGTTGCGCCGCTCATTCGCCACTTGGTGGAGGACAGCGAGAAGTCGGTGCTCGTCGTCGACAGTTTCGGCTACCTGCGCTACGCGAACGATGCCTTCAACAAGCTGTTCGAGATCGGCGACACCTCGCTGTGCATCGGCCGCAACATCGCGCATATTCCCAATCGCGTGGGCAAGACGCTGGCCTCGGTCGTGCTGACCGCGCTGGCGCGGCGCGCGCCGATGGACGGCAGCAAGCGGTTCTTCCTGGCCAGCGGCGATTCCTTCACGCTGAATTTCGACGTGATCCCCTTCCGCGTGTCGGCCGGGCTCGGCGGCGTGGTCTTCTCCGCCTCCAAGGTCAAGGAGCGCGGGGTCGACTTCCAGCAGATCTTCAACTGCGTTCATGCGCCGATGCTGGTCGTCGATGTGCGCACGCGCATGCTGGTTTCCGCCAACACCGCGGCGCGCAAGACCTTCGCGGTGACCGAGCAACTGATGGAATCGGCTCCGATCACCGAGACGATGCTGCACCCGAAGACCTTCGTCAGCCTGATCGAACATGCGCGCAAGGGCGGCAACACGCCGCTGCAGGCGACCGTGAGCGGTTTCGACGGCGTGACGCGCAGCAAGCGCATGCGCGTGACGCTGATCGAGAGCGGCCCGACGCACTATCTCCTCATCGAAAGCAAGCACTAGGGGCCCCTCCGCGCCAGCGGGCGACCTTCGGCCTCTTGCCTCCTTCCGATCCGAACATGCTCTGACACGCGCCGCGGCCCAGCCCGGCGCGTGTCTTGCGTTTTGGCCCCGTCGTCCAGCGGTTCCATGGTCCTGCGCCGGCTGGCCCTCTCCAAGGCGGCTCGAGATCCGGACGCAAGCCCCCTCGCATCGGTGCGCAAGTGAGTCGTTTTCGACGCGCAAAAGCCGTCTCGCGCGGGCAAGACGACTCGCTCTGCCCCGTTTTTTTGAAGATGGGAAGGGAATTCATCTTTGCCCGGGCGGCTAGAGATGACTTCGATCTTTCCACTATGTGAGCGTAAAACTTTCAGTTGCATCAATCGCATAGCCGTATTTTCCCTTACGGAATTTATGCGATCTGGTCCTTGTATTCATTCGAAGTCTCTAAAAAGTTGCAGTATGAAATCATTAACGGCGGTCAACGTTTACACAATTTTAGGTCGCATAATGCACTATACTTCTCAGTATGGTGCTTCAGACATGTTTGTTGCGACCTTTGAATCCAGTATCTGTCGAGATCTGATTTGAATTTATCGAACTGATCGTTGCGCGAAAACTGCAAATTCTCGCGATAACGATCGCGTGCAAGGCCATCAACATGTTGCACTGCCATTCTCGTCGAATGGAGGCAGAGATGCTTGCGGATCTGAAACACTTTCTACGAGCAAGATCGGGTGCGTCTGCAGTTGAATTCGCCCTGGTTCTTCCCGTCTTCATTCTGGTGATGCTCGGGATTATTGCGTACGGCATCTACTTCGGGGCGACCCACAGCGTCGCTCAGCTTGCTGCCGACGCGGCGCGCGCGTCCATTGCCGGCCTGTCCGACCAGGAGCGGGTCCGCATCGTCACGGAACACGTGCAGCGCAATGCCGGCCAATACGCTCTCATCGATGCCAGCAGCGTCACGGTCGATGCAGGCCCTGTCGCAGGCGACGTGACCCAGTTCAAGGTCGCGGTCGTCTACGACGCCAGCCGCCTGCCGATCTGGACGCTGGGTCCCATTCTTCCGCTGCCGAGCCAGACGATCCGGCGTGTCGCCGTGATCAAGCGCGGCGGATATTGAGCAGGAGACCGATCATGCCTTTCCCCCTTCCGGGCTGTTCGTCTTCCTTGTCGCGTGCGAAAGCCCGGTTGCGGCTTCCGCGCTGGCGGGGAGTTGGCGGGTTTTGCCGCAATCGCGATGGCTCCATCGCCATCATGACCGGCTTCTTCTTCTTCGTGATGATGGGACTGGCGGCCATCGCCATCGATATGGCCTCGCTCTATCTGGAGCGCCGGACGCTTCAGGGCGTTGCCGACATCGCCGCCGTCGCCGGAGCTTCGGACATTCCGCGTGCCGAGGCAGCGGTTGCCGCGACGCTCGCCGCCAACGACATGGATGCCCGCTACACCGTCGTGCGTGGCCGCTATGCGGCGGACCCGCAGGTCGATTACACCCAGCGCTTCACCGCCAACGCCACGCCCTACAATGCGGTCCAGGTGTCGCTGCAAAAGACCGGGCGGCTCTATTCGCCAAGGTCTTCAATGCGCAGACTGCGACCCTCGGGGTAGAGTCGATGGCGGCAAATGCTGAACTTGCGGCGTTTTCCGTCGGAACGCGGTTGCTGGCGCTTCGTGATGGCGTTGCAAACCAGCTGCTGGGCAAGCTGCTGGGCACGCGGGTCGAGCTGAGCGTGATGGATTACCAGGGACTGGCGTCCGCCGATGTGCAGGTCGCCCAGATGATCGATGCGGTCGCCACCGAGATCAACCTCAAGGCGGGCACGTTCCAGGACGTGCTGGATGCCTCGGTCACGGCCGGGGATATCGTGGCGGCAATGGCCAAGGTGGCAGGCGAAAACGGCGACGCGGCAGCGAATCTCGCCTTGAGGCGGCTGCTGCTGGGTGGCGGGCTCGGGGCGAAGGTGCCGCTGTCCTCGCTGGTCGATCTCGGCCCGTTCTCGACCGTGGCCATCGGCGATCCGGCGCCCGGCTTCGACGCGCGCGTCTCGGCGATGCAGATCCTGTCCTCCTCCGCGATCCTCGCCAACGGCAAGCGGCAGGTGCAGGTGGATCTCGGGGCAGAGGTGCCGGGTCTGCTCGGCCTCAAGCTCGATCTTGCCATCGGCGAGATGCCGCAGCACACGGCGATGATCGCGATCGGCCCCAAGACGACCCGCGTGCGGACGGCGCAGGCGCGGCTTCGCCTGGTCGCCTCCGTCGGCGGGCAGGGCCTGCTGAAGAACCTCAGCGTCAACCTGCCGCTGGTGGTCGACCTGGCTCACGCGCAGGCGCAGCTCGTCTCCATGGCGTGTTCGTCGAGCGGGCCGTCGCGGGTGACCGTGGCTGCGCGGCCGGGCATTGCCGAGGCGTGGATCGGGGAGATGCGCGATGCGGATCTCGACGACTTCTCGCGCACGCCACAGCCGTCGCGGGCAAAGATCATCGACGCGTCGCTGATCCGGGTGAACGGGCGCGCCCATGTGAATGTCGGCAACATGTCGGACACGCAGGTCAGCTTCACCGGCCTCGACGTCGAGCGCGGCGCGGTCAAGCGGGTCAGCACCAGCTCCATCGCCGGGTCGTTGGTCAGTTCGTTGGTCGGCGATCTCGACCTCGAGGTGCAGGTCCTGACGCTGGGCCTCGTCCTGCCCGGGCCGCTGATCTCGGCCGTGGGCGATCTGCTCGGCACCATCGCCGAGCCGCTGGACGCGGTCGTTTACGGCGCGCTGACGACCCTTGGCCTGCATCTGGGCGAAGCGGACATCCGGGTTCACGGCGCCCATTGCGGCGGCGGCATGCTGGCCGGTTGAAGCGTGTGGCCGGCGGTGAGCCGGCTTCCGCGGAAATCCGCGAGATTGCGGCCATCCTCCCTTGCATGGCAGGAGCGCGGGAAGTAGTCTCCCGCGCGCCTTCAACCACCTGCCTCATCGGGCACCTGCCTCATCGGGAGAGCATCATGGGCTTCATCGCCGACGCACTTTCGCGCGTCAAACCGTCCGCTACCATCGCCGTGACCAACAAGGCTCGCGAACTCAAGGCCGCCGGGCGCGACGTTATCGGTCTGGGCGCGGGCGAGCCCGATTTCGATACGCCGGAGAACATCAAGGCAGCGGCGATCGCCGCGATCACCGAGGGCAAGACGAAGTACACGGCCGTCGACGGCATCCCCGAGCTGAAGGCGGCGATCTGCGCCAAGTTCAGCCGTGAGAACGGCCTTTCCTACGAGCCGTCGCAGATCACCGTCGGTACGGGCGGCAAGCAGGTGCTCTACAACGCGCTGATCGCCACCATCAATCCGGGCGACGAGGTCATCGTGCCGACGCCGTACTGGGTCAGCTATCCGGACATGGTGCTGCTGGCCGGCGGCGAACCGGTGATCGTCGAGGCCGACAAGTCGACCTTCAAGATCACCGCCGAGGCGCTGGAAGCGGCGATCACGCCGAAGACCAAGTGGTTCATCTTCAACTCGCCGTCGAACCCCTCGGGTGCCGCCTACACGCGCGAGGAGCTCAAGGCGCTGACCGACGTGCTGCTGCGTCATCCGCAGGTGTGGGTGATGTCGGACGACATGTACGAGCACCTCGTCTATGACGGCTTCGAGTTCACCACCCCGGCGCAGGTCGAGCCGAAGCTCTACGACCGCACGCTGACGGTGAACGGCGTTTCCAAGGCCTATGCCATGACCGGCTGGCGCATCGGCTATGCCGGCGGCCCGGTCGAGCTGATCAAGGCGATGGCCAAGGTACAGTCCCAGTCGACGTCCAACCCGAGCTCCATCGCCCAGTGGGCGGCGGTCGAGGCGCTGAACGGTCCGCAGGACTTCATCCCGGCCAACAACGAGGTGTTCAAGGCGCGCCGCGATCTCGTCGTGTCGATGCTGAACCAGGCCAAGGGCTTGAGCTGCCCGACGCCGGAGGGCGCGTTCTACGTCTTCCCGTCCTGTGCCGGCACGCTCGGCAAGACCGCGCCGTCCGGCAAGGTGATCGAGACCGACGAGGACTTCGTCACCGAGCTGCTGGAGAGCGAGGGCGTTGCCGTGGTGCAGGGATCGGCCTTCGGTCTCGGCCCCAACTTCCGCATTTCCTACGCGACCTCCACCGAGGCGCTCGAGGAAGCCTGCACCCGCATCCAGCGCTTCTGCGGCAATCTCAAGTAAGCCGCGCAAGGCGCCAGCGAGCCTTTCTTACGGCCGGCGGCAGCAATGTCGCCGGCCGGTTTCGTTTCGCGGCCCGTCGGCCCGTCCCTGCCGCAGTGCGGCACAGGTTTCCCTTGCGTTCGCTGCGGTATCGGCGCGACGATGAGCGTCCGCCCGCTGTCGGCGGGCGGCGGCGCCGGTGCGCGGTGCCGCTAGTCACCCGAATCTGAAGTTCGTCGCATTTGGCGGCATGCTCTCAGCGAACTTCAGATTCAAAAGGCTGACTGGCGATTTTATGTTTCCAGTGTGGTTTTCGAATTTGAACTACGCTCTGTGTGTGCTGCCAAAGTGAGGCGTAGTTCAAATTCACCACACTATGTCAGCCGCGCCCGGCTCCTCCTGACAACACGCGGTCCTGCGGGGCCGACGGGAGAAGGAGACGCGACATGGGCGCAGACAGGGTGAATGGCGGTGCAGCCGGCGGCAGGGAAACGGGGCCCCGGTGCATCGGGATCTTCGGGCCGTTCGGCAGCGGCAAAACCACGCTGCTGGAAGCGGTGCTCGCCCGCACGGGGCCATAGCAAGACAGGGAACGGTGGGAGCCGGCAACACGGTGGGCGACGGCGCGCCGGAAGCGCGAGCCCATGCCATGAGCGTCGAGGTCAACGTGGCCGAGGCGGAGCATCTGGGCGAGCACTTCACCTTTCTCGACTGTCCCGGGGCTGTCGACTTTCTCGGAGACATGGCCGGGGTTATGCCCGGCATCGACCTTGCCGTCGTCGTCGCGGAGGCCGACGAGAAGAAGGTTCCGGCGCTGCAGGTGATCCTCAAGCAGCTCGAGGATCGCGGCATTCCGCGCCTGCTCTTCCTCAACAAGATCGACCGCACGTCCTCGCGCCTGCGCGATGTCCTGACCATGCTGCAACCGGCCTCGGCGGTGCCGCTGGTGCTGCGCCAGATCCCGATCTGGAACGAGGGCATCGCGACCGGCTTCATCGATCTCGCGCTCGAGCGGGCCTATGTCTACCGCGAGCATGCCGAGAGCCAGGTGATCGATATTCCGAACGAGGCGATGGCGCGCGAGGTCGAGGCGCGCTTTTCCATGCTGGAAACGCTGGCCGACCATGACGACGTCCTGATGGAATCGCTGCTGGAGGACATCGCCCCGGAGCGCGAGCGGATCTTCGCCGATATCGGCGGAGAGATGCGCGAGGGACTGATCTGCCCGGTGCTGTTCGGCTCGGCCGAGCACGGCAACGGCGTCGGCCGGCTGCTCAAGGCGCTGCGTCACGATGCGCCGGGCGTTGCCGCCACCCGTGCACGCCTCGGTCTCGAGGAGACGGACGGTCCCGTGGTGCAGATCCTCAAGACCGTCCACACGCTGCATGCCGGCAAGCTGTCGGTCGGGCGGCTCCTCAGCGGGTCGCTTTCCGACGCCGATACGCTGACCCGGCCCGACGGCGAACAGGTGCGCATTTCCGGCTTCTACCGGGTGACCGGACAGCAGGCGTCGAAGCGGGCGCAGGCGCAGGCCGGTGACACCGTGGGGCTCGGCAAGCTCGACGGCGTCAACACCGGCGACACGCTGGGCGGATCGGCCCCGGCGCCGCAACTCGCGCCGCTGGCGATGCCGCAGCCGGTGCTCGGCCTCGCGATCTCGCCCCGCGAGCGCCGCGACGAGGTCAAGCTCTCCGCGGCGCTTGCGAAGCTTTGCGAGGAGGATCCGGCACTGGTCGTCACGCAGGCGCAGGACACGGGCGAGACCCGTCTCGACGGCCAGGGCGAGATGCACCTGCGCGTCGCGCTGGAGCGGCTGACCGGCAAATACGGCCTTGCAGTGGAGACCGGCGACCCGGCGATCCCCTATCGCGAGACGATCCGCGCGGGAACCTCCGTGCGCGCCCGCCACAAGAAGCAATCGGGCGGCCACGGTCAGTTCGGCGATGTCGCCATCGACATCCGCCCGCTCGGGCGCGGGGAGGGCTTCGTCTTCGGCGATACGATCACCGGCGGCGTCATTCCCAAGCAGTACATCCCGTCGGTGCGTGCGGGCGTCGAGGAGGCCCTGAAGACCGGAACGCTGGGCTTTCCGACCGTCGATATCGGGGTGACGCTCACCGACGGGTCCTATCACAGCGTCGATTCCTCGGATCAGGCATTCCGCATGGCGGCGATCCAGGCGATGCGCGAGGGACTGCCGGACTGCCGGCCGGTGCTGCTGGAGCCGGTCCATCAGGTCACCATCGCCTGCCCCAGCGAGGCGACGGCGCGGATCAATGCCATCGTCTCGGCCCGGCGCGGGCAGTTGCTCGGGTTCGATGCAAGACCCGGCTGGAGCGGCTGGGACGAGGTGCAGGCCCTGATGCCGGCGACCGAGCTGTCCGGCCTCATCGTCGAGCTGCGCTCGGCGACGGCAGGCGTTGCGACCTATTCCAGCCGCTTCGACCATCTGGCCGAGCTGACGGGCAAGGCGGCCGACCTGGTGCTTGCCCGGCACGGCCGTCAGGCCGCGTGACACGACACCTGCGCGGGGCGCGCCGAGGGTGCGCCCCGCCTGCTCTCTTGCAAGGACAGATTGTCTTCGCTTGCCCGCACCCTAGCTATCCCAGACGGGGTTCGGGGCTCATGCCGAGGGGAGAATGTCTTTGCGATTGGCCACCACCGTCCTTGCGGGCAGCGCAGTTCTTGCCGCTGCCTGCGTCAACGTTTCCGCCCAGTCCGTCCACACGGCCGGCGATGTCCGTTTCTCGGTCGAACAGGTCGTCGGTGACCTTTCCTATCCATGGGGCTTCGACTTTCTTCCCGACGGTTCGCTGCTGGTGAACGAGGTCGACGGGCGGATGCTGCTCGTCTCGCCGGATGGCGACAGCCGCATCGAGGTCGCCGGCGTGCCGGAGGTTCGCGCCTCCGGCCAGGGCGGTCTGCTCGATCTCGTGGTTGCGCCGGACTACGGCGAGACCGGCACGGTCTATTTCACCTTTTCCGAGCCGGGGCAGGGCGGGGCAGGCACAGCCGCCGCGCGTGCCCGGCTGGTGGTCGCCGACGGTGCCGCGCGGCTGGAGGACGTGAAGGTGCTGGCGAGCATGAACCGCAAGACCTCCGGCGGACGGCATTTCGGCTCCCGCATCGTCCCGGCGCCCGACGGCACGCTTTTCGTCACGCTGGGCGACCGCGGTGAAGAGGACCGGGCGCAGGATCCGCAAGATCATGCGGGCTCGGTGCTCAGGGTCGCTGCCGACGGCTCGATACCGTCGGACAATCCCTTTGCGGAGGGCGGGCAGGCGCTGCCGGAAATCTGGTCGACCGGCCATCGCAACATCCAGGGCGCGGCCATCGAGCCGGAGACCGGCGTGCTGTGGACCGTGGAGCACGGCGCGCGTGGCGGCGACGAGATCAACATTCCCCAAGCCGGCAAGAATTACGGCTGGCCGGTGATTTCCTATGGCCGCCACTATTCCGGGCTCAGCATCGGCGTCGGCACCGAGGCGGAGGGCTACGAGCAGCCGGTGCATTACTGGGATCCGTCCATCGCGCCGTCGGGCATGGCCTTCTACACCGGCGATGCGGTGCCGCAGTGGCGCGGCGACCTGTTCGTCGGGGCGCTCAAGGATCAGCTGATCTCGAGGCTGGAGGTCGCCGACGGCAAGGTCGTCTCCGAAGAGCGGCTGATCGCCGGCGAGTACGGGCGCATCCGCACCCTGCGCAACGGGCCGGACGGGGCGCTGTGGTTCTCGACCGACGAGGGAGAGGGCGCGATCTACCGGATTTCCGGGGCTCCCTGATCGCGCCCGGCGACGGGCAGGAGGGCCGGGCATCTGCCCGGCCTTTCAGCTCTCCGGTCGCGGCACTTTTGCCGTTTCATGCATTTGCAGACAATCGCTTTCGGGCTAATGAGGTTCTGCGGCGCCGATCCCTTCCCCTGCCGCGCTTCCGGTCGTCATGAACAGCATTCCGCTCATCATCGCCTTTGCCTTCTTCATGGAGATGATGGATTCCACCGTCATCGCCACCTCGTTGCCGGTGATCGCGGAGGATCTGGGCACCAGCCCGATCGCGCTGAAGCTGGCGCTGACGTCCTATCTGGTGGCGCTCGGCATCTTCATTCCGTCAGCGGCTGGGTGGCCGACAAATTCGGCGCCAAGCGCGTCTTCCGCTGGGCCATCGTCGTCTTCGTCATCGGCTCGGTCGCCTGCGCCTTCTCCAATTCGCTGCTGACCTTCGTGCTTTCGCGCTTCCTGCAAGGCATGGGCGGCTCGATGATGGTGCCGGTCGGACGGCTCATCCTGGTCAGGACCTTCCAGAAGAAGGATCTGGTCCATGCAATGACGCTGATGACCATCCCGGGTTGATCGGGCCGATGGCCGGCCCGCCGCTCGGCGGCTTTCTGACCACCTACCTGTCCTGGCACTGGATCTTCATCATCAACGTGCCCATCGGCTTCGCCGGCATCTGGCTTTGCGGCATCTACTTGCCGGAGATCCCGAGGCGCGAGACCTCGAAGCTCGACTGGACCGGCTTCCTGCTGACGGGAACTGCGGCGGCGGGCATCGTCTTCGGCCTTTCGGTGATCAGCCTGCCGGCCCTGCCGCCGGCGGTGGGCCTTGTGACGACGATCATCGGCTTTGCCGCCCTGCTTGCCTATCTGGTCCATGCAAGGCGGCGGGCGAACCCGATCCTCGATCCGGCCCTGCTGCGCAACCGGGCCTTCGGCCTGACGCTGCTGGGCACCAACATCTTCCGCATCTCGTCCGGTTCCATGCCATCCTGATGCCGCTGATGCTGCAGACGAGCTTCGGCTACAACGCCTTCCAGTCCGGCCTCATCACCTTCACCGGCGCGTTCGGCGCCATCTCGATGAAGT
>JACADM010000026.1_pt1 | contig 28770 bp, 36 predicted proteins | sample 7512371 | NCBI WGS metagenome assembly JACADM01 (sample SAMN14389041, study PRJNA612141) | algae metagenome | isolation source: non-axenic algae culture | place: India: Navi Mumbai | collected 2017-01
TTTCGCGATTGACGGTGAGATCGCCCATCATCCCGTCATCGCGCCAGCGCCAGAGAGAAATTATCGAGCGCGTCAAACGCGATTTCCTTGTCTTCCTGCATGTCCTTTGAATAGGCCAGCGGCAGCCCCTTCATCACCATCAGAAGCGAAGTGAACGCGCAAAGATCCGCCCCACCTTGGCCCGGATCAATTCGGCCGCGTCCGGATTGCGCTTTTGCGGCATGATCGAGGACCCGGTCGAAAACTTGTCCGAGAGCCGAACGAACCCAAACTGCGCCGACGACCAGATCACCAGCTCTTCGCTCAGCCGCGACAGATGCATGGCGCAGATCGACGCCGCCGACAGCGTTTCGAGGATAAAATCGCGGTCCGATACCGCATCGAGCGAATTGGCCATCGGCCGGTCGAACCCCAGCGCCTGCGCCGTCATCTCCCGATCGATCGGAAACGAGGTCCCCGCCAGCGCCGCCGCCCCGAGCGGGCTTTCGTTCAGACGCGCCCGCGCATCGAGGCAGACGCCCCTTGTCGCGTTCGAGCATTTCCACATAGGCCAGCATATGGTGCCCGAAGGTCACCGGCTGGGCGCTTTGCAGATGGGTGAACCCGGGCATCACGCTGCCCGCTTCGGCCTCGGCCTGTCCACCATGACCTTTTGCAGCGTCTGAACCTGAGCGGCCAGCATGTCGAGCGCATCGCGCACATAGAGCTTGAAATCTGTCGCCACCTGATCGTTGCGCGAGCGTGCCGTGTGCAGTCGCCCGGCCGGCTCCCCGATCAGATCCTTGAGGCGGCTTTCCACGTTCATATGGATGTCTTCGAGCCGCTCGCGAGAAGGTGAACTCCCCCGCCTCGATTTCCCCCCGAACTGTCTCTAGACCGGAGATGATGGCGTCCTTATCGTCGCGCGTCAGAATGCCGGCTGCCTCCAGCATCGTGGCATGCGCTATCGATCCGGCGATGTCATGCTTGTAAAGGCGCTTGTCGAAGCCGATAGAAGCGTTGATCTCTTCCATGATGGCGTCGGGGCCGGAGGAAAACCGCCTCCCCACATGCGATTGCTCATCGGCGCCTCTTACTTAAATAAATTTGCGAGTGATGGTTTTATGATCAGGACGAAAAGCGAAAATCACGCCGCCCCATCATCCTTGGCACGGGCCTTTTCGCAGCGGCGGTAGGTATAGCCGTGGCCGTCTGGGTTAGCAATGGCGGCGCCAACGCCGCGACCTGCCCGGTGCGCGCCGAGGCCGCACAACCATCGACGATGCCGCAACCGGCGAACTCGCCGCTCTTTACCCTCGTCCCAATGGCGCGACTATTCCGATCTTGCCTTCCAGGACGAGGATGGAACCCCGTCACGCTCGCCGATTTCGCCGGTAAGAAGCTGCTGATCAATTTCTGGGCCACCTGGTGCGCGCCCTGCCGCGAGGAAATGCCCTTCCTCGATGCGCTCCAAGCCCAATATGGCGGGGACGATTTCGAAGTGGTCGCCATCAGCCTCGATATCGGAGCCGACGGTCCCACCGCCGCTGCCCTGTTCCTTGAGAGATCGGCGCGCAAAATCTCAAGCTCTTTGCCGATCCGAGCTACAAACTCTTCGAGCGCCTGCGAAATGAAGCGGTCACACTAGGCCTCCCCGCCACCATTCTCGTCGATGATGAAGGGTGCGAGTTGGCCGTCCTCCAGGGCCCCGCCCATTGGGACACCCCCGACGGCCACAGGGTCGTCGAAACCCTTCTCGAAATCTGACCGGGCAAGGCCGAATTTCTGCTTACTAAAAATTGAGGGATCGGGCGCACACTGATTCGCGGAGGAGCCGTCACCCGCGGCGGCGAAACAGCGGATCACCAGCTTGACCGGTTCGAGCGTTGCCGTTTTGATGGTCACCGACAGTCCTGCAAGGGAGCCGCACCGGCTGCCCACTGGTCGGCGATAGCGCGAGTCGCGCCACTGAGCGAAATCGGTGCGCTCGACCTTTCGGCCTTTTCGGCCATTCTGGTCGACGCCGATCTCTCCAGCACCGCCACCATCGACCGGCTCAAAAAGAGCCTGCAGCCCCTTGAGCGCAACATCCCACGCTACTTCCTCGTCACCGAGGGTCGGCGCGTGGAGATGGTTCAGGCCAATGTACTTGGCGCCCACGCCACTGAAACGCGGCCGTTAACAGCCGAGGGGCTCAAGCGCCTGCTCTCGAGCACCTTGCCCCAACCCGTCGACGAGGCGGCCGACACGTCAAGCGCTGCCATAGCTCAGGCGGCCTCCAGGGCCCTCGGCAGCGCCTTTGAATCACTGCGGTCCAACACCGTCCTTGATTCAACCACCGTCGCCAGGGCCAGCAACGACATCGTCGACAGTGTCGGCGCGGGCGGGCTCGGTCAATGGCTCGATACGGTGCGCGCCCATCACCAGGGCACCTACCAGCACTGCCTGCTGGTCACCGGCGTCCTCACCAATTTCGCCCAGAAAGTCGGCATGAGCCAGGCCGATGTCTCCAAGCTCACCACCGCCGGCCTCCTCCACGACATCGGCAAGGCCACGATCCCCGTCGCCATCCTCGAAAAACCCGGCAAGCTCTCCGCTGAAGAATTTGCCGAGATCGCGCGCCACCCGATCGAAGGCTTTGACTATCTTACCGCCCACGCCGATCTCAGCCCGATATTCTGGCTGCCGTCCGGGGCCACCACGAATATCTCGACGGCAGCGGCTACCCCGATGGCCTCATGGCCTCCCAGATCGGCGATCTCACCCGCATCGTCACCATCTGCGATATCTATGGCGCACTCAGCGAACGCCGCGCCTACAAGCCCGCCATGCTCCCGCCCGGCGCTGGCCATCCTCGAAGACATGTGCGTCGCCGGCAAGCTCGAAACCGCCCTCGTCCGCGCCCTGCGCCAGGCGGTGGAGACGGGCTAGGGGCCATATCCAGTACAAGGCCGCTCAAAAACCCCGCACACCCAAGGAGAAAGGAGGCCGCAGGCCGATGAGGGAGCCTTGGGCTCCAGCCAATCCCCTCACTTCTGCAAGACAGAGCAAAAGAAGACTGACCTTAGGCGCTCTTGTCGATCTGATGGGTTGGCTCGGCTTCGGCCGACACGGGCGCGTCGAGCCGCTCGATAGCCTTCTCGATCATCGTCGCCCCACGCTCCCTGGCAATCAGCGCCGTTGTGGCCTCAAGATTGCGGCCTCGATCCTGGCCATGCGGTGCAAAAGGATTTCGGCCGAATGCTGGATCAGGATCAATATACCCTCGCGGCTCACGCTCTAGGTTGCGTGGACAGTCAGGTCAGGGCGAGCCGAAAGTGGCGATTTTCGAGAGTGATGACCGGCCACAGAAGATCCAGTGGACCTTCTGTAGGGAAGAACGCCCGGCGAACTTAGCTCGCGGGCTATGAGCGGAGCGTACATTGGGTACGTGAGCACCGGAAGCGCAGACCGAAGGGCCACGTCAGCGAATATTGCCATTTGCAGGCCGCCATCACCTGACTGTCCATGCACCTAGGCCCGCTTGTCGACATTGGCTCCCATCCCGGCGGGCGCCGGCGCCGGAGCATTCTCGAGGGCCTCGGTCAGCATGGAAATCATGCTCATTTCCATTTCGTGCTGCTTTTTGACCATCAGCATCTGAGCGGTCTGAACGGTCGGGCCTGTTTCATGGCCACCGCTGTCGCGGCAATATCGCTCATTTTCGCCCATCCTCATCGCTTCTGCGTTCACGCCCCAATCTAAACGCCAGCGCCTAAAAAAACCTTACCCCGAATTAACCATTGGCCCGACGGCCATCGCCGCGCACTCCTCCGGTATTTTCTGATTTCGCATTGGGGCTGTCCCCTTCCCCAATCCACTACCCGTCACCCCGGGATGATCGCAGAGAGCAAGCCAGCGTGGCGCCTTGAGCGCTAGCCTAAACGCACCGCCTCACCCGCCCCAAAGCGGCACCTGTCGCCGCTTGAACACCACCACCAGCGCCGCCCCGGCCACAACCCCGCCCAGGTGCACCCACCAGGCCACCCCGTCATCGCCCCAGATGAACACATAGAAAAGCTGCGTCGCCACCCACAGCCCCAGCACCGCCCAGGCTGGCAGCGCCAGGGGAAAGGTGATGACCAGTCGGTTGAGAACGAACACCCGCACTTTCGGATAGAGCATAAGATACGCCCGATGATCCCCGCCACAGCGCCCGACGCGCCCACCAGCGGCCCCATCGCCTCTGGAAACAGCCACAGATGGGCCAGCCCGCTCACCACCCCGCAGGCAATATAAGACCAGATACTTCAATGCCCCATGGCGTCTTCGACATTGTCGCCGAACACCCATAAAAACAACATGTTGGAGAGAAGGTGCAGCCAATCGGCATGCAAAAACATATAGGTGAAGACCGTCGCCTGATCGGGCGGCCAGGGCGCTGGCCCTTCCACGACCCCGCTCACCACCGCCGGGATCATCCCATAGGTGATCTGGCCGAAATAGAGCCCGTCCTGCCCGCCGGCCCATTGCATGAGGAACACGACGATATTGACCCCGATCAATCCGTAATTGACGAAGGGCCGCTCGATATGAGCGATCTTGTTGCTGTCATAGAGCGGCAGAAACATCGGCGCAGTCCCCGGGCTGGCGCCCGGTGTGCCGGAGCGCTTCGAACCACCCGATACCATTTTTGCACCCAGGGCGCGCGCAAAAACAAGACCATCCGCGCAGGCCGGTGCGTGCCGCGCCCGGCGCTCGAAATGTCCATTTGCGCATGGGGCGAGAGGCTTTCCGTCAGCCTCGCCGCCCCTTCGGCTATTCCGCGGGCCTGGGTCGGGCCGGCGAAGCGGTGCGGGACGGCGCAAAAACCGTGTAGGCGAAAATCAGCACCCCGGCGAAAGTCACCAGCGACCCCACAACGACCAGAGGCTCAAAGCTGGTGTTCCCCTGAAGCAGGAAATAGAGCCCCACGATCATGGCGATGACCCCGAGCGTATAGACCCCGTAGTGAATCATCGCCAGACGCAACGCCGCCTTGGCCGGATTGAGTGCGTAATAGGCGCCAAACAGCGCACTGGTCACCCAGCCGAGCAGGTTGAGATGGGCGTGGGCGCCGGTGACGTTGTGGACACCGGAAATGGACATCTGCAACCCCATGCCGATGCCGACAATGAGAAAGACGATGCCGCTCTGGAAAAACAGATGCGAGACCTTGGGCATTTTTTAAACCCTCCAGGGCGAACTCAACCTCCCCTCGAAGTCTCCGCCGCCCTGGTGCCAACAATACGCCTGAAAATTGCTTCGGAAAAGCCGATAATTCCAGGTTCACCGGGCGATACAGACCCTTACCCGTCCTTGGTCGTCCCCGTATTGCGCCCTGGCTCCACAACACGTCCTTGCTCCCGTTTCATTGGCCACCCGGCCCAGAACGAACAGCAGATCCGAAAGCCGGTTGAGATAGCGGATCGCTTCGGGGTTGAGGTCGGGCTCGGCCCTTTTGGTGGCAACGCACACCCGTTCGGCCCGCCGCGTTATGGTGCGCGCCAGATGCAGCGCCGCCGAAAGGGCCGTCCCGCCCGGCAGGACAAACGACGTCAGCGGGTGAGCGCTTCGTTGAACGCATCGATCTGGCCCTCGAGCCACTCGACCTGCCGCGCGGTCACCCGCAACGCCGTGTAGGATCGCCCCTCATCGGGGCCGGGCGTTGCAAGATCGGACCCAAGATCGAACAGATCGTTCTGGATGCGCCCCAGCGCGTGATCGACCCGCGCCATGTCCTTGGTATTGAGCCGCGCCAGCCCGATCGCTGCGTTGGCCTCGTCCACCGTGCCATAGGCCTCGACCCGCAGGTCGTCCTTTTGCCGCCGCGGCCCGTCCACCAGCCCCGTCGTCCCGTCATCACCGGTCTTTGTGTAGATCTTGTTGAGCTTGACCATAAATAAGTACCTGCGGTGTGGGAGCGGGATCAGCGTTGAGGACCAAAGAAATACAATGCCGCCATCAGCAAGGCTACCGCTATGGCCTGCATGATGACGCGGGCCCGCATCAGCTTCTGGCTGGTGTTGCCCGACCCGCCCTTGAACATGTTGTAGAGCCCCATGCCCAAAATGATCGCCACTGCGGCCACGGCCAGGACGATCAGGATGTTGAGGGAGGTTTCCATGGGATCGCTTTCCTAAACTGTCTCGATACGCATGTGTAGAACACGGCATCGCTATCGGGTCATGCCCCATTTTGTCGCCCCGTTCCACCCATCGCGGCATTGATTGCAGATATCGGGGTCCCGAACGCACCGGGCCGTAGCTTTCCACGCCTGGTTTGCGCCAGGATTCAGAACGTGAACTGCGCCCTGATCTCCCCGGGCGCAATCCCCAGCGCCCGCAACCCGGCCAGGCTTTCCGAGCCGCGAGATTTGACAGCTTTTCCGCATCCTCACCGACGATCAGCGGATGGTGGGTATAGACCGGGCTCGGCAAATCCAAGAGAACCTGCAAAAGGACGTGAATGTCAGTCGAGGCGTAAAGATCCATGCCGCGCGTTACATGCGTTATGCCCTGAATGGCATCGTCGACCACCACCGAGAGATGATAGCTGGTCGGCGTATCCTTGCGCACGATCACCACATCCCCCCACCGCTCGGGCTCTGCCCGGCGCTTGACCACTTCACTGGCGGGGTCGGGCATCGCCTCACGGATAGAAAGTTCCCCTTTTCCGTCAAGCGCTCGTCCCACGTCGAGCCGCCACTGCACCGGCACGCCGGCCTCGAGCTTTTCCAGTCTTTCAGCCCCCGGAAGATGCCGGCAGGTCCCCGGATAGATCGGTGCCCCGTCCGGATCGGTCCGCCCATCCGCCGCCGCCCGGATTCGGCCCGCGTACAAAAGCACGGATAGAGCAGACCCTTGCTCCGCAGGGCATCGGCCGCCACACGGTAGTCATCGAAATGGGCCGATTGGACCCGCACCGGCTCGGGCCATTCAAGCCCAAGCCATTGCAAATCTTTAAAAACCGCTTCGACAAATTCGGGTCGACACCGCACCGTGTCGATGTCTTCGATCCGCAGCACAAACGCTCCGCCCAGCGCTCTTGCCAATGATCGGTATAAAGCGCCGAATAGGCATGCCCCAGATGCAACCGCCCGTTCGGGCTTGGCGCGAAGCGGAAAATACGTTGAGATGGGAACGACATGACCAACCGCAAATCCTCGTTGAAAGCCCCTACCATGAGCGCCCTCGCCACTCCACCCCGGCTCGACAGCGCCAGGCGCTGGCTGTCCATCTTGAGGGATTGAGCCAGCGCGACGAGCGCCTTGCCGCTGCATCAGCCGGGCCGGCGAAGTCACCCTGCGCAATTCTCCATCGGGGTTCGAGGGCATGGCCCGGATCGTTTGCGGCAGCAACTCTCGGTCGCCTCGGCCCGCGCCATCTGGGGCCGGGTCGAAGCGCTGGGCGCCATAACCCCCGATGCCTATCTCGGATTCGACGAGCAAACCCTGCGCAAGACCGGACTCTCGCGGGGAAATTCGAAACCATTCGCGGCGTCGCCCTGGCCATCACCGAACAGGGCCTGGACTTTTCCCAGGTCGATGTAATGGAGCCCGACGCCGCATCGAAACCCTCACCCGCCTCAAGGGCATCGGCCCCTGGACCGCGGAAATCTACCTCCTGTTCTGCGCCGGCCACCCCGACATCTTCCCGCCGGCGACCTCGCTCTGCAAAAGGCGGTCGAGCACGCCTTCAATCTTCCCGCTCGCCCACTGCCCAAGGAATTGATCCCCCTGGCCGCCCAATGGTCGCCGCATCGGGGCGCCGCCGCCCTGATGTTCTGGCGCTATTTCTCGGCCATGAAAAATTCTGACGCCTGGGACGCGCTCTAAATTTTTCCAACCCCAAGGACCATTGATGACCGAACCCGTAAAGCTCTCCGGCCCCATGCTTCCCGCTGCCTCGGGATCCGCGAAAAGTCTCGTCGTGCTCCTGCACGGCTATGGCTCGGACGGCCGCGACCTCATCGCCCTCGGCCAGTTCTGGCGCGACAGTTTCCCCGATACGATATTCGTCGCGCCCAACGCCCCCCATGTCTGCGGCGGCAATCCGTTCGGCTATGAATGGTTTCCCCTCGACCTTGAGGGAGACCGCACCCTTGCGCGCCTCTCCGGCGCCGACACCGCCCGGCCGTGATCGACGCGTTCCTCACCGACCTGTGGGCCCAGACCGGCCTGGGGCCCGCCGACACGATCCTCGTGGGCTTCTCCCAGGGCGCCATGATGGCGCTCTATACCGGCCTGCGTCTTGCCGAACCCCTCAAGGCCATCATCGCCTTTTCCGGCCTCATCGTCGCGCCGGAAAAGCTCGAGGCCGAAATCGCCTCAAAGCCGCCCGTGCTGCTGATCCATGGCGATCTGGACGATGTGGTCCCGGTCATCGGCAGCGAAACCGCGCTGCCCAAACTCATCGATCTCGGAATAGACGCGCGGCTCCATATTTCTCAAGGCTCCGGTCACACCATCGCTCAGGACGGGCTGGAGACCGCCACGACGTTCCTGCGCGGGATCCTCTAGAGCGCGTCCTGCAAAAGTGGAAACGGTTTTGCGGTTCGGACGCGCGACGAAACAAGGACCTAGATCTAGTCCGCGATTCGAAGAAAAGCGGACTTGATCTAGCGAGTTGGATTCCCCACAGCTTTTCAACAAAGTTCTTCACAGCTCTGTCACAAGAAGCGTAGAATATAGCCATGGAATCGCCGGAGCGCTTCCGGCAGCGGTCAGAGCGCATTCAGGATTGGAAGCGTTGCGGGGAGGTTAAGTCCATGCCCCGGAGGATTTTGTGACAATCCACGTGTCACCTCAGGCCTGTCCCGCTCTAGTCCTGAACGCTGATTTCAGGCCGCTCAGCTATTATCCATTGTCCTTGTGGAACTGGCAGGACGCCATAAAGGCCGTGTGCCTGGACCGTGTGCATATCGTTTCTGAATATGACAAGGTGGTCCGAAGTCCGAGCTTCGAGATGCGCCTGCCGAGCGTCATTTCGCTCAAAGACTATGTCCAGCCCGCCAAATACCCCGCCTTTACCCGCTTCAACGTTTTCCTGCGAGATCGTTTCCAGTGCCAGTATTGCGGCTCGCGTCACGATCTGACCTTCGATCACGTCCTGCCCCGCTCCAAGGGTGGCCGCACGACCTGGGAAAACATCGTTGCCGCCTGCTCGCCCTGCAACCTGCGCAAGGCCAATCGCACCCCGCGCGAAATCGGCATGATCCCGCGCCAGAAGCCCTACCAGCCCACGGTGCACGATTTGCACAACAACGGCAGGGCCTTCCCGCCCAACTATCTCCTGATAGCTGGCTCGATTATCTCTATTGGGATATCGAACTGGAGCCGTAAGCCGATTTACGCCTTGCGCAACTGCCCGATCATGGCCAGCACCAGCAGCACCACGATGGCTGCCGAAATCAGCGCATTGAAACCCGGCCAGCGAGATGCCAAACATCTCCCACTGAATTGCGTCGCATGGCACGATGCGCACATCGCTCAGGTCCGAAAGCATATCGAGGCTGATCGCGTCGTCGCCGACCCCGGTGCAGCTTTGCGGCCCCGGCCACCAGCCCCATTCAACGCCCGCGTGATAGCCCCCGACCCAGGTTCCCCACGCAAACAGCGCCGCAACCACGCCCATCAACCCAACCCGGAACGGGGTTGGAAGCTTGGTCCACACGATCAGCGCCAGGGCCAGCAACGGCAGGCCGATATAATAGGGCCAGCGCTGGGTCAGGCACAATTCACACGGATAAAGCCCGCCGATGAACTGGAACGCCAGCGCCCCGAGAATGGCGGCAAGCCCCAGAACGAACGCCGCGCGGCCTTGGCCCGGTCCGATGCCGGTGAAAGTTGAGAAGTCTGCGACATGAGGCGAAAATCCTAGTTCAGATACCGAATGGCGACGAAGCCGCCGATCAACAGCACGGTAAAGACGATTGTGACCAGACCGAGCCGCTTTTCGATGAAATCGCGGATCGGCGGGCCGAAAAGTACAAAAGCGTCGCACGAGAAAAAAACCGCGCGCCGCGTGAAATGACCGAACCGATAATGAAGACCGGCAGCGACAACCCCGCAAAACCCGAGGTAATCGTGAAGACCTTGTAGGGCACCGGCGTGAACCCGGCGACAAAGACGATCAGCAGCCCGTAATCGGCAAACCATTGCTGAAGCTGCTCGAAGGCCGGCCCGTAGTGGTAAAAATCGATGATCGGTCGCGCCAGCGGCTCGAACAGGAACGCGCCGATCACATACCCGAAAATCCCCCCAGCACCGAGGCGACCGTACAGATCGTCGCGTTCCACCAGGCCGATTTGCGGTCCGCGACCACCATGGGGATCAGCATCACATCGGGGGGCAGCGGAAAAAACGAACTTTCGGCAAAACTCACCCCGGCCAGGGCATAGGGAGCCTGTCGGCTCATGGCCATTTTCATGGCCCAGTCATAAAGGCGGCGCAGCATATATTGGTCGTCCCCAACTGGCGGGCGGGCGGGCCGGCAAGCCATGCTCCATCCGCACCAACTTTTCAATCGCGATCACGCCGGATTTACGGCGCACTCTGCGAGCACTTCGATACCTGTATCGGCAAAAGTTCAAAAAGCGCCAAGGCTCTCTTATCGCACCGCGCGCGCCAGCGCCGTTCGGGTCGCCTTCAGAAGCGCCACAAAACGCCGCGATCGGGCGATCGAGGCTTCGATTTCCCGATTTTCTCCGCGAGAAAGCTGTCGGCATCAAACGCTTCGAGATCGCCGGTTTCCATCACCTGAACCAGCATTTCAAGCTCGGAAATACTCATCCCGGCAGTCCGAGCCTGCGCGATCATGTCCAGCCGTTCCACGGTGTCGTCGGGGTAATCGCGATAGCTGTTGGAAGGGTCCTTGGACGGTCGGAGGAAATCAATCCCCTGCGCTCATAAACCGGATCGTGTCCCGCGTCATGCCTGTTTGCTTTGCCAGGGCGCCGACTCGCATCATGACTCCAAACCATTGACCGCACTCCATGGTTTTACTATGGTTCACACCCGACGGTGTCAAGATGGCCGATCGGGCCAAAAACAATGGAGACCGCTGTGGGACCGATTTGTCAGAGCTGCTCAATGCCCATGAGCAGGGACCCCCAAGGCGGAGGCACCAATGCCGATGGCAGTCGTTCTACTCTTTATTGTTCGCTGTGCTTTGAGGACGGGGCGTTCACCCAGCCCGGCTTTACGGTCGCGCAGATGCAGCAATATTGCATTGACCAATTGCGCAAGCAGGGCATGCCACGCGTGATGGCGTGGGCATTTACCCGATCCCTGCCGCGTCTGCAGCGCTGGCGGAGCTAGCCTTGGACGTTCTCGATCAGCTCGCCTGTGCGTTGGACCGCAATGACGAGCAACCCAATATTGCTCTTGCCGAACAGCTCGTGGCGCAAAGGGACCACGCGGCAATCGCCACGCTGGCCGATGCGCTGCAGAATGCCGGCAAGGCCGTCGCAAATGACGCCATCAAGGTCCTTTACGAAATCGGCTACAGGGCACCCGAGCTCATCGCGCCCCACGCCGGTGCATTTCTTTCCCGCCTCGATGCCAGCGCCAATCGTCAGGTCTGGGCGCTTTGAAAGCCCTCGAAACCCTGGCACCACTCGAACCGCGATTGCTGAGCGAACATCTCGATACCATACTGGCCGCCGCTGACGCCGGGTCGGTCATTGCCAAAGACGCAACGATGGGGATTCTCGCGGGCTGGCCCGTTCCGGCCAGTACAAAAAAGCGGCCCCGATCATGCTCGATCGGATCGAAACGGCCCCAGTCAATCAATTGCCCGCCTATGCCGAGATTGCAGCCTCGGTCGTTGCCGGCCCCGAACGCGCGCGGCTTCTTGCCATCCTTGAGAGGAGGGTGACATCTGTCGCCCAGCCGGCAAAGCAAAAGCGCATCGCCAAGGTAGTCCGATCCCTCTCGCGCTGATCGGTCCTCACCGGCAACAAAATCACCATCAAGTTCAAAAAGGGCGCATCAGGGCAATTGACGCCGCGTCCTGTTTGCCTATAGTCCGCCGCGACAAATCTGCTGCGGGTGTGGTGGAATTGGTAGACGCGCTGGACTCAAAATCCAGTTCCGAAAGGAGTGCCGGTTCGATTCCGGCCACCCGCACCACGATTTGATCTAGCTTCCCTGCGTATCGCGCGGGGCAAACAACCGGTTCCGTGATCCCGTTATATGCTGGCGCATCAACGCTCGCGCCCCTGCCGCATCCTGATTGAGGATCGCCTGGTAAATGGCGGTATGCTCGGTAAACACATGCTGCAATCCGTCATGGGTGCTTTTCAGCGACAGCCCGTGAAATCGCATGCCAACCGCGATGTGGTCCTCGAGCGCCTGCATCGCCGTGGCAAAATAGGGATTGCCCGAAGCCTGAGCGATCGACAGATGGAACATGAAATCGGCATCGGCGCGGTGCGCCTGTCGGTTCGTGGCGTCGCGCAGCAGCGCCAGCGCTGTCTTGATCTTGACCAGCGCCTCATCCGACCGTCGCGCCGCGGCCATGGCCGCCGCTTCAGGCTCGATCGTGAGGCGAAAATCATAGCAGTGCTCCAGATCCGACAGATTTTCCATCTGCCCGAATCCCAGAGGTTCCTTGATCCCCTGCTCGCGCACAAAAGAGCCCGCCCCGCGCCGCGAATAGATCAGCCCCTGATCGCGAAGCCGTTGCAGCGCGTCACGGACAACGGGGCGCGACACCTGGAACTCGGCAGCCAGCGCGTGCTCGGTCGGCAGGCGTTCATCGACGCCATAGGCGCCAGATTTGATTGCCTTCTGGATGCGGTCGAACACAGCGTCTGAAAGACTGCGCCGCACATTGAGACCATCCGACATCGACATCTAAGACCTACCCCGCGCCTGAATGCCCCTGTTCACAATCCTGACCAAGGCATCGGGCTCTCCAAATCCCCCGGACTTCGTGATTAGCTTGAACCCTAAAGTCTGGGCAATAGGCAAGCCAGCCAGCACCTCGCCGAGCACCTCGATCATCCCGATCCCCAAATGCTCGAGCACCGCCTGTGCCGTCGCGCCGCCCGAAAGCACCACAAGGGTGTCATCGAGCGGTCCCGCACTCGCAAGCCCCTCGGCCAGCCGCCGCGCCACATCCGCCGGATCGTCGGACTGCTGCCCCTGCGTGGCATGAAAAATGATGACATCGCTCCCGGCTCCCGATCCATCAGCAACCGCCCCGCCCGGCGCCGCGACATAGGCCGCCTCCGGACACGCCTGGCGCAACCGTCCGATCTGATCCAGCGTGATCGGATCGCGAGATCCGAGAACGAAAATCACGCGCCTGGCAGAGATATCGGGAACTGGCTGAAGGCGTTCTCCTCCCATCCGCCTGGCCATCGCTTCGGCCAGCGCCCGCGCCCCCACCGCAAGGTCGTCCGGCGCAACCTCGAGCGCCGCCTCGATGTCAGCCCGATCCGACACGTCGGGCACGAGCGCCCTTTGTGCATGCCGACCCAGCCTTTCACGCACGTCGATTGGCGTATCCACGCCAAATCCGCCCAGCCTGCCGTCCTTCACCCAGCGGCCGAATTCGGGATGGCCGGAACGACCAGCGCGCGCTCAAAGCCAATCATATCGAGCTCGGCCGCAACATTTCCCTTGAGGCGGGAATCGATTTTCTTGAACAGTCCCACCGTTTCGGGCAGCCCCTCAAGCACCGCGCCCATGCGACTCCTCGCTATATCGGGATCGACCTCCCGGCTGTCGGTTGAAACACCGACCACCGATGCGCCCGTCGCAAGCGCCTCGGGCAACCCGTGGGGTGAGAGCGCGACCACGGTCTTGAGCCCCCGCATGGCAAACGGTGCTGCCGCATCGAGCGCCCCGGTCAGATCATCGGCGATGATCGCCAGATCGGTCATTGCGTTGCGGCGCCGGCCAGCCGCCGTTGCGCCTGAACATCGGGGTCGGGATCGAGATTGGCGGCCAAAAGCCGCTGCGTATAGGGATGCCGGGGCGCCAAAAAGATCGCCTCGGTCGGCCCACGCTCGACGATCTCGCCCGCTTTCATCACCACGACCGTATCGGCAAAATCGCGCACCACACCAAGGTCGTGAGCGATAAACAGGTACGAAATGCCCAGACGCTCCCGCAGGTCGTCTAGCAGCGCCATCACTTGTGCCTGCACCGAAACGTCGAGCGCGGAAACCGCCTCGTCGCAGATGATAAGGTCCGGTTCCAGCGCCAGGGCCCGCGCAATGGCGATGCGCTGGCGTTGCCCGCCCGAAAACTGATGCGGATAGCGCGATGCGTGTTCAGCCAGCAGCCCGACCTGTTCGAGCAGTTCGGCAACCCGCTGGCGCCTTGCCTTGCGGTCGGGTATCAACCCGTGAATGTCCCAGCCCTCCGAGATCAGCTGATAGACGGACATGCGCGGATTGAGCGATTGGGTGGGGTCCTGAAACACCATCTGGATTTCGCGCCGCACCGCAAGAAGGTCGCGCGCCGGCATGGTGACCAGATCGCGCCCCTTCCAGAGCGCCTTGCCGCTGTCGGGCTTTTCGAGCCGCAACAGGGTCCGCGCCAGCGTCGATTTGCCCGATCCGCTCTCCCCGACCACGGCTAGGCTCTGTCCGCGCGCCAGCGTGAGCGATACGCCCTTGAGCGCGGTGAATTCGCCATAGGTTTTGACGAAATCGGAAATTTCCAGCAGCGCCGGCGCATCGGCTTGAGTGTCTTGATCGCGCCCTTGCCCGGCGCGGCCCCGATCAGCTTTTTGGTATAGGGATGCTGGGGGTTGTGATAGACCTCACGGGCCGTTCCGCGTTCGACGATTTCGCCCTGGCTCATCACCACGACCCGGTCGGCGATCTCCGCCACCACGCCCAGATCGTGGGTAATCAGCACCAGCCCCATGCCTGTTTCCGCCTGCAATTCCTTGAGCAGCGCCAGCACCTCGGCCTGGATTGTCACGTCCAGCGCTGTGGTCGGCTCATCGGCGATCAGGATGTCAGGCTTGAGCATCAGCGCCATGGCGATCATCAGCCTCTGGCGCTGGCCGCCCGAAAACTGGTGCGGATATTTCTTCAGCGCCTTTTCGGGCTCGGGTATCCCCACCCGCGTCACCAGCTCCAGCGCCCTTGCCCGGGCCCTATCGAGTGGGCGACCATGCGCCGTCATCATCTCGACGATCTGCCAGCCCACCGTATAGACCGGATTGAGATGGCCCAGCGGATCCTGAAAGATCATGGCGATCCGCTTGCCGTTGAGCGCGCGGTGCTCCTCATAGCTGACCTTGAGCAGATCCTTGCCCTCGAACAGGATTTCCCCGCTCGTGATTTCCGCTGGCGGGGTGTCGAGCAAATTCATCACCGCCGAGGCGGAGACCGATTTGCCCGATCCGCTTTCGCCAAGAATGGCCAGGGTCTCGCCCTTGTTGACCGACCAGGACACATTGCGCACCGCATGCACGGTGCCGCGGACCGTGTGAAAGTCGACCGAAAGGTCACGAACGGTAAGCAGGGCATCAGTCATTGGCGGACTTCCGGCTTTCGAGGCGCCAGCGCTGCGCGGGATCGAGCGCCACGCGCATCCAGTTGGACAGCAGGTTCAGTGACAGCGCCGTCAGGACGATCATCAGGCCGGGCCAGAACGAAAGCCACCAGGCGGTATTGAGATAGGGCCGCCCCTGACTGACCATCAGGCCCCAGGTGATATTGGGCGGCTGGATGCCGATACCCAGAAACGACAGTGAGGATTCGGCCAGCATCACGAAGGCGAAATCAAGCGTGGCGATGGTCACCAGCGTCGGCGCGATCACCGGCAGGATATGGCGCAGCACGATCCGGATGTTGGACGCCCCCATCACCACCGCCGCCTGGACGAACATGCGCTCGCGCACTTCGAGCACCTCGGCGCGCGTCGTTCGCAGATAGATCGGAATGCGGGTAATCGCCAGCACCAGGATCATGTTGGGGATTGACGGCCCCAGAACGTAAAGCACCACCACGGCCAACAGCAGAGAGGGGAAACTCATGATGACGTCGGCCAGCCGCATGATGAGCTGGGAGACGTTCTTTCCCATATAGCCGGCAATCAGCCCGAACAGCGCCCCGACACTGAGCGCCAGCGCCACGGCTCCGGCAGCGACCAGCATTGTGCTTTGCGCCGCGACAACCAGCCGGGCCAGCATGGGGCGCCCCAGCGAATCCCCGCCCAGAACGAAGATCCAGCCACGCGTCAGGTCGAAAGGCGGGCTGTTGCGCCCCCGCAGATTCTGCGAGGTCGCAAGATCGCCCAGCAACGCCGGCCCGATGATCGCGCACACGATGACCACGAGCAGAAACAATGCGGAAACCAGCGCGAACTTGTCGCGCCAGAGCATCGAAATCAGTGCCCTCGCCCCGCTTCTTGGCTCTTCGGGAATGGACTTTGAAGCTGTGATATCGGTCACGGACATCCCTCCTATTGCCGGATGCGCGGATCGAGCACCGAATAGGCGATGTCGATCAGGATGTTCATGATGAAAATGGCAATCGCGGTCACAAGGATCGCGGCCATCACCACGTTGAAATCGCGCTGCAGGATCGAATCGATCATCAGCTTGCCGATTCCGGGAAACCCGAAGATCGTTTCGACGATCACGGCGCCATTGAGCAGCGCGGCGGCCTGATCCCCGATCACCGTGATCACCGGCAGCATGGCGTTGCGCAGCGTGTGCACGAAAATGAGCGGCCGGTTCTTGACACCCTTGGCCCGCGCCGTCTTCACGTAGGGTGCCGATAGCGCCTGCAGCATGGACCCGCGCACCACCTGCACGATCAGCCCGAACGGGCGGATGAACAGCACGGCGACCGGCATGATCCAGTGCCAGGGCGTCCCCACCCCCGACGTGGGCAGCCACGCCAGGTTGATGGCAAACAGCACGATGGCGACAATGGCGATCCAGAAATCGGGAGCCGACGCCCCGATCAGCGAAACCACCGAAATCCCGCGATCGATGAGCCCGCCGACGTTGAAAGCGGCAATCGAGCCCAAAACGATGGCGGCGACAATCACCAGAGTCATGGTGATCAGCGCCAGCGGCAGGGTCCAGGCATAGGCTTCGATCACCACATCGATGGCCGGACGGGCCCGCCGCAGCGATTCCCCGAAATCGAGATGGATCAGATCCCAGACATAGAGCCCGAACTGTTCGATGATGGGACGATCCAGCCCGTTAAGCGCCCGGAACTGCTGCTTCATCTCCTCGGTCGCATCGATCGGCAGGAACAGCGCCGCCGGATCACCGGTCAGTCGCGAGAGAAAAAACACGAGCACCATCAGGACGATGAGCGACAGCAGACTGGCGATCGCTCTCTGGCCGATCAGTTTCATCATTGCGGTTCACCAATCGATTTTAGAAAAAGGGCGGCGCGGGAGATGATCCCGCGCCGCCCGACACAATGTCCAGCCTCTAGTTGAAGCCGATTTGCGACAGCTGCAATTGCTGGTTGGTGGCAATCGAGGGCATGAAGTCCAGCCGCTCGCTGACCCGGCTATGGCCGACCATGTGGAACAGCAGCACATCGGCCACCACTTCGTCCTGCACATAGGCGAACAGTTCAGACCAGAGCGCTTCGCGTTCCTCGCCGGTCGCCGCGGTTGCGCGCTCGATCAAATCGTCGGCATGCGGATCGGCAATGCCCGACTGCGTCCCATCGCTGTGGTATTTGAAGTACATCGAAAACACCGGATCGCCGCGGCCATTGTCGTGCTGGGCCAGGATCAGCCGCGTGCCTTCGCTCTCGGGATAGGGCTTGGAGTAGAACTGCTCGTGCTCAGCCACTTCCACCATGCGCAGCGATGCGTTGAACCCCACTTCGGTCAGCATCTGGGTCAGCGCCTCGGTGACTTCGGTCACATTGGGGAAGTTTTCCGTGCGGGCGATGATTTCGATGGGCAGGCTCACATCGACGCCATCCGCTTCGGCCTCGGCCAGCAATTGCCGTGCGAGGTCGGGATCATAGGCGGGCGGGGTGAGATCGCCATTCCAGCCCAGGGTCGTGGGCGGCACTATCGCTACGGCAAGATCGGTTCCTTCCGACAACAGCGTGCCAATGAACGCCTCGCGGTCGATCGCCGCATTGAGCGCCTGACGCACGCGGATGTCGTTGGTCGGCGCGTCGGAGCTGTCGATGCGCAGATAAACGGTTTCCGAGTTGGGATAGGAAAAATCGGTCGCCGGGTTGGTCGCTTCGAGCTCGGTGATCTGCGGAGCGATATCGGCTTCCCCGGTTTCCACCATTGCGGCGCGGACCGCGGGCTCGGACCGGAACACATAGCGCGCCGAAGTCACTTCCGGCATCTCGCCCCAGTAATCATCGCGGCGCTCAAGCAGAATATGCTGTCCCGCCTGCCATTCGGTCAGGGCATAAGGACCGGTGCCAACAGGTTCGCGCACGAATTCCATCGGCGTTTCCGAGGGAACGATGGTCACCAGCGTCATGAGCAGCGGCAGAATCGGCTGAGCCGGATCAGCCGTCACGTCGACTGTCAGATCGTCGACAACGTCAAATGTCAGCTCCGTATCGGCGAAATAGCGGGCGCTCTCGCAGGTGATCTGATCGGAGAAAACCCGATCGAACGAGTGCTTGACATCCTCGGCGTCGAAAGCCGAGCCGTCCGAAAAGGTCACGCCGGGACGCAGATTGAAGCGCCACACGCCATCGCCCATGTCTTCCCAGCTCTCGGCGAGACGCGGCATCAGCCCTTCGTCGCCGCGAACGTCGAGTTCGGTCAGCGTTTCGCTCACATTCTGCATGATGACGCGCCCGATATTGGAGCGGGTGGCCATGCACGGCTCGACGAGATCGAGTTCTTCGCTCAGAACCACCGTAATGTCGGTGTTGTCCTGGGCCAGGGCCGGGCTTGTCGCAACAGACGCAACAAGCGCGCCGGCAATCAGATATCTCAGGGTCAAGGCTTCCTCCCTTGGCAGCTTCATCGAGCGGCTGACCGGCGCTGCCGGGCGCTCAGCCGCAATTTGTTGGACCTTTCCGTACCGAAAGGACCGGCCGCCACTATTCACAGCCCGCACCAATTTGTCAAACGCAAATCCATATTGTCATATTTACTCACGCATATCGTTGATATAAATCTCTGTTCTTATTGCCTATTTTGCAAATCTGCAAAAATATCTTACAACTTTTTATAGCTGGATAACTTGACAACTTTATTGCGGCAGTGGAGGTATGACGGGAAAAACAAGGAGGAGCCATGTCTCCCGACGACATCGCCAGGAACATGACAGGACAGCTCTCGGATCGCCCTGATGGCGGCCGGCAAGCACTTCTGCCCTCGCCAATGGTACAGAACCATGCAGCCTTCATCGAGCGCTTCGATGACGGGACGCTGGCCTGCCTGTGGTTCGGCGGGACGCTCGAGGGCAAGTCAGACATTTCGATCTTTGCGAGCACGCTCGCCCCAGGCTCGGACACATGGAGCGCGCCGGTCCGGCTGTCGGACGATCCGAACCGCTCCGAGCAGAACCCGGTGCTCGCCCATAACGGGCACCATTGGCAGCTCTTCCATACGGCTCAGCCCGCCGGCAATCAGGACGAATGCCTGCTGCGGGCCCGGACCATCACCTTGACCGACGGCATCCTCACGGCCGGTGAGCCGCGCACCATCGATCTGCCGCTCGGCAGCTTCATCCGTGCCCGTTTCGTTCGCCGCGCCGATGGCGCATGGATGATGCCGGTCTTCCGCTGCATTCCACGCCCCGGTCAGCGCTGGAACGGCAGCCACGATACCGCCGCCGTCGCCACGAGCCACGACGATGGAAACACATGGACGCTCGAGGAGGTCCCCGGCTCCATCGGCTCGGTTCACATGACCATAGTGCCACTCGACGGAAACGAGATGGTCGCCTTCTATCGCCGCCGCCAGTCCGATTTCGTGCACCGCTCGGAAAGCCAGGATGGCGGACACACCTGGTCCGAACCGCGCCCCACCGACGTGCCCAACAACAATTCATCGATCAACGTCATCCGCCTCGCCGACGGCCGGCTGGCCATGGTCTGCAACCCGGCGTCCGCAGCCACCTCGCCCGACCGCCGGACCTCCCTTTATGACGAGATCGAAGAAGGCGACGACCGCCCAGACGCGACCGGCGGTTGCGCTCCGGTCTGGGGCGTGCCGCGCGCGCCACTCAGCCTTTGCATTTCGACCGATGGCGGCAAGACCTTTCCCCTCCGCCGCGTCGTCGATGACAGCGCCGGAACCTGCCTCTCGAACAATTCCGAGGACGGGCGCAACAAGGAATTGTCCTACCCTTATCTTCTCGAAGGCGAGGACGGTGATTTGCACGTGGCCTACACCTATTTCCGCAGGGCCATCAAATATGTCCACCTGCCCAAGGGCTGGATCGACGGAGAAACAGCGTGAGCGACATCATCGGCATTACAATGGGCGACCCCGCCGGCGTCGGCCCCGAGATCACGGTGCGCGCCGTGGCCGAAATGGATGATGCCGGGCGTGAACGCACCCGCATCTACGGCCATCGCGCCACCCTCGAAGCCGCGGCCCGCGCCACCGGCGTCAGCCTCGATCTAGATGCACTGGTCATCGATTTCGAAATTGAAGGCGGCGCCCTCCCCTGGGGCAAGCTCGACGCCCGCGCCGGCGATGCCGCCTACCGCTTTATCGCGGGGGCCGTCACCGACGCCCTTGACGATGCCATCGGCTGCATCGTCACCGCACCGATCAACAAGGAGGCCCTCAATCTCGCGGGCCACCATTATGACGGCCACACCGGAATGCTCGCCGCGCTGACGGGGCAGAAATCGGCCTTCATGCTGCTGGCGTCCGAGCGGCTGAAAGTCATCCACGTCTCGACCCACGTCTCGCTCAAGACCGCTATCGACCGCGCCACCCCCGCCCGCATTCTCGACACCATCCGCGCCGGCAACGATCATCTCAAGCGCATCGGATACGAAAAGCCCCGCATCGCCGTTGCCGGGATCAATCCCCATTGCGGCGAAAGCGGCCTGTTCGGCACCGAGGATGACCAACAGATTGTCCCCGCCGTCGACATGGCTCGCGCCGAAGGGATCGACGTCACCGGCCCCATTTCCGCCGACACCGTCTATCACCGGGCCTATAATGGCGCTTTCGATCTGGTGGTCGCCCAATATCACGACCAGGGCCACATCCCCATCAAGCTCGTTGCCTTCGATACCGCGGTCAATGTCTCGCTCGGCCTGCCCATCGACCGCACCTCGGTCGATCACGGCACGGCCTTCGACATTGCCGGCACCGGCAAGGCAACCACACCAACATGAATGCCGCCATCGCCTATGCGCGCCGGCTGGCTGCCGGGAGCAAATGATGAACCCCGCCCGCAATCTTCCCATAAGCGGCGTCTATTGCGCCGCCGCAACCCCGGTCCTTGCCTCTGGCGAACCCAACCACGCGGCCTTTGCGATCCACGCCAAATCGCTGCTCGAAGAAGGCTGCGACGGCATCGCGCTTCTGGGCACCACGGGCGAGGCCAATTCTTTTTCCATTGCCCAGCGCCAGGCTTTGCTCGAGCATGTCATCGCTTCGGGCATCGACCCCAAACGCCTGATGCCCGGCACCTCCCAGACCAATGTCGCCGATAGCGTCGCCCTCATCCGGCACGCGGTCGAAGCGGGCGTTGCCGCAACGGTCGTCCTGCCGCCCTTCTATTACAAGGGCGTCACCGACGAGGGCCTGTTCCGATTCTATGCCGAGCTGATCGAGGGCGTGGCGAGCAACGATCTGCGCATCGTTCTCTATCATATCCCGCCCATCGCTCAGGTCGGGCTTTCGCTCGAGCTCGTGGGCCGGCTGCTCGAAAGCTTCCCCGGCACGGTGATCGGCATCAAGGACAGCTCGGGCAAACTCGAAAGCATGCAGGCCTTCGCCAATGCCTTTGAAAACTTCTCGGTTTTTGCGGGCGCCGATCCCTTCATGCTCCCGCTGCTGCGTTCGGGCGGCGCCGGCTGCATCACTTCGAGCTCGAACCTGATCGCCAACCATTTGCGGGTGGTCTTTGACAATTGGCACGACGCGACGCGCGCCGCCGAAGTCGATCACGCCCAGTCCCGTATCGAGGCCTGGCGCAATCTCTCCAACGCTTATGTTCAGCTCCCCACCGTCAAGGCCATGCTGGCCCGCCGCCGCAACCATGAGGGCTGGACGCGCGTCCGCCCGCCCCTCGTCCCGCTGGACGAGGCCCAGTGCAACGACGTCTGGGCGCAGATGGCCGCGCTCGAGGAGCAGGACAATGGCTGAACCGATGCTCTCGATGGCCCGCCCCATAACGCTCGCCCAGCCCAGGCGCCTTGAAATCGGCGCCGGTGCATTGTCCCGGCTGCAAGATTTCGTCAACGGCTTTTCCCGTGTCTTCGTCGTCGCCATGGCGCCCACCGCACCGTTCGTTGACCGCATCGGCATCAAATCTTCGGTCCATGTCCATCTCGACCTGCCCCCCGAGCCAGACCTGCCCGCGGTCGAGGCCGTGCTTGCCGAGGCCCGCCAGTTCCGCCCCGATCTCGTGATCGGGCTGGGCGGCGGCTCGGTCATGGATGTTGCCAAGCTTGTCGCCGTCCTCTGGGATGCCGAACAATCGGTCCCCGAGGTGGTCGGCGCGGGCAAGATCAATGGACGCCGCACCGCGCTGGTTCAGGTTCCCACCACATCGGGCACCGGCTCGGAAGCCGGAACGCGCGCGCTGGTGACCGACCCCGAAACCCTCGCCAAGCTGGCCGTCGAAAGCGAGCACATGCTTGCCGACATCGCCATTCTTGATCCTGAGCTGACCCATTCGGTGCCATCTGCCGTCACCGCGGCAACCGGCGTCGATGCCCTGGCCCATTGCGTCGAGGCCTTCACCAATATCAAGGCGCACCCCCTGATCGATGGCTATGCCCGCTTGGGGATCGAACTGGTCGGACGCTATCTGCCCCGCGCCGTCGCCGATGGCACCGACACAGAGGCCCGCGCCGGCATGATGCTGGCCTCATACTATGGCGGGGTTTGCCTCGGTCCGGTCAACACAGCCAGCGGTCACGCGCTCGCCTACCCGCTCGGCACCCGCCTCAAACTCCCCCACGGGCTGGCCAATGCCATCATCTTCCCCCATGTTCTGGCCTTCAACGCCTCATTTTGCACCGAAAAAACCGGCGAAATCCTCTCGCTGCTCAACCTTGGCGCCGATACCAGTGCGGCCGACGTTCTTCAGTCGGCCCACAGCTTTTGCAGACAGCTTGGCGTCGAAATGGATCTCTCCCGCCACGGCGCGCTGCCCGATGCCCTGCCCGCCTGGGCCAGTGAAGCCCACGCCATTCGCCGCCTCATGGACAACAATCCCCGCCCCATGAGCGTGGAGGACGTTCTGGGCATCTACCGGGCGGCAATGGGCTAGCGCCAGAACGGTTTGAGACCAATCAGGCCGTCACGAGCCGTTTCCGCTTTCTCGAGCGTATCGGCCGTGTCGGCTCCCGAAAGCACACCGTCGGCGCCTTCGGTGTCGCCCAGCCCATTCTTTGCCAAAAGACCCGGCGCCGCCGCAACATCGTTGAGCGTGCCCAACTGATCCTGGATCGCCTGCAGTCCATCGATGAACCGGCCATGACGTTTGGCGGCCTTCTTGCCGGTATAGAGCCCGGCAAAAAATTCGCTGCCATAGCGCAACCGCTTGGCCAGCTTGCGCGCCTCGTGCCGGTCCTCTTCGCCCAGTCCAGCGAGCCCCTTGCTGCTGTTTTTGAATTTCCGAAACGATTTTTCCAACGCATCGGCGGCAAATTCCCCGATCGAAATTTCGCCATCCGCATGCTGGGCGGCGCTGCGCCACGGCCCCACCGCCACCCATTCAGCCAGATCGATCATCAGCACCCGCGCCCGTGCCGACGCTAGGGTTTCCTCGAGCATGTCATGGGCCTCCTCGCGCAGGCGGGCCACCGCTATGCGCAATTGATTGGAGCGGGCCCGGCCGAAAAGGACGTCGAGATCGCGCACATCGCCCAATTCTCCCGCCAGCCATTTCAGCTCGTCCCGGAAATGGGCATATCGGTCATCGTCAACCACGGGCTTGAACAGCGCAAGAGCCGAACGCAGCCGGCGCAGCCCCACCCGCGCCTGATGCAGCGCCTCGGGCGAACGGCGCCGAAGCACGATGTCCTCGTTGAGCCTGTATTGCCGCACGCAGGCAGCCGCAATCGCGGCAAAGCCCTCCTGCACGCCCTGGCCGGCCGAAAGGGGTATGAATTCAGCCTTTGCGCTTTCCGCCACCGCATCGAGCAGGCGATACCCCCGCTCCGATTTGGTCATCACTTCAAGCCGCAGGCTGACCAGTGCGTCGAGCTCGCGCGCCAACGCAAAAAGCGCATGCGGTTCGCCCGATTTAAGTTCGAGTTCGATTTCGCAGAATTCGATCCTGCGGTCGTCGGCAACCACAACACCCGTATCGAGCGCCAATTCGATAATACTGCTCCCGCGCGCGATATCGATGCCCCTCCGCACCACCTCGAGAGAAAAAAGCGGCGCCAACGCATCAAGTGTCTGCGGCGGCAGGCCGGCCAACGGTGTGTCCGATCCCAGTTCGGGCCACTCGGACGCCACCTCCTTTTCCCACTCCTCGCGCGCGAAAAACCCCGCCGCTCTGCCCTGCGCCGCCTTCACGGTCTGGACATATCGCGCCCCGTCATATCGCGTCCTCAGCGACAATCCCGCCATGGCCAGCGAGCGCCCTGTCGTGTCGAAATAGACCGAGTGCAGGTCCCGCCGGCTCATCTCTCCTTGCGCCTCGCCCCATTGAAGCGCCAGCCCCACGGCCCCGGGGGCAACCTGCAGTTTGAGTTCGATTTCCTTGCCCATCGCAATTTCCATCGGATCGGGAAAGGCCCATTCCGAACATGAAATGCATTTTGGAGCAATCGGGAACGGCTCAGCCGTTTTGGCATTAACCTTTCGGCAACCAAACTTAACGCGTCAGGGACCCCGGCCATGCTGTCGATTGAACCGCTTCGCACATCCGACATTGAGGCTACCGCGTCCCTGCATCGGGAAAATCTGCGGCTGGGCCTGTTTCCAAAGCTCGGTCGGCATTTCCTCGGTCTCTATCAGGAAAGCTTTGCCCGCTCTCCCTATGGCATCGCGCTTGTCGCCCGTGACGATGACGATCACGTCGTCGGCGCCCTGTTCGGCACAACCGCGAACGCCGAGCACTACCGCTGGTGACCCACAATTTCGGCTCCAGGCTGGCGCTGGCCGGATGCGGCGCCATGCTCACCCGCCCCAGGTGGCACTCGATTTCGCCCGCACCCGGATGGGGCGTTACGCCAGAGGCGTTGCCCGCCACATGGGCGTGCTGCCCTCCGCCTCCGCCGCCCAGCCCGGTGCGTCCCGCCCGGTTTCGGTGCTCAGCCATATCGTCACCGACGCAACCATGCGCCGGCGGGGCATTGGCCGGCGACTTATCGAAGGTTTTGCCAATCGCGCGACCGCACGTGGGGTCCACCGCGCGCTGCTGGTCACCGAGGAGGGTGGACTTGGCACCCCGTTCTTTGAAAGGCTGGGCTGCCGGCTGGTCGGTCAGCACAAAAGTCACGATGGCGCAATTTTAAGGGAATACAGGCTGATACTGGATGAGGAAGGTGCCTATGAGGATCTGGCAGGCGATCGCCGCGCTTATACTGTTGTGCACGCCTATCCAAAGCGGCTGGGCTCAGCCGGCATCCTTCCCCAACGCCCCTGAGATTGTCGCTCCGCCCACCCATCAGAACGGTGCCGACCCCCTCTCGCCCAACGAAACCCATCCCAACGCCAAGCGCTTGGCCAGCCAGGCCGCGCTGGCGCTGACCACCTATTCGGCAGGCGAAACGACACAGCAAATTGCCGCGCGACTCGAGTTTGCAGGCGCCGCCGCATCCGAACTCGCGGCAACCTTTCACGTTCCGGGTGCTTGGTCGCGGGGACGCATCATCTATCCCCAACTGGGTGGCCTGGGCGCCGACGCCGCTTCGGTTATGGTTGTGGTCGAACAGATGGTCGGCACGGCCGAGGGCATGCAGGTCTTTATACGCACCCTCGACATCAGGCTCGTGCTCTCGGGCGCCAGCTGGCGGTTTGCCGAGCTCGCCTCGATCGGTGGCACGCTCGTCACCGAGCCCGCTGCGCCCTCGCCTCAGGCCCTTGCGGTCCTAAATGACCCCCGCATCGAAATGCCCGACTCGGCCCGTTGGGACATTCTTTCGGGGGGCATCTCCCCCGATCTGCTCGCCATAATGGCGCGCCTCGCCGACCGGACGCCCTTCGGCGTCGTAACGCTCTCCCAGGGTCACCCCTATGAAGTGTTCGGCACCAATCGTCAGTCCGATCACACCAGAGGCCGGGCCTTCGATATCTACAGGCTCGGCGACACGCTGGTTATCGATGGCAGGGCGCAAGGATCAATGATCCACCAGACCGTGCAATGGCTCTACCAGCAACCCGAAATCCGCCAGATCGGCTCCCCTTGGGCCCTCGACGGCGTCGGTGGCCGATCGTTTACCGACCGGCTGCACCAGGATCATTTGCACATTGCCGTGTCCGCTAAGCACCGGTCGAGCGCTCACGCCCGCCTGCGCTCGGGCTCCTCGGCCCCCGCTTGCGCCGATCATAAACGGCCCGCGCCCGCGCCACCTGGTCCTGGTGCTCGGCGGCCCAGTCCCAAAGCGCCCCGATCGGTCCGGTGAGCGTGCAGCCCATTTCCGTCAACGTATATTCACCCGCGGCGGGATTTCTGCGTAAACGGTGCGCGTTACCAGCCCGTCGCGCTCCAGATTGCGCAGGGTGAGTGTCAGCATACGCTGGGAAACCCCGTCGATGGCCCGGCGCAACTCGGAAAACCGCATGGTGCCGCCCTTGAGCCGGCCCACCACCATCACGCTCCATTTTGTCGCCGATCCGGTTGAGGATGTCCCCATTGCCGTGCATACGGCTGCTTCATCAGGCTCGACATTGGCCATGGCCACAAGACCTTCCAGATTGATTTAAGGTACATATAATACCCCTGGTTACCAAAGGGAACCCTTGGCCGGGTGCAAAAGGCGGGCAAGAAATCTCCGCCATGGCAGGCGGGCATTGTTTGGCCAAATTTGCCCTGTTATGGATCAATCCGATCACCGGCGTGCGGCCAGAAAGCGTTGCGGACTTTTTCGGTTCGGCCGCACGACAAAGCAAAACCTTGGAGCTCCGGACCGATTCCATCGGGCCGATCATGCTCCAGCGAAACGATAACGGAGTGAGCGCGGTGCAGTCTGTCCGGCGATTGCTGTCCATTTGCCTTCTGGTTTTCGGTATCCTTGCCGCCACCGCTGTCAACGCTTTCGCGCTTCCTCAACTGCTCATCGACATGCGCACCAACGAGGTGCTGTACGAGAACGAAGCCGGTATTCCCTGGCATCCCGCTTCGCTCACCAAGCTGATGACCGCGCTCATCGCCTTTGAGGCGATTGAAACCGGACAGGCAACGCTCTCCACCCCGGTCATCACTTCAGCCAATGCCCTGTCGGTGGAGCCCTCCAGGCTGGGCCTGCCCGAAGGTACGGCAATCACGCTCGAGGACGCGCTCTATATGCTCGTCGTCAAATCGGCCAATGACATTGCCGTTGCCATAGGCGAAACCATCGCCGGCAGCGAACCGGCCTTTGTCGAGATGATGAACGCCCGCGCCGCGATCATGGGACTGAGCGGCACCCATTTCGTCAATCCTCACGGCCTGCACGACCCCGCCCAGGTCACCACCGCGCGCGACATCGCCATGATCGCGCTCACCATCAAGGCGCGCTTTCCCCAGTATGATGCGCTGTTTCCACCCGCACCGTGGCGCTCGGCGATTCGCGGTCCCATTCCAACAACGAGCTTTTGACCGGCTTTGCCGGCACCGACGGCATGAAGACCGGCTATGTCTGCGCCTCCGGTCTCAACATCGTCGCAACCGTAACCCGCGGCGGACGCCAGTTGATGGCAATACCTTGGGCGCCAGTTCCTCGCGCGAACGCGGCGAGATGACCGCCCAGATGCTGTTTTCCGGTTTTGCCGGCGGCTATCGCGGCACCGGTAAAACCGTCAACGCGGTCGTCAACCAACCCGGACTTCTGCCGTCGACATGCGCCCCGATATCTGCGGCGCCAACGCATCCGAATACTCCGAGCAGCGCGCCGAGATCTTTTCTGCCGGGCTCGATGGCCAGATTTCCTATCTTAACGATACCATCGTTTCCCCCCACCCATACCATTGCCACCCTTGGTCGGCTGGCCGATGTGCCCCTGCCCCGTCCAAGGCCCGGAACGGCTGCCATGGCGGCCGAAAGCCTGCCCGATCAGACCCTGTCGACAGGTTTGGCGACTCCTCGATCATCTCGCTGACCCCCGCTCCTGACGCGACTACCCGCGGGTGGCGACTTGGTCCACCACATATCGAACGGCCGCGCCCCTCTTGGATGATACCCAGCGCCAGCCCTGCTGCCGGCAATAGAGCGGTATGTCGATCCGTGCGACGGGATCGGTTGCAAGCACGGTGATCGTCTCCCCCGCCCCGACCCCGGCCAACGCCTTTTCAAGCTTGAGCACCGGCAGCGGACATTTGAGCCCGCGCGCGTCGACAACAGTATCACTCACAACTTTACTCTCCCAAGGACGCTCAACAGGGGCAGAAAGACGACTGCCATAATAGGTCAATGCTTAAAGAAATATTTATTAAGGATTAATTCTATAAGGTATGTTCCTCTGGCGGAGCAATACCATGACACAGGG
>JACADM010000078.1_pt1 | contig 28658 bp, 35 predicted proteins | sample 7512371 | NCBI WGS metagenome assembly JACADM01 (sample SAMN14389041, study PRJNA612141) | algae metagenome | isolation source: non-axenic algae culture | place: India: Navi Mumbai | collected 2017-01
CCGGAAATCGACATCGGCTTTTATCGTGTCAAGTTCCTTGAGTCCCGTAAGGAAAATATCGCTGAGGATCGGGGAACTGGTAATCCTGGCCTTCATTTTCAGTTTGGTATCGGCAAGGGGTGATACAGCTATACGTGCGGTGGTGTCTACAGCAATTCCGCTCGTATCCGAGCTCCTGGAGATCAGGGTCCGGAAGTGCCGTGGCATCGGCCTTTCCGAAACCTTCCGGACTGGTATTGGAATACAGGTCCAGATCGATCATTTTGGTTATGCAGTTCCAGGGAAGTAGTATCTTTATCGGCATGGGCATTGAGTGATAATCGCCGAGCGGGTAAGAATTGTTGTCGTAGACCGCCATACCGTCCTTTATATCCGAAATCAGTGTAAAACGGTCGGCATTTCCCTCAAAATCAGCCTGAAGTTTCAGAGCGCCACGTACGGGTTTGTCCATAAGCCCTAAGGCTTGCAGGTCTGCTCCTTTGAGGTGGAGGTCAACGACAAAACGCGAGAAACGGAATCCAGCTCAATGTCTGAATCGAGTACGACATCTATATTTTTATCTTTATAAACCGAAGATACACGTCCTTTACCGTTTTTGAGATCTGCCTTCAGCGGAAGGTCTTCAATGATGTAATCTTTCATCTCGAACCTGGTAATACGGGCTTCAAGCACCGCATCCATACGGTACACATCCTTCAGGTTTCCACTTGAAGTAACAGTTAAACTCAATGGTCCCAACTTCGGGTTTTGCAATAGTTTTTCGAGATGAATCCTGTCTGCTTTGACAGCTGCTTTAAAAGGTTTGTCCCCGGTATTGGAAAAGTTACCGTCGAGCTGCACGTTACCGTCTGAAGTCTGCAGGTCCAGAACAGCCTCTGCCGCATCTGTTCCTCCCCGGGCTTTTCCCGTAAGGCTTAGCGTATCGGGAAATACGACACCGGAATCCTGTTCGCTGATAAAGGCAGCAATATCATTTTTAACGGTACGGAACCGTATGGAAGGAAGATCAAACCGCAGACTGTCCGGAGTCATTGTATGCCGTACGGTACCGCGAACGGTAATATCGGTGTTTTTCCCCCATGTGATATGTGTCAGGGGAATATTCAGATTTTTAAGACTGCCATCGGCTTTGATCGTGCCTGTTATCCTGTTTTGGGTCAGGGCTTTTATATATTCGTTATCCCGGAGGTCTGGCTGAAAATAAAAGGCATCTCCACTAACCAGTATAAAATCGGGGAGGTTGAGATCGATGGTCGCGTTTTCGGGTTTTTCGAGCCAGGACTCAAGGCTTTTATAACGAATATCCGCGTCGCCCGTAATACGGTTTTCATTGAGAAGTAACTGCAACCCGGAAAGATTCATTCCGTTGTCATCGGCCCTGACTTTGAAAGTCAATGCTTTGAGGTCTAACCCGGAAGCTTCACGAAATCGGAAAGTCTCCAGGTCTGCTCCTGCCGAGCGGTTTTCCAGGAATATGGATTCGGCCAGAAAATCCAGATCTTTTATAGCAATAGCATCGGCATTGAAAACACCCGGTTGCGGTGATGATTCGTTTACAATATAGCTAAAATCAGTGCTTTCGAGGGCTATTTTTTTCACATTGATCTTCCAGTCCGGCCAGGAGAAACTGCTTGCTGTAGTGTCCTGCCGTAAACTATCGGCAACCGCCGTACTACTTTGCTGCATGCGGATACCGATATCCGAATCTCCGAGTCGCAACTGGTAAACATCGATAAGGTTTCTGGCCAGATCGGCTTCCGGCAGCTTCAGGTTGAACATCCCGATATTGATAAGGGCTTCAAGCCCGTCCGGAACGGAATTATAAGCGGCAGAAAGGTCCTCTATATCAAAATTGTCCACTGCGATATAGGGCAGAGGACTTTCGTTTTCGGGTTCGTCAGCCGGGTCTTCGGAAAAAGGCAATGTCTGCAGATAGCGGGCTTCCGTCTGACGAATAGCAGCATTTGCTACCTGAAAACGCATGTGTTCCAGATCGGTTTCTTTCATTTGCAGCAAAAGCTCGCCAAGTTTCAGCTGTGTATCCATCCCGGTAACATCGTCTTTGTAAGTAAGATCGAAATCCCGGAAACGAATATTGTTGAGTTCTACAGCAGGAGGAGCAGATGTGGTGTCCGGGGTCTCTACGGGGGTCGTATCCCTGGATGCAAACGCATCGATGAGAAAATCGAAATTGAAACCGGTTACGGAATCTTTTCGCGACACCCTGGCCTTTAATCCTTCCCAATCCAGGCGGTTAATGACTACATTATTGCGAAAAATCAGCGGACCGAGCGGCACTTCGGCATTCAGGGAACGCGAATAGACAAGCGTATCCCCGGCCTTGTCTTCCAGAAAAAGCCCTTCGAGTGTCACACCACCGGAAAAGGTTATATACAGTTTGTCTATGGCTACCCGGGTATTGGTCTTTCCCGAAACATAAGACACGGCTTTCCCGACGATGATATTCTGCCCCCAAGGACTGCGGATAAAAAGTAGCAGTAGCACGAGAAAAATAAAAATACCCAGCAATATTCTTGCTGTAATCCTTAAAAATTTCCCTTGCTTTTTCTTCTCTTTTTTCAAATCCTTCGCAAACTGAATGCCAAATTTAGAGTAAACAATTTGTTTGATAAAGTTTTACCTGTAATTTATTTGCACTTTGACTGTAGGTGGTTTATTACCCTGTTTACCCGTAAAACTCTTTTTATTCCTCAGGGTCAGGGTATAAAACAGCGTAACCAGAATTAAAAAGGCTCCGAAGAGCATGATTGCTGGGATCTTTCCGGGAACATTCCCATAATAGGCCCCGGAAAACAGGGCCCCGAGACCTATACCGGCTTCGAGGGCAATATACATGGTTGCCACGGCCTTTCCCCGATGCCCTGTCTTGCTTTGGTCTATGGTCCATGCACTTAATGCGGGAGAAAGGCCCCCCATGGACATCCCGTATACAAAAGCGGCAGACATCAGAGAGAAAAAGGAGGAGGCAAGCGCTATGAGTACCAGCGCTACAGCCAGTATTCCCAATCCGGTACGAACTACGGGTATCCTGCCGTAGCGATCGGAAAATTTTCCGGCGACGATACGTACCAGCAGGGACGACAAGGTATATAAAATAAAAAAGCTCCCCGTAGAAGCTATACCCAGATGGATACTCCAGTCGGGGATCAGGGTAAGTATAGCGCCAAACGCACTGTACTACAATGGCGGGAGTTAATACCTCCGGAGCTATAATGTCTTTTCGGGAGATACGAAGTTTGTTAAAACCAAATTTTTCCCTGTGTTCGAGCGTTTCCTTCATTCCCAGAATGACCAGGGCAGAAAGCAGTGCGAAGAAGGACGAGGTATAAAACAATATATCGAAAGAATAATACATCCGAAGGTAACTCCCCGTGGCCGGACCCAATGCAAATCCAAGACTGTAACAAAGTCCCTGTAGCCCCATAGCTTCTCCCCATCGGGATGCGGGAATGATATCGGCTACATAGGCCGATTTGGCGGTAGGTGTAAAACCCGTCGAAAAACCATGTACCAGGCGGAGCAATAAAAATCCGGCCACGTTTCCAAGCAGCGGATAAAACAGTCCGCAGACTATACATACCACACTCCCCGTGATCATTACCGGGATTCTGCCTATGGTATCCGTAAGCCTGCCACTGAACGGACGTGATATTCCGGCGGTAAGTGTAAACAGCGATATGATGAGCCCCTTGTACCCCGCTCCGCCCAGGCTGCTCAGGTAGGCCGGGAGCTCAGGGATAAGCATATTGTAACTGGAGGAAAACAACAGCGAACTGAGACATACCAGTCCGAAATGCAGGTTGTACACCGGGTCTTTCCCTGCAATTACTTTATTCTTTTTAAGTATCATATACAACACTATTTAAAGTCGTGCGAAATATTAATAACCGGGATATCTTCTTACGGATACCACCTGTACTCCCATATTTTTATACTACGAATCGGGAACAGGACGGTTTTCTTAGTATTTTTGAAAGCAGCCGCAAAGTAAAGGCTACTTTTTTTGATACTAAAGGACATTTGTCCCGATATCTCAGAAAAACATGATACGTACCAATACAGCATTACTCGATTATATTTCCGGGATCCGCCGGGACAACAGGGAGGCAATCTCCTGCTATAACTTCCCGGAGGGGACCCGGATTGTCGAACAGCAAAAGCGGTTGTCTTTTGTGTATATCGTTAAAAAAGGTGTGGCCAAATGCTTTCTTACCGAGGAAAACGGCAAGGACTTCATACAGGAATTTTTCGGAGAAGGTGAAGTCTTCGGAGAGATCGAAGCCCTGAATGACAAATTGAGTTTCTGTGCGGTAACAGCCCTGACAGACACGGAAGTTTACCAAATACCACGAACGGATTTTTGAAACTTTTAGATGAAGACAAGGTGTTTAATCGTTTTATTATGAATGCTATTGCAGGAAAAGTACGTTATAAAGCGCTTCGCCACGCCCACAATCAGCTCCATGCTATCGAGGAGAACGTACAACGACTTCAAAAACAATTTCCCCGGCTCCTGGAAGTGATCCCGAAAAAGGATATTGCCAATTACCTCGGTGTAACCCTCAGAAGTCTAAACCGGGTACTATCGGAGTCGGGGAAAGAGAAATTTTAACGGGACGGTTATGTTGTCAGCTTTTCCTTGAAATCGTTGATAATCCCTCCTTGAGCAATACTCTTATCTGGCGGTCACTCATGGAATGTTTCACCGGAATACTGATACTCATACCGTTTTCCTTTTTGATCTTTAGTATGATTTCTTCCCGGTTTTTAACTTTACCGATCAGATTTTCGAATTGTATGATATCCCCCTGTGCGATGTTATCGTAATCGGAAAGCTCCTGAAATTCGAGCGGGAGAATACCAAAATTCACGAGGTTCTGCCAGGCAATACGGGCATAGCTCTTGGCGACTACGGCGATCTGACCGAGATATTTCGGGGCGATGGCGGCATGTTCCCGACTGGACCCCTGGGCATAGTTGTCTGCGGCGACAACGATATGTCCGCCGTACTGATCTTTGCTCTTCATGGCCCGGTCATAAAATGTCTCATCGATAACGATATAAGAATATTTGCTGATCTCCGGCAGATTACTCCGGAAAGGGAGTACTTCGGCCCCGGCTTTTAATATTTCATCCGTAGAGATGTTATCTCCCATTTTCAGGAGTACGGGCACTTCATAGTGGTCCAGCAGTGGTGCAATATGCGGAAGTGATTTGATATTAGGTCCTTTTTTCAGGCTTATCCCTTCACTGCTTTCGGGTGGGGCTACCAGCATATCGGTATTGATGATCTCTTTTTCAGGAGCCTGAAATACGGGATAGGTCATGCCATATAATTTTTCGAGATCCCTCGGGTCGGTAATTTTCCCGGTAAGTGCAGAGGCTGCGGCTGTTTCGGGACTACACAGATGCACCTGATCATCCTTGGTACCGGAACGATCCGGAAAATTCCGTGGCATGGTACGAAGACTGATGGTTCCGGATGCCGGGGCCTGTCCCATTCCGATACAGCCCATACATCCGGACTGGTGAAACCGTGCGCCGGCCTTGATCAGATTCGCAAAGGCCCGGTTATCGATCATGTTTTCTATAGTTTGTCGGGACGTGGGGTTGATATCGAACGATACCTCTTCGCTAACAAATTTATCTTTGACGATCTCTGCTGCAATCCAGAAATCACGTAATCCGGGATTGGCAGACGATCCTATGACTACCTGGCTGATGGGCTTCCCTGCTACTTCCCGTACCGGAACAACATTACCCGGGCTGGTGGGCAACGCCATTAAAGGAACCAGCTCATCCAGGACAATTTCATCATGCAGATCGTATGTAGCACCTTCATCAGCGACCAGCAGTGTCCAATCTTCTTCCCTGCCCTGGGATTTAAGAAAACGTTTGGTTTCTTCGTCACTTGGAAAAACCGTCGTTGTCGCTCCGAGTTCCGCTCCCATATTGGCTATGACATGACGATCCATGGCCCCAAGGTGCTTCAATCCCTCTCCGTAGTACTCTATGACCTTGCCCACACCACCCTTGACGTCGTGTCTGCGCAGCATTTCGAGGATCACATCTTTGGCACTCACCCAGGGTGGCAGTTCCCCGTAAGCTTCACGCCCATAACTCTTGGCATCTTTACATAATACGGTTGTCCTGCAATAGCAGCGGCAACATCCAGTCCGCCTGTACCTATCGCGAGCATCCCCAGCGATCCGCCTGCACAGGTATGACTGTCGGACCCCACCAGGGTCTTCCCCGGTTTTCCGAAGCGTTCCATGTGTACGGGATGGCTAACACCATTACCGGGACGGCTGAACCACAAACCGAATTTCTGTGCCGCGGAATGCAGAAAAAGATGATCATCTGCATTCTTGAAATCGGTTTGTAACAGGTTGTGGTCTACATATTGCACAGCTACCTCGGTGCGGGCACGATCCAGCTTCATCGCCTCCAGTTCCAGTTGTACAAGGGTCCCCGTTGCATCCTGCATCAGTGCCTGATCTATCTTCAACCCGATCTCGGTTCCCGGAATAAGTTTCCCGTCGATAAGGTGTGACTGAATTAGCTTTTGCGTAACATTAAGTGCTGACATATACTATGTGATTTGGTTTTCTGATTATAGTAACGGGAGCTGAAAAACAATACGGCCGGCTGCGCCGCGATCAGGTAAGAAAGCCCCTGTTCTCTCAAATTTAAGAAAACCAGGGGGCTTTTAAAAATATATCGGGGAGTATTAACCCCTATTTAACACGACACCGGTGTCAGGCTTCGATAAGCAAAGGTTCGTAATTGTAATAGGTGTAAGCTATGTCATCGGAAGAACCCGGAATACCTCGGTTTGCAGCATTTCCGAAAACAGAAGGTATAGCATGTAACAGGCTTTCGGTAAGCAGGATATATGTTTTACTTCGGATCGAATTTTTAAGCAATTGATGGGCTTGTACGACGGCCTTTCCGTAAAGTTTCCGGAACCGTCCGATATTGTATTCGGAAACCTGGCCGTAATGCGCTACGAGTTTGAGGGAAGATTTATTTTATGCCCTATAAAAGCTTCCAGTTGCGCGAGCTTACGGTTGAAATTCTGCAACATAATCTCGTATTGTTCCACAACAGATTGTAGGTTTGCCGGAATACCGTAACCGTAAAACAACACGGCATCCCCTTCTATTTCGGAAATCTTCAGGTTAAGCACATTGCTGTCCACAATGGCCGATAATAATTCCCGGGTGATGTATTTTCCGGTATCGGCATCGGTCTCATGCACAAAGGAGGTAAAACCGCTTATATCCGGGATAATAATGGTCCCTTCCCCGACTACCGGCGTATTGCGAGGGTTGTGGATTGGTCTGGCGGCATAACGGGCCGGAGTTGTACTTTTCATCGCTTTTCTTTTTTGTGATCGAAGGCTATGCCTCTTTTCGGGACGATCCTATCCTTATACTATAGCAGTCGGACAAGCGGGAAAAATATTTTACGGAATGCTGTTTTTATTCATAAATTATCGGAATCCCCGTACTTTTATGGAAAATAATACCGTTTTCTCCGACTGTATAGCGATGAAAACACAGGTGGTAAGCAAAAAAAATTACCCGGACTTCGGGAGGGGTGTGACGGGGATTACGGCTTTTCGAACATTGATGCCCACTGCGTTGCCCAGGGTTCCAACGGCTTCAGTATTTCCAGGATGTCTTTTCCCTGCGTAGTAAGGGCGTAACCTTCGGGGATTTTTTCGATCAGGCAGCCCCGGATCAGTTCCTTAAGTCGCTTGTCGAGTGTTGCCGGAGATACCGGACTGCAATGATCCCGGAGTTTACGGAATGTTCCGGTACCGGAAGAAAGATACCACAGGATGTCTACGACCCTGCTGCGTCCGAGCAGGTCGAAAAGTACCGATACGGGCTTGACATTCGTTTTTTCGGAAGTTTCCCGTGTTGAAAATGGCATCATGGTTTTGTTATAATTTCGGAGCGAAACTATACAATAAGAACCGCTAAAACAAAATTTTCATAGCGAAGAGGATATAAAAACCATGTATATGCTCCCGCTAAGGAGTCTCGTCAAGATCCATGCGCATGGTTGTCATGTGCCGCCGGAACCCGGCCTGTTCGTAAGCCTTGATTGCAGAGACATTACCATCGTACACATGGAGACGTATTTCACAGATTCCCCGAGTCCGGATCCATCGGGTCAGCAAGGCAATGATTTTTCCGTTTATGCCCTGTCCGCGGAATTCAGGGGAGACATACATAAACCCCAGGTAGGCGTATTTTTTGTGTTTCAGGAATTTCTCTGCAGCCCTGATCCGAGCATATCCCGACCCGATAAGTTTTCCGTTGTGTTCCGCAACCACCACTTCGGTATCGGCATCCCTGATAAATGCGCTGAGGTCATAGTAGTGTATATTTCCTTCCTTCAGGGTCGGATCAAAAGGGCGTTCGGCTTCTATAATCCCCTGTTCAAACCGCAACAGGAATTTCAGGTCTTCTTCAACGGCTTTTCTAAGCGTTATACTATCCATTTGACAACTATTAAAACACCCTGTCCTTCCGTTTGTCGCGGATAGACAGGGTGTTGTTAGGCCCTGGTTACCCGGTATTATTTGAGCGTATTTTTATGCAGAACAAGCAACGGGGTTGTCGCGTGATAGCTCATATCCTTTACGGGGGATTTTCCGAGCAGGTTATCCATAAAGTTACGTTTTTCCGCAGCCATGCATAACAGATCGATTTCCCTGCTCTCTACAAAAAGGCGCGTTGCCGTACTCAGCGGGGCATCGGTAAGCAGATAGAAGGATGCATCATATCCTTCACAGGCTTTTTTGATCTCCTTCCGGATTTTTTCCTTTTCATCATTCCACTCGTCCCTTCCTTCTTCGACATGATAGAAGCGAATATGCGAAGAGAATTTTTCTGCAATGCGAAAGATGGGCTCAAGGCCTTTACGGCTATAGGCAAAAGAATAATCGGTAGCAAAACCTATTTCATTTACAGGTTCAAATTCGAGATCTTTAGGGATGGCCAGTATAGGGCATTGAATATGACCAATAAGGTTGGAAGTACTGCTGCCTATAAAAATTCCCTCACTCCTCCTGCTCCGTGCGACCCCATGACCACAACATCAATGTTTTTGTCTTCTGCAATATGCGCTACGGCATCGGTAAAGAGATCGAATTTCACCAAGATCTCGGTCTTTTCATTTCCCGAGGTGACTTCCGATATCAGGGTTTTGAGCTGCTCGCGTGTTTTGGCCTCCGCTTTACCGAGCATTTCATTGGTCACACTCGTAGGTATGGTACGGCGTTCGCCCAGTGTGGGTGGCAGTACATGGAGAAAGTAAAATATACAGTCGCTGTCCGCAAAGAGTTTTAAAGCATAGGAGATAGCATTTCTGGCATTTTCGGAGAAATCGGTAGGCAGAAGAATTTTTTGCATGAGTAATCTACTTTTTTTACCGGTAATTATCACCGGTTTTTATTTGTAATTGTGATTTAAAAATAGTTATCTGTAATCCTTACCCGGCATCATTCTGCAGGATAAGCAAGGGAATATCGATATGATAGCACATGTCTTTGGTGTGACTGAGCCCGAAGAGGTGATGTAAAAACTATGTTTTTTTGCCACCATACAGAGCATATCTATGTTCCGGCTCTGCACGAAAACCCTGGTAGCCGTACTCAGCGAGGTCTCGGAAAGAAGATAAAACTCCCCGCGATGTCCGGCAAACCGTTCTTCCATTTTCGCTTTGGCCGCTTTGTGCGACTCCGACAGCTCTTCTTTTTTCTGCATGACGTGATATACGTGAATACCGGCGTCGAACTTGTCGGCGAGATGGAAAAGAACCTGCAGGTTCTTTTCCCGGTATTCCGTACCGTAATCTGTGGCAAACGCGATGTTTTCGGGCACTCTGAATTTCACATCTTCCGGAATAGCGAGCAGCGGAACCTTGATTTTCCGATCAGGCTGGCCGTATTACTTCCTATAAGTGCCTCCTTGAGTCCGCTGGCGCCCATGGTCCCCATAACAACCATATCTATATTTTCTACTTCGCAGACATCGACAACTGCATTGACAAAGTAATCAAACCTCGAAACCGCCCTGAAAGCATGCCCGGATCGGGCCGAGCCGCCATGATCTCTTCGATAGATTTGTCCAGCCCTTCCAGCGAAGCCGATTTTACGGCATCGAAAAGGGTCTTGGTCGCCGCAGAAGAAGCCATAACTTCTCCGGGGCTGATCGTATTGGGAGAATATGAATTGAGCAGGTAAAAAATAGTTTCTTCGCCTTTGTAAAGGGATGTGGCATAATGTATGGCATTCCATGCATTATCCGAGAAATCTGTGGGTATCAGTACACGATACATAGTCGTATGAAGTTTTACAGTTACACTATCAAAAGGTACGAAAAAAATGGGAACCCCCGTTATCCGTATCGTTAAAACAATCAAAAAAACACCCGGGTAAAGTGCACTACAACATCACTATAAAAATGACTGCTATTACGGGGAGAAAAACGGACAAAATAAAAAAGAGACTGCCTCATTGGGACAGCCTCTTTTCCTGTGATCATAGTTTTCGGGAAGTGTTCTCAAAAAGACGTCTACTCCCAAAAGCAATGTTATTATTGCGCTTGTTTACGCGCTTCTTCTTTTAATTGTTCGTCTGCAACAATAGCAATTTCCACACGTCGGTTTTTAGCTCTTCCTTCTGCGGTACTGTTATCGTACTTCGGTTGAGTCTCTCCGAACCATTTGGTTGTAAACCTGCCGGAAGAAATCCCCTGTCCCACCAGATAATTGGTTACGGATTCTGCCCTGCGCTGTGAAAGCCCCATATTGTATTCGGCGCTACCGGTATTATCGGTATGTCCTTCTACCAGTACGAGGGTGTTGGGATATTCTTTGAAGATACCTGCCAGCTTATGGAGCGTTGCGGAAGATTCCGAGTTGATATTGTATTTGTTGGTAGCAAAATATACGCCGCTGCTTTCATCGAAAGTCACGTTGATCCCTTCTCCTACCCTGGTGACTTCAGCACCCGGGATCTCTTCTTCGATACGTTCGGCCTGGCGGTCCATACGGTCCCCGATATAGGTACCAGCCGCACCTCCGACAACACCTCCTATAATAGCGCCCAGAGCGGAGTTTTTCTTATTACCGACATTATTGCCGATGACACCCCCGATGACAGCACCACTGGCTGCACCGATAACGGCACCTTTTTCTTTGTTTCCGGCATTCTTGATGGTATCACACCCTGTAGTAAAAAGAGCCAGGGCTATCAGACCTGCTCCTAATGTATTTAATGAATATCTGAACATAACAGTTTTCTGTTTTTTATGATTTTTAATAAGATCTTGAAAAATTGTACACCACGGTAATAGGCTCGCCTTCTACCGATGTATTGGTCTGCAATGTCATTTGCTGCTCGTTGAGGGTGACAATATCGAGTCTGTACCCGTATCCGCCGCTGACATCATTTCTCTTTTCATCGATAAATTTAAATTGAAGCTGGTTTACACCATCTCCTTTTTCATTAACAGACCATCGGATGTTCCGCGTTCCTTCCATACATTCTCCACCGGGATTAATGGTATAAGAACCGGTACTGTTACTGTTTCTGAAAAACCATTGACTGCCCTTGAAGCAGGCATCGGTAACATCGTTGAAAAGTACGGATTTGAAATTACCGCTGTTCCCTTTATAGGTTACATCGTTCAAAATCCAGTTACCGACAATAGCTCCGCGATATCCTTTATTCGCTTTCGAAAGCGAACAGGAAGAGGCTAATAAGACAATCAATAAGATGAGGGTTACACGATTTTTTGTCATAATTTATGTATTTTGTATGTTTAAAAATACGTAAAAAAATTAAATTTATTGTAATTCACACGCCATTTTGTAAGTATAAACGTATTAATCGATATCAGTATGCTAATAACCGGTGTATGGCAAGTTTGAACCGTTCAATCGGTAAAAAACCGTTTTCGAGGTCCGGCGCAAAAGGCACAGGAGTGTCCAGACTTCCTACCCGTTGTACGGGACCGTCAAGGTATTCGAAACAGTGTTCGGTGATCAGTGCCGAAATGTCACTGGCCACACCGCCAAACAGGGTGTCTTCCTGCAAGATAATTGCTTTTCCTGTTTTTCGTACGGACCGGAATATGGTTTCGCTGTCCAGGGGCTGTAAGGTGCGCAGATCGATGATATCTGCGGAGAGTTCTGTTTCCCTGCCAAGCAGGTCAAGAGCCCAGTGAACACCCATACCATAGGTTATTATGGTAATATCTTCACCTTCCGATAGCAGTGCGGCTTTTCCGAACGGGAGGTTGTAGTAACCTTCGGGTACATCCCCGTACACACTTCTGTACAACCCTTTGTGTTCAAAAAACAGGACGGGGTTAGGGTCTTCGATGGCCGTGACCAGCAAGCCCTTGGCATCGTATGGAAATGCGGGATAAACGACTTTCAGTCCCGGGGTTTTGGTAAACCAGGCTTCGTTGGTCTGGGAGTGGAAAGGCCCGGCCCCGACCCCGCCGCCGCAAGGCATCCGGATAACCACATCGGCATGCTGTCCCCAGCGGTAATGTACTTTGGCCAGGTAGTTGACCACGGGATTGAAACCACTGGAAATAAAATCGGAAAACTGCATTTCCACAACGGCTTTCATATTGTTGATCGCGAGCCCCATGGCCGCCGAGATCACCCCGGACTCACATATCGGGGTATTACGGATCCTGTCGGTACCATAACGTATAGCAAAACCTTCGGTAACTTTAAACACTCCGCCATAAGCAGCGATATCCTGTCCCATGACAATAAGGTTGTCAAACCGGTCCATAGCATGTTGCAGACCGTCGGAAACGGCATCGACGAAACGGATATGCCTGCTGTTCTCTTCCGGAGGCACCGCTGTAAACGAAAAACCCTTATACACATCCGCCAGCTCCCGCTCCACATGGAAAGTAACGGAAGGTTCGGCAAATGCGGTCTGCAGTCCTTGCTGTATCTGTGATGTAATTTGCCGTCGGATGGTCATATCTTCGCTTTCACCGAGCACCCCTCTCCGATGCAGAAAGTCCCTGTAATTGGCCAGAGGGTCCCGAAGTTCCCACAACGCCAACAGGTCTTCCGGAACGTATTTGGTACCGCTCGCTTCTTCATGCCCGCGCATACGAAAGGTCATAAACTCTACCAATACAGGACGCGGGTTTTCTCTGATACTCTCCGTGAGTTCGGATATTTTTAAGTAAACCTCAAGGATGTTATTGCCGTCTATCCGGTGAGCTTCCATACCATAACCGATTCCACGATCCGAAAGGTGGTCACAGCGATACTGTTCGGATACGGGGGTAGACAATCCGTAACCGTTGTTCTCTATACAGAACAATACGGGGAGGTCCCATACGGATGCTATATTCAGGGCTTCGTGAAAATCGCCCTCGCTGGTCCCCCCTTCTCCGGTAAATACTGCGGTAACTTTCTTTTCGCCGCGGATCTTGTGAGCAAGCGCAATGCCGTCGGCAACCCCAGCTGCGGCCCGAGATGCGATATCATCCCCACCAGGTGAAATTCCTGCGAACCGAAATGAAAACTGCGGTCACGTCCTTTGGTAAAACCTCCTGCCTTTCCCTGCCATTGAGAAAACAGGCGGTGAAGCGGGATATTCCTGGAGGTAAAGACCCCGAGATTACGGTGCATGGGCAAGATGTATTCGTCCTTTCTCAAGGCCATGGTCACTCCTACCGAAATGGCTTCCTGCCCGATACCGCTAAACCATTTGGAGATTTTTCCCTGCCGTAATAGTACCAGCATCTTTTCCTCGATCATCCGCGGAAGTACCAGATTTTTATACAACAAAAGGAGTTCTTCATGGTCAGATGTTTGGTGTCGAACTCCATGGCTTCTCTTCGGGATGTAGCTGAATGCATAAGCGAAAAACTTTTATTCGTACAATCAAAAGTAGGGAAAAAATAACAGGAGGCACGACACCTGTGATATTTTTTACCATTGTTAACAACTATCTTTTTTATTTCGGTGGTTAATTGCCTAACTTTGTTTAAGAAAGCGAAAAACACTCCGTAATATTCACGGGGTCAAATCATGAGAACAGATGAATACAATACCCAGTGTGGACCTCAGGGAATTTCTTTCGGAGGATCCCGGTAGAAAGAAGAAATTTATACGCGAAATCGGGGATGCCTACGAGGAGATAGGCTTTGTAGCCCTGAAAGGGCATTTCCTGTCCGAGCAGCTGGTAGAAGACCTCTACACGGAAATCAAGAAGTTTTTTGCCCTTCCGGAAGCTGTAAAGAAAAAATATGAGATCGAAGGTATAGGCGGACAACGGGGATATACTTCGTTCGGAAAAGAGCACGCCAAAGGCCGTAAAGAGGGTGATCTCAAAGAATTCTGGCATTTTGGCCAGTATGTAGAGGACAATCCGGTATTAGAGGCTCAATATCCGCCGAATGTTATGGTGGAAGAGCTTCCCCGTTTTAATGAAGTGGGCAAGGAAACGTATAGGATGCTCGAAAAAACCGCTCGTTATGTACTACGCGCACTGGCCCTTCATCTGGAACTGGAGGAGCAGTATTTCGACAAGTGGATCAAAAACGGAAATTCTATCTTAAGGCCTATCCACTATCCTCCTATTACGAGCGAACCGGAAAATGCGATCCGGGCGGCCGCACACGGGGATATCAACCTTATTACCCTGTTGATGGGAGCACACGGTAAAGGGCTACAGGTGCAAAATCATAAAGGAGAATGGATTGATGCCATAGCACAACCGGACGAATTGATGATCAATGTCGGTGATATGCTTTCGCGGCATACCAATAACCGTCTGAAATCTACCATACATCAGGTGGTTAACCCGCCGAGAGAACTTTGGGGAACGTCCAGATATTCCATACCGTTCTTTATGCACCCGGTAAGCGAAATGCCCCTGGACTGCCTGAGAACTGTATCGACGAGAAGCATCCGAAACTTTACGAAGACATTACCGCAGGTGAGTTTCTTCATGAGCGTCTCATAGAACTGGACTTATAAAAGCATAAAAACATCGGCAACTTCGTAAGCCTGCTACAAAACCGTAAGCTTAAAGTACCTGAAAAAGGGAAAAGAAACCTTGGTTTTGTCGCAGTCTAAATAATTAATGTTAAAGTATATACGTAAATTTATTTTTATACGTTTACATTAAAATAGAGTTGTCAAAAAAGGGAGGAAAATGGGCAACAATAAATTAAGCAGCCTTGAAGATCTTGGAAGTTTTGTCTTTTCAACCGGGAAAGAACCAACATTCGAAACGGAGGAAACACCACAGCTTTCGCCAGGTGAGCAATACCTTGAAGCTCATTTCAGCAATAAAGGCCGGGGCGGAAAAAACCGTAACGGTTATCAAAGGGTTTGAAGGGCCGGAAGAAGACCTGAGGGAACTCGGTAAATTTCTGAAAACAAATGCGGCGTGGGCGGTTCTGTCAAAGACGGGAGATCATCATACAGGGCAATTACAGGGATAAGATCATGAAACTCTTACAGGAAGAAGGATACAACGTAAAACGTGTCGGAGGATAATACGGTCCTACTGCGTTATGGCATGTTGTTATACATCATATCAAAGGTTAAAAAATAGCGAAAGGCAGTCGTTATTCTCAAGAATACAAAAGTGGTTTTAGACAGCTTATTGAAAATATTTTTGGCAAACAAAAACAAACCTTAAATGACTACAACCTTACACATTACCAACGGGGATGGCTTTACTTCGGTACTTAAGAACTTAAAGCTGGAAGGAGAGATTATTACCTGGCGGGAAATGCTCTGCGAAGGAAAGACGACCACCGAAGTGGGAAGTGAGTCTTTCTGGAAAACCCGCTTTTGAATTTCTGAATAAGAATTACAAGGTCAGTAAGACCAACTTTATAGAGGCAACACTCAAAGAATACAGACGCCTTTGTAACCAGAAAACACAGGAAGAGATCGTGCTCTGGTTCGACGAGGACCTGTTCTGCCAGATCATATGATCGCGGTGATCAGCTGGCTTAAAAAGCACCGTAAGGAAGCCAGGTTTCCTGTATGTAAAAAAGAAAAAAGGACAAGCCTTTTATACTCACCCGCTTAAGTGAAGAACAAATCCTGAAACTATACGGGTCCCGGGTAAACCTCAAACAGGACGATATAGAATATGCAGATTACATCGGCAGTTGTACTGTATGGACACCCCCCTGCGCCTCGAGACTTTTTCTAATTCAACGCTTCCCAGTTTCCTTACCTCACCGACGCCATAGCCCTTCATCTCCACCGCTTTCCTACCGTGAAGAACGGATTGAACCAACTCGAAAACGAAGTCCTTGCCCTGGCTAACAGCAAAATCAATTCCAAGGAAAAGCTGGTGAAGCCCTTATCAAAAAAGAAAGCGATTACGGTTTCGGCGATCTTCAGTATTACAGGCTCATTGAGACAATAAAACCCCTTTCCATTCGTTTCATCCGGTAAAACTAAGTGCAACCGGAAAAGAAGTCCTGGATAAGGTAAAAAACTACTACCCTTTTATAAAACAGGATGATATTTTCCTCGGGGGAACACGCAAATACAGTTTTTTATATCACGAGGATAGCGGAAAGCTTTTGAAGCTGTAACTTCCCATAAGGCAGATAGCGTTTCGTGACATGCGCACGGAAGCGGTAAAGAAAACACTACAAATATCATGTAGTGTGTTAAAACAGCGAGAAGGGCCTTGTCGTCCTTCTTTTTGTTTTCTATCTTTATACCATGAGCAAGCGCATAGCAGAATCCGAACTTATACTCAACCCGGATGGTAGTGTATATCACCTGAACCTCAAACCCGAACATATCGCGGATACCGTTATATTCGTAGGTGACCAGGACCGGGTGGAAAAAATAACAAGGCATTTTGATACCGTAGAGTTTACGACTCAGAAAAGAGAGTTCAAGACCCAGACCGGTACATATCGTGGAAAACGACTCACGGTTATGTCTACCGGGATAGGGCCGGATAATATAGATATTGTACTCAACGAGCTCGATGCCCTTGTCAATATAGACCTGGAAACACGTATGATAAAGGAAAATCTTCGATCGCTCCGGATCATCCGGGTAGGCACCTCGGGTTTCTCTCCAGACCGGTATTCCCGTAGGATCATTCCTGGCCAGTGCGTATGGGCTGGATCTCAACGGCATGCTGCATGCTTACCGTATCGGTAGCATAGTCCATCCGGAATCCAGGAAGCCTTATAGAGCATACGGGATGGAGTATTTACAATCGCAGCCTCTGGTTATCGCAGCAGATAAAAAATTGCTGGAACATTTCGGCGGAAATGATATGCACAGAGGTTTTACGGCCACAGCCGGTGGGGTTCTATGGGCCTCAGGGCAGGGTATTGCGGCTGCCACTACAGGATCCTAAGCTGAATATGAAGATAGACAGTTTCAGTCACCTCGGCCTGAAGGTGACCAACCTGGAAATGGAGACTTCTGCTATATATGGCCTTTGCGGGCTGCTCGGGCACCAGGCCGTATCGCTCAATGCCATAATAGCCAACAGGGCCAACGGTACTTTTGCTAAAGATCCCAAAAAACTTGTGGAAGACCTCATCAGGTACACGCTCGAACGCATAACGAAACTCTGAGTGCCGTTTTTTTACAGTATTTCGTCCAGCTGCCCTTTTCCCTGTCGTACGACTTCGGGTTCCGGACCGGTAAGGTCGACGACCGTAGAAGCTATGTTGTCCCCGTAACCGCCATCGATGACAATATCCACGAGGTTTTCCCATTTTTCATAAATGAGTTCGGGGTCTGTGGTGTATTCCAGTAATTCGTCTTCATCGTGTATGGATGTCGATACGATAGGGTTGCCAAGCTCCCGGACCAGGGCCTGGGCAATATTATTTCCCGGTACCCGGATACCCACGGTTTTCTTTTTCTTAAAATCCTTGGGAAGACTGTTGTTACCCGAAAGAATAAAGGTAAAAGGTCCGGGTAAGGCTCTTTTCAGTAGTTTAAAGGTGCTGTTATCAATCTGTTTTACGTAGTCCGACAAATTGCTGAGATCCGCACATATAAAAGAAAAGTTAGCTTTTTCCAGTTTAACACCTTTAATCCGCGCAATGCGTTCCAGGGCTTTGGAGTTTGTTATATCACAGCCAAGGCCGTAAACAGTATCGGTAGGATAAATAATCAGCCCCCCTGTCTGAGTACCTTCACTACTTTCTGTATTTCCCTGGCATTGGGATTTTCTTCATAAATTCGTATAAGCTCGGCCATGATTGTCGGTTTTTGAAGATGAACAGCATATAAAAATGCTTTACAAATTTACGTAAAAAAGCGGGAACCAATGGATGTGTATTTCTCTCCTGTGTTACCAAATTGGGAATACTCCGAATATCCAAAGACATATTTTCTTATATTTGCTGTAACCATCTGCTCTTATTATGTTGACGAAATCGGAAAGAACTTCAAGATTTATCATTGCTACGACTGCACCTATTTTTAACCGGAACGGCTATGCCGCTACGAGTATGACTACCATCACCGGGCAACAGGACTTACCAAGGGTGCTATTTACGGTAATTTCAAAAACAAGGAAGAATTAGCCATAGAAGCATTTCGATTTAATGTAAAACACGTATTACGGCAGATCAAAGATCATCAGGACCAGGGGGATACTCCGTTGCAGAAGCTTTTGCTTATCGTGGACTTTTACAGCAGGTATTCCGATTTTTCAAAGAATATGGGAGGCTGTCCGATACTGAGCATTGGTGTGGATGCCAACCACCAGAATGAAAAATTGCTGTTGCGGGTACGCGGGATCATCACCAAATAGAAAAAAGCCTTATCGATATTCTCGATGAAGGTAAAAACAACGGTGAACTCAGAAGAGCCTGGACTCCGCGAAAAGCGCACGCCAGATGTTCAGTATGATAGAGGGGGCCATTTTTATGAGCCTGACTATGGACGACAATATGTATATCCGGGATACGATGGAGATCCTTAAACATATTATACAAACCAAGTGGGCTGCGTAACCATACAGGCAGCTCTTTATTTTTATTTCATAATATACCGTTTGTATAAAAATAATAATTATGGAAACAAAACCACGTATTTTAGAAAGCAGGACCAAATAAGGTTTCAGGACTGTGACCCTTTTAATCACCTCAATAATGCGAGGTATATGGATTACTTTATCAACGCCCGGGAAGATCACCTGCTGGAGTACTACGGGTTTGACATATTCCGTATAATCCGCGAGCAGGGACTCAGCTGGGTGGTAAGCAGCAGTCAGGTGGCCTATCTCCGCCCGGCTATGACCATGGAAGAAGTGGTTATAGAAACACAGCTCCTCCACTATTCGGACAGGCAGCTGTTAGTGGAAGTCCGGATGTGGAACAGTGACAAGACGCATTTGAAGGCCTTTGCATGGCTGAGTTTTGTTCATTACAACCTTCGTACAGGCCATGCGGAAAAACACGGAGAAACATTCCTCGAACTTTTCAGAGCGATCGTTCTACCATTAAAAAACACTACCTTTGAAGAACGGCATTCCGAGTTACGCCCGCGCAGCGTAAAGGGCTACGGAACTCCGTAATCATGTTAACGAGATCCTAAACTGTATATATGCTCATAAATCAGTATATAGATCATACCCTGCTCCGGCCTACGGCGACATACAGGGATATAGAGAAACTTTGTAAGGAGGCGCTGGAATACCGTTTTTCTCCGTTTGTCTAAATAGTTGTCACGTTCTTCGTGCAAAGAATTGCTTATCGAAGCCCCGGATATCCGGGTATGTTCGGTGGTAGGGTTTCCGTTGGGAGCCATGAGCAGTAAAGCCAAATGCTACGAAGCCGAACATGCTGTTGTCGATGGCGCCGACGAAATTGATATGGTGATCAATCTCGGATGGCTGAAATCCGGTGATACCGGAAAGGTTCTTCAGGATATCCATGCCATAAAAAGGCCATAGGTACCCGGGTTCTCAAAGTGATTATTGAAACCTGCTATCTCCATGACGACGAGAAAATACTGGCCAGTACCCTGGCTGCAGACGCGGGGGCTGATTATGTAAAACTTCTACGGGCTTCGGCAACGGCGGGGCTACGTTTCACGATATCGAACTGATGTCCCGTGCCGTAAACGGAAGGGCGCGTCTCAAGGCCTCCGGAGGTATAAAAAGTTTTGAAGTTGCAAAAAAATATATAGATTTGGGCGTAACCCGTATAGGAACCTCCAGTGGTATCGCCATTGTAGAAGGTTATACGTCCAACGAATCTTACTGATTGAGTGTACACATACAAGCACAGCAAGGCGATATGCCGAAACGGTACTGCTTCCGGGCGATCCGTTGAGAGCACGCTGGATTGCCGAAAATTTTCTGGACAATGCCGTGCAATACAATAATGTTCGCGGCATGTACGGTTTTACCGGTACGTACAAAGGAACACCGATCTCCGTACAGGGTACGGGAATGGGAGTACCTTCCATAAGCATTTACGCCCATGAACTGATCAACGATTACGGTGTAAAACAACTGATCCGTGTGGGCAGCGCAGGAGCGTACCAAAAGGACATTAAAGTCCGGGATATCGTACTGGCCATGGCAGCATCCACCAACAGCAATATAAACCGGATACATTTTAACCAGGACAGCTTTGCTCCTGTAGCTGATTTCGAACTTTTTACCGGGCCGTAAGTAAAGCCGGATTGCTGGATATTCCGCTGAAAGCAGGGAACGTTCTGACCAGTGATATATTTTATGACGCGGATCCGGACTATTATAAAGGTGGGCGGAATACGGTGTGCTTTGTGTAGAAATGGAAGCTGCTGCGCTATATACCATTGCAGCGCGTTTCGGGGTACGTGCACTGGCTATACTTACCATTACCGATCATGTGGTTACGGGGAAAGTATGGATGCTGTCGCCCGGGAAAAATCATTAAAAAACATGGTGAACCTGGCCCTGGAAACCGCGATAAACCGGTAAAGGTGCCTTCACCCCGTTGAATTATAAAATAGTTAGTACTTTGCAATCCTTATGCAAAAAAAAGATCAACATACAGAATAAACGTGCGCGTTTCGAATTTGAACTGCTCGACAAATACGTAGCGGGAATCGTACTTACGGGAACGGAGATAAAGTCTATCCGTCTGAGCAAGCTTCTATTGCCGAGAGTTTTTGCGAATTTAACGAACGGGGAGAATTATTCGTTATCAATATGTATATCGAAGAATATGCGCACGGTACGCATTACACCATAAACCCCGTAGCGAACGTAAGCTTCTGCTGAACAAAAACGAGCTTCGCAACTGAACAAGGAGGTGAAAAACGTAGGGCTTACCATCGTTCCGTTGCGTCTGTTTATCAATGACCGGGGGCTGGCCAAAATGGAAATTGCCCTGGCCAAGGGTAAAAAGATGTATGACAAACGGGAAACGATCAAGGACCGGGATAACAACGAAACCTGACCGGATCAAGAAAGCTTACAAATAAGAATCAGATCTCTATCAGTTATTTTTATTGCATAGAGTACCAGTCCTATACGGCTTTTGACGTCCAGTTTTTCAAAAAGGACCTCCCGGTAACCATCAATGGTTTCGGCGACAGGAACATATCTTCTGCGATTTCTTTGTATGTCCTTTCGGTACAGGCCAGTTTCAGGAATTCCACTTCTCTTTCTTTGAGGCACATTCCTGCGGATATTTCTTTTTTATCTATGGACTCGAGGATGGTATTGGTGATCCGATCCGAAAAGTAAAACCCTTTGGAAAGGGTATCGTCCAAAGCCTTTTCGAAACCATCGGGATGAATATCCTTTAACAGGTATCCCCTGGCCCCCAATCGGAGCATTCGGATAATGGTTTCTTCCCTGTCATCCATAGAAAGCGCAAGAACTTTCAGATCCGGAGCGTGTTCCCGGATCCAGCTCATCGTTTCCAGTCCGTCCATGACCGGCATATTGATATCCAGTAAAACGAGATCCGGAGCATTTGCAATACGTTGCATCTGTACTATGAAGTCCTGCCCGTTATAGGCGTGAAAAAGCACATCGTATTTATCCAGTGCAACATCAGGGAAGTAAGTGATTGCGCAAAAGCAAATGATCATCAACTATAGCAATGCTACTGCGTTTCATCGTGGTATTTGGTTGGTTTCAAGGGATATGTCAAAGTTATGGAAACTCCCGCATTTTTTTGCGCTTCCAATTGTATTTTCGCTCCTATCATGGCCGCCCTGCGGTTTATATTGATCATTCCGACTCCTTTCCGTACCTTTTCGGGGATGAATCCAATTCCGTTGTCCCGTACACAAATTATGATCTCCCGGGGCGTATAGCGGATACATACCGATAAAAGGTTGCCCTGGAGTGTTTGATACAATTGGCAAAGCACTCCTGCAGGATCCGGAAATGATCACTTCGTCTTTTTTCTCCATACAAACCGGAGTACCTTCGGTGTGGAATTCCGTTTCCAGAAATTAAGACGTTCGAAACGGCTTACTTCTGCCCTCAAAGCTTCTTCGAGACCCACGTTCAGAATGAAATCTGCATTGAGAGAATGCGATAACTGCCGTATTTCACGAACTCCTTTTCCGAGAATATCGGTAGCTTCTCTGAACTGGGACTTCTGCTGCTCCCCACCACACGTTCGAGCATATTGAGCTGCATTTTGGCTACGGAAAGCAACTGTCCGATATTATCGTGAAGTTCCCAACTGACATTTTTGAGGTTTGTTCCTGGATTTCGGTCTGGGCCTTCGCCAGCTCTTCCTCAAAACGTTTTTTGTCTTCGGCTTTCTGCATAAGCAGTTTGGTTTTCTCCGGTAGAAAACAGAGAAAATAGAAACTACGGCTACCAGCAATAAAGCAGGACCACCGAAGAAGCCAGAATCAGTAATTGTATCTCTTCCTGCTCCATAAAACTCCTGTGATAAAACAACTGTGCATGACCACGTTGAGTATAAAGATAACCAAAGAATACAAATCTCCTCCGTAATGAAAAAACTCGGATGCGATCATAAACGGAAGGAACGGTATAAAAAACAGTAATATTCCGAGGCTGAACCAGAAATAGACAGATCGTTGAAAATGTAATATAAAATCGTCCTTAAGACTTCTACGAATAAAGGTAAATGGTAATAATTACAAAGATCGTCCCGATAATATAGGTATAGGTCTGTCTTTCATAAATAAAATCCTGTAGCCCTAAACTATTGTAAATGCCAAAAGCAAGGAATAAGGTGGCCATAAACAGTATCCTGTTCCTGTACGTTATGCTCGTAATCAATGACCTGTACCACAGGAAATAAAAAAGAAACTGTATAACAGTATAGGTGTTTACGATAAAATGTATGGGATACCTGGCATCGAGTACCTGGTAATACACGATCTTATAGGAAAACTCGGTGATTGCCGTAAACCAGATGGAATACACAAAATACCTGCCCTTTCCCTGGCGATAGCGTCCGTAGGCCATGTAGCTATGATGGCAGACAAGAGTGCGATATACCGTATGCTTATGGTCAGTGTTTCAAATACCTGTTACCGTTTTATCATGTTCGAAAATCTGTATGCTGCAAAGGGAAATCGGGTTATGGAAGTACCGGAATATCAAGCGCTGATTTCCTCCGGTTAACCCGATAACCCGATACAAATATCCTAATAAGAAGCTTTAGGCGGGTCTCCAGCGCCACCGTAGTTGTACGGGTCGATATCCATTATTTTATCGGGGACATCATTATACATCAAAGGCATGCTTACGAATGCACTTTCCTGTTTACGTGCTTTTTTCCCTGCCGGCGAAATAAACAGGGTCATGACATTTTGTTTTTCTCCTGATTCTTCTGTTTCCGGATAAACCCCGAAATAAAAACGGAAGCCTTCAAGCGTATAACCTTTGCCTTAGCCTCCTGTTTTGCCCATGCAAATAATGCTCAAGCTCATCCAGACTGTAATAGGTATGGCTCGTATACTCGAAAGCGGGCTGGTGTACGGGTATAAATCCTTTGCAGTATCCTGTCGCATTTTTACGCCCTGCATCAGGTTGTCGAGTTCCTTTACAAACCTGCTGCTGAGTTTGAAGCTCGTTTTACATCTATGGTATTTGGGCTTATTGACTTTTTCAGGCTGGTGTTCCGTACAAGACAGACAAAGCAGGACAAGAATAAGCATTACGGCTGAAACAGCTTTCCGGTAAGTTAGTTTTCATAATATGTGGTTTAATGGTTTGGATAAAAGTATAGATAAAAAGCTTAAAACCGGACAACACGATAAGCAAAAGGGAAAATCCCCTTTCACCCCGGGACAAACACCCCTGAAAATCAAGGAAAAAAGCCCCTTGTGCCGGTTTCCTCATCCGGATACCTTTGACCAAAACAAATACGGAGCCCCGGAAGCTCCGGCACCACTACAAACTTTAATCCTTATCTATTATGAAACTTTACTTCAAATCGCAATGCAGGAACTCGGCGTTAGGAAGTTCCGGGAAAGAAGCCAACCCGCAAATATTGCACTATGCCAAGAAGCGGGTTTCCCCGGCTATACATCAGACGAATCGGCCTGGTGTAGTTTGTTCATGAACTGGGTAGCCCAGGAAGCCGGGTTGGAAAAATCGGGAAGCCTTGCCGCCAGATCCTGGCTGAACAAGGGATTTCCGTCAGTATACCCGAACCTGGAGATGTTGTAGTCTTCTGGCGGGTAAGCAGGGAGTCCTGGGAGGACATGTAGGCATTTTTCTGGGATTTTCTTCGGATGGCAAAAGAATTTACTGCCTCGGCGGAAACCAGGGAAACCAGGTTTCCATCAGCGGAAGGAGTACCGAATACCTGCTCGGTTTCCGAAGATTGAGAGCGGCAGGAAAACGATCTTCTCCGGAAAACCCTCAAAAAGGGACATACCGCACCGAAGTGGTAAGTCTTCAGGATGCTTTAAAACAACTGGCTATAACCCCGGAACCTCCGATGGTATTTTCGGACCGAAAACAGAGCAGGCATTAAAAGATTTCCAGGCTTCGGATCTCACCTTAGCTATAACGGAGTCTTTGACAAACCGACAAGAGAACTGCTTACCAAACTTTAAACCAATAAAACAAGTATTAATCTTAATCAACGATCATGGCAAAAGAAGTATTACCGGAACAATTAATGAATTCTGTTTTGGGTAAGTTATACGACGTACTTACCAACGGAGATGATGTGGTCCCTAAATCGGATGACAACTACCTCGCCTGGCTTTCTGTAGGCAGCCCTACCCCAAAGACGAACTGGAATTTTTGTCTACCGGGCTTACGGTGTAATCCGCCAGCCGGAAACAGCAACGGTGAAAACCTGTGGAAAAAACACCGGAAGAAATCAACCAGCTCCTGGCTCAGGACGTCAGCAGGAAGTATATGCAGGCAGAAAACCTCGCAAGACTTTGCGATATGATCCCGGATACCAGCGGGTTCCGGCGATGTTACCATGAATGTATGGAATCCGGAAAACACGCTTTCGCAGGCGTACAATCATATTCTGAAATTCAGCCAGGTAGCCAATTTCGAACCGGATGAGAAAACCAAGCCAAAATTGCGAGGCTGCGGGATTACTTCAGGAAAAAAAGATCAAAAAGAATATCGTTACCGAAGAGGAAGAAGAAGTATTACAGGAAACACCGCTTGTAAAACTATACAACGAAAAGATGCAGCATACATGAGTGCTGCGCTGGAATACAATACCCACAGGGTAAACGCACTTTCCGGCAAAGATCCTGCGGCTATCCATTTCTGGGCTATGAATGCCGGTATACTCCGGAATAAGTCATGGCTGCAAAAAACGACTGGATCACAAACGGCTATAAAGAAGAATATGATCAGATTGCCGCATTTATAGCCCAGGTTGAAGGAAGGAGCATGCTGACACTGAAACAGCAGTATATCGACGACATGGAGAAAGCCCGGCTTACCGGCCTGTCTTCCGTTCCGATTTTTACTATACTTCACTGCTCCCCGGCGGTTTTGCGGAAAGCGATAGCGGGTGGACCGAATTCACCTTCCGGAGCTCCGATTATCAGTCCAACTATAAGTTCGACTCCAAAAAAGGCGGCGGCGGCGGCGACTTTCCCTGGGTTCTTTAACGTCGGAGGGAAAGGTAGTTATGAAAGACCAAAAGTACGCGAAAAATAGATGCCTCACAGTTCCGTCTCAGTTTTAAGATATGCCAGGCACCCATATTGAGGAGCTGGTGCAATTTTAATTTTCTCTCCAGTAAATACTGGAGGTTCGACCAGAACAACGGTGAATTCAAAGATAATATGGTTTCGGACGGGCAGGTACCACCTCCGGAATGATCCCGGCCTATACCACAACAGCCATCTTTGTCAAAGACCTCAATCTCTACTTCGGAAACAGCATGCAGAAATCACCAGCGAAATGACCAAGGCAAGTGGTGGCGGATTTGTGTCCTGGGGACCGTTTCACGCCGGGGAAAATACGAATCGAACAGCCAGGAACGCGATATGAGCTCGAGCAGTGACTCTCAGGGTATAAAAATACAGGGAATGCAGCTCATCGTTTTAAATGTCATATGCTCCCGAAATCTCCGGATGCCAAACCGGATGTTAAGGAGTGGTATAACCACATAGAGAAGTTAAGAACCTCGCGGGAGTACCGCGAGGCTTAACTTAAATAGTTCTTTAACTCTCGGTTACCGAGTAAAAACCATTATAATCATGTCACAATTAGCCACGATTTTCAGGAAGATAAAAGATGACTTTGTAAATAATCACCTGGCTGAAGAGGACAAGGAAAAATATAGGTTGCTGTTTTCCTCCGTTCTCCACCGGGTTCGATTATGAAGATTTTCTCTTTCTGGATACTAATAAAGCCGCAGAAGAAGCCCATAAATATTACGATGAGCTCTATGAGTTTTCCCAGATGGCCATACGATTTGTCGGGGAGGTAACTTCTGGAGTGTATCCGGCGATCGCAAAGACTATCTTTACAGTGCTTACGGAGAGATCCTCCGGGACTGAAACTTATGGACCCCGACACGCTGAACATAAAAATGATTTCCGGACACCCTGTTTTTCTCAAAGTGCTCAATCTTCTCCAGGGTGATGATTTTGACGAATATCGTTCTTATGACTCCCTGATAAAAAAACTGGGTAATGAAATTACAGCACTTACCGAAAATGCCCCGGATAACGTGTTGGAAATAGATTTGAAAAAAGAAAGTCTCGAAAAACTGGAAACGACATGGGAAGCTTCCGGAAACCGGCAGAAGGTGGAAGCTGTATTCTTACTGTGGTAAAGACGAATTCAAACGTTTTATGCGGAGGTTTATAGCGACCAAAAGTGCTTTTGAAAGTGCCCTGCGGACCCATGTGGAAGATACTTTATTATACCAGTTGTACCCCAATAACCTGTATAAAGGAAATAGTGCGGAATGGAAAAAAATAGAGATCCGGAAACGGAACTGGACACGCTTTCCGGCATGGTCCGGGAAGAGGAATACGGCAGTATTTTCGGCAACTCTGACATGGCTGATATCGATATCGAAAAAATTGAGTTCGAACTGCTCTTTGCCAAAATTACCCGTCCGTGGTTTGACGAATCCCTGCTTCGTTCTCCTTTCTGGAACATGTATGTCCTCAACCGGGAGGATATTGATATTCCGAAGTGACTACCGAATTATTTTTGTACGTAACGTACGTATAGAACTACCCGAACACTCCGATAAAAACAAAAACTCCTCCGAACCGACCAGATTCAGAATCTCGGTCCTTTTATCATCAATACGGCACAATTGCGTACCGGTCAGAAACTGAACCTCAACTCGGTAAATACCGCACTGAATATTAATCGGAAAACTATTCTGAACGTATCTTCCGGACTGGAGAAAAAAACAAGCATGATGTCCAGAGTATGCGTACGCTCATCAGTAAAAACAACAGCAATTCGTAACGCTGGCACCGCGCTTACAAACGGATACCGTCACCGTGAAAAAGGTTAACAAAGCCCGTGTAACTCCCGTATCGCCATGGAACCCAAAATGAAGTTACTAAAATGTCTCCTCATATCAAATTTCTTCTGAATGTCAAGGGAATATTTTCTTTTAAGGATCGGGATAATCAGGCTGCCGTTGCGGTTTTGCCGCAGCATCTTCTCTTCACCACGGAGGGCAAACCTGCAAATATTACACTGATCAATACTTCCGGACATATATTAGAGGGGAGTTTTAACAGGAATGCCGAATTGGTCATGGAGGTTAAAGTTCCCGGATACGTATCACAACGTATAACGTTTACACCCGCATCACTTCTGACCGGACAGGTATTTACAAAAAATGTACTTTTGCAAAAAGAAGTAAAGCCCACGGCAACAGTGGCGTCAGAAGGGTTTCAACTGATAGGTGTAGTCCCAGGATCACGGTAATTTCCCTACTCCTATCCGCGGTGCCGACTATCTCTGAACACCGTACACGCCGTTTTTGAAAATTCCGGTCAGCCCGTATATTCATGCCTGTTTTCAGAGCTACTTTCTGTGACAGGCTTGTTTTACAAGGAGAAAATAATTTTCACTATATTTTAACATTCCATGACGTAATTAGTTTTACATTCGCATACAATACAGGATCATCCGATCCAGAACATTCAAA
>JACADM010000146.1_pt1 | contig 28339 bp, 57 predicted proteins | sample 7512371 | NCBI WGS metagenome assembly JACADM01 (sample SAMN14389041, study PRJNA612141) | algae metagenome | isolation source: non-axenic algae culture | place: India: Navi Mumbai | collected 2017-01
TTCTCGCAGACTGCGCGAAATGCGCCAATTCCGCACTTGGCGGATCGAATCTGGTGATCCCCGGCATGCCGATACCGTGCTCTCTCAACCTGCGAGGACCATCGAATGAAGAAGTTTGCCAGTCTCTTTCTCTGTGGGCCTGACCGCGTGCGTGTTCCGCTCAGACCAGCCCCTGCCCGGCCGACACGAATGTCGACGGCATGCTCAGCCCAGCCGACTTCAGCACTTTGGGTATCCGCGTTCAATAACGCCACGACTCTCTGCGATCAGAACAACGACGGCTCCTGCACGCCCGCCGACTTCAGCGCCCGGGTCGCCAACTACAACGCCGGGTGCGACTTCACCGACTCCGACGGCGACCGCATCCCCAACATCTACGAGAACAACACGGGCAATTACGTCGCCGGGTTCGCCACGGGACCAACCCAAACAACCCGACTCCGACGGCGACAATCTCGAAGACGGCGACGAGATCTACGGCACCACCACCGGCGTCAACCTCCCCGGCATGGGCGCCAACCCGAACCGCAAAACCATCTTCGTTGAGATCGACTGGACCGAAGACGACTACAACACCTCGTTCGCACCGTCCGAGGCCCGGTATGGTCAGCCGGGTGCAGGCCGCATTCGCCGCCTCGCCCTCACCAACCCCGACGGATCGACCGGCATCGACTTCATCATCGACTACGGCGGGGCGGGCTCTTCACCGGCGGCACCGAGATCCTCGACGGCACCAACCCCGAGTACCTCGAATTCAGCTACCACTGGCACGACAACTACATGGACCCCAGCCGGTTCGGCTGCTTCCACCACGGCGTCTTCACCCACCGATACAACTCGCCGAGCAACGGCTCATCGGGCGTTGCGTACATCAACGGCGACGCATTCTTCGTCACCCTCTACCAGTACTGGGACTGGGACGAGGGCGTTGCCAACACGCTCATGCACGAGATCGGACACAACTTCGGACTCCGTCACGGCGGGTTCGAGAACCGCAACCGTAAACCCAACTACAACTCCGTCATGAACTACAACAACCAGTTCCCCGGCGTCGACGTCGACTGCGACGGGTTCGGTGACGGCATCCTCGACTACTCCCGCGGCTTCAACCCCGACCTCAACGAGAGCACTCATCGAAGCCGACGGCATCTGCGGCGTGTGCCCATCGACTGGAACGAGAACGGCAGCATCGACGCCGGCACCATCACCCGGAACATCAACTGCTCCAACCTCAACACCACGAACTGCGGCAGCTTCGGCGCTACGACGACGACTCGTGCAACATACTCCAGACCAGAACGACTGGAACGCCATGAACTTCTCGGCCAAAGCCGGGGCATCCAGCCCGTGCTGATCGAGTGCGACAACCCCGTCCCGATCCGGTAAGCCCCGCCCGGTCATACCATCAGGCATGACCGAAGCCGACATCGCATTTCTTCTCGAACTCACCGCGATCCCACGGCTGCCGGCCGTGAGGGTCGCGTTGTTTCTTTCATCAGGCAATGGGTGAGCGCTCGCGACGACCTCACACTCGAAACCGACGCCTCGGGCAACCTGACCGTCACGTTCAAAGAGCCCTCGGACCCGGGCTCGCCCGTCTACTTCACCGCATCTGGACCACCCAGCATTCGTCGTTGAACGCGTCATCGCGCCCAGCGCCCTCGAAACGCCTTCCGCGGCGGCGTCATGGACGACTACTTCCCGGCACGCGTCGGATCATCACCGCCGACGACCGCCGACTGCCCGGCACCATCACCGAGCAGACCGACGCCACCTCGAAAGCCCCTACAAGCACTACCTCTGCGAGCTCGACGAGCCGGCCGAGGAACATCACGACCAAGGACATCGCGTTGGCTCCTGCCCGAGCCTTCGGTCGAGGACGGGATCATGTACACGCACGCCTGCGACGATCTTGCCGCGGCCGCATGCGCGATGTTCGCGCTCGATCGCATCCGCTGAACGGAGCGAGGAAGCACAAAGCAGACGTCCGCATTCTCACACGCGGGAAGTCGGCTTCATCGGTGCAGCTGCGGTCGTGCATCACGGGACGGTGCCCAAGGAGGCCAAGGTCATCGCGGCTCGAGAACAGCCGTGCGTTCCCCGAAGCCCCGATCGGCGGCGGGCCCATCGTGCGTGGGCGATCGCCTGACCATCTTCAGCCCGCGCTGACCGACGACATCGCCCGCATCGCCGAGGACATCGCCGGCGGCCTCGTCCCCACCGCTTCGCAGAAACAGAGCGATCTGCCCAGAGTGGAAGTGGCAGCGCTGATGGCCGGCGGCGTGCGAGGCGACCGTCTTCTGCCACGCCGGGCTCGACGCGACCTGCGTCTGCCTGCCGCTGGCAACTACCACAACATGGCCAATCTCGACGAGGCCCGGGCGGGCACGCTCAAGGATCGAAGCCCGGCCGCGAGCACGTCGCCGTCGCCGACGCGGCTGGCATGGTCGATCTGCTCACCGCCTGCGGCTCACGACTCGCCTCGCCGCCGCCCTCCAAGACCAGCCAGCGTCTGGACAACCTCTGGAAAGACCGCAAGTCCATCCTCGACGAAAGCTGACGATCACTCGTCCTCGTCGTTCTTCGGCTTGGGTTTGTCGATCACAAGATCGAGCCCGGGCCCTTGTTGATCAGATCGAGCGGGTTGAGCGTGTCGCCCACGTTCTGCATCAGAAGCTCAAGGTCGGCAAGCGTCTTCTGCTCGCCCGGCATGCCCTTGGTGCGCGGGCACCATCGTGATCGATTCGAAGAGCGGGATCTGACGACCCAGCAACGAGGTCACGCCCGTCTTCAGCTTGCCCAGCGCCTCTTCCGTGAGCGCCGCCATGGGGACGTACGTCACGACGTCGATGTATCCGTCGGTCAGGCGGATCGTGCCCTGGACTCGATCGTGAACTCGCCGATCCGGGATCTTCGTGCGGGTACTTCAATACGCCGCTGTTGATGGTGAAGTTCACCGGGCTCATCCTGCGTCCGATGCCGCCCTCTGACTGCTGCTTGGCGACCTTCATGACCTTGGAAGATCAGTGGTCTGGAATCGAGCCGTCCGAGATCGACGACAGCCTCCATCTGCAGGTCCTGCAATCGGCTGGCTCGGTCGTTCGAACGAGCGGGATCTCGAGCACGTTGACGGTCAGCTGCGCCCGGCCCGTCGTCGGGGCCTTGGTGACGCGCCCAATGACGGGCAGCGCTCGCCGATGAACTCGCCCGCCCGGGCCGGACCTCGCGACGACGAGCTGCCGGTTCGATGGCGATCAGCCGACCCTCGTACATCTTGCCCACCAGCTTGCCCGAGGCCCGCGTGGTCTGGAGGTCGAGCGTGAGCGCCCGCCGTCGGCCTGCAGATCGCTCGCCTTCACATCGAGCATGGTCGGGGCCCGAGCACCTCGAGCAGGAGCCCGTTCTGCGCGGCAGCCCGTCGATCATCGCCGTCGGCATCCTTGGCGAGGATCTGACCATCGATCTTGGCGCGGTTGAGCGCGACGCTCCCGTCCTCGGCCGCGAAGACTCGACCCGCGCGACCAGCGTGATGGGCTCGCGGTCGGCATCCGTCGGCTGTCCTTTGCCGTCAATCAGGATCTGCCCGGCATCGCCCGAGATGTGCAGGTACACGGGCTCGTACGCGTGCGTCACACCCCCTGCTCGCCCGTCGATTCATGCGGACGAACAGGCTCACGCAGTCGGCATCCACTCTGGCATCGATGCCAAACACACCCTCACCGGCCCGCCGCCACGCGACACCAGCCGATCCACACGGATGTCCAGCCCGATCTCATCCGTCACGCACTGCGCTCGGCTCCGGGGGCTGACCGAACCCGTAACGCGTCGCCACCTCAGGGCCACGCGCCAATCGATCTGCGCCGGCTCGCCCAGCGCGATCGCCTCCTGCGACACCACGAAGCGGATCGGCGTTTCAGAATTCAATCGCGGGCTCGTCAGGCTCAGGCTCGCCATCGAGCGTGCCGACCGAGCCGTCGGCGATCATGCCCGTCAGCGCCACGTCTGCATCCACCTTGGCTCCGAACAGACCCGCGATGAGCCCGTCGTAGTGCCCACGTCATCCACCGGGCCCGCATCGGGCGATTCGATGCGCACGTCCGCGAACCGGCCCACCGAGCCGACCCGCATCGAACCCGACATCCGCCCCGCCCGTGATCGCCACGACCCGGCCGCCAGTCGTGACGACATCACCCGAGATCGCCAGCGACATCTGCTCGTTGCCCTGACCCGGATCGCACCGACTGGCAGGTGCCCATCGATGATGAGAGCCTCGAAACCGATCGGACCGGGCGGAGTGTCTCCTCGCCTCGTTTGATGGGCAAACCCTCGACCATGCCCGACGCGGTGAGCTTCACCTCAGGCTTGCCCGTCGCCGCCAGCGACCAGCCGTGAAGCAGATCGAACGCCGAGCGTCATCTCCACCCGCGGCTCAACAAACCGCGCCCACAGGCTCGGCCTTGCCCGCGGCCTGTCCGGCTCGAAGACGGATCTGCTCGATCACCTCGGGCCCGATCTCCGACACCAGTGCCCGCCCGTCACGCGCAGATCACCCGATGACATCTCCGCATTCAGACCGCCCTCGAGCCGATCGCTCGACACGCTCAGATCGATCTCGCCGCTGGCTGCGTCGGCGACCAGCACGACATCGACCAGCCGACCGATCCGGCCGCCAGCACGCGGCCGCTGCTTCAGACAGGTCGGCGACCTCGGCCGCCAGCACGCACAAACCGCTCAGGTCGATCCGCCCGTCGTACCGCACCCGCTCGGGCGTCAACGCCCTGCTCGATCAGGTTCATCGCGACGATCTTGCCACCCGCGACCACGGGCTCGCCGACTGCGAGAGGCCGCTGACCGATCGCACCCGTGCCAGCCGCTCCATCGAGTGTCAGTGCCATGTCGAGGCGGTCGGCACGTACTGCTCGCCTGCCGAGCCGCGCAGCTCACCCCGAGCAGCCCGAGGTTCGTCGTAAGTTCCGAACGCGACCAGTCGATGCCCGTCTCGCCCAGCGGCGAGTGATGTCATCGGCCGTCAGCGACAGCCGCCCCCGTCGGCAGCCGAGATCGTCTCGGGCATGAACCGCCCGATGAGCGAGCCCGCGTTCAGGTACGTGAGCTTCACACCCTGTTCGTCGGACCTGATTACGTCATCGGCGACAACAAAGTCCGCGCTTGCCCGTCAGGCGGTCCGACTTCACATCGAACGCCAGCCCGATTCGGCTCTCCGCATCCACCGAAGCGGTCGCGATGATGTCGAGCACGGGGCCGATGTCCTCGCTGAGCACAAGCCCCGCGGACTGGACCACGGGCTGGGCGAGACTTGTCATCGCGTTCCGCAGCGCGACTCGCCGTCGATCCTCGGCACGCCGACCCTGAACGCACCCGTCTCGTCGACCAGGCTCCGACGCTCGGGCGACACCTCAAGATCGCCCGCAGCCTGATCGTCGACCCGCAGCGACATGCTCCTGCGATGCTCGCGCCGTCTTCGATATTCAGCACATCGACCGTCGCGCGAGGCCGACGTCGCGAGCGTGCGATTCGCCAGCGATCAGGACCATGCCCGTCATCGGTTCGATACGCAGGCTCCGCCTTGCCGCAGACCGCGCGGAGGTCCGTTTCGGTCTCAGACTGCAAGCGGTTCAGATCGACCGCGACATCGCGCCAGAGCTCGGCCCGTCCGCCGGTCGAGCCTGACGCCCTCGATACCGAGGCGGCGTGTCACGGCGCGATGGAGTCCGCCTCGAACCGCACGCCCGAGCCGCTGTCGCGCAGGACCGTGTCCTCGATGACGAATCCCGCCCTCGCACGTTGTCGGTGACGTACAGCCGAAGCTCGCGCGACGCCGCCCTCGAAGGCCAGGCTCCGCGTCGACGCGTTGCCGAGATCCTCGACGACCGAGATCTTGGCGTCCCTGAGCCACGCGCCGGCCAGCGAATCGAGCAGCCCCTCGACGTCGTTGATCTCCGCACCACCCTTGAGCCCCGCGAGCACCGCGCGACGACCCCTCGCCCGGCAATCGGCCCGACGCGTCGTAGAGCTCCGTCAGCTCGGCGTTGAGCACGAGACCCCCGCGGGGCTCTCATCGAGCCGTGCGGTCGTGACCGCCTGCACCAGACACCCCGCTCCACGCCGCGTCGTGACGTCGAGCGTCACGGGCTCGATCATCCACACCTCGTCGGCGTGCCCGCAAGCTGCGTCGTCTCCACCTGCCCGCGCGGACCGTGGTGCTCCAGTCGAAACCCCTGCCGTCCGTGGGCAGCGTCGCGGAACTCGTTCAGTCTCACGCTCACGCCCGGCATGTCGCTGAGCGTCACGACCTGACCAGACTCAAGCGTCACGCTCTGGCCCGCAGCCTCAGCCAGGCTCCGGCAACGCCGCGCTTTCACGCGCTCATCGCCGCGAACCATCCCGTCGCGGCGCGCTCGACGCGGTAGCCGCCCTCGACCTTGCGGAACGTCACGGGCAGGCTCGCTGCGATGGCTGACGAATCGAACACCACCTCAGCCGTGCCGCGTTCGGGCGTGGCGTTGAACGTGACCTTCGACGTGTACGCCCCAGATCGAACGACTCGCCCACAAACGCGTCGATCGGCGAAGCCTCGCCCGCCAGCGCCACGCTCCCGGTCGCGCTGGCTTTCTCGGGTGTGATCAGCCCTCGCTGTCGGTCAGGCCCGTGACATCGAGCGTGATCTCCGCTCGGCCCGACCAGTCGGGCGCGCGACCGTGCTCGTCAGCGTGCCCGATGCCGGCCCGCCGACCGCGAGATCGAGCGCCATCAATCTCTGGCGCCGTACTCCTCGCCTCGGCGGTGATGTACACGACGCTCAGGCTCTTGGGCGCGGGCTTGCCGCGCCAGCGAAGCAGGCAGACGCGCGGCCCCTCCGACTTGAGCGGGATCCTTGCTCTTGGGCTCGAGACCGCCCAGCGGCCCCTCGCTCGTCGATCGTCACATCGCCCGAGACCGTGATCGTGCGTCTTTTCCAGTTCAGCGCCCGCCGAGACCGGTCCGTGCGGATATCAGCGTCGGCGTCTCGCGAGCCATCGACAATGCGCGGCTCCTGACGCTCTGCCCGCCGACCCAGGCTCAGCCCGAGTTTCTCGATGCGTACGTTGCCGCCGGGGCTTCCGAGTCTCGACTCGACCGCGCCCTGCCGACACGCCCGACGATCGTGGGCGCGCGCGACGAGCACGACCAGAGCCGCAGCCGTGACGATGGCGATCTTGCGCTGCGCCCGCAGCTCTTGCCGGGGCCGCCGACGGGTTCGACGACCTCCATGCGCTCGGCCTGCTCCTCACGCTGGCGCGACGAGCGACCCGGATCCACCAAGCTCAACGAACGTCCCTGCTCGCTCACGCAATCTCTCCACTGGCTCCGCCACCAAAACCTATGCCCAAGCCCGCCCGAGGTGTCATAAAGAATCGGCGGCCCCGATAGGGACCGCCGTAAATGATTTCTCATTGCATGTGAGGCGAAAGTCAGGCGTCGGACGTCTTGACGATCTGCCATTCCCTCGGCCGACCGGGGCCTGACGACCGAAGATCGTGACCAGAACACGGACCGGGCCCTTCTCGGGGAGCAGAACCGTCGACCGTGCCCTCGTAGCCCTCGAACGGGCCTTCCTTGATCGTGACCGCCTCGCCCTTCTCGAAGGTCAGCTACCGTCGGCTCGTCCTCGGGCTTCTTGCTGTCTGGGCATTTTCTCGATCTCGTGCTGCTGCAGCGGCGTCGGACGCCCGGCTGTGCCCACGAAATCGCCCACGCCCGTGGTCTCCTTGATCAGGAGAACACGTCCTGCGGGATTCGGCCGTCCTCCTCCAGACGCATCTCGACGAAGACGTAGCCCAGGTAGAGCTTGGTCTGGGTGATCCCGCTGCTTGCCGCCCTTGATGGTTTTGGTCTTCTCCATCGGGACAAGGATGCGGTTGACGAGGTGGCCCATGTTCTCGATCTGGACCTTGCAGGAGTCTCTCGCGGACCGAGCTCTCTTGTTCGAGGCCACGCGGAGCACGAACCAGTCCATGCCCTCGTGGCGGACGGGCTCGTCGTCGCCGATCAGGTCGGCCTTCTCGTTGGGCTTGCCGTCGGGCGCGGGCTCGGTCGGGCGGGGAGCGGCTTCGGGCTTGGCTCCGATTCGCTCTGAGGGGTCTGGCTGTCACCCTCGACCGTTCCGTTCTGATGCGGCATGTCGTGCTCAGCCATGGATGTACCGTTCCCTTTCAACCTGAATCATATTGCGTGCGATCTGTCGTGATCTGGGGCACCGAGCGGGCGTCGGCCACGGAGCACACCGATCAGCTTGAAGCTACGCGCCGAAGCCGTAGTCGATCACGAAGATAATCATCGCCAGAAGGAACGAGGCGATCACGACCACCATCGGTAGACCACGGACCTCTTTGCGGGTCGACCAGTTGACCTTCTTCATCTCGCCGTCGGTCGCGATCAGGAACTCCACCGTGCGGCGCGCATCGCGACGAACAGATAGATCAGCACCGCACCGATGAGGATGATCACGCCCGCCACGCTCGCACGGACGTAGATCACGTCGAAGGCGGCGATGCCGACCGCGGAGACCACCTCGGCCCTGAATGGGGCGTCCCGACGATGTTCTCGTTGACGACGCTCCGGCACCTCGACGATCTGATCGTCGTTCATCCGGATGTTCGAGATGATCGCCGAGCCCGTCCGGGCATCGCCCGTCAGGAAGCTCTCGACCGTCGCGGTCCCGATGAGCTCGTCCTCAGACTCGACCGACGCGCGGGCTGGTACAGGTCGACCTGCACACCCTCGGCGAGTGTCCCGTCGACCGCAGCGAGATTCAGCGTGTACGTGGGCTTGGGCGGCACATAGGTGGACGCACGGTTCCGGCCCACATCGCCCCGAGCACCAACGCCCCGGCGAAGATCGCCGTCAGCACCCGCACCCAGTAACCCTGTCCCGGCTTGTAAACACCGACGCTCATGTGTGCCCGTTTCGATTGCCGAGGCTTTCTGCCCCAACACGCCAGAGAGGAATCGAACTAACCTGCGGATTTGGAATCCGCTGCTCTACCAATTGAGCTACTGGCGTTCCGTGGCTTCGCCACGAGTCATCAGGCACCGGGCATCAGGCACAAGTTCCAGTGAACCCGAGTGCCTTGTGCACGGTGCCCAGTCTCTCTTCCCGCTTGATCTTGTGCAGCGTGTGTTTGCGGAGACGCGGGAGTACTTGCGGATCCCCTCCTTCATCTTCTCCGGCAAGCCGCCCTTCACATTCACCGAAGTCCGGTAGTTCAGGTCGTCGCACTCGGTGCACTGAAGCCACACGTACTCGCGGGCTGCTGATTTCTTCTTGGCCATCGGGACACCCGTTGTTTCCACGCGTCGCGGTCGGCGGACCCACCGCCCAACCAGACCACGTTCTTTGAAAGCCGGTCCGCCCGCTTTCACGAGCGGACCGGTGAGAATCAATCTGACGGCGATCCGAGTCTTACTCGATGATCGCGGTCACCGTGCCCGAACCGATGGTCCGGCCGCCCTCGCGGACAGCGAAGCGGAGGCCTTCCTCGATGGCCACCGGCTTGTCACCAAGGTCGACCTCGACCTCGATGTTGTCGCCGGGCATGCACATCTCGGCGCCGCCGAGCAGCGATCGAGCCGGTCACGTCCGTCGTGCGGAAGAAGAACTGCGGACGGTAGTTCGAGAACGGGGTGTGACGGCCGCCTCGTCCTTGGTCAGGACGTAGACCTGACCCTTGAACTTGGTGTGGGGCTTGATCGAACCCGGCTTGCAGATGACCTGACCGCTGGATCTGGTCCTTCTCAACGCCGCGGAGCAGGATACCGACGTTGTCGCCGGCCATGCCCCGGTCGAGCGTCTTGTTGAACATCTCGACGCCCGTGACGGTCGTCTTCTGGTTCGGCGCCAGACCGACGATCTCGGCCTCGTCGCCAACCTTGACCACGCCACGCTCGATACGACCCGTTGCCACGGTACCACGGCCCTTGATCGAGAACACGTCCTCGACGGCGACCGTGTAGGGCTTGTCGGCCTCACGCGCCGGCTCGGGGATGTAGCTGTCGAGCGCGTCGAACAGCTCATCGAGCGGCTTACAGATCTCGTCGTCGCCCGGTTCTCGGGCGGCCTTCGACTGACCCCGGATAATCGGGGTGTCGTCGCCAGGAACTCGTACTTGTCGAAGCTCGCGGATTTCCATCTCGACGAGGTCGGCAAGCTCCGGATCGTCGACGAGGTCGACCTTGTTCATGAACACGACGATGTAGGGCACACCCACCTGACGGGCGAGCAGCACGTGCTCACGAGTCTGGGGCATCGGGCCCGAGTCGGCGGCCACAACGAGAATCGCGCCGTCCATCTGGGCCGCACCCGTGATCATGTTCTTCACGAAGTCGGCGTGGCCCGGGCAGTCCACGTGAGCGTAGTGACGGGTCTCGGTCTCGTACTCGACGTGCGACGAATGGATCGTCACCGTCTTGTTCGAGTCACGAACCGTACCGCCCTTGGTGATGTCCGCGTAGCTCTTGGCTTCGCTGAGACCCTTTGCTGCTGCTCGCGCCACGCTGCCGCCGTGAGCGTGCTCTTGCCGTGGTCAATGTGACCGATCGTGCCGACGTTCACGTGCGGCTTGGTGCGCTCGAATACACCCTTGGCCATAGCCCTGAACCTCAAATCCGAGCAGTCCGAGCCCTCAACCGTTGACGGGCCCGCCGCTGCGAACGACTTACTTCTTGAGCCGGTTTCGACCGACCCGAACCAGCCCGCGGGCGAGGCTGACGCTAAGCGCTCGACCGTGAGCACCTCAACAAACAATTCGACCCGCACCGCCTCAGCCCGGAAGCCGAGCGCGGGTCACCACCCGACCCACATATAGCCGGTCAATGAGCATAGGTGCCGAGAACGTCACCGTCTCGCCACCGATGAACACAAAGCCGCTGGTGGGATTTGAACCCACGACCTCACCCTACCAAGGGTGCTCTACCACTGAGCTACAGCGGCCTCGTCCCGGCCCACCGCCGAGTTGAGGATCCGATCCTAGCCAGAGCCCATTCGCGGTCAACGATCAGGCACCCTCCGAAACCACCATTCCTCTCAACGTCCGCATACCACCACCCGGACCCCGCCCAGCTTGCCCAGCCCGTCCACCCCGATCTCAAGCCCCGATCAGCACCCGCCCGCCGCCGGCACGACACCGATCTCCGCGCCCTCTGGGAAACCGGAGATACGCATGCACATCAAAGACCCGCACACGCCCTCCTCTTGGCCGCCGCCCTCTGCGGTGCCCCGCTGCCCCTCGCCCAGGCATCTACGCCGAGGTCACGACCAGACCAACGCTGGAACGCCCTTCCGGGCTTCCCGAGCAAGGCGCGGGCCAACCGGGACTCGGGCTCCGATCTCGGGTCGGACACCATCCGTGTCTACTCCGACAGCCCTACCACCACCGATATCGGGTGATCACTCTGACGCCCAGCCGGGCATGGCCCCGACGCTTCTGATCGGCAAGCCCAGCCACCCTCAACCCAACGCCAACGCCCCGCTCGACCAGGCTCGGCTGCCGGACCCTCGCGGGCATCAAGGCCGACGAAGGACCCGGGCCCAGATCTTCGCCAAGCACATCTCTGGGCCGGGCGTCGAGGTCCACCGCCTCGTCCGGCTCGATCTCACGGGCGACCTCGATGCGCCGATCGTCCACTGGGGTGACACAGCGACACCCCGCCGAGCATCGGTGTGATCGACATCGACGGCTCGGTGACGCCCAGGATCGGTCGCGGCGTACAACGGGAGCATCGGTGCGGTCACGATCGGTGGCGATTTCAACGGACAGCTCTCGGCCGCCAGCCCGATCACCTCGCTCAGTGTCTGGGGCGACATGGGCTCGGAAGGCCGACCCGCGGTCTGGGCGTCGGCCGCTGGCAGCTTCGCGATCGAGCGTGTGACCGTCGCGGGCGACATCGGCCGACCGGGCGAGGCGGCCGACATCATCACCGCCGGCGCGATCCTCACGATCGAGGCCGACGAGATCCATGCCAACATCGATCTCGAGACCGACCCGGCTGTCCCGGATTCCTCGCGGGCGTGACCACGGGGCGGCTACGAGGGCCTGCTCGCCCGCACGCTCACCAGCTTCGGCGGGTGGAGCGTGGCGCCCATGCTCTCGATCGCGGGGGACTTCTCGGGCGAGATGATCTTTACCAACGCGATCCGCAACAGGCGGGCCGCCGGCCCGGAGATCGACATCGCCGGGAGTGTGACCGAGGGCTCGAGCATCATCGTGGGCGCGATGTCACCAACACGGGCATGCCTTCGAGCGAGATCCTTGTTCGAGGCGAGCAGGGCTGCAGGGTCAGATCATCGTGGGCAGGGCGGTCACCGACTTCCCGGCGACGCGGCCAGCGTGGGTGTCGGCTCGCCCAGCATCGTGACCAGCGCCTCGAAGTTCTACGACATCCCTTCGCCGATTTCGGCGGCGGCTCCGTCGGCATCGCGCGTTCAACTTCCACACCACCGAGCTGGCCCCATCACAACGCCACCGTCACGCTCGCGCAGAACGAGCCTGCTCGTCGCGGTCGCGCGCGGTTCTTCGGCCCCGTCTTCACCGACACAAGCGCAGATGATCGTTGAGCATCTCGAGCCAGCGCACTGAACTGGACCGACCGCTCCGCGGATTTCTACGTCGAAGCCTCAACCGACGAGACCGGCGACCGCACGATCGTCGTGCACGCCGACGGGACCGCCAGCTTCACCGCGGGCCAGTGGCGACTGCGCGGTCGACGGCACGCTGCTCTCAGCACGAGCCATCGGCACGCCCGAGGTCCGCTTCGTGAGCGAGTACGACGACGACACGTACCGCTTCACCGTCGAGGGCGGCTCAGACTGCCCGCTGCCCGCGGCATCGCCCAGACCGTCGACAACCCCATCACCTTCGCCGACGGCGACGGGATTATCAGGGCGAACTGTCCGTAATTCGGACGCACCGAAACGCCCGCACGTCAGAGAACTGCCAGACTGCCCACTTTCACGCTGAGAGGAGTGCCGATCCCCTCGAAGCACTGGTATTTGAGGCAACTTCGGGGCACACTCAAGCGTACAGACCACTGGCCCCGGGCATTTCCGCGATCGGGCCTGTCCATAGAACGCACCAGCCGGAGAGATGTTCATGCCCCTGCGCCGACCGCTGCCCTGCCTGCTTCTTGCGATGCTCGCCGGTTCCGTAGCCGCAGCAGGCAACCGCGTGCCGACGACAATAGAGGTCGCCAGCGTGCACATCGCTTGCGCGATGAAGCTGACAATCGACAACCCCGCGGCCCGTGAATCGCTCGCGGCTGTGCAGGACCTCTCCCCGGGCAAACCGGGCGTGGCGGCCGATCCGATCACGCTGACGAGCCGGTGTACGTGCAAGCGAGCGACGAGCGCGCGCGTGCTGACCGATGCGGGCTGCGCTGACGCCCACGCCTGCGGGCTTCGTCACCATCGACACGGGCTCGATCGCAGCGCGAGCGAGTTGGTTCGCGCGATCGCGGACATGCCCGGCGTTGCGAGCGCGTCTGTCGAAGCGCGGGCCGAAACCGGGCCCCGCAACAGCCTCAACGACGAGTTCTACCCGCTCGCCCGGCACCTCTTCAACGAGGACTCCGAGGGCCACGACGTCAACGCCGAGGCGCGTGGAAGATGGGCTACGGGCGGGGCATCACGATCGGCGTGATCGACTCGGGCGTCTACGGCTTCCATCCGGACATGGCGAGCAAACGCAACGCCGACCTCACGCAGGCCGGCCTTCGTCGTTCCACGGCACGGCGTGGCGGGCATCGCGGTCGCCATCGGTGACAACGAAGAGGGGCTGCTGGCGTCGCACGCGCGGACTACGGCAGCCTGTACTACTCCGCGTCGGGCGTGGCGAGCGTCAACGCCGAGGACTTTGCGCGCGCGCGACATCGCCGACATCAAAACAACTCATGGGGCCCCTTCGACAACGGTCAGCCCGCTCGATCAGCGACATCGAGAACGAGGCGCTCATCACCGCGGCGACGACCGGACGCGACGGCAAGGGCACGATCTTCGTCTGGGCTGCGGGCAACGGCGGGGCGCGGATCGCGTCGATTACGATCCCTACGCATCCAGCCCTACACCATCGCCATCGGCGCCATCACGCACGAGGCCGAGCGCCGCTACTCCGGCGGCTCGTCGCTCTTTGCCGTCACCTACCCGACGGCTCGGGCCGCTCGATCGTCTCGACCGCCAACTCGTCTTCGCAGCCCTACACCTTCAACTTCGGGGCACCAGTGCCGCGGCTCCGCTCGCCTCGGGCCTCATCGCTCTGCCTCGAAGCCAACCCGAACTCACGGCGCGATGTCCAGCACCTGATCGTCGAAGCAGCCGAGCCCGTCGACGAGACCAACTCCGACTGGACCACCAACGGCGGGGTATCCCGATCAATCACAACTTCGGCTTTGGTCAGCTCGACGCGGTCCGCATGGTCAACGCCGCCCTCAACTGGTCGCCTGTCGCCCCGCAGGTGGCGCTCGATGCGGGCGTCATCGAGCAATCGATCGACATCCCCGACAACGACCCCGCCGGCATCGACATCCCCTTCGAAGTGACGGAAAACATCGTCATCGAGCACGTCATCGCCGACATCGCGATCAGCGGCACCTACATCGGCGACCTGCAGATCACACTCACCAGCCCGGACGGCACCGCCTCGATCCTGCACACACAGCACAACAACTCCGCCGACGAAATGGACCACACCTTCCACTCCGTCCGCAGGCTGGGGCGAGCAGGCCATCGGCACGTGGACGCTCAATGTCGCCGACCTCTCCGAGCAGGACACCCACGCTCACCAAGTTCGCCCTGCGATTCCTCGGCACCGAGTTCCACTGCCCCGCCGACCGGGACGGCGACAACGTCCTCACCACCGACGACTTCCTCGCCACGGCTCACCAACTACCGGGCAGGCGACCTCAAAGCCGACCTGAACGAGAACGGCACCCTCGAACCCGCCGACTTCTCGGCTTGGTGCAGGCGTACAACACGGGCTGCTAACTCCAGAACTCGGTGGGGTGGCGTCCCGCCGCCCATCTACACCCCTCATTGCTACCTAGCCTTTGCCATGACAAAGAGCGTCAGGGCGCCATCCCGCCTCACACTCGCCGCCCGCGACATCAAGCTCGCACTCCGTCTTTGCCCCGTTTGCGATCACGGGGCAGCCCTCGCAGCCGATTTCTCCCAATCCCCTCGCACGGCGCCCGAACCGTGCTGATCGTCCTGTGCATGGTCGCCGCCGGACGTGGGCGATGCTCGTCAACCGCCTCGCCGATGCGCGCATCGACGCCGAGGAACCCACGCACCACCCGCCGCGCCATGGCCAGCGGCGACCTCTCCACCCGCGACGGACGCACCATCGCCTTTGCCTCGGCTTTCCTCTTTTGTGCGTTCGCGTTTCTCTTCTGGCCGCTGACCGGCAACCCGTGGCCCGATTCTGTGCGTGCCCGTGCTCGGAGTTCATCGCGGCTACAGCTTCACCAAACGCTTCACCGCGCTCTGTCACGTCTTTCTCAGGCGGCTCGCGCTCCCGGTGGCTGCGGTCATCGCGATCGAGCCGACGTACCTCGGCGAGCCGACGATCTGGCTCATCGCGGGCTTTGTCCTGCTCTGGGTCGCGGGCTTTGACATCATCTACGCACTCCGGGATCTCGACTTCGATCGGGCAGAGGGTTTGCATTCCGTCCCGGCCGCCCTCGGCTGGAAGCGCGATCTTGGTGAGCCGCGTCTGCCACCTCGTCGCGTTCGCCTCGCTCACGCTCGCGGCTTGCCGAGCCGAGGCTCGGGGCGGTCTTCCTCTTCGCGGCCTCTCGCCCGTGGCCGGGCTGCTGGTCGCCGAGCACTCGGTCCTCGCTCAGCGGGGCAAGGCGGGCTCGACATGGCCTTCTTCACGCTCAACGGCATCGCCAGCGTCACACTCGGACTCGCCGGCACGGTCGATCTGTTCCTCTGACACCACCCAAACCGGGGTGCACCGCGAGACCGACCCCGACAAGCCGAGGACAGCAATCCCCTTCACCCCATGCAAGGACGCATCTGTTTCAAAATTTCTGAAAGAAACGCTCGACCAGCCGCGAGTCGGGACGGATAATCAGGCGATGGCCAAGTCCGCCGACCAGCACGACCAGCTTCTTGAGGCTCAGGACCGCTTCATCGCTTCACGGGCCAGATGGCCGGTGCACGGGGCATCAGCCGGACGATGGCCGAGGCCACGCCCTGCTCTACATCACCGGGCACCCGATGAACACCGACGAGATCATGGACCGCCTCCAGATCTCGCGTGGCAACTCTCGATGTCCATCCGCTCTGCTCGACTGGGGCATCATCAGCCGAACGCACAAGCGTGGCGACCGCAGGAGTACTTCGAGGCCGACCGGGACGTCTGGTCCATGTTCCGCTCCATCGTCCGCGAGCGGATCAAGCGCGAGGTCGAGCCGCTGCTGGCGACGCTCTACGAGATCCGCGACGCCTCGCCCGCGCTGACGAGGCCACGGGCAAGGACCAGAAGGAACTGCTCGCGCACCAGAAGCGTCTCGAGGAGATGCTCAGCTTCATGAAGACCATGGAAAAGCTCAGCCAGCGCTCGTGAGCCCCTCGGGCTCCGGGCTTGGTGGCTGCCAGCTGCTGACGAAACTCGACAAGTGACGACGATCCGATCCACAACCTCGCAGCGCCAGAAAGCGGAAGCACAGCCGGTGCGCGGGCACCGTGACATGGCTCGTCAGGCGCCGGGCTGCGATCGGCGCAGCGAGCTGGAATTGGTCGCCGCCTCCAGAAAGCCCGTTGAGCTTCGCATCACGGTCGAGGGCGAGTCAGCGCCGATGGCCGAACTCGTCGACGCCGCGACCAACCGCTCGCACCCGATCGAACACCGCGCCCCGTGTGACCTTCGTCGACGCCGGGCCCTGCACATCGAGATCACGGCCGGTCACGGACGGTCCTGAGCCCACGATCCACGGCCGAATCGAGCAGCCGCCTGCTCTACGCGCACGTCGCTGCTCGAACGCCTTGGGATCAAGGGCGGGCGATACCCTCGCCACTCTTTGTGCCGAACTGCTGAGCCCGGCCGGGGCTTTCGGTTTCAGTTCCAGCGGGGCAATGAAAAACCCCGCGCGGGGGCTTGTGAGCTTTGGATCGAAGCCGACGTGATCAGCTCTTCTTGCCGAGCACGAGGCCGATGATACCGGCGATGACCGTCACACCGGCGACGGCGAGCACGGCGATGGGGACTTCGCCCACACCGACGCTCATGGTCCCGCCGAGCGCTCGATGATGCGTGCCGGGCTGGTTCATGAGTGCCATGAAGACGATCGCCGAGGAAGAGCATGGCCGCGACAATGCCGAGCGCGACCCGCCGACGAGGCCAGCCCGAGCCGTCGTAGGCCTCACGGAAGGCCATCATCGGGGCGGACTGGGTGAGGTCGACCTCGCCGCCGGCGGTGGTTTCGAAGAGTGCGCGGCTTCGTCTGGTGCGACGCCCGCGTCTTCATCGCCGCCGCCGCCGTAACCGTCGTCGAGCAGATCAACACCCAGCGAGGTGTCGTCGCCCTCGCGGGTCAGGTCGAGCAGACCCGAGCCGGAGGCGGAAGCGTCGGCCTCGAAACGGGCGAATCGGTGACGAGCGTGGCTTCGGAGGCGTCGACGTCGTCGAGACCATCGTCGAAGATGCTGATGCCGGTCTGGTCCTGGGGCTCTCAGCCTCCATGCCGCTGCCCGAGGCTTCGCTGGCGAGGCTGATGACGCCGAGCCACCGAGACCGATGCTCGAACCGCCGAGCCCGATGCCGGAGTCGGCGGGCGTGCCGCCGGAGGTGCTGCCCACGTCGGTGGGAGTGGTGACGTCGTCGTCGAGTCCGATCGAGCCGCTGGCGCTGTCGGCGAGCATCGGTTCGCTGGCGCTGTCGCCCAGCCCGAACGAGCCGCCGGCGGCATCGTCATCCGAAAGACCGATGCTGTCGCTGGCGCTGTCATCGAGACCGATCACAAGCGAGTCGTGACCCGTGTCGATGATCGGGCTGTCGTCTTCGAGCACGGAATCGCTCAGGCCGATCTCTTCGGTGTTGTTCTTCGAGTCCGATCGAGCCGTCGTCCGAGTCGCCGTCACCCGTGTCGCCGGCGAGCATGTCGACCTGCTCGCTTGACCACGGTTCTTCACCAGAGCGGAACTCCGACAGCTCGCCCGATTCGATCTTCGCTCGCACCTCGTCGGCAGAGATCCCGAGCTTCTCGGCGGCTTCACGGGCGAGTAGAACATCTTCGCCATTGCATTCGGCTCCCGGCCCGATCCATGGGCCACGGTCGTCTCGGTCCGTCTTGGTTTGTTGTCCCGGCGTCCGGCCCGTCTTGGGGCACGCGCTCGGGCACGATCCTCGCGGACCGCTCCCCACCGGAACCAGCATATCACACCGAGCCCCGGCAGGGAACTCCCCATCCGAGACCCTTTATCGACCCTTCAGCGATCGCACCACGGACACGCCCGAATAAAGACCAGCCACACGCTCGCGGGGCACGACCACCGGCGGATAGGTGTTGTTCAGCGGCTGGAGCCGAATCAGCTCCGCCCATCGGCGTCCTGCTCGAAGTACACGCTTGAACGTCGACTCGTGATCGGGCTCCAGACGCACGAAGCAGTCCGCGCCCGAGCTGACCGGGGCCTTGGCTGAACACCACGACATCGCCCTCGCGGTACTCGGCTCCATCGAATCCCCACCACCCGCGCCCGAACGCGTCCGCGTCGTCCAGATCCGGCACGCGGACATAGTCGTCAGCCACCCTCGCCGGATAGCCAAGATCCGTGAACTCACTCGGATACCCCGCTGCGACCTTGTTCACCACCGGGATCTCCTCGGCAAGGACACGACCTCCATCCCCCGCGGCATGGTCGTGTCGAGTCAACCAAACGCGCAGCTCGCCAGAGCCGAACGCCTTATCGAGCGCATCGTGCTTGGACTGCGTCGATGCCGGGAGTTCCCGCAGACGCTTGGCCGCCCGGCGCGAGTGTGTCACGGCGTCTGACCGACTCGGGCGTGGCTTCCCAGTTGGCGATCTCGATGAGCGCCCGGCCTCGAGCCCGAGCTGCGATTCGAGGCGCCAGATCGGGCCCCGGCGGTCGCACGCACACCCGTCTCGATCTCGGAGAGATAGCTCTTGGCACCGACGCGGCTCGGCGACCGGCTGAGCGTCAGCCCGAGATGGGTGCGTCTTTCACGCAACACCGCGCCGAGTCTGTTGGTGCCATCCCGAAATCGCAAACCCTTTTGCTCTTGCAACGTACGTGCGTGTTGTGTCCGGAGTAACTCTTGGTTTATGCTGACTTCTGGAAGTACCATACAATGACCTTGCAAAGCGTTCTTCAACTAGCGAAACCACGCTATGATTCACTATATTGTGAACAAGCCGGGCACGGGGTTCAAGCCCGGATCACATTTTCGAGGAATCAGATCGTGGGAACACTGAAATGATGCTCAGACCGACGTACTGGCCGCCGGGGACCTCAGAAGAAAGCGTTCCGGGCGGCTTGTGGAGATGATCCGGGGCGCCAGCACCTGCCAGAGGCCGAAAAATCTGATCGACGCCGTCTTTCTGCGTGGGGACCCCATCGCCAAGGTCGCCCGGGTCGCTGCCGACCCGCGTCGGCAGGCAGGTCCATCGCATCGCTCACCGGTGCTCGATCCGCGGTTCCGGTATGTGGCGGCCCATCAGAGCCGATGGCGTCCGACCCGGCAGGTCGCCAACGCGTGCGTGCTTGAGGGGCTTTCGATCCTCGATGCGGCCGAGAGCTTCGGCTGAGTCAGTACACGGTGCGCACAGGAAGCGATCGACGCGCTCTGCGAGCTGCCGAGGCAGGGCGTGTCGGCATGAGTGCGATCGACGCTCCACACTCATCCGCGCGGTTCGGGATCCCGATCGATCACGACGCAGGCCGAGAGCGATCGGCGCAGCTGCGCGCGCAAGCCGACGCACTGGCCCGGCAACTCGACGGGAGTCTTCGTGCGGGGCGCGCGCTGATCACCGGGCCGAGCGGCTCGGGCAAGTCGTCCTCTTGCGCGCTGTCACGCCGGCTTGATCGGTGGGTCGCTGCGCCACCGATCGATCACGCGAACAAAGCACCCACGATCGAACTGCTCGCCGGTTCGATCGAGGATCGGCTTCGGCTGCTGGGCGCCTGCGGCTCGGCTGACGCGCCCGCTGGTCACGCCAGCCGGGCGGCTCTCCGACGGGCAGAAAGCAAGGCTCGCGCTCGCCTTCGAGCAGCAGGCATCGGCGAGCGGTGCACGGTGCTGGTCGACGAGTTCTGCTCGACACTCGATCGCACGACGGCTGCCAGTGTCGCTGCCTCGGTGCGCGGCTGGTTCGGCCGACATGCCGATTCGTCTGCGCGTCGGCCAACGACGACCTGATCGAACACCTCCGGCCCGACGTTCTGGTCTATGTCCCGCTCGAGGGCACACCCGAAATCCTCACAAGGAACGATTCATGCATCCCGGGACGCTCGTGCCCGAGCATGTCGAGAACGATTCGAACGAAACGATCGGCACACCCCAGGCCCGTCCGTCTCGGCGAGGGCACCCTGATGACTGCCCGCCTCGCCCGGCTGCATTACCGAGCCGCGGCTCCGGCGACGGTCGTCCGCGTGATGACCGCGACCGACGAGACCACCGGCGAACTGGCGGGCGTATTGCTCACGAGCAGGCCCACAACGGCTCGTGGCGGCAACACCGCCCGGACGGTTCGACGCGGGTGACAAGACGCCCGGCCCGACGGATCAACGCCGAGCGCACGATCAGCCGCGTGATTATCGACCCGCGGTATCGCGGCACGGGCATCGCCAGGGCATGGTTGAGGCGTATCTGGCATCGCCCGATACGCCCTGCACCGAGGCGGTCGCTGCGATGGGCCCCGTGTGCCCCTTCTTCGAACGCGCGGGCATGACCGCACCCGATCGCCGACCCGGTGCGCAACGATCGTCTCCGCCGACGTCTCGATGCGATGGGCTTGACGCGGACGACCTGCTCAGGCCGATCCGGGACGAGTCCGAACTGGCCGACGTGCTGCGGACTGGGCGCGACAGAGCGCCGCGACCAGGCATCGCGGGCGGAGCGATCCGCGAGATCGCACGGGCCGCGGCGTGCACGCTCATCGCGCCGCCGACGGCGTACGCGCACCGCCGAGTGAACACCTTTCAATCCGAAGCCGCCTCCGCAGGGAGCAACGTGTGTTTGACAAACTTCAAGCGGGGCGGACGCCCTGCACGAGTGGCTGCGTGAGCACCTCGGGCTGACGATCCCGCGAGGCGATCATCGAGGGGCACGCGTTCGCGTATCTGTGTCACAGCTTGAGCACCACCAGCCACGCGATGCCTCGTCTGGGCGAACCGGGGTGGGGCAAGACGTTTCTGGGCGCGCTGGCGACGGCTCTGGATCTGGCGTTCAAGCCCGGCATCGAGATCCGCATCCGGCGGGCAGTCTCGAGCAGGCCGCATGCACGAGCATGCGCGGCTTCTTCTCGCGAGCCCTTCGCCCCGCTCGTCGAGGGCAAGATGACCGAGAAGAAACTCAGGCTGACCAACGGCTCGCGGGCCGAGCTTCTGGCGGCGAGCCGTGCGAGTGTCCGGGGCACGCGTGCAGAAGCTCCGGTGCGACGAGGTCGACCTCGATCCGAAGATCTGGGAAGCGGCAGCTCGTGACGCGATCGGCGCAGTGCGGCGGGGTCTTTGTGCCGGGCTCGGTCGAGTGTCTCGACCATGCACCAGCCCTTCGGGATGATGTCCCGACTCGTCAAGGAAGCCGAGGCCGGCTCGCGCAGGCTCTTCAACTGGGGCGTGGTCGATGTGCTCGATCGTTGCAGCGACGACTACGCGTGCAGCAGGAGCGACGGTGACTGCGTTGCTGCCCGAGTGCGAGGGCACGGCCAAAACGCGGCAGAGCCCGGGCATATTTCGGTGCATGACGCAATCACGATGAAGGGGCGCGTCGCGCTGCCTGTCTGGAACGCCGAGATGCTGAGCACGGAGCCGAGGCGGACCGACTGCGTCTTCCGGAATTCGACGAAGCGGTCCATGTCGTCACCACGGATCCGCCAGAGGAGGATCGCGGCCTGCTGATCGCGGGGATGGACTTCGGCTTCCGGGCGCCGACGGTGGTTCTGTGGGGCAGGCTCACGAAGAAGGGCGAGCTTGTGATCGTGGCCGAGCGCAGGAGACGCGGTGATCGCACCACGCCCGGGCGATCACGGACGGGCCGATGGGTTCGCCGGCGTGGATCGGTGTGGACCCGGCCGGGCGTCGCAGCCGGACCAGACGGGGCAGAGCAACATCCAGATCCTGAAAGAGCACGGGCTGCGTGCGGGCCCGGCCCTCGCGGATCGCCGAGGGGATCGCGCTGGTCGCGCCCGCCTGAAACCCGCAGCCGGCGAGCCGACGCTGCGTGTCCACGCCCGCTGCGGGCACCTGATCGAGCGCTCCAGCAGTACCACTACCCGACGGAGAACCCGGGCTCGATGGAGCCCGTCAAGGACGGGCCGGACCACGCGGTCGATGCGCTGCGGTACATGATCGTGAATCTCGATAGCCCGCACGCCTCGCGAGCGTCGCGGTACAGGCCTGCGCGGTAGCGGCTCAAGCTGCCGTCTGAGTATTGTGGTTGTATGACGACCGGCCATAACAATACCGAGCACGACCAGCCTCTCCTGATCGAATGGATGCCGCTGAGCGCCAAGTCGCGCGCGTCTTTACACGTCACCAAACGCGAGATCCCGCATGAGGGACACGTGCTGTCGAGCAAGCGGTTTGTCATCATCGCCAAGAACGCGAATCATGACGATGTGCTGCTGGCTGCCGGACGGGCCCAGCTGGGCGGCCTGTCACATGACGTGGTCAAATCACGCGAGCGTGCGGCCAGCTACGCGGGTGTCGGATTCGCTCGCGGACCTCATGCACGAGGCGTGATTTAGCCGCTCGCCGGCAACATCGCCAGAAGCTCAACCACGACCCATCCGGCCGCGGCGAGCATGATGAGGCCCGCGATCACCACCGCGACCATCTGGAACGTGTTCTTCCAGAAGCGGTCCATGTGCTCGCATCGGACGGCCTTGTAGGCGATGCAGAGGAAGACGACGATGGGGATGAGCAGGAGCCACTCGTACCCGTGCGGGGCAGGGGCGAGCAGCGGCTGCCAGCCTGTGCTTCCGGGGCTCCCCAGCGGCCCCTCGTCACGACGGCGCAGCGGGGGAACATGGCGTCCAGAACGGCGACGAGGTTCATAAACCCCGCCATCGCGCAGCTGAGTGTGCCCAGTTCGTTCATCCGCCCAAGGCCACGGACGATGTGCCCCTCGGCTGCAGGTGAATGTGGACCGCGTCGGTGATGAAGGCGACCGGGCCGGCGAGGACCTGCGCGTGAACCACCAGCGGTCCTGATGGCTGTCGATGGCATCGAGCCCGCCGATGAGGATGCCGGTGACGAAGAGGCCGAGCACGCCCAGCATGACGAGCCGACCCCGCCTCGGAAGCCTGAGGACGATGTGCCCGAGTCCTGGGAAACGAGGGCCATGACGCCGGCCATCGGATGAAACCCTCGTGTGTTCCGGGGCAGGGGCGGGGGTCTCTGGCCGGACCCTCTCGGGTCGCATCGGGCTGGGATGGGTTTGGGGCGGTTTCCACGCTGAAGCTATACCTCGGCCACCCGAGCCGAGGGGCGTGACACACAGGCTCAAGAAACACGTTGACGAGGGCCAACTGGTGGGTAATCTACCGACCGTCCGGGAAGGTAGGCCGGACGGACGCGGAGACCAGCCATGACACTGACCCTCGACAGCGAATCCCACCTCGATCAGCTTCTTGTCGACCCGGCCCAGAGGGGCGTGATGTTCTCGGAACCGAGTACGTCATGGGCGACTATTACGACGATGACGAGGAAGACGGCAGCGACTTCTACGACGACGATGAGGATTACGACGAGGACTACGACGACTACGACGACGAGGACGAGGACGAAGGCGACATAGACGATGATGAGGACGATGATCTCTGATCTGGAGCCGTCGTCCTGACCATGCAGGGCCGGCTCCGCAAACGGGAGCCAGCCGATGGGCCAACGCGGCACACAACTTCGATTCGTTCGACGATCAGTTCGACGACGACGCGTTCGAGAGGGCCGATTTCGCCGACCCCGCCGACGAGCTCGACGAGAACACCAACGAGGAACTCGACGAGTTGCTGGCCATGGGCGGCGACGTGCCCGACTCCGACACACCCACCACCGGCCCGAGGCTCGCTCAGACCGAGCAGCGCTGAAGGCCCCGACCGACGCAAGAACGTGATGGACACCCGCCAGCGGCCTCGCGCGTCGCGCGGCCGGGCCGGCGCTGACCGACTTCGTCAAGGCCGCCGAGGAAGGCGAGATGAACGCCGAGCAGTTCCTCTTCCTCAAGGCGATCGAGACGTTCAAGGCTGCCAACAACAAGCACTACCCCAACTGGACCGATGTGCTCGAGGTCGTGCGGCTTCTTGGTTATCGCAAGACCGTCTCGAGCGAGCTCAACCTCCCGGGTGTCGACGACTGGACCGAGGCCGACCGACCTCGAACGTCCGCACCCGCGAGGGGATCCTGCACAGCGCAAGAAAGCCGCGTGAGCAGGACTACTTTCCGCTATTCCGTTTAGATGTCCCGGAATTCGCGTCTAAGTGATGCGGGCGTTGTGCCGTGCGCTGAGAATGCCCGCCCGAAGTGGCTCTGGTCGCAGAAGCCCGCGTTCATCGCGATCGAGGCGATTGGCTTCTTTGATGTGGGCAGCGAATCGGCCGCGACCCGGAGCCGACGCACGCGCAGATATTGACCGATCGTGACACCGATTCGCTCGCGAAACGTCCGCGCATGCGACGGGTTCAGCCCCTTCTTCAGCGATCTCGCGTACCGTCAGCCCCTCAGCCGGGTCGTCGAACAGCCGCTGACGCACACGCTCAAGCCAGACAGGCCAATCCGTCTCGCGGACAAACGATCTACTTGCGATCGAAGCCGCAAGCTCGGGCGCACCAGCCCTCGATCGAGACAAGCGAGGCGTTGTCCCCAGAAGAATCTCCCGCATGATCGAGAGCATGGGTCCGGGGTCGGGTTCGACCATCGGATTGCCTGTGAGTGATTCACCGCTGGGTTTGTTGATGTGCAAGACGGTGGCCCCGCCCGGCCGGAAGCGTGTCTTGTGCTCGACCCCGAGCCGTAGAACTGAGCCGTCCCGCCAGCTTGCCACGATCGAACCGCCAGTAGCGTTCATCGCTGGTGCCCTTGAGCGTGAGATGGAACGAGGCCAGATCAGCATGCCAACCCGTGCCCCTCGCCCGGGGCGTACTGGGCGAGCACGACGAGCCAGTCCCCAGCGCGGTCGGCCCAGAGTGTCCGCGTGCCGGGCGGGTCGAGTACGACCGAATCTGTGAGCGAGCCTGTCTGCATACGTCTCCGAAACCAGCCTACCGCCCATCTTGCCGCCAGAGAAGAGCGCGCACAGGGTGTTCTAGATGCAGACCCGAAGAACTGTGATCCTCCCAGAGTCACAGAAACCCCAGACACCTGAATCCACGGAGACCTCAGATGACACGTTCCACCCGCCGCCTGACGCCCGCAATCCTCGCCTCTTTCGCACTGGCTCCCATCGCTTCGGCCCGTGACTGCTCGCTGCTCGACCTGAACGGTTGCGGCTGCGTCAACTTCCTCCAGTTCTCGCAGATGCTCAGCTTGTCGCCGACGGCGGGCCGAGCATCGCCGACTACGACAACGACGGCGACACCGACGGCGTCGACCTCGCCTTCTTCAGCCGCCAACTTCAACCCTGCGTCAGCACAGGACAACTCGCCACCGGCCTGCCCGAAACGACATCGCTCGAACTCAGCATTCACCCCGTCACAGAGCCCGATGGCAGCACGGCCTACGAGATCCTCGTCCCGCTGCCGAGCGGCGATGCTGAAGTCATCAGTGTCACCAACGCCCAACTCGACAACAACGGCGGCCGCGTTCATCGACACAGCCACATCAGGCAGCGGCGGAACCATCTTCCCGATACGGGAATCAATTTATCTCGCCCAGAACGTGCCGTACGACTCGTACCTCACGATCGGTGATCGCTCGGCGATGCCAGCCTGGTCATCCCGTTTGGGCTCGAGATCAACGCCGCCGCGTTCGCTGACGACGGCATCATCGATGCCGCTCGGCTGGCTCGGCGAGTTCACACGCATCAGCACCCCTTCAAGCCCCGGACGCGGTGACGCCGACGGCAACACGATGAACGAAGTCCTCATCGCCTCGGTTGTCTCGGACGAAGCACAGGGCACGTTCGAGTTCGCATTCGCATGATGGGCATCTCTACGTTGCCTCGAGCACAGTGGCTATCGGCGCTCGACCTGCCCGGCCGACACCAACGAAGACGGCATGCTCAGCCCCGCCGACTTCAGCCCTGGGTCAGCGTTCAACGCGAACGCCCGGCCTGCGACCAGAACGACGACGGCATGTGCTCACCCGCCGATTTCTGCGTGGGTTGCCAACTACAACGCCGGTTGCTGAAGGGCACACGTCCTCGGCCGCCCTGTATCGCGTGGTACGCACGGAACCCGCACCCGAACAACACGGCCTGACAGTCCAGAAAACACGGCCCAGCGCAAACTGAACGCCCGATTCGGATGTTCGGTCTTGACCCCCGCGGGCGTTTCGGTAGTCTCATGGCAGAGATGGGATCGGGAGGGACAAGAGGGCCACGCCGGGCGTCTTCGGACGACCTGGGCAGGCCTGAGGGGTAGGCGGAGTTCGCCGCGATTGGCCATTGTGCCCCGGCAACTTTGGCTCGTCAGCCGCCCCACCCCATCCCTTTCTTTTGCACCTACGCGTTCCAACGACGAGTCAATCGCACGCGATGCAATGTCTCGCCAGAAAGAGCCGCGGGCGTAAGCACGCGGACAAGGCTTGAGATTCAATCTGCAGATGACGAGCACTGCCGCCGCGATTCGAGCGAATTCTCAGGCGTCCGTGATTGATCGAACAACAACCCGCCGCAATCGCTGACTCAATCCGCGCGCTTGGCCGGCCTCGCGGCTCGATGAACAGGATCGTCGTGGCTTCCGCGACCACGCCGAGGTCCCGGTCCTCGATCTCCACGACGATCGGGACGGGGTCGCTGCCGAGGGTGCGGTCACGACGAGCCAGATGCTGACGCGGCCCGAGGCCGAGGGCGGCAAGTCCCCACGATCGCGCGGCCGATGCGCACGCTCGCTGAGTCGGCGATGGGCGTGCGCGAGCGCGCGCGACGCCGCCGACCAGCGGCGTGTCGCCGGATTCTTGACGTTGCAGACGGGTGCACGTCGTCGTCGCCGGGCGGAAGCAGCTCGCCCGAGACCGGGTCGACCACGCGACCGTGACGATCGGGCAGGATCTCGAGCGTTGTTTCCAGAGCGGGCAGGGCAGCGGGTTCACCGCGATCGTCAGCGATTCGGACGACTCGATCTCCGCGTTGTGCTGCTCGCTCGATGACACCGCAAGCTCGTCGCGGCTCTGGCGCACGCCTCGGGATGTGCACGCGGTGCTCGGTTCGAGTGTTTCGCCCGGCTCGAGCATGCCGAACTGGAAGTCGATCGGGTCGAGGCCCGCCCCTGGGCGGCTCGAGGCGTGCTGCGCGGTAGACCGGCGCGTGCCCGTCGAGCAGCCGCTGCTGACCACCGCGTCCGCCGGCGGGGACGGGCTGGGGCTCGACGCGGTACTCGATCTCGACCGTGCCGCCCGGGCCGGCGATGCCGCTCTTGCTCCGGCTCTCGGCGAGCGACCACTCGAAGAGCCGATCGATCGAGGCCCGGTCGAGCAGGCGCATGTCGATTTCGTACAGGTCACCATCGATCAGGGCGTGCACCGTCACCGGGCCCGGCTTGATGCAGCGCATCTCGGCGGGCGACTCGGCGATGCGGAAGCACATCGCGTCGCGGTCGGCTCGGCGTACACGGACCGCGGCAGCGTCGGGCCGCTCAGGCGAAGCTGCAGAGCCGCCCATCAGGCCGTCGCTGCCAGCTCATCCAGCCCGCGATCGAGCGCACGCACAAACCCCCGGCCTCGGGCGACCAGACCGCGCTCAGCAGCTTCGGCGCCATCACACTCGGCGGCCCGGGTGACGACGAACAACCAGCCGTCGCAGCAGACACGACGACGAGATCGTCAGGAACGAAGCGAGCCCCGCACGCCTCATCGGGCGTCGGCCTCTTGATCCGGGTTGGTCTGCGGGTTGTCCGAGCCGGGAGCGCCTCACCCGTCCACATCAGACGGAGCCCCACGCTCGTCGGGC